>Ga0181569_10000013_pt1 | contig 146843 bp, 106 predicted proteins | sample 101ome_19_FD_132452 | JGI IMG/M metagenome (GOLD analysis project Ga0181569, IMG submission 132452) | Coastal salt marsh microbial communities from the Groves Creek Marsh, Skidaway Island, Georgia - 101405AT metaG (megahit assembly) | ecosystem: Environmental > Aquatic > Marine > Intertidal...
GGGGTGGGCGCGGACGCGAGGAACGACGCGAGCGGCGCGAACGCGGTGGACTGGACGATGAATACGGTGGCGTTCGACGACGTGTTGCGGTCGTTGAATCGCGCGCACAGTGCGGATGATGTTCGTTCCGGTGGTGACGGCGCGGCGCCGTCGTCGTCATCTTCGGAGGAGGAAAAGGCGGAAAAGAAGAAGAAGGAGAAGAAGCGCAAGTTGACGAAGGAGGAGAAAAAGGCGGCGAAAAAGGCGAAGAAGAATGAAATCGTCGTCAATCGAACGACCGTTAGTCACGCCGGGAGGTACCAGAAGCGCGAGTCACAAAAAATGGTGAAGAATTACAGCGCGGAGGATCTCGGCGCGATTTTAGGTGGCGGTTTCGTGGCGCTTCCCGAGGTGCGCGCCGACGTCGGAAACGTCTCGGACGACGAGGAAGACATCCCCACGCCGGTGAAGAAGGAACCGGAAAAGGACAAAACGAAAAAGTTGATCGTGTGCGAACGACCGAAGTGGGTATTCGATCCACCGCCGGAGGATTGGTGGGGATGGCGCGTCGGTTTTAGACCGGAGGGTCACGGACAAAAATCCGACGGCGACGACGCGGACGCCCTCGAGCGCAAGCGTGGGTTCGACGAGGACGATCAGGTGAATCTCTTCGAAGACACACACGCGGGCGCCAACAAAAATCGAAGAGGTCTCGGAGCGAACCGCGGGAAGGACGCGGGTGCGGATTTCTCTGGTACGAAGAAGACGTTCGGCGAGGCGGACGACGTCAGCGACGCCGAGAAGGCAGCGGCCAAGGCGGCGAAATCCGTCAAATGGCAAAAGATCGGGGAAAAGATTCTCTCAAAAGCGGATGGGTCGATGAAGACGAAAAAATTCATGGAAAAGGTTTTGAAAAAGGCCGAGTGCGACTTTTCCGACGACGCCGTCAAAGACATCTACCGAGACGCCGCGTTCCACATCCTCTCTCGCAGCGGCGTCTTCACCTCCCTCGAGGAAGACACCGTGACGCTTCAAAAGTAAACATCATTAGCACGAGCGCCGCATTCACTAGCCACGTAGTCGCGCGCGCGTAATACACTCTAGACTATTATTATTACACGGTTTCACAGCACCGTCTCTCTCCACTCAAACTGACACCGCTGACACTGCACCAACGCCAGACACGCCTCATCCCCACCCCCCCATATCTCCGCCTTCCGAATGTCTCTCGTATCGGACAACATGACGTACTTGCACTCGTTATTCGAGCACTGCGGGCACGTGTACGCCTCCGAGTTGATGCCGTCGTCAAACTGTTTCCTCGTCCTTCGCCTCGTTGCCGCGTCCAACATCCGCGCGCGCGCCTCCTTGGCCTCCTCCGTCGCTAAATCCAACGTCGACATCGCCACCAACGTCTCCGCGTCGACGACACCGGCTCGCACGTCCCTCGCGAGCGTCGCGTTCCTCTTCAGGTTGGCCGTCAGTCGTCTCACATCCGCCCTGTACGTCGCCCGTCCCCTCGCGCGCACCGCCTCCTCGATCGCGCGCGCGACGTCAAACAGCGGAGTGTCGTCCTCGACCGCCTCCCCGAGAAGGACGACCGAGCGCGCGCGCAGCGCCTCGTCGTCCTCGACGTCGGGAGGACTCGTCGTCGTCGTCGTCATGTTCTGGCGTCCCAAAAATGTCGTCCGACGCGTCGACGACGACGACGGCGCGCGCGTCCGCGTCCGTGTCCGCGACCGCGTCGACGTCCGCGCCGCCGACGTCGTCCGCGCGCCGCGCGCTCTCCGCGCGCGAGCTCGCGGGACACTGCGCGTCGGGCGCGTTCGCCGGGTGCGTCGTCGAGGCGGCGTTTTATCCGCTCGACACCGTCAAGACGCGTCTGCAGGCGCGTCGACACGGTGAGCGCGTCGCGCTGTTTCGTGGGTTATATCGAGGGATCGGTGGGAATCTCGTCGGCGTCGCGCCGGCGACGGCGTTGTTCTTCGCGGCGTATGAACCGATGAAGGCGGCGTTGGCGTCGGGACGCGACGACGGCGGCGGCGGCGGCAGGGACGTGGTGGCGCATCTCGCGGCGGGAGCGGTCGCCGGTTTGGTCTCGAGCGTCGTTCGCGTGCCGACGGAGGTGATCAAGACGCGGCGACAGGTCGGGGCGAGCGCGGGGGCGAGCCTGAGGAGCATCGTGGCGGCGAACGGAGTCGCCGGTTTGTACGTGGGATGCGGGTCGTTTTTGTTGCGGGATTTGCCGTTCGACGCGATCGAGTTCGCCGGGTACGAGTCCATGAAGACGGCGTGGGCGACGTTATATTCGAAATCTGACGTCAACGGCGCGGAGGCGGCGGGGATCGGCGCGGTGGCGGGGGCGTTCGCTGGCGCGTTGACGACGCCGCTCGACGTCGTCAAGACGAGACTGATGACGTCGAGCCCGGGCACTTATCGAGGCGTGATGCACTGCGTGCAGAAGACGGTGTCCGAAGAGGGCGCACTCGCCATGTTCAAGGGCATCCAACCGCGCGTTCTGTGGATCGGTCTGGGAGGCGGGTGTTTCTTTTCCGCGTTGGAGACGGCGAGAGGCGTCCTCCTGCCGTGACGCCGCGAGATGCCGCGCCGCGTCAGCCACGACGACGACGTCGCGTCCTTCGGTCGGACACCGACGCGACGCTCGCGTGTGTCATCATTCATAGTCCATCGCGCGATCGCCTATCACGCATCGTGCGCGTAGACCTCTAGCTCACCATAGACTATCGCCGCCGGCGTTTGTTACGAGCACGTCCCAGCTCCCAGCTCCCATCCGCACACGCCGCCTCGCCATGTCCTCGTGGCCGCGAGCGCTGTCGCGCCTCCGCCGACGCGTCGACGTCGAACGCGTCTCCACCGCGTCCTTCTCCACGCGAGTCGACGTCGCCGGACAACCGACGCACGCGACGCATCCGCACCTCATCCGTTCGCGCGACGAGCTCACGCCCGGAATCTCTCGCGATGAATACGCCGCGCGCAGGCGCGCGCTCGCGGCGGTGATGCCTGCGAACAGCGTGGCGGTGTTCACGGCGGCGCCAGCGCTGCGGTTTCCGGGAACGGTGATCCCGGCGGGGAGGTACAGGCAGGACGCGGATTTCGCGTACTTTACCGGCGTGTCCCAGCCCGAGTGCGCGGCGGTCATCGAGCGAGGCGAACGCGCGAGCGACGTGCGATACGCGCTCATCGTGCCGAGACATTCCGATAAGTATGCGGTGTGGGACGGTGAGCGCATCACGGCGAACGCCGGGACGAGCGTGTTCGGCGCGGACGACGCGATGGAGTCGGGCGAACGCGCGGTGGCGTACGCCGTCGACGCGATAAAGAAGGCGCGAGGCGGCGTGTTCGTGGACGTGGATAAGGTTAACGAAGACGACGAGGTCGTGCACAGGGCGCTCGGATCGTTGGGAAGAGAAGGTTTCGCCATGCACTCGGTGAGACCGGTTCGAGGACTGTGTCACGAGTTGCGTTGGAAAAAGAGCCCGGCGGAGCTCGAATTGTTACAGAAGAGCATAGATTTAGACGTTCGAGCGTTCTTGAAAGCGCTCGAGATAGGAAGAGTGGGCGCCACGGAGGCTGATGTGATGGCACATCACGAAGCAACGTGCAGAGTGGGAGGTGCGGATCGTTTGGCGTATCCGTCGGTTGTCGGTTCGGGCGCCGGCGCGTGCGTCGTGCACTATCACCACAACGACAAGCTTCTCAAGGATGGTGATTTATTACTCATGGATGCTGGATGCGAACTGAATGGATACGTGAGCGATATCACGCGCACGTGGCCCGTGAATGGGAAGTGGACATCGGCGCAACTCGACGTCTACTCAGCCGTCTTGGAGGCGCACGCGGGGTGCTTAAAAGCGGCGCGCGCGGACGGTGAAACCTCACTCATGGACCTCCATCGCCTCTCCATCGACGTCTTGGCGAAAGGTTTGTCCAAGCTCTTGCCCAATACGTCCGCGCACACGTTGATTCGCACCGGCGCCTACGCCAAATATTACCCGCACTCCGTCGGACACTGGTTGGGCGCCGACGTCCACGACGTCCCATCCGTCTCCGTGAGCACGCCGCTCGAACCATTCGTGGCATTCACGATCGAACCCGGCTTATACTTCCCACCGAACGACCCAGACGTCCCCGCGAGTCTTCGCGGCGTCGGCGTTCGCGTCGAGGACGACTGCGTCGTGCGCGCCGACGGCCGCGCGCGCTCCATCAGCGCCGCGCTTCCCGTGGACCCGGACGCCATCGCCGCGCTCGTGGGCGCGAACGCCCACGCCTCGACGCCCACGCCTCGATGATCGATCGCCCTCGCACCGCACGCGGCCACCCGCCTTCGCGCCGCGCGCGCGCGTCCGCCCTCGCGCGCGCTCCCCATAGTCAATCAACACGAACGCCCATCATTTCAAAAAAATGCCACGTGGCCGCCGCCTGGTCGTCGTCGTCTCCGCGCGCCCGCCACCCGCGCCCGTCGTCATCTCTCGACGACCGCACCCACGCGACGGCGCCGACGAGACGTTCCCGCCCCGCGACGATCGAGAGCGAACTCGTTTCTCTCCTCCCATCGCCCGCGCGAACGACGACCCGATCGAGTGGACGAGACGCGCACGAGGCGGCGCGCATTCCAACGAGTTCCCGCCGAGAAGATCGCGCGTGCGATGCGCGTCGAGCGATGCGGAGCCTGAGCGCGACGAAGGAACGACTTACGCGGAGCACACGAGCGTCAATCTTTGACGGGTTTTTTTCTTCACCGATTCGAGTGTTTTACTCCATCTTGTTCATCTGCGCCCTCGAGGTACGCGCGATGGCGACGTCGGCACCGATTCTCCCCGCGCGCGCCGACAGTGGGTGATGGATGGATGACGCGCGCGACGACGGACGCGCGACGACGGACGACTGACTCGACGCGAACGACGCGCGCGTAGGTTTTACTCTGGTCCGTCGTCTTGGTTCCCGGGCACACATCGGGCGCGTGGAACGACGCGGCGCAGGCGTATTACACGCGCGAGACGGTGCGTTCAAAGTCACGATCGATCAACGTTCCCAACGGGACGGGACCGAGCGCGCGCGAAGAAGGTCGCGTCGTTTGACTTTGACTTTTTTTGGTTTCGATGACGACGCGTACGCGAGCGAGCGAACGGTGTGCGATGGTCAGTGATGGCCGCGACGGAGGAGACGCGAGAGACTGACGAACGCGCGCGACGGCACGAGTCCGTCTTTCGTCGCGAACGCGCGCGCAGGTCAACTTGTCGGGCGCGTACGGGGCGAGCGTACGGATTCCGATTCCGAGCATTGACTTGAAGAGTCTCGCGCTCGCGTGGAGACAAGAGAGTTCTTGGCAGCAGAGAGTGACATCTGTCGCATCGAGCGCGCTCTTACCGAGTAAGGCGCAGCGGACGAAGGAGTCGCTACAGGCGCGTCTAAAACATTTAGACGAGGAGCTGTTTCTCGGAGGGTCGGGAGAGTCGGGGACGAGCGACGCGGCGGCGGCGAACACAAAGTTTATTTCTTTCTCTGCGTAAGAGAGTGTATCATTCTTTGTGTACTGCTAAAGCTATTGCTCGCTAGTCATTGACTTAGTAGATTCTTCAAGACAAGAACAAACGAATCGTCGACGTTTGTATAGACGCGACGAGAAAAACAAACGAAATGGGAAAGAAGGAGGTGTCCGCGCAGACGCTGCTCGGCCGCCGAGGGCGGTTGACGCGACCTCGACGTCACGGTGAAGAGTATGTCGAGGTGTCGATCGCCGCGGCGGCGCCCGCATCCGGTGTTATGAAAGACTTTGCGAGATTTGTCCCCGTCAAGGATATCATCGCCGGCGGTTTGGCTCGAGCGGCGAGCCAGAGCACGATTCACCCGTTGGACACCGTCAAGGTGCGCATGCAGGCGACGCTCAAGGGCATCTCTTCCGGCGCCCCGGCGTCGACGAGCGCTGGCAAGTACGGCGTCGGTCTGAGCGCCGTGTCCAACGGTGCGGTGAGCCTGGGAAAAAAGTCATTGGCGTCCGCCGCCAAGGCTGGCGCGGCGAAGATGACCTCCGAGGTGGCGTTGTTGTACAAGGGGTGCTTCGGCGCCGCCACCGGCGCCGGCATCGCCATCGGTGCGTACTTTGCGTTCTACGGCACTGCGAAGAAACTGCTCCAAGAGAAGTCCGACATGCCCGTGTCGACGATCGCATTCGTCGCCGGCGGCATCGGCGCTCTCGGTTCTTCGATCGTCAAGGTGCCCGCCGCGGTGTGCATTCGCTCGGTGCAAGCCGGCGTGTACCCCAACGTCATCGCCGCCGGTCGCAGGATCACCGCCGCCGCGGGTCCGCGTGGACTTTTCACCGGTTACATCCCGACGCTCCTTGAAGACGTGCCAGACATGGCTGTCAAGTTTGCAGCGTATGAGACTCTTCGAACGATGCATCGCTCGTTCACCAAGAAGAGTAAAGACGACAGTAGCACCGGCGCCGACATCGTGATGGGTCTCATCGCGGGATCTGTCGCCGCGGCCGCTACGACGCCTTTGGATGTGGTGAAGACTCGCATGATGTGCAACGCGTCTTCTCGACCAAGTTTCGGTGGCGCCATCATGGGCGTTTGGAAGGATGCTCCCGGCGCGGGGGTGGGTCGCGTGCGAACGTTTTTTACGGGCGTTCGTCCGCGCGCGATTTCCAACGGCATCAACTCTGCCATCTTCTTCTGCTTCTACGAAGCGCTTCGCTCCGGTTTAGTCAAGGCTGAAGCCGAACGCGAAGCGCAACGCAAACAAGAGAGTATTGCGTCGAACACCGCCATGAAATGTTCCCGTCGCGCTTACAGCGGCGTCTCGGTTGACGCCGTGCACTACTCCACGCCTTCGCACGTGGGTCGTGTCACGGAAGCTTCCATGACGCTCGCTCTTTCCAAGAATAAACGAAAGAATGCATGAGCATGTTTTTCGACTTACCTTTGTCTTGTAACGGTTAAATTAAGTATCTTTGATAAACCCGTGAATAGTCTCGTGAACGAGCGGCTCCCGAGCGAGAGGCCGAGGAACGAACGCGTCGGCGTGACTTGTGACCTGTTTTCAAACTACACTGTGATATTTTCTACGCGTCGTCTCCGACAGAACAAACGATATCGCTACAACGCTCACACGCGCGGATCGTTTTGCGACGGAACGGCGAGCGAGAGTTGTTCTTGTTGCTGGCGGGCGACTTGCGCGCGCGCTGCGTCGACGTAGTTGAGAATCTTAAGCCGCGGTCCCGGCGGGATTCTCACCTCTTGAAGAGCGCTGTCGTTCAACAATAATAATGTATCATCCGTCAAGAGACCCTTACGGAAGTTCTTTTCGTACTTTTCGAGACCGAGCGTCGCGAGCATGTTGTTCGCGTGCGCGTAAAAGTGGTCCTGCGTCGAGTCTTTCCCGCTAAACATTTGTCCAACCTTCATGAACGCCCCGTTCAACAACGCAAACAACGCGCCCGTTCTCACCGCATCCGTCGCCACACCAGCCGCATCCTTGGGCGCCTCTCCACCCATCGCCCCGGTCGAGGACCCGGTCGCCGCGCTGACCAAGCTCAACGCGCTCCCCGCGCCAAACATGGCCATCATCGAGCCCTGAATATCCTCCACGCCGCCTCGATACTTTTTAATAGCCAGCGTCAATCCACCCTGCACGGCGGAGAAGACGGCCAAATTCAACGCGAGCACCTTGGGCGGTCCACTGAACGATCCCTGCGCCGCCATCGGCGGTTTATTTGGCATGTTCGCCGCCTGCGCCTCGAGCGACTTATTCATGACCCCCAAGCCGTAGCCGAGCACCGAACCTTGCGCGGCGCCGCCCGCGGCGGTGACGCCCACCTGCACCTGCGCGCGCGAATAATCACACGATGAGGACACACCGTCAGTCTCGCGCGTCGTCATCGCGTCGGCGTCATCGCGTCGGCGCCACCGTCCCGCCGCCGTCGACGACAAACAGGGTTGGCGACCGATCGTCATCAACCATCGCGTCACGCGCGCGTCGCGCGCACCGCGTCGGACTGCGCCTTGAGCCAGGCATCGAATTGGTCCTTCTTCTCCGCGATCGTTTTGCCGATGTCACCCATGGTGCGCGCGAGAGTGACTGACGCTCGATGGACGGATCGCCGCCGAACACGGTGGCTTCATCGCGCTCGGGACGCGTCGACGCCGGGACGCCGGGACGCGAGAGAAATACTCGGCTAGATGGGTTACAAAAGCTGCTTTCGCGAATCACGCGCGTCCTACGGGTCCTAAATGTTTCTTTTTTGTCTTTTTCGTCGATTTTTTGATGGAGACGCCGACGCCGACGTCGCCGACGGCGCGCGCGGGTCGAGCGTCGGCGTCGGCGCGAGACTCGGAGCGCGCGCGCTTTAACCGTTTACGCTCAGCTTTACTCATGTGACGCTTCTCGACGACGCGCGGCGCGACGACATCGGTCTCTATGCGCGCGCGCTCGGTCGTGCGTTGCGCCTGAAGCGCGGTTCGTCCGCTCGAGGACGGTTCCGAGGCGACGACGACGGCGGCGGCTTCGACGACGCGCCGAGGCGCCGTCGAGGCGGTCGTCGACGCCGTCTTCTCGCGCGCGTCCACACCGAGCAGCGACGACGCCGTCATCGTCGCGCGAAGGTGTCGCAACAACGCCTCCTCCTTCTCGGCGACGGGTTTCGGCGCTTTCAATCGCTCCGCCTCCGCCTCTTGTCTCGCGAGCGCCGCGCGATTCGCCGCCGCGACGGCGATGCCCGAATACTTGGCGGTGGACATGACGCGCGCGGTCGAGACGTCGCGAAAAGACGACGCGCGCGGTCGGGTCGTCGCGGTCGGATCGCCGCGAGGAGTGACGCGCGCGCGCGAGGCGTTATGTCCGAGGCGAAGAATGTGGGTGGAGGCGTCGTGCAAGCGCTTTTTCGCGCGCGCCGCGCGATATGCGTTACATAGCCTACATGCGAGCGTCGGCGCGCGTCGGCGCGCGTTAGAAGTTCCAGTAATAATTCTTTCCGGATTGTGAGCGGTTCATGCGCGATTTCGCGCGTCGACCCGGTGGCGACATCCACGGGTGCACGTCTTGGCCGAATTGAAAATCTTTATTCGACGACGCCGACCACGTGTTCGATCGCGTGAATTGCGCGTGCCTGTCGCGAACGGCGCGTATGCGCTCGGATTCGTCGTACACCGATCGAAGGGCCGGATCGCTCAGCTGCGCGTTCGTCTCGCCGATCATTTTGAAGAGACGATCGGCGTCGTCGTGCAACTCCGTCGCCGGCACCCACGGGGGCATGTTTCGATTCGCCTTGTCGGGGTGATACTTGAGCGCCAAGTTGCGATACGCCTTTCTGATGTCCGCTTCAGACGCTCTACTCCTCGTCTCGCCGAGTCCCATAATTCGGTACATGTCCATCTGCGCGTTGGGTTGCGTCTCCTTCTTCGTGCGCAAGCCTCGGAGTCGATCCGTCGCGACGGCGAGGGCGTTTTTACGCTCGTGCGCGTCGGCGAATAAATCGTATTGCGTGTTCCCGGCAATCTCCATGTACGCGTTGAGATCATTAATGGCTTCATCCCAACACCGAACCGTTTCGTGTAACGTCGCGCGACGACTCAGCGCTTTGATGTTCCACGGATTGAACGCCAACGCGCGCCCGCAGTCGGCCAACGCGTTTAACACTTCGTCCAAGCCTTGATACGCCGCCGCCCTGTTCCCAAGCACGACGGAACAATACACCGCGGACACGGGTGATTTCCCGGCGTCGAACGCTCTCGTGTAAGCCGCGACGGCGTCGGCGTACTTGTTCGCGTTGAACATTCTATTCCCTTCATCTTTCTCTCGCGCCATAGTGCGCACCGTCTCGACGACATCTTCATCCAACGTCCCCGCCGGCGCCATCTCGGCGTACTTGACGGCACCGTGCGGATCTCCTTTTCCGAACATGGCGGTGAACGCGAAACGGGGCACCCAGGGCTCGCCGGAGAGACCTAAACCGTCAATTTCGGCGACGAAGGCGCTCGCCTCTTGATACGCGCCGCACGCGAGAAGAATCGACGCCTTGACTTTGACGTAGGCGCGTCCTGAGGTTTCGTTCGAGGATAAGAATGGATACGCGCTCAGCGCCGCCACGCTCTTCACCACGGACGCGTATTTATCGTCCAACTCTCTCGCGCGAGCGTCGCTGTACAATCGCGGAAGTCCAGGTTCGCTGGATGCGAATTCAATCGAGGCGGCGAGCACCTTGTCTAAATGTCCCTTGGCGGCGCGCGCCTCGACGACGGCGTTCGCGATGTCCGCGTCGTTCGGTTCAGGCGCCGCCTCCAAACACGCCAACGCGGCGTCAAAATCAGCGAGTTTCATGTGACACGTCGCCAAACGCACGCGCGCGCGGTTATACGTCTCATCCGCGCGAACCGCGCGTTCGCAATCGACCAACGCCTTGAGCGCGCGAACGCGCGCCTCGCCCCCCGCGTCGTCGCCGTCGACCGGAATCATCATTCTCGCTGCCGCTCTGTTCGTCAAGAGCACGGCGGCTTCACGACCGATGAATGCGTCGATGGATTCACCCAGAGGATTCTCATCACCCTCCCGGGCGTTCGTTCTCGGCGCCGACGCGAAGACGGCGATCGCTCGACTGTACGCGGCATCCGCCTCGGCGTATCTCTCTTGTCTATACAGCGCGTTCCCGTGTTGCCGAAGCTTTTCCGTCTCTTCCGCGTCGTGCGGCGCGAGTGGGTCGAGCGTCATCTTTGACGCCGCTTCGGTGAGATCGTCCTCGGAAGCGCCCGTGGAAATCTTCGGCGATTCGTTCGACGCCGCGGCGGCCGAGGATCGTCTGTCTCTGTGCGCGCGCTGCGCGTATCTAGAATTCCTACCTTGTCTCGACGTGGGCGAATCGTCCGAGCCCATCTTGAACACCCCATCGTCCGTCTCGGTCGGTTTCGGTCGCACCGTCAGCGGCGAACGAGGTTTATCCGGAGGCGGCGCGCTAAACGTAAACTGTTTCGGCGGCGGCGAAGACATCGGCGGCGACGACGTGACGTTCGACGTAGTCTCCGCCGCCTGCGCGTTCTCCACCGCCATCGCGCGCGCGCGCGCTCGAAACGACGCGTTCTTCTTCATGCTCCCACTCGACGATTTGTTCAACTGTCCCATGCTAAACGTCGTCGACGGAGGCGTAAAAGCGAACGCCTCGCTCGCGTCTGAATCGTTCGGCGAGTCCACCGTCATGGGTTCCGGCGACGGCGTCGCTTCCGCTCTCGACGCGCGCCCGCGCGTCTCGGGCGTCCCATCGCTCTCAAACGACGCGTTCAACGATCGAGCGACGCGCGACGACGACGCCCCATCGCTCGCCCCTTCGCCCGTCGCCGACTCGCCGGCGTCGCTCCGCGTCGCCCGCCTTCTCGGACTCGCCGTCTTTCGAGGAATCGCACGCAATTCAAACGTCTTCGTCGGACTCGCGCGCCCGCTCTCCCGACCCAACCGTTCGGCGAACGCCCCCCACGTCACCGGCTCGTCACCGCTCGCCCCAGACGCCTCTCGCGGCGCGTTCGCGTCGTCGCCGCGAGACGTCGCGCGTCCGCCGACGCCGCGTCGTCGCGCCCCTCGCCCTCTCGCCCCCCGCCGCTCGCCGCTCGCGCCGAGACTGAACCCAGCCATGGCGTCATCGAGCGCGCGCACATCCGCGGTCGACGACGACGCCGGCGTCGCGCGCGCGTCGTCGTCGAGGACGTCGCGCGCGGTGCTTCCCCTCCCGCGGGCGTCGACGACATCATCTTCATCGTCGTCGTCTCGCGCGTCGCGCGTCATGTTCGACCGAGACGGACGACGAGGAGTCGACCACGCGGGTGCGGAGACCACTCGCTTCGGCGCTCGCTCGTCCACGCGCGCGCGTCGACGCGATGACGACGCGACGCCGCGACGCACGGAGGACGCGACGCCAACTGTCCCGTGGGATGTGCGCTCGCGTGGGTTCATAAATAGTCGGACGCACGGTACGCATCACACACGATGTTCACCCATATCGTGTACAATCACATATTCTCGCATCCACCCCCACCACCCACGCACTCCCTCTCCATATCTACAGTGTACGTACCGAATGTCCGATGTAATGTCCCATCACACACACCCATCGCCGCCCCCCGGGCGGTCGATCGCTCGTCGGCCGCCGCCGACGCACTCGCGCGCGCGCGACGTCTGTCGAACGTCATGAAGTACGTCGTCGTCTCCGGAGGCGTCGTCTCCGGTCTGGGCAAAGGCGTCACCGCCTCCTCCATCGGTGTCCTCCTCAAAGCCTCCGGCCTGCGCGTGACGAGCGTGAAGATCGATCCGTACATCAACATCGACGCGGGGACGATGTCGCCGTTCGAACACGGGGAGACGTACGTGTTGGATGACGGAGGGGAGAGCGATTTAGATCTCGGGAATTACGAGCGATTCGTCGACGTGTCGCTGACGAGAGATCACAACATCACCACGGGGAAGGTGTATCAGGTGCGTGGACGCGCGACGTGTGGGGGGTGGGAATCGGACGGACGCGGGGACAGGTGATTTTTTGAAAAAACGCGTCCGCGCGCGGGGGAGAGAGAACGACCACGCGTGTGGTGTAAAGCGCGCGAGATGACTGACGGTGGTGTGTGTGCGTAGAGCGTGATTTCTAAGGAGCGCGAGGGGAAGTATCTCGGGAAGACGGTGCAGGTGGTGCCGCACATCACCGACGAGATTCAAGACTGGATCGAGCGCGTGGCGCACGTGCCGGTGGACGGGACGGAGAACGTGCCGGATGTGTGCGTGATCGAGTTGGGAGGCACCGTGGGTGATATCGAATCGATGCCTTTCATCGAGGCGTTGCGTCAGTTTCAGTTCCGCGTGGGTACGGATAACTTTTGCTTGATTCACGTGTCTCTCGTGCCCGTCGTCGGCGCCGTGGGCGAACAAAAAACCAAGCCGACGCAACACTCGATTCAAGCGCTTCGTTCCGCCGGGTTGTCCCCGCACATGCTCGCGTGCCGATCAAAGCACGCGCTCGAGCAGAGCGTCATGGATAAGCTCGCCCTGTTCTGCCATGTCGACCCGAAGTGCATCATCAACCTGTGCGACGTGAGCAACATTTGGCACGTGCCGCTGGTGATGCTCGAGCAAGACGCGCTCCGCAACATCATGAAGCAGCTTCAGATTCCGTACCAAACGCCCGATCTCGAGAGATGGGCGTACCGCGCGACCAAGTGGGACAACGTCACCACGCCCGTCACCATCGCCCTCGTTGGTAAGTACACGGGTTTGGGCGACTCGTACCTGTCCGTCACCAAGGCGTTGCTTCACAGCTCCATCGCGTGCGACCGCAAGCTCGATTTGTTGTGGATCGAGGCGAGCGATTTGGAGGAAGAGACCAAGCAAGAAAACGCCGAAAAGTACGAGGCGGCTTGGGCGTCGATCGAAAAGGCGCAAGGCGTTCTCGTGCCGGGTGGTTTCGGCGGTAGAGGCACGGAGGGCAAGATGATCGCGGCCAAGTTCGCGAGAGAGAACAAGGTGCCGTACCTCGGCATCTGCCTAGGCATGCAGTGCATGGTCATTGAGTACGCGCGCAACGTTCTCAACTTGTCCGACGCGCACTCGACGGAGATGGAACCGGAGACGAAGAACCCGGCGGTCATCTTCATGCCCGAAGGAAGCAAGACGCACATGGGCGGCACGATGCGTCTCGGTAGCAGACGAACCATCTTCCAGACGCAAGAGTGCATCTCCGCCCGTCTCTACGGCAAGGTTCCGCACGTCGACGAGCGTCACCGACATAGATACGAAGTTAACCCGGACATGGTGCCGCAGCTCGACGCAGCGGGTTGCAAATTTGTGGGCAAGGACGACACGCAAACGCGCATGGAGATTTGCGAAGTCGACGGCCACCCGTTCATGGTCGGTTGCCAATACCACCCCGAGTACAAATCTCGTCCCGGCAAACCGTCTCCGCTCTTCATGGGTCTCATCCTCGCCGCGAGCGGTCAGCTCGCCGAGTACGTCTCCGACGAGGCCATCGCCGTTCGTCAGAGCGAGGCGTACGCCGACCATAGCTCCGTGCTGACGTCTCCGCTCAAGGTGCTTCGTCAAAACACCCCGACCAAAAAGTAGACCGAGCGTTCACCGTAACTTAACGCACAAAGAAATTAGGACTTTTGATGACACATAGTTGGCACATCGTAATTCGCACTCCTTCGTCGCGACGTCGAACGACCGCGCGTCTCGCTCGCCGTCGCGACGACGCCGAAAATCCACGCGGCGCCGACCACGCCATCCATCCGTCACACGCGCGCGCGCGGTTGTCATTCGCGTCGTCGGTGTCGTCAACGCGCGTGTGACTCGATCGCGGCGAAAACATGCGCGCGCGCGGTGATGCGCGGACCCCGCGCGCGCGTCGCGACGCGTCGTGCGCGTCGGCATCGCGCGCAACGGTCGGCGTCTGGGCCGCGGCCTCGGTCGCCCTTCTCTTCGCCGTCGTCGCCTCGTCGCAGCGCCTGCCGACGTACGTCCCGCCCCCGTACGTGCAGAGCATGTCTCCGGACACCGGACACGTCGTCGGTGGGACGACGGTTACCATGTATGGGGGTGGGTTTCACAATCACGCCGGGTTGTCGGCGCGGTTTAGTTACTTCGACTCGACGTCGCAGACGTCGGAGATCGATGTCGTCCCGGCCACGTTCATCGATTTCGGTACGATATCGTTCGTGACGCCGTCGAGGAAATTCGCGGGAGTGACGCACGTGACGGTGTCGAATAACGGCGTGGGATACAGCACAACGCCGCTGAACACGGATGACGACGGGACGTACGGGTTGTTCACGTACAGGTCGAGCGCGCCGGCGGGGAATTGGATCTTGGTGAACGCGACGGGGCACTCGTCGGGTGGAGCGGTGGTGGAGATACGTAATCCGTCGGTGTCGCACAGCACGCGCGCGACGGATGCGAATTTCCTACCGGGAGCGTACCTCGGATGTCGATTCGGTCGTCCGGCGGACCAGTCGAGCGCGTCGACGTCGTTTACGATCGGCACGACGACGAAAACGAGGTCACATCCTTGGTATGGACGCGGAAGTACGGTTGGGTTTACCGTGACGAGTCTTCGTATCAACGGGTACGGGGCGACGGAGAGTCCGTCCTTCATACTGAAACGAGGCGTGACGTACACGTTCTCCGTGACTTCGCCCGGGCATCCGTTTTATCTATCCAAGGTGGAACCGTCTGATTGGGCGAGAAGCTCGAGTGCTGAAAACATCATCAAGGGCCCAACGGATAGCGGCACGATTACCTTCACGCCGGACAGTGGTACTCCCGATTACATCTTTTATCACGGCTCGAGCGGTTCGTTCATGGGCGGCATGATCGTCGTCGTCGACTCGAGCGCGTCAGACTTTGAAACGGGTAACGCGAACGCGAACACGGCGCTCGCTGAATGGGTGGACTACGGCATGATACGATGTATCGCGCCTTCATGGGTGTCCGGCCTCGACGAAAACGCAGATCACGGAGGGAAACAGGTGACGGTGTACGTGACGAACGACGGCGTGCGATATTACGGCGGACAGTCAACGGGTAACGACGCCGTGACGCCACCGGATGAAGGTTCAGGTAGTACATTCACGTACTTCACCACGACTGCTTTTAGGGACGCTCCACTGTATTACGCGGCATCCGGAACGTCGTACATCACCGGGACGGCGCTGGAGCTCACGTCGTCTTCGCACACTGTGAGCACCGTTTACGGAGAGGATGGCAAGAAAGACTCGACAGCGGCTACGACTTACGGCAACGCGGTCACACATCACGCCGACCAAGCGGACGATAGCGTCGGCTCTGGAAACGCGAATGATTTAGTCGTTGAAGGCACGTACTCGGGTGGTGGCCTCGCGTGGTTCGAAGTCGTGATCGACGACGCGACGGCGAACGCTGAAAAGTTTAGATGGAGATTACACACGGCTACTTCTTCGAACGTGGCGTGGGTGGAGACCGGACGCGCGATACCGGTGGGCGTGGCGGGTGGTTCCATTTCACCGGCTGGTACCCTGAGTAATGGGATAACTATTCGCTTCACGTCGTCTGGAAGTCACCATCAAATCGGCGATCGATGGCTCATCAGAGTCTACGACGGGAAGCCGAACGTAATCTCCGCGCGAACGCCTCAGGATGAGTCGTCGTACCCCGCGCGCGGACCCTTCTTCGGGAATACCGAAATCACAATCACCGGTAGTGGATTTTTCGCAGCGAGCGGTGTCAAGTGTAGGATGTATGATTCTGGTACCACCAACAACGTGAAAACGTTCGATGGTTTCTTCGACAACATGAATCGGGTGCGGTGTATCACGCCAGAGTACACGCCTACTGAAGGTGAAGTTCCGGGTACGATTAAACCGTGTTTGACCAGGTCAATCGAAGTGACTCTCGATGGGTCAACGTACAGCGTCGTCAAATCAGACATCAACTTTCTGTATTGCGACATATACGTGTCGAAATCCGGATCCGACACGTACGGCGATGGAACACCGAGAGCACCCTACCTCACGCTTCAGCGTTCGATCGAAGCGGCGTTGGGCGAGCCTCGTTCTTACGACTTACGTTATGAATTGATCAATCCTGACAAGGGTATTCGAGGAGCGACGCAGTTTCGCCCGATGAAATTCGGAACAGCCTCGAAAGTTCCGGTCAACAAAGGGTTCGCGTTTTACGTGAACCGCGACAAAATTAGAGTGAAGACGGGGACGTACAGCGGTCCTGGGAACGTTGGATTACATCCGTTAGGGAAAATGCTGGAGGCGGAGTCGATCGATGGACCTGTGTCTGTCGACTGCGGCGCGGCGGGATACACCGGGGTGCTGGTGAGCGGCGACCGACACGGAAACGAGGAGGTAACAAACTCTGGAAGTCTGTCTTTCATGGGCATCACTCACGTCAACTGCGCGTAGCGATTATTTATTAAGTGTAATGGTACGTTTTAGGGATCTAGAATACATCGATTTATGATTCTTGCTGCGTCGTGTCTTCTTTGCCCGACGCAACGAGGAGCGTCATATCCGTCCATGAGCTTCGTCTGTCTGATTTGCTCAAACCGCCCTTCTCCGGAGATGACACGTTGGCATGCGACAGAGCGCTGAGGCTACCGGTTCCAGCGTTCTTAAGGTCACCGAATGAGGCGACCTTGACCATATCGCTCAACAAGCCCGTGCGACTCGGGACGCGGTGAAACATGAAATCGCTCGCGAGCTTGTCCGAACTCATACCGACCGCGGCGAGCGCGTTCGCACCATCCATGCGCACCATCCCGGTCATGTTCACACCGCTCGCGATGCGTTTCATAGCGGCCGAGGCGGTCTTGATCGCCACAACTTCCGCCGCCCTGTGATCGTCCTCCGTGCCCGGTTCGCTCTCCTCCGTCTCCAACGCTCTGTCGTTGGTATCGTGTTCGTGACCGCCGTCCAAATCGTCCAGCGCCCGCTTTCTATCGTCACAAAGCGCCTCTTCACAATCGATGTCAATCGATGCGCGCGGTTCATCCGAAGAAGCGGCCCTATCGACGGATCGACGCGGCTTTACGTTGAGGCCGCGAAGCGCACGCTCCGCCGCCGCTACGGCGGCGGCGAGCTCTGAAGATTTCTCCGCCACCGTCTTCGCAAACCGATTCGGACTGATACTCCGGTGACCGTACAAGTAACATCCCGGTGGAAGTTCACTCATCTCGCCCTTACTCGGTAAAAGCTCGCTCGCACCGTCGAAATTAGACACGATCACCGTCCCGTCTTCGTCTCGCGCAAACTTCAGGTCGTACTCGCCGCTAATATCCCTCGCCGCAAACACGCGCACGCTCACCGAATCAAACACCACGAACGCAAACTTCCCGCGCAATTTTGGCAACGCCTTCGTCCCGAACGCCTTGTACAAATGACACACCAACTCCGCCTCGTAGCACCGTCCGCCGACGAGTTGCCTCGCCGCCTCGAGTGCGCTCGGCGCCCGATCGCCTCTCCGCCCCTCGTCTGAAAACAATCTCCACGCCAAGTAATCTACGTTCGTGAGATGTCCCACAAAGGACACGATCAATTCATTATTCGTGAACGCCTGCACTCCCGGACCGACGCTGATCGCGACGCCCCCTCCGTCCAACGCGCTGCTCGACTTCTTAAACTCGAGCGCGTTGAGCGCGTCCTCCAGCGCGTCCGTCCCGGTCTCTCTCATCGCCGATCCATCCGTTCGGTTCACGCGCAGCGCCTTGGGCGGCACCACGCACAGAAACTTCCCCACGCGATCGCGCATGTCGCTCGACGCCTCGCGCGACGCGCGCGGTGCTCGAGAGAGACGCGAGCCCGCCCGCGCGCGCGTCAGCGTCGCGCGGTGGTGCCGCGCGCGATGTGCGTCTCGCGCCGGTTCGGTCCGCGCGACGGCGAGATCCGGCGACGGGAAAAGAGGAAAGTGTGGCGCGCGCGCGACGTCGCGGCCGGTGCGGTGTCTCGAGTCGGGTCGTGCGCGCGGGGTCGAGCGCGCGCGGAGTTGTCGCGGTGGATAGCGCGCGCGTGGTCCGAGTCAGCGTTACATCACGAACTCGATTTGATCTACCGCAGGTTTCAATAGTGGACTGCGTGTCCGAGGATCGTTTATATTTCAACACCTTAACGGCCGTATTTTTTATAAGTCGTCGTGGCTCTAAAAATTACAGAGTACTGAGAATCGTCTGAAAACCCACGTGTCCGGTTGATTTCGATAAATATGTGCGGGCATCCCGTCGTACGGCGTGCCTTGGTCGGGACGCCCCGGCGCGATCGCGCCCGCAGACGCGCGCGCGACCTCGATCGATGGCGTTCGGTGGGTTCGGAGGCGGCGCGCCGTCGCCCTTCGGCGCCGCGCAGCAACAACCGCCGTCGCCCTTCGGTGGCGGCGGTGTGAGCGCGTTCGGGACGCCGAATGCGTTCGGGGCGCCGACCGGGGCGTCCGCCGGAGGGGCGTTCGGAGGCGGCGCACCGGGCGCGAGCGGCGCGTTCGGCGCCGCGCAGACGTCGCCGGGTGCGATCGCGAACGCGTGCAAGTTTTGGAACAAGGGGAGCTGCAAATTCGGCTCGAGGTGTAACAATAAGCACGTGTGTTCAAAGTGCGGATCCACGGCGCATCGAGCGGTGAACTGTTCGGTGGGCGGAGGGAGTGGATACCGCGCGACGCGGGTGATGGACAAGGAATTACTGTCCCCGGGAACGTCGTACGCGATGGTGCACTCGATCAGCGCGATGCAGGAGAATTTGAGCAAGAGCGTGGAGGAGATTCGAGCGGCGGCGTACGCCAATGCCGATCAGCCGGCGGCGCCGGGCGCGCCGGGTGGGTTCGGCGCGACATCGGCGGCGAGTCCGTTCGGTGGAGCGTCGACGTCCACCGGTGGAGCGTTCGGTGGCGGTGGCGGTGGATTCGGGGCGAGCACGCCGGCTTCGAGTCCGTTCGGCGGTGGAGGCGGGGGCGCGTTTGGGGCGCCGTCGAGCGGGGGCGCCTTCGGGTCGACGTCGACGACGAGCGCCTTTGGGGCGCCGTCGACCGGTGGGGCTTTCGGTGGGTCATCGGCAGGCGGGGGATTCGGTGCGAGTGCGGCGAGTCCGAGTCCGTTCGGTGGGGCGTCGACTACGTCAGGTTTTGGCGCGTCGCCGAGTTCGGCTCCGAGCGGAGGTTTGTTCGGCGGAGGAGGCGCCGCAGGTGGGTTCGGTGCGTCCGCGACGCCGTCCGCATTCGGGGCGCCGTCCACGACGGGTGGATTCGGTCAAAGTTCGGCCGCAGTAGGTGGTTTCGGATCGAGTGCGCCGGCGGCGAGTCCGTTCGGGGCTCCGCCGTCGACGCCTGGCGCCTTTGGGGCGAGCGCGCCGACGAGCGCGTTTGGCGCCGCGCCGACGCCTGGAGCCTTTGGTGCCGCGCCGACGCCTAGCGCTTTCGGTGCTGCACCGACACCAGGCGCGTTTGGCGCCGCTTCCGCCGCGAGTCCGTTCGGGGCTGCGCCGACGACCGCCGCGGCGTCGACGCCCTTCGGCGCGGCGCCGTCGACGCCGAGTGCGTTCGGTGCGGCGCCGTCCGCCGGAGGTGGGTTATTCGGCGCTTCCACGCCGGCGCCAAGTGGAGGGATGTTCGGTTCATCGACGCCGGCTACAGGAGGTGGTTTGTTCGGCGCTTCCGCACCCTCGACGCCCGCGACAGGAGGCGGCTTGTTTGGCGCGAGCGCGGCGAGCGGTTTTGGCGCGCCGAAGCCCGCTGGTGGTTTATTCGGTGCCGCGCCTTCGACGCCCGCGACAGGTGGCGGACTCTTCGGTGCGAGCGCCGCTGCCTCTACGCCCGCGGCGGGTGGCGGCTTATTCGGTGCCTCTGCTCCGGCCACTGGCGGCGGCTTGTTTGGTGCCGCCGCTTCTGCTCCCACGCCAGGCGGTGGCTTGTTCGGCGCTGCGTCCTCCGCGGCGGCGACGCCCGCGTTCGGTGGTTTCGGGGCATCTTCGGCGACACGTACTCTCGGATCGGCCCCGGCGGCATCTGGAGGGTTGTTCGGCGCGTCGGCGGCGCCAGCGTCGACGCCCGGAGGCGGCCTCTTTGGCGCGGCGGCGCCAGCCGCAGGCGGAGGTTTGTTTGGCGCGTCGGCGCCCGCGGCCGGAGCGTCTCCCGGCGGTGGTTTATTCGGTGCGCCTAAACAAGCCGGTGGTAGTCTATTCGGTGCGGCTCCGAGCACGGGCGGTGGTTTATTCGGTGCCGCACCAAGCACTGGCGCGGCTCTTGGCGGCGGATTGTTTGGCGCGAGCGCTCCGTCGTCCGCGCCGAGTGGAGGTTTGTTCGGCGCGGCACCGGCGACCGGTGGCGGCTTGTTCGGCGCCTCTGCGCCGGCGGCTGGAGGCAGCATTTTCGGTGGTGGTCTAGGCGCGGCACAGCCGAGCGCGGGTGCGCTCGTCCCGTACGGCGCGCAACCGGCAGCGGTGACGACTCCGTACGGGTCGCCGTTGCAGCCTCCTCAGCTCGCGCTCGCCACGACGGAGCCCGCCCCTGCGAAGCAGTCTTTGCTCGGAAAGATGCAAAGTCCAGCCGCGGGTGCGGCGGCGACCGCGTTCCCGGTGCGTTCGCTCACGCCTCGATCGCCGTGGCTCACGAGCCGCGGTGGCATCAGCAGAGAACCGAAGCCTCGCGGCGCGGTGTCGGCGTTGTCGCCGGGCGGCGCCGCGCAAAGCGTGGGAACGCCGGTATCGGCCTCGCGACCCGGAAGTGCCATCTCGGTCGCCACGCCATCGAGCGGTGGATGGTTGTTCAAACCGCGAGAAAATCCGCGCGCGTTGTTCATTCGCCCGGAAGGCGCGGCTGCTTCGCCGGCGCCGTCGGTGGCGCTCGCCGTCTCGCCGACACGCGAAGAACAAAGCCCGGAGCGTCGTCAAGTGCATTTCGCCGATGACAAGGAGAACGTGCCGGGTAAGTCGCCCAGCCGAAACGTCGTTCTCCCAAAGCTCACGGCCGAAGGTTACAGCATGAGTCCGTCCATCGAACAGCTCGAAAGAATGTTTGAACGCAACGGCGATGAAGCGCTCGCGGCGGTTGACAACTTCTCAGTCTCTAGCGAGGCGTTCGGTCGCGTGAAGTGGCTTGAACCGGTCGACATCCGCGGATTGGATCTCGATAAGATTGTGTCGTTTGAGCAGGCGTGCTTGTGCCTCTATCCCGAAGATCAGGGCATCGATCCGCCGGAGGATGGTCAAGGCTTGAAGAAGCGCGCCGAAGTGACGCTCTACGGCATCCTACCGAAGAAGTCTGGCGCCGCCGCGAAAGAAAAGTACCGCGAGAAAATCATCAAACAAACCGAAAAGGCGAACGCGGAACTCGTCGAGTACAACCCGGACACGGGTATTTGGAGATTCATTTTGCAGCTCTAAGGCTGGCGAAGAAAACGAGTCTCGTAGACAACGCAAAAAACGGACTGCGCGAAGAGCGGTCTAGAAGCCGCCTGAGCCGACACGGTGCGCGTACAAATTTCACAGAACATTAGATTTTGTAATAAGCAAAAGTGAATAAAAAAATGGATATTAAACGTAATGCTTGACGTCGTAGATAAACTTGGCACCTCCTTCGCTCAGTTTCGCAAAGGCGCGAGCGAAATCGTAAAAGAAGGCGTCTTGATCGACGGCGTAACGCATGAAATGCGGCGAAAATCCCGGATCAGTGTGTAACACGCGATCAGTGCTCAACCAGAGCAAATCCTTGTCGTCTTTCCCGTCCGCGGGACGACGGAAATACTCGTTATCGAACGTCAACCAATTCGACGTCCAAGAGCACCCGCCGGCCATCGATCCCTCCATCTTCGTGTTCATAAACGGACACCCCGTGAACTTGGTCCCGTTCTTCGCCCCGTACCCGAACGCAGTCAGCCCCGATCGCTCTTTAAACGCCCGACCGATCGTGTGCGCTCCGCTCAGCGCCACAATCTCCCCGTCGTCCAATCCCATGCGATAAAAGACGTTTCGGAGATGCGTCGCCGCGTCCTTCGCGCCGTCCCCGAACGGCGCCTCCGCGTCGGGTAGATTTCCCTCTCGCGGGCACTCATCGGCATCCGCACGACCGTACCGCATCGGAATCTTCGGCCCACCCGCGCATTCGATCGCCGTCGCGCCCGCCAACTGAATCAAATCCGCCCACGACACCGTCGGGTGCCGATCCTTGATCCCTCGCAGGTACCGCACCGCCTTGCTCAAACCCGCATTCGCGCCGTGCGCGAGCTCGACGTCGAAACGTATGCTTCCGTTCGCGCCCCCACGCGCGGGCCAAACCGCGGATTCAATCGTCGCGTCGTACGTCCCCGCGTCGTGCCACGCGAGTCGAACGAGGATCGGATGACACTTGACGTCGTCCAACAACCGCACGACGTCCTCGCGCGCGGCGAGCACCGCGGCCGAGTACGCCTCGTTCGTCGTCGTCGTCGTCGAGCCCGAGGGCGCGAGGTGCGCGCGCACGAGATCGATCCGTCGTCCCGCGGTTGATGACGATGTCATCGTCTCGGAAGTGACGCGGACGGCGTCATTCGACGACGACAACGACGCGATGACGACGCTCATCACCGGCGCCACCGACGGTATCGGTCTCCACACCGCCCGTCGGTGCGTCGAGAGCGGGCGCGCCGTCATCGTGCACGGACGAGACCGCGCGCGCGTCGAGCGCGCGGTCGAGGCGGTCGAGGCGCACGCGCGCGCGTGCGGCTCATCGGCGCGCGCGCGCGGACTCGTGCGCGATCTGTCCACGGTGAACGGGGCGAAAGCGTTGGTGGAGGACGTGGTTCGAGCGCACGGGGATGATTTGTGCGCCGTGTTCAACAACGCGGGCGTTTACGCTTCGACTTTGGAGCGCACGGCGGATGGACGCGAGCTGACGTTCGCGGTGAACGTGGTGGCGCCGTACGTCATCGCGGGTGGATTGATGGAGACGTTGGTGAGAAACGCGAAAGCGTCGGGAGTGAAATCGAGCATATTGAACGTGGCGTCCATCTCGGCGGCGCCGAGGATTGACTTTGAAAATATCGACGCGGAGAGACGATTTTCATCGCACGGGGCGTATTCTCTGAGCAAGGCGGCGATGAAGGCGATGTCGTACGAGATGTTTGATTTACTCGAGGCGGGACGATTGTGCGGTGGAAACGCGAGCGTGGACGATTTGAACGTGTTTTCGTGCGATCCGGGAACGGTGAATACGAAAATGCTCCTCGCGGGATGGGGTCGGTGCGGCGTCGAGACGTACGAGGCCAACGACGAGTTCATCATCATGTGCGAAGATATCGAGCGAAACGGGGCCGAACACAACGGCGCGTATTTCGTCGGAGCGCGTCCGCAACGGCGCGCGAGCCGCGTGGGGGATGAAGATCAGGCGAGACTGTGGCGATTACTCGAGGAGAGGACGGGCGTGATTTATGCGTGATGCGCGCGTCTAGAAAAATGTACAATTCAACAAGTCTAATGTAGTGATTCTATTGCTTGACTCTGTAAAAGCTGGGTCTCGCGCGACGGCGTTCGCGTCGTTTCATCGCTGTTCGCACGCGCGCGACGCCTGAGAGTAAGACGAGTGAGACGAGAGCGACGCCGGGCCAGCGCCACGAGTATCCGACGTCTTCTTCTTCTTCTTCTTCGTCATCGTCGTCGTGCGTTTCCTCGCGTACCTCTTTCTGCGTCTGCTCCTCGCGCGTCGTGGTCTCGGTTCCGACGTTCTCGATCGGCTTCTCCGCCGCCGGTCTCTCCTCGATCGCGTCGCGAACCGGAATCGTCGGCGGCGCTTCGTCCTCCTCTCTCGACGCGCCCGGAGGACAACACTTCGACGGACATCGCACGTCCTGGCACTGATCGCACGACAGCGGACAATTCTCCAACATGAAGGACGGATTCTTATCGCACTCACCTTTGGTCGCCCAGTCGCAACACGCCTCGTTCGTGTCTTTGCACGCAGCCTCTTCACCTCGAAACGTGTCGTCGACGCGCCTCTCGTCGCACGTCAACACGCCTTGCGAGTCCTTGCGACATGCGTACGACGTTTTCGGAGGATCGCTCGGATTCTTCACGCCGCACCGTTCGATGGCGTACCCTCTCGTGGCGTTGTACAGCCCCCACGCGCAGTGCAACGCGATCTCATCGCGACGTCGAATCATGCCGCGCGAGCGCAACTGACTCGGATCCGGAGGTCGCTGGAAGAGCTCTTGGTCGGGACACCCGACGGTGAAACCGTGGTACCAGTGTTTGGAAAACGCGTAATCCAGCACATTGAACGTCAGACCGTAGTGTACGACGACCGGAAACCGCTCGTCGACCGGTGGCATGTACCCTGGGTACAACATGAAATCGTCGTGCACTTGAAACTCGATGCCCACCTCGGCGGCGGCGAAGACGTACCCGTACATCTCCGAAATCCACGGCGGTCCGTATTTCCCATTGTCGTTGTATATGTCCCCGGTGTTCGCCCACGAATCGGGGTCGTTTCGAACCTCCTCCGTCCAGTGTAACCATCTCGGCGCGAGCGTGCGCATGTCTTCTCTGTGCATCACCGTGAAACCGCCCACCTGTTGCGTCCTTTCCACGTTCGGCACTCTCGCCTTGACGCCCATGTGATTTTCCGGTAAAGTCCCGATCAAATACGTGTACAGCGCCGAAACCGGCGCGCCTCGACGAACGCCTAATAAATCCACCGTCATTGGTGCCCTAAAAATCATATCCGCGTCTAAAACTATGATGAAATCTGCCTCGACGTCGACGTGTTCCAACCAGTGCTTGATGCTAAACGGTTTATTATACGCCGTGTACCGATCCTTACTCACCGGATGCGTCGCGTAATTCGGATGCACGTGCGTGTCCGGAACGACGTCCAATCCCGGTGGATTCGCCTCATCGCACGCCATGAGTCTCGTAAACTTCCCTCGCTGACCGACGCGTCGCCACGAGTCGTACAACCCGAGCGATTGCCAATCGAAATACGGCGTGCACTCGGTGCTAAACACCGTGTGCATGCGCTTCCCGGCGGATGCGTCGTCGGCGTCGAAGTCGTCGAGCGCACCACCCTCGAGATCGTCTTCCCCGCGCGTCGCCACCGCGAGCGTCGTCGTCGTCGTCGTCATCATCATCAACAGCAGCGTGACGCGCACCATCACCGTCCCCGTCATCGTCGCGAGACGCCCACCCCTCGCGCCCTCACGCGCCCGCGCGCGCTCGACCCGACCCATCACCGCGCGATCGCACCGCCCCCGTCCCCGCACCGCGTCGCCCATCACTCTCCGCGCGCGCGCGTCTGAAACCATCGAAGGGGAAAACTCATCATTATCGTTACACGGTACAACAAGAGATGCGCGACGCGTTCGTCCGCGCGACGGCGCGCGCTCACGTCGGCCCGATGCGAAAAAACGCGCGCGTTTTTTCTTCGGCGCTCACGCGCGATCGCGCGACGTCTTCGCTCGCGCGTCGCGCGCCACCGTCGACGCTCGAGCGCGGCTCATCCCGCGCGCCATCCTCGCTCGCGCGCCCTCGTCGTTGACTCTCCACCGCCGCCTGGGCGAAGATGTTCCCGGCGCAGTCCCCGTACGGGTCCTCGCCGAGAAAGGTGACGTCCTCGTCCGTCCACGACATCATCCATCGGTCGGCGAACGTCGTCGGTGGACGCGCGTCGGCGTCATCGGTGGATGGGCGCGGTGCTGACGCGGACGGTGCCGAGCGCGCGTTCGCGGCGTCGTGCGTCGACGTCGACGACGCGCCGTAGAGTTTATTCGCGAAATTGCGAAACATGAAATTTGTGTGTCGCGTGCGCGCGATCGTCGGGGGCGACGCGCGCGGGGTGGTGTCTCGAGAGGCGTCGGATGCGACGCGTCGGCGAATGACGAGACGTTTCGGAATTCTAAGAGGAAATGAGCGCGCGCGATGGGAAGCGCGCGGGACACGCCGACGCGCGGTGTGGTGCGCGCGCGCGCGGCGGGTGCGAGTGATGGTGATCGTGTCGTCGTCTCGCGTCGCGATGGCGGTCGTCGCGGCGTCGCGCGCGCGGTGGAGGGGTGCGCGGGGCGTGAGGGGGGCGGCGCGGCGAGGGGGCGGCGCGCGGGGCGACGGGAGTGGACGACGGTGGGCGCGACGGGAGGCGACGCACGCGAGAGAGGCGAGCGGGGCGAGTGCGGTGGAGGCGGCGGCGCGCGCGTTGGGACGTGGGGGCGTGATCGCGGTGCCGACGGATACGATTTATGGATTCGCGTGTTGCGCGCGCGACGACGGCGCCGTGCGGCGAATGTACGACATAAAGGGGAGGCGATCGGGCGTGCCGGTGGCGATCGCGGTGGGGGACGTGAGAGATGTGGGCGCGTACGGGTCGTGCGCGCACCTGGGCGAGGGGGTGTTGGAGCGGATACTTCCGGGACCGGTGACGGTTTTGTTACGACAACGCGTGGCGGGCGACGTCGGCGCGAAAGCGGTGTCCTCGGCGCTCAATCCGGACGTCGATCTCATCGGCGTGCGCGTGCCGGGAAGTGATTTTGTGCGCGAGGTGTGTCGCGCGCACGGTGGGGCGATCGCGCTGACGAGCGCGAACAGATCGGGCGAGGCCAGCACGACGTCGGCGACGGAGTTTGAGGCGCTCTGGGGCGAGTGCGACGAGGTCTTCGACGGCGGGACGATCGATACCGGGCGTTTGGGGAGCACGATCGTGGATTTGAGTTCCACCGAGCGCGAATTTCGCATCGTGCGCGAGGGCGAGCGATGTGCCGAGCTCGTGCGCGTGCTCGAGGACGAATTTGACTTGATAAAGCGCGCGTGACGACGCCTCCTCGAGCTCAAGAGACGCGCGGACGCCCAGCGCGCGACGGGCCGACGCCGTGACGTTTTAGCACACGATAGACATGAAACATCACACACTAGTTACAACACGACGGTGCGCATCGTCGAACGAAGACGCCTCGCGCGCTCAGAGATCTTTCCCGCGCACCTTGCCGTCGCTCGAGCTCGCGAAGGCTGAGTACGTCCTCCTGAACAACCACGCGTAATCCGACGGCACGAGCGGGTTCAGACCCGCGCGCACGTCCGACGGATTCGTGTACACCACCGCCAGGGGCACGCTCGCGAGGAGATACAACGCGCCGACGGTGGGGAAGAGCGCGAACGCGCCGGGGTGGCCGTGAATGATGAGCTCGTGGGCCAATACGCACCCGACGACGAACGCCGCGGTCAAGACGAGAAACGCCACCGCGACGTTTCGCGCGAGCGCGGGTGGACACCGCGATCCACCGGCGTCGCGCGAGAAGTCGAGGACGCCTCGAGGCATGACGCGAGGAGCGAACAATGCGGTGCGACTCGTCTTGCTTCTTCGCTAAAGGGTGTCGTATCATACATACGCGAGCGAGGCGTCGAGCGCGACGACGAGCGTCGAGGGCGATGACGAGTCGGTCGTATCGTGAATGTTCGGTCGGTGCGTGCGTGTCTCGGTCTCGGTGTCTCGGTGTCTCGGTGCGTCGGTGAGTCCTCGCGCGCTTGACGTTGTCACGCGGATTGGCTCGATTCCTCGTTCAAGCCGCGTTGATGCATGTACATCCGCCGCAAGACGATCTTTTGAAGCTGCGATTCGCTCATCTCCCCTTCGTCTTCGTCCGTCGCGATCGCTGAATCGCGCATCGCGTCGCCTCCTCCTCCGAATCGCGCGTCGTGTCGACGTCCGCTCTCCGGCGCGCCGCGACTCTTCTCGCGTCCCCGCCGACGGCGTTCCTCCGCGTCGCCTCGCGTCGCACCCTCTCGATCGCTCGAGCGCTGCGACGCGAACGCGGCTAATAAATTCGATTGCGTCGCCATGATATCCGTGAGCATGCGCTTCACGCTCTGCAACTCTGCGCCGATCGTCTCCTTTGACGCCTCGAGCTCGCGCAAACGGGACATGAATTCCGGCAACCCGCCACCGCCGTGCGTGGTCGTCTCCGCCGCCTCGGACGGTCGTCCGACGCTCGCGACGACGTGTGGCGCGCTCGCCTCGAGCGTCGGCGTCGACCCGCTCGGCAGTCGCGCGCCGCGCGCGTCGCCTCCGTGAACGTCGAGTCGTCGATCGAATCCCGCGAAACGTTTCTCCGCCGACGCCGCCGTCTCCGGCCCATCCCCGCGTCGCGCGAGCGCGAGCGAGGGCGCGCGCCACGTCGTCGCCATCGTCGTCGGCGCCGTCGTCGGCGCCGTCGTCGGCGCGCCCACCGCGCGCGCGGGCGTCGCGCGGGCGTCGCCGACGCCACCGTCAGGGTGCCTAGAATTCGTCAACGCCGCGAATCCATCGCGCGCGTACGCGTACGCGGGCTCGTACGACCACCGCGCGCGCTTATCCTCGCGCGCGAGCGAGCCGTGTTCCATTCCCTCGCCGTCGTCGCGTCGTCGCGCGCGCGGGGGCCACCCGTCGTCGACGCGCGGGAGCGACATGGTGTGCGGTCATCATCGCGTCGTCGACGCGACCGACCGACCGATCGACCGACCTCCACGCGATCGCGCGCGCGACGCGCGGATCGACGATCGCGACCGCGCGTCGCGTTCGCCGTCGTCGCGCGCGTCCGCCGTCGTGTCTCGCGCGCGCGGCGTTCGTCCCGTCGAGGGTTCGTTCGATTTCTCGAGGACGACGACCGACCGACGTGCGTCATCGCGACGTCGACGCGCGACGGACACGTCGACGCGCGACCGACCGATCGATCGATGTCGAGCCATCGTCTCGCGCGCGTCGTCCTCGTCGTCGCGTGCGCGACGGTCGTCGTCGGCGTCGTGGCGAGCGCGACGCGAATCGACGCGGATGAATCCATTCGAGTCGTGACGTTCGAACCGTGCGGCGCGACGGACGCGTCGCCGACGCGACGCGCGCGCGTGGACACGACCGACGGTGAGGCGGCGTGTTTCACGACCGACGTCGGCGGCGGCGGCGAGGGCGCGGCGGCGACGTGGACGTGCGCGTTGGCGGCGGGGACGATTCGAGACGCGCGAGGCGACGTCGTCGATCCCGCGTGCGGGTCGGTGGACGTCGTCGGTGCGCGCGTCGTCGTGCGAATGCGATCGAGCGATGCGTGCGCGCGAAGAGGGGAGGCGTATCACGTCGAGGCGAGGGTTGAGTGTGGAGGACGGGATCGTTTGTTTCCGTACAGTACGTTGCTTTTGGGCGAAGTCGTCGCGCTCGCCGATTCCGCGATTTACCTCGCAGAGGCGACGCACGCGCTCGAGCACACGGTCGACGCGGTGGAGGACGCGGCGTCGCTCGAGGCGGAGGATGAACGAACCACCGCGTTTACGATTTACTGGCCGGCAAGTTTTTAAAACAACACGCTTTATGATTCATATTCATGATTCTGCCTACCTACTTCCAATCCGAGTCGGATTCGCCGTCGTCGCTACCGTCTTCATCGTCGAAATCTTCGTCGGAGAGCTTGTAATCGTCGCCACCATCCTTGTTGACTTTTTCTTCTTCGTCGTTTGCGTCATCCATCTCGTCGTCTACTTCTTCGTCGTCGTCGTCTACTTCTTCGTCGTCGTGGTGGTTGTCTTCTTCGTCGTCGTAGTCGTCGTGGGCGACGCCGCACGGAAGCGAACCGGGAAATTGATCCATCGTCGTTGCCTCTTCGTTCACGACAAGACCGAGCTTCTCCACCATCTCTGCGCTCGTCAGGTACGTCTCCATCGGGTACAGACACCGCTCGTACGAGCGACGCATCGCAAACGAAGCGCTCGTCTGCGACGTCAAATCGCGTCCGAGCGATCGCGCCACCGTCTTCCAAAACTTGGCGCGCGTGACTTGTTCGTACCCACCGAGATGTAACGTCTCGATAAAGACGCGATGAAGATTCATGCGCGTGCCGCAAAACACGGGGGCGAGCGGCATGTCGCCGTGACCGAAGGCTTCCTCGCGAAACTGCTCGAAATCTTTTCTATGATCGCCCGACGGCCATCCCAATCGCCGCGCCACGGCTTTGCATCGCGCGATGTGCGCCATGTCCTCGGGCGTCAACGACTTCCAAATATCCACGGGTTCGGGCGGCATGTGCACGGGCTCGTGATACTTCTCTGGCGCTTCGACGATTTCCCACGGAGAGACCCACATGTAATCCTCCGGATCGCTGTCGAAGACCACCATGACGGATTCCCATCGATCGGGACTGGCGCGCGTCTTTCTCACGCGACCGAGGTAATACACCGCGCCGTCCACCGTCACGATCCCTCGCGATTCATCGGCGACTTGCACGCCTTCAAACTGCATCATGATTCGATTTCCAGCCTGCCACGGTTTCTTATCCACCTCTTGATACTTGGACCACGGCAAGACGTACTCGGCGATGTCGCCCGCGTACAACGGCGCCATGACGATTCGACGTTCATCCTTTTCCTCTATTTTCACTGCGTCCGCGCTGTTCCGCGATCGCGTGCTCGACTGACGCTCCGTGCCCGGTTCGTCCAGTAACAGACACATGAACCACGCGCACGGCGGATTCACCTCGCCCGCTCGTCGACGCGCTTCTTCGCACCCTCTGTACGCGACGCCGAGCACCGCGCACCGCTCCACCGGTTGCAACGAGTTGACGTCGATCCAAGTTCTCGGTCTCGACTTCCTCTCGACGTACTTGGCGTACGTCTTGGACAAACCTCGCCTGATGAGGGCGACGATATCACCGGGCTGAATGGCGGCGACGCCGTGTTCGATGCCCGTGCTCAGTTGAAACGCGCGCTGCGACATGCGGTGCGAATCTTGCGTCACGTAGCGCAAAAATTGATTCACCAGGTTGGCGGCGCGACGCACGGTGAGCGGGGGTAACGGTTCGAGCAATTCGGGCGCGGTGAAGACATCGTTAAGACCCGGGATGTTTTCTCCGCTCGTCGTCGTCGTCGAGGGTGTCGAGGGCGTCGTCGTCTCCCGCGGCGCGGCGCCCGCGAGTTCGTCCTCGGTGCGCGGTCCGTAGACGTAAAAGCGCAATTGCGCCAACCACGTCGGTTTCATCTCCGTCCAACCGGTGTCATCCATGAGATTGGCTTGCGAAAACACGCTCTCTATCCCAGAGAGTATCTTGAGAAGATCGATCAACGACGGTTCCTCGGCGCTACAGACGGCGTCGACGCGCGACGTGACGCGTATAAAGCGATCCGTCCATCGCGTGTCCCCGGTGCGCCAAAACGGCGCCGAATGCGCGATGAATTTCACGGTTTCAAACAGACGCACCGCGCGCGTTCGTTCGTCCGCAGTGTCCATGGACACGCTCTCCAAGTGCGCGTACGCGTCCACGGACATGGAATCGCACAGCGCTTTGATTCTCTCGAGTCGAATGGACGGTTCGAGCGGCGGTTCGGCGTCGGCGCCGTCAAAGGCGTTGGACACCAATCTGTGTAATTTGGTGATGAATCGTTCGTTATCGTACGACGCGTCGCACCACGCGCTCAGCGCGTCGAGACTCTCGCCCGGTTCGTACACGCCCCATCTCGACGCGTACTCGCGCAATCCGGACACGTTGCCGGATGCAGAGGGCGCGTCTTCTAAATCTTCTTCGTACGCGACGTCGTCCACTGGCGGTCGCGTCTCGGGTCGTCTCGGCGTCTCCTTGCCGTCCACAATCGGCGGCGCGTCGTCGTCGTCGAGCCATCCATCCGGTGGAGTCTCAACGAAGAGTCTACACGCGTTGTTCAATCCACCGAGCGCAAAGTATCGTCGTCCGTGTTCATCCACGGCGACGGGTTTCCCGCGCGTCGCCACCGATCGATTGACGGATTCCGCTCTCCACGCGGCGAGTTGCTCTCGACGGTACTCGGCGAGCGTCGGCGGTGGTTTCGACACCTCTCCGTCGTCATCCTCTTCGTCTTCTTCGTTTCCTTGTTCACCATCGCGCACACCCTTGACGTCGTCCGTGTCCATCGCGTCGTCATCCTTTGCGCCGTCGCCGTCGTCCTCCGCCGTCTTCGTCTTCGTCTTCGTCTTCGTCTTCTCCGTCTTCGGCACCTCCTCGGCGAGCGTCGGCGGATTGACGTGAAACTCACCCTTTTTCCGTCGTTCACGCGTCGCGTCGTACACCTCGGTAAAATATTCCCGAAACGCCTCGCTCTCCGACGCCATGGCGCACAACGCGACGGCGAGCGACACTCTCCCCGTCGGCGGCGCGTCTTCGATTCGACGTCCCGCCTCCAACGCCTCGACGGCGCGCACCGCGTGCGCGCGCGCGCGACCGTTGATGCCGCGCTCATACTCGACGATCAAGTGAGTCGCGCGATCTTCCCAATCGAGTTCGCCGATGTCGTTGATGCCCATCACGGGATCGGTCCACCATCGCGCGCGCTCGGGGGGCTTTTTCATCGTCTCGTGATCGATCGAGTCGACGCGACCCTCGACGACGCGAAGACACGCCGTCATGAAATCGCGCAAGACGGCTGATTCCGCCGCCGTGAGATCGTCTCCTAAAAACGCCCGGGCGAATCTGTCGAGCGGACATCGAGGAAAGTGGAGCGAACGGGCGAAGACTTGCGAGAAATCCCACAGCGTGAGCGTCTCGGCGAGGAGCGCGGGACCGACGCGCGCCGCGTGGGCGGAGAGGACGCGCGACGCCGGCGGCGGCGGTTCCAGGCGCGGTGGACGCGGTTTGTTCTTCGCCTCCTTTTCCGCCTGTTTTTCGGCGCGAAGACGCTCACGGCGCGCTCGGTCTCGCTCCAATCTCGACGCTTTGGTCGACGTTCCGAGTTGGTGCTTGTCGCTCGTCCACGTCTGTAAATCGACGACGAAGGGCGGGAGGTCGGCGTCCAACGCGGGTGTAAACGCGGGCGCACCGGTCGGACGAAGCGCCCCGGATTTGACCAAGGTTTCGATCTGAGACGCGATGAAGAAACCGTCGACGACGACGTCGGCGCGCGTGTACCTGTACGCGCTCGAATCCTTCGCCTCCTCCTCGGAGCGTCCGTCGAGCGCCGCCTCTCGTTGCGCCTCGGGAGACGTATCGCCCAACAGTCTCGCCGCTTTCGTCGGAGTTTTGATCGCCATCGGCACGTCGTGCGGGACAACTGGAACGCTGAGAATGATTTCGAGACCGCGCTCGAGCTCTACATTCCAGTTTTCCGCGAGCGCTCGCACGACGGCGTTGACGAAGCGCGCGCGTCGGAGCGTCGTTGCGACGTACTTTTCAAACCTCACATTCGGCTCTAAAAGTTTGTACCACGCGCGAGGCGTCACCAGCCAAATCTCCGGTGCGTCACCACCGTATCTAATCACCCAATCGTGCACCTCCATGAGCTTGAGCGCGTGCGGAGGCTTGTCCTGCGGCGTCAACGTCTCCGCCAAGACCTTGCTCGGTAATTCGCTCTCGCCGCCCTCAATCTTCCTCGCCTTTCCCAACACCAACACCTCGCACGGTTTGGATCCGTGCACGCTCACGAGTTTACTCTCGTTAAACTTGTCTCTAAACTCGTACTCGTCCAACACGCGCAACGGCAGCACGGTCTCCGGCGTCTCGGCCGCCGCGCGAAACTTTCCCGACTTCGTCTCGTCGCCTCCGCTCGCCGTCGTCGCGTCCTCCTCGCCCCGCGTCGTCGCAGTCGGTTCGCGCGCGTCGACGCCGTTCGTCTCCATCGCGTCCATCGCGCTCTTTCCGCGCGCCTCTCGCCTCGCACCGCGTCGCGTCACCACCGGTCGTCGATCGACGAGACACGAGAAACGATCCCCGCGCGTCCGCTTCCTCGCCCGCGCGCGCCCGCGCCGGAAGTCTCGCGCGCTCGAACGGTCGCTCGCGCGGTGGTCTTGCGCTGACGCCCCCGCGCGCGGCCTCGGCGTCGCCGACTGGCGCGCGACGGGCGTCGTGTACACGAATTCGCGCCAGTCGGCGACGCCGAGGCATCGACATGCTTCGTCGCGTCCTCCTCGCGCGCGCGCGCGCGGCGACGGCCAGCGCGCGCGCGAGCGCGACGACATTGACGCCGTCGTCGCTCGCGCGCGCGGGCGCGCATCGCGCGGCGTCGACGAGCGCAACCGCGCGCGGCGACGGCGAGGAGGCGACGGGCGCGGGGTCGACGAGAACGCAGCCGCGCGCGGCGACGGCGGCGACGCCGCGCGCGACGACGGCGACGGACGACGCGACGTCGATGATGAGCGCGTTCGCGTTCGCGACGGCGGCGTCGAGGGCGCCGACGCTGCGCGACGCGCTTCGAGAGTGCGTGGAGGAGGTGTCGCGAGGGCTGGGACCTGGCCGACGCGCGACGTGGGCGCAGTTGTACGTGTCGGGGGCGATGTACGACGAGGAGGCGATCGCGGAAGCTGGAAAGATGACGAGGGAGATGTTTGGGTCGTCGCCGGCGCTCGTGGGGGCGATGGTGCGAGGGAGCATGGGGGGCGCAGGACAGACTATCGAAGGCGTGACGCTGACGGCGGCGGCCATGCCGGGGACGCAAACGACGACGTTTCGAGCGACGTCGTCGTCGTTGCCGTCGTTGGACGATCGGTGTTGGCGAGAGCTCGCGACGAGCGCGGAGGAGGGATTGACGGTCGGGGTGACGGTGCTCGCCGACGCGGCGTTCGAGGACGTGGATAAACTGTTGGAACGTCTGCACGTCGCCATGCCGAATTCAGTCGCCGTGGGCGGCGTCGTGGACGGAGGCGCGGTCATGTTTTTGAACGATGACATCGTGCGCCACGGCGCGGTGGCGACGCTCGTGAGCGGTGATTTCGACATCGACACGCACGTGGCACACGGTGCGAGACCGGTGGGACCGGTGATGAGTTTGACGCATGCACAGGATAACGCCGTGTTGGAGCTCGACGACGTGCCGGCGCATCCGCTCTTGCTCGAGACGCTAGAATCGTTGCCCGAGACGTCAAAGGTGTTACCAGTCATGCTCGGCCTCGGCGTCAACGGCACCAAGGGTCCGTTTGTGTGTCGAGACATTTTATCCGTCGGCGAAACCGGCGGCGTGGAGGTGGCCTCCATGGCCCTTCGAGAAGGCGCCGCGGTGCAATTGCACGTGCGCGACAACTCGTGGGCGGTCGAACAGGCGCGCGGAGTGATCGAAAAGTGCGTGAACAGCGCGAAAAAGGTACGAGATTTGCGCGCCAAAAATTCCGTCGGCGCCACGATTTTTGCATGCGCGAACGCGAATCGCATGCACGCGAGCGATTTCCGAGAAAGCTTGCCGTCGACACCTCTGGGTGGTGCGTACGTTCGAAGCGAAATCGCACCGCTCGTCGAGGGAGGGGCTAGCAGCGTGCTGTCGCACACGAGCGCGATCGCCATCTATCGCGAGCGCGAGTGACCATTTGTCGATTGTCGATTTTAATCATTGTTGTAAGATGTCTTGTGTGTCTATTAATCATCCGAAACGCGCGCGTCCACATCGATGGTGTCACCGGCGGAACCACCGCCGTAAGATCGTCTTCCCTGTTGACCGCCCGTGGCGCCACCGGTGCGAGGATCGTATCCCATGCCGCCCATGCCGCCTCCCATGCCGCCCATGCCGCCCATGCCGCCCATGCCGCCCATGCCACCACCCATGCCGGCGTTCATCTGTTCTTGCGCGCGTCGTTGCATGTTTTCCAATTGATCCGTGATGAGCGACGGCATCAACAGGTTGATCAAGAAGGTTGCCGACAAACCAAAGTACAAAAGGCTCCAGAAAATGCCGCTCGTGAACAACCAGATCCAAAACATTAAGTTCGCGAATCGTCCCACGGGCGTGTTCCTCACTTTGGCATATTGATCGAGCGCCTTCGGTACGTTGGTCTTGAACCACTTGGTGACACCCAACGAGTTATCGACGTCCTTGACTTTTCTGCGCACGTCTTCGAGCATCGTCCGCGCCTTATTCCCCGTGCCGTACTTGGCGTTCACGCGATTCATCTTCTCGCGCACGCCCGACCAGATGGAGCTGAAATTCACGCTCGTTTTCAACGCGTCGATGGATTCCCTGAAGAATCGTTGCGCGTTCGTGAAGGCGCCGTTCGCCGCCTCGCTCGAAGACGCCGTCGACGACCCCGCCGTAGACTTCGCGTTCGATCTCGGTTCCTCCGCGCGCGTCGTCGTCGACGACGACGACGACGACGACGACGACGAAGCCGTCGACCTCGTCGTCTCCCCGCGCTTTTGCGCCTCCGTGAGCATCTCGTACTTGGCCTCGAGATCCGCGCGTTCAAAACAGTCAGACACGTCCACGCCCTGTCGTCAAGGTAATCAATCGATCGATCGTTCGATCGCGCGCGTCGTCGTCAGTCCATCGGTCGCGTCGTCGCGTCTCCACGATCGCGCGCATCGCGCGCATCTCGCGTCCACGTTCGTTCGCTCGAGCGTCGCACGCACCGCGTCGACGAGCGCGCGCTTAAGCTCTTGCGCCTTCATCCGTCGTTCACCGTCCCCGTTCGTCGCGCGCGCGCGCGTCGACGCGCGTCTCGCGCCGAAAACCGCTCGACGCGTCACCGACGCGCATCGTCGCGTCGTCCTCGTCGCGCGCGTCGCCGACGCCGCGACGACGCGCGTCGACATCGTCACCGTCGTCATCTTTCTCTCTCTCTCGTCGTCGCCGCGCGCCGAGAAGTGTCGGCACGCCGCACACGCCCGCGCGCGACGTCGAGACCGCGCGCGCGCCGACGACCGCGCGCGCGACCGATACCTCCGCCCTTCCCGCGTCGTCATGTCCGACGACGAGCCCATCTCCGCCGACGCGCGCGCCGAATGGCTTCGCGAGCGCGGCGTCGTCATCGAGACACGCGAGGACCGCGCGGCGGCGGCGGCGGCGCGCGAGGACGCCGCGGTTCTCCGTCGCGCCGTCGAGGAGCGCGAAGTCCCCACGCGCGTGTTAAAGTTTGTCAAGATTCCGTGCGACGACGACGATCCGTTCGAGGCGAGAGAGATCGTCGTCGGCGCCGAGGAAACCGGGGACGCGCTGCCCGAGGCGTTGCGGTCGAGTTTTTCCGGCGGCGGCGTCGTGGACGCCGAGAAGGCGCGCGCGGAGGCGGTGCGATCGTTGGGAGAGCGTGGGAAGTCGTTAACGGCGGAGTCGATCATGAAAACCACCGAGGGTGGGTCCACGGAGACGTTCGCGTTGGTGCGACCGAGCGAGAAAAACGGGTGGCGAGGCGTGTACCTGTATCTGGACGAGGTGGGCATGTTGAAGAATTTACCGCCGAATAGACGCGCGAATCGATTGGCGATGGAGTGCGGATTTGATGGCGTGCAGTTTTACGGGGACATGTACATCGGACGAGTGCAGACGAAGCCGGAACCGATGCGTAGCGTGGATTTTGAGTTGAGCGATTTGGACTCGAGCGCGCCGTGGATGCGCGCGGCGACGATGGAAAACGTCGAATATAGCAAAGGATTAAAAGAGCTCGAGGCCGCCATGGCGAGTAAAGGTGGGTTGGAGAAGATCAACATGACGGGAGACGGAAACGTCGCCGCGTACGCCGACGGAAACGGTATGCCGAGCGGTTCCGGAGAAAATTACCGCTGGTGCCAAACCGAAGACGAAGTTGAAGTCTCCGTCGACGCACCCCCGGGAACCACCGCCAAATCCATCCGCGTCCTCTTCAAACCGTCTCACTTCATCGTCAAAATCAACGACGAGGTCACCTGCGACGTCTCAAACCTTTACGCACCCGTTCGTCCCGACGAGTGCACGTGGACCGTGAGCGCCGACGAGGTGTGCGTGACCCTCGCAAAGGTGACCGAAGACGCCTCCTGGCCCGCCTTGGTCCGCGACTCGCCGTGACGTTCGAACGCGTTCGTTGTAATCACACGTCTCATCGATCTCCGTCTCTCATCGATCCGCGTCTTTCTCTCGACGCGTCTTCCGCGACCTTCCGCAACGCGCGGATTGACAGACAGTTGCCCTCGGACCGACGTCGACCTCAGATCCCCGCTCGCGCGCGCGCCACGATGACGGACGCCGCGGAGGACGCGCCCAAGCGCGAGACGAAACCGAAAGACGTCACCACCGCCATTCTTGAGCGTAAAAAGGCGCCGAATAGGCTCATCGTCGGTGCGTCGCGCGACGATTTTCACCCCGCGCGGATTGACAACGCGCGAGATCCGATGACGAGTGATGACACGTGCGGTGGGGAGATGACTGACGATGACGGCGCGTGTGCGCGAATCGTGCGCGCAGATGAAGCGGTGAACGACGATAACTCGGTCGTCGCGCTGAATTTGCAAAAGATGGACGAGTTGCAGTTGTTCCGAGGAGACACGGTGTTGCTCAAGGGCAAAAAGCGAAAGGACACGGTGTGCATCGTCTTGGCGGATGAAAATTGCGAGGAAGGGAAGATTCGAATGAATAAAGTTGTGCGAAAGAATTTACGCGTGCGATTGGGAGACGTCGTGAGCGTGCATCAGGTGCGTGGAGAAGGCTCGAGGAAGAGAGAGGGCGACGCTCGCGCGATCTGGATTGCAATTCTTCGAGCGAGTCGGACTCGGGCGCGCGAAAGCGTGGGATGACTGACGAGACGTGTTCGCGCGACGCAGTGTACGGATGTGAAATACGGCAAGCGCGTGCACGTGTTGCCGTTCGGTGATTCGATCGAAGGGGTTACGGGGAACTTGTTCGACGTGTACCTCAAGCCGTACTTCTTGGAGGCGTACCGTCCGGTGCGCAAGGGTGACACGTTCTTGGCGCGCGGTGGCATGCGCGGTGTGGAGTTCAAAGTCGTCGAGACCGATCCCGATGAGTACTGCATCGTGGCTCCGGACACGGAAATTTTCTGTGAAGGTGAACCGATCAACCGAGAGGATGAGGAGCGTCTCGACGACGTGGGGTACGACGACGTTGGCGGCGTGCGCAAGCAAATGGCGCAGATCCGTGAGCTCGTTGAGTTGCCGCTTCGACACCCGACTCTTTTTAAGACGATCGGCGTGAAGCCGCCAAAGGGTATCTTGCTTTACGGACCTCCGGGTAGCGGCAAGACGTTGATTGCTCGCGCCGTGGCGAACGAAACGGGTGCCTTCTTCTTTTTGATCAACGGTCCGGAGATCATGTCCAAGCTCGCGGGTGAATCCGAGTCCAACTTGCGTAAGGCGTTCGAGGAAGCTGAGAAGAACTCTCCGGCGATCATTTTCATCGATGAAATTGACTCCATCGCGCCGAAGCGTGAGAAGACGAATGGCGAAGTCGAGCGTCGCATCGTGTCTCAGCTCTTGACGTTGATGGATGGCATGAAGTCTCGATCGCACATCATCGTCATGGGTGCGACGAACCGACCGAACTCCATCGATCCGGCGCTTCGTCGTTTCGGTCGATTCGATCGCGAAATCGACATCGGCGTTCCGGACGAAGTCGGGCGTCTCGAGGTGTTGCGCATTCACACCAAGAACATGAAACTCGATGAGAACGTCGATTTGGAAAAGGTCTCCAAGGAAACGCACGGTTTCGTCGGTGCTGACTTGGCCGCGCTCTCCACCGAAGCCGCTCTTCAATGTATTCGCGAAAAGATGGATCTCATTGACCTTGAGGACGAGAACATCGACGCCGAGGTGTTGGATTCCATGGCCATCACGAACGAACACTTCGCCGCCGCGTTGACCACTTCCAACCCGTCCGCGCTTCGTGAAACTGTGGTTGAAGTTCCGAACGTCTCCTGGGACGACATCGGTGGTCTCGAAGCCGTCAAGCAAGAACTTCAAGAGACTGTTCAGTATCCGGTCGAGCATCCTGAAAAGTTTGAGAAGTTCGGTATGGCGCCGTCCAAGGGTGTGCTCTTCTACGGTCCGCCGGGTTGCGGTAAGACGCTTCTCGCCAAGGCGATCGCGAACGAGTGCCAAGCCAACTTCATCAGCATCAAGGGTCCGGAACTTTTGACCATGTGGTTCGGTGAATCCGAAGCCAACGTGCGTGAAATTTTCGACAAGGCGCGTCAAAGCGCTCCGTGCGTTCTCTTCTTCGATGAACTTGACTCCATCGCCAACCAGCGTGGTAGCAACTCTGGTGATGCTGGCGGTGCCGCCGATCGCGTCTTGAACCAGCTTTTGACGGAGATGGACGGCATGGGTTCCAAGAAGACTGTCTTCATCATCGGCGCCACCAACCGACCGGATATCATCGACTCTGCGCTCATGCGCCCGGGCCGTCTCGATCAACTCGTGTACATCCCTCTTCCGGACGAACCGTCTCGTTTGAGTATCTTCAAGGCGAACCTTCGCAAGTCGCCGATCGCTGCGGATGTTGACCTCGAGGTTTTGGCCAAGTTTACGAACGGCTTCTCTGGTGCCGACATCACTGAAATTTGCCAACGCGCGTGCAAGTACGCCATTCGCGAGAGCATCCAGCGTGATATCGAAGCTGAACGCGCGGCCGCCATAAACCCGGATGCGATGAACGATGACACGGCCGTGGATCCGGTGCCTGAGATCACGAAGGCTCACTTTGAAGAAGCGATGAAACACGCGCGCAAGTCTGTCACCGACGCTGACATTCGCAAATATCAAACCTTTAGCCAGACGCTTCACCAAGCTCGCGGGTTCGGTGGCGATTTCCAGTTCCCTGATGGACAAGGTGGCGGCGGAGGTACTACCGTGGGTGCTGCGGCGGCTGCGGCGGGCGATGACGACGACTTGTACGATTAATGGAATGACTTCTTAGGAAAGGTTTGCGCCGCCGGAGACGCCGCGCGCGCTCTCGACTCACCTCCACCGAAAGCGCATGCGCTGCTTGAATTCGAAACGATTCAATTTTAATGATCAGCTTACGATGACGTGATGACGTTCAGATGCATTTCCTAAGTTTACATTTAAAATTCTAATTCTACACCGCACACACTTGTCGAAGAGGAATCGATCAACCGTATTATTCGGCAGACTCCAAACTCGACGCCCCAGAAATGATCTCGATAAGCTCAGTCGTAATCGCAGCTTGGCGAGTACGGTTGTAAAGCAACGTGAGCTTGTTGAGCATCTCACTGGCGTTTTTACTGGAGTTCTCCATCGATTGCATTCTCGAACCAAGCTCTGAGGTGTTATTCTCCAACATGGCGTTGTACAACAACGCACCCATCTTGAACTCGGAGAGATCGAGCAAGAATTCCGAACGATCCGGACCTTCGATCTCGTACGAGTCAAACTCGTTCACACCTTCCTCCGCAGCCTTTTCGAGCTCTTCACTGGACAATACCGTCGCAATGGTAGGCTTGAAAGAAATAGCCGATGCAAAACGGTTGTACACGAGTTGCGTCTTCGGGGCGTTCTCCTCCATGATGGTGTCTGCAAGCGCGCACGCCGTGCTGAACGTCAACGGCTGCTTGGTGGTGTCTACCACAACGTTCGACACTTGCTTCGGGAACATTCTCGTGAGCTGCGCGCGCGCCTTGTCGCCGACAATGCTGAACTTGGAAGACTCGTTCATGGCGTTCAAAACAGTGGAGTACTTCACCACCGCGGTGTTGATACCACCGCACAAACCCTTATCGGACGCGATCGGCACGACGAGCGCCGATTCCGTGCTCGCACCCGGCGTATCACCGAGCAAGCGAGTGAAGGGTTGCACCAAAGAGCGAGACTTTTCGCACTTGGTTTGCGCGCCCTTGAGACGGGACGCGGCGACCATCTTCATCGCCTTGGTGATCTTTTGAATATTACCGACCGATCGCATGCGAATCTTCACCGCGGACAACGACACGGTTCTCACGTTTGCCGGTATCCTATTCGCCATCGAAATCACGCACGCACTCGTCAGTCATCCACCATTCTCTCGCGCGTTCTCTCGCGCCACCCTCCGGCTCGCCACCCAGGGCAAGAGCCCCGATCGCATCCCCGATCACGCTCATCACCCTCCCGCGCGTTCCACCCTCGCGCGCGCGTCGTCGCCGCCCCATCATTCGACGATACTATTTCGTTTTCGCCCGTTCATCGCTCGCATCGCGCTCGAATCGCGTCGCGCGCACGTACCCTTCCGTCGCTTTGTTCCAGGTCCCCGAGAGCGGCGCACCGACAGACTTGGGCGTCATCGTCGCTCCGAAACCACCCTCGCGCATCGCGGATCGCACCGCGAGGCTCGCGCTTCGACGCATCGCATTCGAAGACATCTTTCTATCCTCTCTCGCGCGTGGGCGGTGGACGTTCGCCTCGGTCCGGGGCGGCAAGTGCGACCCCCGCGCGCCGCGATCGCGGTCAAGAAAACGGGAAACTTTCGTTGACCCACTCGGATCGAATCGTGACCCGTGGGATTTATTTTGAGTCAGGAACGGCGAAGAGTCCCGATGCGTTCAGGGGAGTTCCAAAGACTTTCGGGGCTCGGACGCCCGCAGACGCCGACGAGGGCGGATCGTCGACGGCGAGCGACAGCGCGTCGACCGCGTCGGCGCGACTCGCGTCGTTCGTTCGTCCGTTCGTCCGATACTGGCGTCCATCGCGCGGGTTCGTCGTCGTCGTCGTCGTCCGTCGACCGGTCATCGCGCGCGGGCGCGAGGGACGACCAGTGCGCGCGAGGGGGCGTCGACGCGCGCGTCGGGGGCGATGACGGGTCGACCGAACGGTGACGATGGTGACACCGCTGACGCCGAGGCGCGAGGGGCGATGCAGGAGGCGATCGTGCGGGCGGTGCACGGGTTTCGGGGGAGTTTGGCGTCGGCGACGAAGCGCGCGCGCGCGGCGGCGGAGAAGGCACACGAGGCGCTGGAGAGTCGATTGAGCGTCATGGACGCGACCGAGACGCTGACCTATATCAAGATGGTGACATTTCCGAGGGAGAGGGACGACGAGGTGTTTGTCGCGCGGCCAGGATTCGTGTTGACGTACGACTTGGAGCCCGTGGAGCGGGCGCCCAAAGGGACAAAGGTAGAGAGGATTCGTCCGCCGTTTCAGAAGATTGATGATCAGAATAGACGAGCGAAAGCGCAGTCCACCGCGCGGGTGTCGTCGATCACCACGAGCGGGGCTTCGGCGGAAGGGGGTGAACGAAGCACGGCGCCCGTGCCCGCCGGCGCCGCTCGCACGACGGCGACAAGCAGCGTCATGCTGTCGTACGCGGATAAACTGGAAGTTGCGCTCGAAAAAACGCTCAAAAGCGCCGAAGAAGCGGAGAATGCGCAGGGTAAGCTTGAAGAGTTGACTGCTGCGATGGAGGAAACGCAGTTTGAGCTGTCCAAGGTGAAGGTGCCGTTTCTCAAGCCGGACTTCTCCGACATGCCGAGTTTCGAGCTCACCGCAGAGGCTCGTGAGTTCAAGGGAAACGCGAACGATAGAAAAGAGCTTTTAGCACACAAGAAATGGGTTGAACAGGAGATGGAACGGATGGTTGCCGCGAAGCGCGAGTGGATGGCGGACAGAAGAAAGGAAACGAAGAAGAAGGCGAAGATGCAGGCGTGCGGAAGCCTGATTGATAGATTGAATCAGCTCAAGGCGAAGATTAAGGAGGCGTCCAAAATTGCGAAACAAACTCTCTCTGTTGCGACAGCAGATGCCAAACACCTCGATTCGCTTCGATCAAAGGCTACGACTGCTCAGCAGCGAGAAGATGAGAAACGGAGTAGGGACGCCGAACGCCAGGCGTTGCGAGAGAAAAAGTTGTTGGAGCCGAGATCGAAAACGGCCAAGGAAATCGCACGAGACGAGCGTAGAGCAGCCGCAAAAGCGGAACGGGAAAAGGAGCGTTTACTCAAAGCGGAGGAAGCTAAAATGGCGAGACAGAAAGCCTCCAGGTATCCGATGGACGACGTCAAGCTCATCGCCTTCGACGCGGCAGAGGCAAAGGCACAGGGTCGCGAGCCCTGGCCGGAGGTCTCGAGTGGAACAGCTTGGAAGCCCAGCGAGGCATGCATTCACCACATGGAGGTTTGCGAGTTTGTGAACACTTTCGGAAACAGCTTGAATCCAGCCATTGAACCGATGAGTGCGCAGACGTTGCGCATCCTTCTCAACGATCACGATTTGACGAGGCTTGCGGCGATTTACGTAGCTCTGCTGAAATTGGCGGTTACAAATGTATCGTCGCACTACGCAACGCTCGTCAACATGTGGGTGGCGTCGATTGACGAAGGAACTTTTCCCGAGGTTCTCCAGCACTACGTCAAGGTGAAGGTCAACTTGAGCTCTTTGCGCGAAAGCGCCTACGAGACTGTAGACTTGTTGAAGGATAAAGTTATCGGCGATTTGAGCGCAGACGAGCACACCTGCATTCTGGCGTGGCTGTGTCGCGAATGCTCGGAGACTCGGTTTATATCGAAGGAAGTCGATGCGCGGGTATTGAAGTTGGAATCATTGCGCAAGGAAAGACAGCGCAAAGACAATGTGATATCGCAACAAGAAAAGGAGCTGGCAAAATCTCGCGAAACCGGTGCCGCGCTCTTGGAGGAAGCGCGCAAATTGATCGAAGAGGAGGACAGTCGACTTCCGACGATGACATCGGAAAATGATGTGGACGAGTCAAAGATGGACGCGTTGGCAAAGGCGAGGACGGTTGTGGAAACGGAAGACAAGCTCAAAGAGCTCAGCGAGACGCGCGAAGCGAACGCTGTGCAACGTCAGCTCGAAGACGACGAGATCAAGATTCGCGCTCGATGTTTGGGGCTCGATCGGCACGGTACAAAGTACTACTGGAATATCGCCCTCGATGCAAGCGCTATATTCGCATGCGCAGTCGATGAGACGTGGTCCCAGTTCACGTGTGAGGAACAAGTCAAGGCACTGCGTGCGTCTTTGAATGAGAAAGGCATCCAAGAGCGCAGGCTCGCTCGAAACATCGATCGAGCGCTCGCAGATATGACTGCTGGTTTCGAGCGAATTCAATTTGAATCCATGTTCCCCAAGTCGAATTTGCGCAAGAATCCCGAGGCGTGGCTTGAGATTTCAGCAAGGGAAACTCTCGCACTCGAAAATACTCGTCGCAGTATATCGCTTCTGATGGCTGATGTCGTCAATTACAACGCCCCTGCTCCGGATGGCACGATGAGTGGGTGGAGAATCTGGGGTAGAGAGTTGAATCGCCTGTCAGACTTGAAGGAACTAACTCGCTATTTGTTTCAAATCGAGGAGACGATACTCGAAATGTCTGAGCTTCCGAAGGACACGGTCGATACGAGTCGTTCTGCCATTGAAATCACTAACGAGATCTTGAGAGAAAACGCGAGACGCGCTATGATGGCCGCTGAACTGAACGGCGACGAGTCAGTCGTGCCGTTTAACGTCTCGTACTCGTATGAGTGGTGGGAGCTCATCATACCAGACGAGAAAGTTTCTTCGCGCCGCCGGGTTTGGAAAACCAACCAACAACGCGCGATATGGAGAGAAGCGATGTCTGATGCGAAAACCTTCGTGCGCTTGGCGTACGGAGCCGCCATGTTGACGTTTTATTCTAGGAACCTGTTTGGGCATTTGGCAGCAAATCAAGTTCGCGCGAGGCGCGAATCGACAAGGAATCTGGATTACGCAAGCGCCGTTCGAGAGTTCGAGGCGGAAGGCTTTCGTGTCTACTAATAAAAACTAGAATTGAACTAGAATCACTTAGATTTATAGCGTATTGACTGTAAATTAGACGTGCAAATTACAACAAAACGACCTCGAGTCTATGCCGCGAGCTTGGTCTTGAATTCAGCCATCGTGAGGGCGGCGGCGCTGAGCGCATCGACCCGTGCACGAGTTTGGGCTCGAGCTTCAGCAACCTCAGGATCTTCAGCGAGTAAGCTTTTGATCGCGCCCGGCTGGTAGAGGTTGCTGATGAGGTGCTGTCTCAAACCTTGACTGATTGAGTTCACGAGGAAGTGCATGACCGCTTTCGGCACCATATCAGCTAAAATCCCGCGAGAGATGCTGAAGTAGCTATCGAGCAACGTGCGGGTGACCATCACTTGAAGGAACTCTTCGGGTGTCTCGCATTGATTCGCATTAAGCTTTTTCGGCGGCGACTGCAACTTGACAGTGCCATTCTCAATGCTATAGTGCTTCTTTGACGGGCTGAGCATACCACTCAACCATTGGCCAGTCTTCTCCATCGTGCTCGGTTTCGCCCCAACGTTTTCTTTGTCTACGCCTCTCTTCTTCTTGTCCTTGGTCGGTGTCTTCTCTGAATCCTCATCGTCGTCCTCTTCTTCCTTCTTACCGTTGCGTTTGTTCAACGCCTTTTGCGCGCGTAACAGCGCTTCCGGTCCTCCGATAAAGTCAGGATGCGATGTATTGATGTGCGCCAACTGGCAATCTACGAGGTTCACAATCATTTCTGTCGCTGGCTTCAGACCTTGTCTCAAAAACTCCTTGCACGAACGCTCCAAAGCTTGCGCGAGGCGAGGGTACACGCTCGTGATATCCTTCGTCAAACTCGCCAACGCCATGGCGCACAACTCATCGTGCACCAACGAGGCACATTGTTTGCAAGGATCGAGCATTTTTCTGATGCACTGACGCGCGAGCTGCTCGAAAGGTTCTTCGGGCACGAGGAGCACCGCCTTTGTGCCAGCCGTATTCTGTATTTTCGTGCGAATGTGTTCATCCGTCATTTCCGCCGCCGGATTGAGTTCGAGCAATCCCTTCACAAAAATCTCTTGCAACACGTAATGAATGCGCGCACCTCCTTCCAAGACATCGATGCTTAGGTTGCTGCTGCGACCTTCAACCGACGCTTGCAGACCTGCGGCGTACGACTCAAGTTTCGATAGCACGAGCGCCGCGCGTTCAGACTCCGTCTCAGGGGAGTCGGGTCCGAGAAGTTCCAACTCCTTTTCCGCTTCCGATCTAGCGCGCATGATTCGCACTTGAAGATCCGGCAACATGCTACCAATGTGTTCTGTGAGCAAATTGCTGACGCGCTTACCCAAAGCTGCGATGCCACAGCTTTCGATGACCTCTTTATACTCTGGCTTGGATGCAAAGAAATCAGCCTCGCTTTGACGCGCGTGTCGCATGGTGCGACGATCGTCGATATCCGCTTGACATCGGTTCACGACGCCGACGTAGCCCAATTGCAACGGAACGACCTCACCCTTCAGATATCTGAGCGCGTTCGTGCCGCGGTCCATAATGTCGAGCTTTGTGATGACGCCGAGCGTGCGCTTCCCCTCGGGATCCACCTGCTTGGACAACGTCAAGGCATCGCTGTTTGCCAAGTCGGAGTTCGCCGGCGTTACGGCCAATATCAAACACGTCTCCTTTTTTATGTAGCTCAGGATCATGTTGCGAATCTGCTGTTCGATATCCTCCGGCTGGTCTCCGACGGCGACGCGCGTGATGCCCGGAAGATCCACCAACGTCATCGTCAACACGTTCGGCGAACGAATCGTCAATCTAATCTGCTTCGAGCTCACCGCCTTCACACCCGTCATCCTATCTGTCTCCGTCTGAATCTCCTGACGAATCGCTTCGAAATCTGTGTATATTTTACCCGGTTGATGTAAAAACTCGCCGTACTCCTCCGGCTTGCCGCGCTCCGCCGGCGTATGCACCAACTGCAACAACAACGGTCGCCGCGTGCAAATATCCGGTCCTCGCGGTAAGAAGTCGCGTCCAACCTGTTCATCATCAATCACGCGCCGTGTCAGTCGTCCATCTCTCGCGCGCATCGACGCGCATATCCTTTTCTCTTGCGCGCCCGTGTCAGTTCGTCTTCTTCCCCCCACGTCATCCAATTGCACCCATCCACCGACGCGATGTCGCGCGAGACGCACCAGAGCCTCCATGACGCTCGATTTCCCGCTCGACTGCGATCCGACGACGGCAATGCAGGGTAAATCGACGAGTTTCGACGCCCTGACGCCCGCGGATGCGAAGATGTCTTGCAACTGATTCACCAGCGGGACCAATCCCGAGCCGAGCGTGTGCGCGTCGCGCTGGCCGGACGCGCGCGCGGTGCGATTGGCGTGCATGATGACGAGTCGCGCGCGTGCGGTCGTCTGAGAGTGCGCTCGGGCGTCGCCAGCGGGTGACGCGGCGTGGATTGACGCGCGATGGGCTGGGGGGACAAAACGTCTTCGAGACGAGAAAATGTGAAAATGTGGCGAGTTTGCCTCGACGGGGGACGGGGCGTCCTGTGTCGCGCGCGCTCGACGACGCGACGCGCGAGAGCGGCGAAGCGACGACGGCTGCGGTGTGTCAAGTGAATTACACGTCGCGAGTGACTAAGACGACTCGGTGGCCGTCGCGCGGGTCGAAACGATCGAGCGGTTCGTCGTCGGGTTCGAGCTCGACGCCGTCGTCGTCGCCGAAGAGGAAGAGATCGGCGGTGTCCACGGGCACATCGAAGAGTTTGGCGCACAGAAACCTGAGACGACGTATCGTGATGGTCTTCGGAAGTCTTCTGGTGAGGGCTTTTCCGGTGCGTTTGAGGGTGAGATGAAGATGAACGCACGCGGCGCCGAAAGTGGCGACGCCGGGAGCGACGACGGCGTGCGTGACGAGATCGCCGTGTTTAGCCACGAGATCGTCCACGAGTGGATTCGCGCCTTTGACGGCACTTCGCGCGTCTTCGTCGATGGAGCACTCTTTGATCTTCTGAAGGACGCGTCGTAAATATCGAATCTCTGAGTCTTTGCGCTCGTTGACGGAAACCGTCGAACCGTTCAACATTTTGAGCTTCGCGACGCGCGCGATGATTTCGTATCGATCCGCGGAACCAGAGTTGAATGGGTTTCCAGTTAAGCGTACTTCCTCGAGACGAGGAAATGAATTCAACGCGTTGATTGACGTCCAGTCATCGACGCCGTTGTCTCCTAAAAGCAACGTTTTGAGATTGGCGAGCGCGCCGGTGGACGCAATTTCTCGAATCTTGTTCTGTGACACGTACAGTTTTTCCAACAGAGGCAACTGACGTCCCAACGCTTCAATCTCAAACCAATCGTCGATGGCGTTTTCTTCGACGCTCAAAACACGTAAATTTGGAAAACACACCGTCTCGCCGTCGGATCGACGCGGTGAGTCGAAACGCGCGATGCGATTTCCATTCAAGTACAACTCCTCAAGTTTGGGCATGTACGCGCCGAGCGCGCAAACATCGCGCCACTTCACACGGGCGTTGTTGAGTACGAACACGCGCAAGTTTTGGAAGACGACTCCGCTCGGTCGTTCTTTCGGCCAACTCTCCAAACGAATGCCGCTGAGGTCCAACGCCTCCAATCCAGAAAACTCTTCCGCGATCCTTAAAACATCATCCCACGAATTTAATAAACTCCCCGCTAATCCTAAAACTCTCAGTGATCCAGCGTTCGCGCTCGCCTCACCTTTTTCACCCATCGTGTCGACGCGCGCGTTGTCGACGTACGCGCGCGTCATGGATTTCAAACGCAACCTCATACCCTCCTCGTCCAGTTCCATGTCCTCCTCCGTCTCGCACAACTGCACGCGCATCTTCAATCCTCGAGTCGTCCGTATGTACATGTCGCGCGCACCGTCCTCGCAGGACTCGGCGCCTCCGAAATCATCCGTCACTCGCGCGTATCTATCTCGAAACGCCTCGACGAACGTCCGTCCCGGCGCAATCTTGTGCGGCCGCACCAACGACGCGTCCCGAGACCGATCCTCGTCTCGTGTATCACCCACTTGCGATTCTTCATCGTCGTAAGCGCACGTAAAGTACCGTTTCCCATCGACGACGCCGTCGTGCTTCCCGCGTCCGCCGTCGTCCCACTGAATCCCAATCCACTCCCCGTCGCGTCCGTCAACGACCCCCACCCACCGCACGCGTCCTCTCGCGCCGTCCACCGCCTCCACGCGATCGCCCACCGCGACGGCGCGCGTCATTCCCGCGATCGCGCCGTCTCAACGCGCCGCGCCGCGTCGCGTCCGTCCGGTCGTCGTCGTCGTTGACCGAGTCCTCACGCGCGCGCGTCGCCGCCCGACGCGCGCGCCAACGCCTCCACGCGCGCGCTCGCCTCGCGAAGCGCGGCGTCCAACTTTTTCGCCCCCTCGAGATCGACCTCGCACGCCACCGTCGAGCGTCGTCGTCCACCGTCGTCGACGACGTCCAATCGCAACACGCACGCCGCGTCCGCGTCCGCGTCGTCGTCTCTCGACGCGTCGTCCTCGCGCCCGGCGCGCGCGTCGAGCGCCTTGGACGCCGCGGTGTACTCGACGCGCCACGACGCGCGCGCCAGGCGCGAGGCGGACGACGACGACGACGACGACGACGGCGCCATCTGGCGATGCGCGCCGTCGCGACCGATGACAAAAGGCATCCGACCGATGACGACGTCACGTCGCGACGCGCGACGCTCGATCGCCGACGATGAAGGTGGCGGTGTTCGGCTCCGGGTCCTTCGGCACCGCCATGGCGTGCGTCGTCGCTCGCAACGGACACGACGTCGTCGTCTTGACGCGACGAGAGGATGTCGCGACGAGCATCAACGAACGGCATCGAAATCCGAGCCATCTCTCCGACCACGAACTCCCGAGTAACGTGCGTGGGACGACGAATCCGAGGGACGCGATCGAGGGGGCGAGCGCCATCGTGCACGCGATCCCGATGCAGAGCACGGAGGGGTTTCTGAGAGACGTGGAGACGCTGGTGAAGGCGTCGGGGGCGATTTTCGTGAGCACGAGTAAAGGATTACGCGAGGATACGCTCGAGTTGATGCACGATCTCTTGGCGCGAGTGTTGGGAAAAGATCACCCGTGCGCGTTTTTCGGTGGTCCGACGTTCGCGAAGCAATTGGCGGACGGAACGCCGAGCGGTGGGGTGATGGCGGCGAAGACGATGGCGACGGCGGAGCGCGCGGCGGCGTTATTCTCGGGACCGGCGATGCGCGTGTATCCGAGCGTGGACGTCGTCGGCGTGGAGATAGGTGGGGCGCTGAAGAATGTGATCGCCATCTTGGCCGGTGGGTTGGAGGGGATGGGATTGGGCGTGAACGCGCAGACGCTGTTGGTGACGCGCGGATGTCGAGAGATTACGCGACTCGGCGTCGCCATGGGCGCGAAGGAGCACACGATGGCGGGATTGTCGGGAATAGGTGATCTGATGCTCACCTGTCTCGGGGACGCGTCGAGAAATAAGGCGGTGGGAATCGCATTCGGACGCGGCGAGAAGATTGAGGATATTTTGAACGAACGCGCGCGGTCGTTGCAAGGCGTCGCCGAGGGCGTCACCACGGCGCCGGCGGCGGAAAGATTGGCGAAAAAGTTGGGCGTCGCGGCGCCGATGATTTCAACGTGCGCGGCATGTCTTCGTGGCGAGCTCGACGCGAAGGGGGCGCTTCGGCGATGCATGACGCTGCCGATTAAACCGGACGAGCCTCTGAGAAAGAGCAGCCGGAACAGAGCGCTTTCATGTCTAGCCAACGTCGGCTGCGCCCTTCTCGGCGCACTCTTGGGCACCGTCGCGCAAAGGCAACGACATAGCAAATAAGTAACATAGTAATACAAAGCTGGCGCTAGCTAGTCAACATCTACACGTGATGTTAATCGATCTTTTTGAGCGTCGCAATCAGTCCCAACGCCACACGCGCTTCCGTGACGATTTGCAAAGAGTTGGCGCCGGTACCACCGTCCGGTGCAAAATCTGACAGCGTCTGCCAAATCTCTTTCGCGTCATCTCTGTCGTCCGGCACCATCGCCCGCAGCGCGCTCAAATTGGACGACGCTTGCGCCATGCACTTTGTCATCGCGCGAGCGTCCTGGATGCCGCTGACGAGCACAGAGATGGCGTCCGCCTCGCCGGACTCTGCACCCTCCACGGCATCGACGTGATCTTGTGTGGACATCTTGAACACCCTCGAAGAGCACGCGCAGGATAGACGAGCGATGAGCGCGCGCAGCGCGGTGCACCGAAAACTAAAATCCGCGTCCGACGCGTCGTACCACGCCTCACACACCTTGCGCACGTAATCCGCGAAATTAACGTCGTCTCGATAATTTTGCTTCTTCTTCTTATCGTCTACAGTCATGGACGCCGCCTCGACGAAATACACAACCGCCTCCGTGTACAGACGAAGCACGCGCAGTTTGCTTCGAAAGTCTTCCTTCGTCTTCACTCTCTTCTTCAACTCATCCGCCGTCTTCTTCAACTCCCTCGCCGTCGAGTGCGGATCATTCTTCCTCGCGCGCGCACCGCTCTCCACACCGCCCGCACCGACGACGACGCTCTTCGTCTGCTCGCTGCTCCTTGTCGTCGTCGTCGTCGTCGCGCTTGGAGACGCCTTGGCCGCCGAGCCCGCGCGCAAACGCCCCTTCCCCCACGACTCCATCAACGGACTCACGCTCTGCGTCGGCGTGTGCGACGTCGGCGTCGACGTCTTTACCTCCCCATCCTCGCGCTCGGGACCGCGCGCCGGCTCACGCTCGCGTTTTCGAATGCGCGGCGGCAAGTTTGAATTTCCAGACGCATTCTTCGCCGCCGTCGCCGTCGCCGTCGACGCCGTCGTCGTCGTCGTCGTCGTCGTCGTCCACGGGAACTCGGCGCGCGCGGGATCCGCCACGTCGCATCGTTCGGACGCCATCGCGCGTCGACCGTCACCCGTCGCGCGCGCGCGTGTGCGGCGATTATTCATCACGATGCCGGTTCGTGGGATTTTTTTGGAATTTTTTCGAATTTTTTGGAATTTTTCTCCGAGCGCCTTCTACGGCGCCTTCGACGCCGCGCGCGCGAGGCGTCTCTCGGGAAAACGAGGATCGCGCGATGGGAAGACATGTTTTTTTACAACCTCACGCGCCTCGAAGCGCTCGCATGCTCGCGTGCACGTCGTCGATGAACGCGAGCCATTCTCGACACTTGTGAGCGTTCGTCTCCGCCTCGAGCGCGGCGCGCGCCGATTCAAGTTTCCCCTCCAACGCGCGAAGTGTTCGAACCGATGATTCGTCGATGGCGTCGCGAACGGTTCGAGCGGTGTCTCGCGACGCGTCCGCGGATCCCGCGGCGGCGGCGGCGGTGCCCGGCGGCGGTTGAGGCGCCGCGGCGGGCGACGACGCTCGCACGAACAACTCGTGTCGAACGCAAAACACTTCTCCCGCGCGATCTCGAACGAGCGGAGTGGCGCATCCCGGCATCGGACACGAATCTCTCGTGAGCACCCATCCCTCTAATAACTTATCCGCCACTCGAGACGAGACGTCGACGTTTTTGCTCGGGTTCGCCGCCGTCACCGCCGCGTCGGCCGTCATCGCTCGAACGCGTCTCTGTTCGTCATCCTTGCCGTCGCTCGCGACGCTCGCGTCGTCGGCGATGATTCCACCGCGATCGCGCGCACCGTGTTCGCGATCGTAAAGCCCCACGGAGGCGTCCGCGCGCGCGCAATAGTACGCATCGCCCGCACCGGGCTCGAGCATGAGCGGACACCTACACGACGCCACCGGGCAATGTTCCGCCGTGAGCGTCCATCCGCGAAGCAGACGATCGGCGATGCGCGCACTCCCGCCGTCCTCGGGCGCGGACATGACGCGCGCGCGCGCGAGCGGGTCTGGCGCCTTCTCCGTCGTCGGCGCGCGATTGTCTATGAAAACAGAGCACGGAGCAACGCCGTGACTTTGATGCGCGCGTTCGCCGCGCTGGCGGCGTCGCTCGCGCTCGTCTCGCGCGCGTTCGTCGGACATCGCGAACCTTACGATCATCAGGCGCGCGCGGGCGACGCGATCGCGTCCTCCTCGCGCGCGGGCGTCCCGTGCAACTCGTCTGGTAACTAACTTTTACTCGCATTTTTCGACGCGGCAGACGCGCGCGTACGAGCCGCGATTCACCGCGCCGTGGCGCGGTCGCGCGGTCGTCGACGCGTTCTTTTCTCCAGACTCGAGCGCGCGGGCGCTCGCCTCGCTCGTCGCTTCGGCGAACGAAACAATAGACGTGTTCACGCCGAGCGCGGCGAGTTGGAGCGGATGTTCCACGCGCCGTCGCGGATGCTCGGGGTGCTCGCCGACGTACGTGATGCGAGAGGAGCGGTTCGTGCTGTTTCGCGAACTGTTAAACGCGCGTCACGATCGAGGCGTGCGCGTGCGCGTGTTGACGAATACGTTCGACGACGAGCGAACGTGCGCCGGCAAGGTGACGCCGCTCGGATTTTTGGCCATGACCGCCGAGGTTGCGACGTTTTCGACGACGACGTTCCAGCACGCCAAGAGTATCGTCGTCGACGGCAAACGCACCGCTATCTCGAGTGTAAACTGGAGCAGGGGGAGCTATCTCGCGAACCGCGAGGCTGGCGTTGTGTTGCTCTCGACGGAAGCGGCTGCGTTCGTGACGTCTGTGTTCGAGTACGATTGGAAACGTGCGACGCCGTGGACGCCGTCGACCGACGGCATCGACGAGGACGATATTCGAATGATGCGAAACGCGACGCGATTGGAACCGTTTCCGGTGCCGAGTTTTAACCGGTCGCACTACGTGCCAAAACGCGCGACGTATCTCGCAGACGTCGCAGTGGCGACGAGTCCCGACGCCGGCGCGACCGTCATGCGCGAGGCGCTGTTATCGACGAGACGATCGCTTCGCGTGTATACATACCAGATCACGGATGTGGGCATCGCGGACGTAATTCTCGATTTGATGCGCAAGCGAAACGTGAGCGTTTCGATGGTTTTATCGCGCGCCATTTACATGGACTCGGATAGAAAGGCGTCAACGAAGGTCGTGGAGTATATGCGCGATATTACTGCCCGTGAAAACGGTACGATGAAATTTCGCTCGTCTCCGCACGTATTCAGGTACGCGCATCTGAAGGTGCTGGTTGTCGACGACGAGCGAGTGGTAGTCGCAACGGGCAATTTATCGCCGAGCGATTTACCGTGGCCGATACCGCGCAGTTTCGAACCGGCGAGCGTCGGCGGCCGATCCATCAACAGAGATTTTGAGGTCGTCATCGATGACCGTCGCGTGGCAAACGCGTTCAGACTTCTCTTTGAAGGAGATTCGCGCGACGGTACGGCGTACAAACCGCCGACAAAATTCTGATTCGATTCACGCCAATCTACCATGAAAACACTACAACTACCAACGCAAATAGAGACGCCTACGACCACTAGACACATAGACATTCAACAGCAACGCACACTCACGATGACGCATCATCGAACACCTTTCTCTTCTCCTTCTCCTCAATCTTGTGCGCGATTCTCCGCGCGAAAATCAACGCCAAACAACACCCGACGCCGACGCCCAGCCACACGCGCGACGACCGTCCACCCTTCATCTCCACACCCAACGATCCACGCGAACCTATCGATGGCGCCGCGCTCGCTCTCGCCGCGCGTCTCGCCGCGAGTAATTCATCCAGCGTCTGTCGAGACTCGGCGTCGAACGCCCGTCCCGACGCCGCGCGCGCGTGTCTCGTCTGATTAATCTCGTTCCACTCCCTCGCCGGCGCCACGCCTGACGCCTTGGTCGCGCTTCGCTCGCGCCACGCGCGCGCGGCGCGTAATCTCGCGCGCATGCCCGGTCCGTACACCTCATCCTGAGGATCGGATTCGGCGCCCCGACGTTTCAAGAGCGTCTCGTACGCCTCCTTGAGCTCGTGGAAAGCATCCTCGCTCTCGGTCCCGTCGCTCCTCGTGTCCGGATGCAGCGCCTTGGCCCTGACGCGAAATTGTTTTTTAATCTCGTCGACCTCGGCGCCCTCGGCGACGCCGAGAACGTCGTGGGGATCGCGCGCTCGGTTGGTCATTCGACCGAGGCGGCGTCTCCGGCGGTTGGAGGCGCGAGAGCGCGCATCGGGTGGAGGAGCTACGAATAAATACTAAAACAACACTTGACGCGCAATACGCGCGCATACTATGATGACTATCGCGAGAGACGGCTCCCTCTCGCGCGCTAGACGACGGCGCCGAGTCCGAGTTGCTCTCGAAGAAATTCGGCGACGACGAAGGTGACCATGGTCTGCGGCCCCAATCGAAGGTAATTCGCGCTGAATCCTCGAAACAAACCGAGCGGACCCTGTTTGGTCAAAACGTCGGCGAAGGTTCGAGCGATGGAGGCGCCCTCGCCGACGTACACTCGCGTCTTTATCATGTCTATGGGGTTGGTGGTGAACGTCGTCACGACGCCGGTGAGCGACGCCACAGCGAAGTGCAACGCCACGCCCTCGGTCGCCACGCCCATGTCGATCACTCGACGCTTCGTCTCCCCATACGTCACCACCTGTGTCGCCGTCAATACCGCGGATCGACTCATCGCGAGCGCGCTGCCGCGCCATAGACTCCTCGCGCCGTCCTCTCGCACCGCTCGCCGCAGGTGTTTCCACGTGCTCGCCCGCGCCGTCGCGTTTTGCATGCGCGTCTTGAGCAACTCGGTCGGATTCAACGCCGCCGCCGCCAACGCACCGGAGGTTGCGCCGGCGAAGAGACGCGTCGACACCCTCGGCGCGCGCTCGTCGTCGCCCCTCGCCGCGCAATACGCCCCGAGCGCGGGCTCGTACAGACCCAACCGACATCCACCGTACAGCACCGCTCGCACCACCGCCGGAGACATCCCTCGCCAAAACGCGCCCACGCCCTCCTCTCGCGCGATCGCCGCCGCCGTGCGCGCCAACCCCCTCGCGCGGGCGCCCGCGTGCTCGGCCGTCTGCAGGCGCACCTTGAGCACATCGAGCGGGTTCGTCACCGTCGTCGCGCACGCGACGCTCGCGCCGCTCACGAGCACGCGCGTGGCGACGTCATCGACGGGCCGCGATTTCGCGTCGCGCGCGGCGTCGCGCGCAGACGCCATCGCGCGCGCGACGCGCGTCGAGGTCTCGAGTCGATGAGAACTCACCGCGCGTGCCAGTGACCGACGCGCGCCGGACATGTCCATCGATCTCTTCGCCAAGCTCAGCGCGCAGAAACCGCGCGCGTCTCGACGCGCGTCGATCCCGCGCCGCCCGTCGCGCGCCGCGCCGTCGACGTCCGCGGACGAGGACGCGACGGTTCATCTCGACGCGGACGAGGATGCGGTGCCGTCGACGGCGCGACGCAAGCGACTCGGACCGTCCGTGTCCATCGTCGGCGACGGTGAGGGCGAAGAGGTCGTCTCTCGCGTCGTGCCCACGCCGAGCAGTCGCCTTCGTCCGCCGTTGGCGACGGTGCGCGCGAACACGATGGATTCGTCGGCTCGGGGGAAAGAACGCCGAAACGATGAGGACGACGACGAGGACGACGACGACGCGGAGAACGACGACACGAGCGGGGAGCTGATGCAAGACGCTGAACGCAGTCACACGTCGGTGACATGCTCGCCGAGCGAGGCGCGGGGCGAGGACGATCGCGCGACGGAACCGTTGCCCAGAAAGACGAACGCGAGGACGACGACGAGGACGCCGGTGGCGGGAACGAAATTCGACGAACAGTTGAAGCTCGCGGACGCCACCAAGGCGTGTCTGTTGGAGACGGTTCGAGCGATTCGGGGACAAGGAATGGATCCCGCGCGCGTGTTCGCGTCGTTGGCGAAGACGACGGGCGCGCGAGAGGGAAGCGAGGACGGGTTTGACGCGTTGGCGCGCGCCATCGACGCGTTATCGCCGGTGGTGCGACCGGTGGATGGGAAACGATTGAGCTTTTCGGCGGTGACGCCGACGTCTGCCGGTGCAGCGCGCGAGGCGGCGCGCGCGGTGGCGTGCGACGTGAGCGAGGATGTGTCGTTCGGTTCAGTCGGGGAGAGTTTCGAGCAAACGGCGGACGAGGAAGTGGTGGAGGAGGAAGGGACGTTTCCGACGTGCGAATGCGGCGAGGAAAACTGCACGCTCGTCGGGATGCACGCTCGGGGAGGTCCTTTCTCGCTTCCGGCGCCCGATGTCCCGTCGAGAGCTGAACGGGACGTCACGGAATCGATAGTCGAAACCGACGAAGAGCGCGAAGACGAAGAAGAATCCATCGCGGGAACGGAAGTCGATGACGTCGAAACGTTGGGTGCGGCTGTGGACGCCTTGGACCTGGTCGACGCAGAGAGCGAAGATAAGACTGCGGTCGTGGATGAATTGGTGATCGAAGAAGCGCGCATCGATGATGAAGAAGAACGCGTCGAGGAAGTCTTCGAGGCGCCGGTTGCGCAAATCGGCACACACATTCGTTTCGAAGATTCTCCGCTCGTCGCCAGCGACGTCTCGCGTTCCCCGCTCGTTTCTCCGGACGCCCGTCGACCGAGAAATCGAACGGCTCGTCGCGGGGCGATATTGGATAGCGACGAGGAGGACTCCTCGGAAGATGAATCGAGTGAAACGAACGAAGACGACGACGTGTCGGCTCCCACCGTGAGTACGCGCCCGCGTCGAGCGGCGACGCGTAAACCGTCGTTCGCATTCAGAAATGCGTTTGTCGATGATGAACTCTCTGGAAGTGAAGAATTTGAATATGATGAGGAAATACACACGAGTGACGATGACTTCATTGATGACAAGGAGGACGAGGACGACGGTGAATACCGAGTGGAATACGACAGCGACTTGGAAAACGTCACCCCCGCGCCACGAAAGCCGATGGCGGACACCGATCTGAGCAAGGAAGTCGCTGAAAAGTTAGTTATCGATGAGTACAGTCCCTCGAATCTGCACACTCCGACGCCGCCGAAAGAGCTCTCGCCCACGTCGGCGGTGAAAGCTTTCAGACCTCCGCCTTCGCACAGCAAAGCTCTGCAATCGGCTCTGAAGAGCGTTGCAAAGAAGGGACATGAAAAATTTAACTTCAACCGTCACAAGGAGTCGCTGACGACCGCTTTATTTGAAGAGTTCAACGAAAATGTCTTCGGCGGCGCTCTCCCGCGGGACTTTGCCATCACTTGGAACAACAAGTTACTCACGACTGCGGGTCTGACGCATTACAAGCGCTCTTCAGAGTACGGCGAGACGACGTATAGCGCTCGCATCGAACTCAGCACGAAGGTTTTGGACACCATAGAAAAGCTTGAAGCGACTCTGTTGCACGAGATGTGTCACGCCTCGGCTTGGCTCGTCGACAAGACGGCGAAGCCTCCGCACGGACCAGTCTTCAAAAAGTGGGCACAACTCGCGATGTCCGTGTACCCTGAAACGTGCGTCAGTACGTGTCACGCCTACACGATCCATCAGCCGTACAAGTGGCGATGCACTAGAGACTGGTGTCAACAAGAATACGGTAGACACAGCAAGTCCATCGACATCACAAAGAAGGGATGCGGCGCGTGCGGAGGAAAGTTGGAATATCTGGGCAAGTTCAAGAAGAATGGAGACGTCGTGCAGTCGCGCGCACCGACTGCTTTTTCTTTATTCGTCAAGGAACATTTCAAGGATACCAAGAGCAAACTCGGCGCCTCCACGCCGCACAAAGACGTCATGAAGCACCTGTCTCAACGATGGAAATCTGAAGCGGACAAGGAGAACGTCGAAATCATCGACGTCTCTGAATAGAACGCATACGCAAAACGTAGATACGAATCATTTGACGGTGTTCGAACGTGCACCGCGCTGCGACACGCGCGCGTGAGCGAGAGGGACCGACATTGCTTGTAGTAGAAATGTGGGTAAAATAAAAAAATCAGCCTCTGGTCAGAATAATAAACATGAAGTCGCGAGTAGTCACGCGACATAAACAATGATCGTAATGATCGTAAGAACGAGTGGGGCTTGTCTAAAGCTAAATACTGGGGGGTATCTCTAAACGTTCACATGTGGTTGAAATCCGCCGCGTTCGGCGGGACGGCTTTCCTCGTCACCGTCTGAATCACTTGGCGCAGCATCTGGTTCTCTCGTTCCAGAGTCGCCACGCGGTTCTCTAATTCGTGCAAATGTCTCGCCTTTTGCGCCTCGGTGTGCTCGAGCGATGCCAAGTACGCCTTCTTCCGCTCTCTCGCCTGTTGCGCCGACACGCGGTTTCTCAGTAAACGCTTCAACCTCTTTCGTTCCTTTTCATCCGTGATCGTACTCAGTCGCTCCTCGTCCGCCTTGACGCTCAACGCCGTGTTCCCGTGCGGAACATGCGACATCCCTCGCATCGCAAACCCCACGTAACTCTCCTCCTTGGCTCCCGACGCCGCGCTCGCGCTTCGCCCGCCTCTCGCCCCCGTCGCCTTGGTCGCCTTGGTCGCCGCCGCCTGCGTCGCCGAAGCCTTCACGCCCGCGTTCGATCGTCTCGAGCGTCCACCGCCGTTACTCCCCGTCGTCATCCCCGTCGACGTGCTCGCGCTGCTCGTCTGTCCGACCGGCTGAAACGCCGTCGCGGTGAACGCGCTTCGCGCTCGGGACTCTCGCGTGCCGACCAGTGGCATTCCGGGCGTTCGCGCCGTCGCTCGCGCTCGACCTCGCGAGCGCTCGCGCGACGCGCGTTGCGGACGAAAAACGCGACGAGTAAATTCAGTCGCGTGGCGTCGCGCGCTCGGGACTCTCGCGCGAGAGGCTCGAGCGTCTCGCGCGGACGTCGTCGTGTGCGGATTGTCGACGTCACTCGACCGACCGACCAGCCTGGCCCGGGACGTGGGGACTCGTGGGGAGTCAGGACTCGTCGGTGTGGGTGTGGGCCCGTCGAACGTCGAGGCGAACGACGCGCGCGCGAACGACGCGTCGCGCGGTCGAGCGGGCGCGTCGTCGTCGGCGTCGGTGACGACGCGCGCGATGTCTCTCGCGAGAGGGTCGACGCGTCGCGCGAGCGAGAGGTGTGGGCGCGCGACCGTCATCACCATCATCACATCGTCATCGCGATGACGAGCGTTTTCTCTTCTTTTTCAGTTTCTGTACAAGAGGTTGTCGGCGTTGTTGTTGTCTAGAGGAAGGGCTAATAACACGGCGTCGCTCGCCGTGGAACGATCTGCGGCGGTGACTATGACTAGTACGCCGCGACGCCGTAAATCGGACCTCTGATGCGACGGGCGAGCTGTAAATCTTTGGGCATGATGGTGACGCGTTTGGCGTGAATCGCGCACAGGTTGCAGTCGTCGAAGAGATGTACCAAAAAATCCTCCGTCGCCTCCTGTAACGCCAACAAACTCTCCGCCGTGTATCGCAACGGTTCAGGGGAGAGTTCGTTAGAGATCTCTCGCACCAATCGCGCGAAGGGCATCTTTCGAATCAACAGATCCGTCGTCTTTTGGAATCGTCTAATCTCCTTGAGCGCCAACGTGCCGGGACGATAGCGGCGCTTCTTCTTGTCTACTACGTCTGTGCGCGAACGAGGGCGAGTCGACCAGAGATCCCGCGTCGTCAGTCACCCGTCGTCGTCGTCCACGCGCGTTGCATCGGCACCGCGTCGCGCATCGAGTCTCGACCGAGCGCGCGCGCGTCGCCCGCGGCGTCGCGTCTCGGCTGAGAAAATTTGAAATTCGAGCCCATTCTGACGCATCCTCGTTCGCGTCGCGTCGTCGTTCGCGTCGCGTCACGTCGCGTCGATCGAACGCACCTCGTCTCTCGACGCCATCCGCGCCCGATAATCGTCTCTGCGGCGCCTGCGCGGAGCGACGCGCGTCGTCGTCGTCGTCGTCAGTCGGTCGTTTGGTTTTTGAATTTTCATCGTCGAGGGCGCGATCGAGACCGACGCGTCTCGCGCGCGTCTCGTCCCGCGACGCGAGGACGCGTGCGACGCGCGCGACGAATTTGTCCCGCGCGAAGAATGTGTCGCGCGATCGACGCGCGCGCGCACCTTGAAGCGCTTTCCGTGTAATCGACGCGCCATCGCGGGCGCGCGTCGCGTTCTGTCGTATTGACGCGTGTTTTTCCCGATGTATTCATCTCGTGGATGGGGCCGGCGCGTCAGACGACGACGGCGGACGCGTGAGGCGACGAGTCGCGCGGACGAGACGACGCGAGCGCCATGGCGAACGCGACCGATCCGCTCGCCAAGAGCGTGCGCGGGATGGATCCGCAGGTGCGCGCGAGGCGGTTCGATTCGGACGAAGACTGATTCGAGGCGTGAGGACGGCGGTGTTGAATGAACCGCGAGCGTTCGTGCGTGCGCGCGCGAGAGAGAGAGGGGGGGAGAGAGAGAGGGAGACGACCGACGCGCGCGGAGACTGACGACGTGTGCGTGCGCGACGACGCAGAATCTCATGGAGCGCATCACGAGGGATAAAGTGTACGCCATGACGTATTGGAAGGAGAAGTGCTTCGGCGTGAGCGCCGAGGCGTTGGTGGATTTGGCGGTTGATCTTCGCGCGGTGGGTGGGATCTACGGTGGGAACAATCGAGCGACGGAGTTTTTGTGCTTGACGTTGAAATTGTTACAGATTCAACCGGAAAAGGAGATCATTTTGGAGTTTATCAAGAACGAGGACCACAAGTACGTGCGTCTGCTCGGCGCGTTTTACATGCGCTTGGTGGGCAAGCCGACGGACGTGTACCAGTACTTGGAACCGTTGTTGAACGATTATAGAAAAGTACGGTATCGAAGTAAGGATGGTGGGTACGTCCTGACGCACGTGGATGAGTTCGTGCACAATCTGTTGACGAAGGATATGTTTTGCGACGTGGCGCTGCCGAGAGTGCCGCATCGTCAGGCGCTGGAAGCCGCGGGAGCGCTCGAGCCGAGAGTCAGCGCGCTCGAGGAGGACATCGTAGATTTAGAGGAACAATTAGAACAAGCCGTGGAGGAAGCGATAGGAAGAGAGATGAAGATGGATGTCGACGAAGGCAACGAAAAACCGACATCCGCCGGCGGCGACGGCGCGACGACGGGCAAACGCCGACGCGAGGAGGGCGAATTGGACGACGCGCACGCTCCATCGCACAAAACGAGCGCGCGGGAACCGACGCATCGCCACGATGAACGACGCGAGAGACGACGCAGTCGATCCCGATCGCCCCCCGCGCGTCGCGCGTTTGACGACGATAGTCGGGACTTCAAAGAGAAGAAGGAGAAGAAGGAGAAGAAAGAAAAGAAGGAGAAAAAGGAAAAGAAAGACAAATCTGCAGATATCGATCCCGAGATCGCGGAGGCGAATGCGATTCGCGCCAAGCTCGGTTTAAAACCCCTTCGCGGATAGACGTTGTCATGAGGACGGACGTGCCAATCTGCGACTGAACCAGAGTTTTGGATTCGACGAATATCGCTCGTGGACGGTGTAATAGCTGTGTATGTAATTTTAAAAAGCCATTTGGCGTTACGCCCTACGTACGCGCGTGTCATGGATTGTTGATTCATTTTCTTTATTAAAACATCAAACTCTCCGAACGCGTCGGCGCGCGCGCGAGGGAGGGGGTCCGCGTCGCCCGACGCTCGACCCCCGCCGGCGCGCATGGTTAATTAAAGACGCGTCCAGCTTTTGAGTTTCGTGGAATAGTGCAGACGTGTACTACGAGGACATCAATAACGTTACTTGGCCATCATCATCTTGACGAACTCTTCGTAGTTGACTTCCCCGTCGCCGTCGACGTCGGCTTCGCGAATCATCTCATCCACCTCTTCATCCGTGAGCTTCTCCCCCAAGTTGGTCATCACGTGTCGAAGTTCCGCGGCAGAGATGGTACCATTACCATCCTTATCGAACACCTTGAACGCCTCTTGAAGCTCTTCCTCGCTGTCCGTATCCTTCATCTTCCTCGCCATGAGGTTCAAGAATTCTGGGAAATCGATCGTACCGTTTCCATCCGCGTCGACCTCGTTGATCATGTCTTGCAATTCAGCCTCGGTCGGGTTTTGTCCGAGAGATCGCATCACGGTGCCGAGCTCCTTCGTCGTGATCGTGCCGTCGCCGTCCTTATCGAACAACGCGAACGCCTCCTTGAATTCGGCGATCTGTTCATCCGTCAAATCCGCAGCCATGGTGCCTGCGATTCGTTACTGGTACTGTGCGCACGGGGCGTTCGTCGACGAAGAACCTCGCGAACGGTGTGATGCGAATCGATTCGTTCGAGTCGCGCGCGGACGTGCGTTCGTTCGTCCGAGTGTGACGCGGCGTTCGTCGCCGTCGTCGTCGTCGTCGTCGCACCCCAGTCCGTGGACAATTCATCCCGTTCAAAACGAAACGGCGAGTCCTGACCCGACGACCGAGGGGGGTCCGAGGCGACACTCGGACCGGTCGTCGAACGACCAGTCGTCCCGTCCCGGAGCACTGCTTTTACGTGCGCGTGCGATTATTTTTGTGATTGGCGTTTGATCCGTGTTGTATGATCATGTGAAGCGTGTTGAGTCACGATCGGTCGAGAGTCCCTCCGACGCGGTGGCAGGTTTTTCCTCGTCCACCTCGTCGACGCCGCGTCGACGCGACGACGGATGCGTCGGTCGTCGCGACACACTCGAACGCGCGACGCGATCGAGCGAGGCGCGCGCGAAGGACGACGACGACCGACCGACGCGACTCTTCGACCTCCGACGAACCGACGGGGTGCGAGACGAGAGACGCGCATCGTCTCCTGAACGAGGCGTGAAAAAGGGATAGGATGACGTATGCGATGACGATGACGACGGCGAGCGCGAGCGCGAGCGTCGTGGGGGCGTCCCGACGCGCGATGGGCGGGAAGAGCGTGCGCGCGTCGACGATTGCGTCGATCGGTGGCGCGAGACGCGAGCGCGTGGTGACGTACGCTGGGAAGGGGAGAGGCGCGGGCCGACGCGGGGGACCGGCGTCGCAGATGCAGCAGCAAGTCGAGCAATTCATGCCGCCGATCGATCCGGATAACGAACAGTTTGTGATTTACGTGCGATCGAAGCGAGGTATCAAGGCGTGGTATCCGCTCAACGTCGTCACCGGTGGAAGCGCGGCGAACACGTTGGTGAAGGGATTGGAGAGCGACATGTCGAAGGAGATGGCGAAGAAGTCGTTGTCGCAAAACATCGGCAAAGCCATCTACAAGGATATGGATGCGATCGAAAAGGTTGCGCGATCGATGCCGATGTTGAAGCAAGCGAAGGAAATCGAGTACGGTTTCGGCGTGTTGGACAAGGAGAACCCGCGATCGATGTTTTCCCCGTCCGCGGACAAGGTTTGGTTGATTCCGAGCGAGGAGGAGTGCGAGACGCCGGCGGATAAGATGACGCAAGCGGCCGACAACTTGAAAAAGATGTTCGGACAATAGGCGGCGCTCATTTGAAACGTGTCATACACATACATTCATATCATTACATACGTACAAGCGCGCGTTTATTCATTCGTATCCTTCTCGACGTCGACGACGGCGTTTACTCGGCGGCGCCGTCGGCGTACGCGAATCGATGACCGGGCGTGAGCGTGATCTCGCCGTACGGTTCGTTTTCGTCTTGATACGCCGTGAGATAATCTGCGCCGACGAGGACGAGCGTCTGGTAAAACAGACGAGCCGCCTTCGCGCGCGAGAGATGGTTGATGACGCATAAATCCGTGAGACTGACGCTCTCCATCTCCGTATCCGTCTTGGCAGAGGTGAAGACGGCGCGGGAGAGAAACTGTAAGAGATTCATCGATGCCTTCCCGATATCACGTGGTAAAGCTCCGGCATAATAGTCGTCTTCTTCCGTTTCCAGAAGGGACGGCTGCGTCGGCGTCGTCGTGTGACGACGACGCGAACTTCCGGGCTTGCTGAAATCGAGCTCTTCGCCGAGAATATCATCGTAGTTTTCGGGAATGGGGAACGCGTCTTCCGGCTCTTCTGGAATGAACGCCGCGACTTTTGATCCACTCTCGAAACCTAGCCCAGAGCTTCGACCAGATTTGAAGTGCGTCGACGGCGTCTTGTCGCGATTGAAGAAGCCAGCGAAAGAGCCGGGAGTGGACTTTTTCGCAGAGTGCACGGCGCGCATCTTCTCGGCCGATCGAATGTTTCCGTGTTCGTCATACATCATGTCGTAAAGTCGTCTCTGTTCATCGTCACTTTCGTAAGCATCTGGAGGTGGGGCGTTCGCAAACTGTTCAAAGGCGAAGCGAGCGGCTGGATCCGAGACGAAGAGGCCGAGAGCGGATCGAGCGCAAATCGAGGCGTTCGTCATGAACACCGGCGCGTGAAAGAAGAAATCGCGTTCGGCGTCGGTACCGTTGATGGCGGTCTCGGCATCGTCCAAATCTGGACGGTCGAGCACGATGTCATCCGTCTTCGCGAGCCAATGGCGGAAAACGTCGGCGCCGATGTGCGTTTGCTCGTCGAAGATGAACACGCGAGACCGAGCCAAATGCGCGACGCGTCGCTTCTTCATCACGGGGTCCGGAAGAGCCATCAATCGTGCAGCCTCCGCCTCACGCTCTCGCATGCGCTTCAACTGCGTACCGATGGGTTCCTCTTCGAGCGGATATTCATCCTCCGCGGCGAGCGGCAGCTGTTCGTCGATCGTTTCATCGGGGCGCGCTATTTGAAAATCCATGTATTCTTCGTCGTCGTCGTCGTCGTCGTGCGCGCCCACGCGTCGTCCCGCGTGAAACTGCATATCGCAATCGTATTCTTCATCCATGCGCGCGTACTCGTCATCCATCGGCATTTGTAGTTCCAAGAGATTGATGTGATCGTCGTCGCGCACCGTGTGTCGATCGCCGACGACTTCGAATGCCGCCTCCAACTGTTCGCTCGCCGCCATCTGGAACGCCTGGGATTCGTACTGCGACACGTGCACACGCTCAAACTCTGGTCGCGCTAAAATGTCATCGTCGTACGCCACCGTCATCGTCGCGCGCGCGTCGCGTCCACCCTCCGTCTCCTCGAGTAAATTTCGATCGCGACGCGTCGACGACGACGACAACGCGTTCAAACGCGCAAGCGTCTTCATACAATCGTCGTACAAGAAACGAACCTTTCTCGAGTACAACGCCACGACACCGCGCATCAACAGAGCCGCTAATCGAAGCGCCTAAAAAGCGACAAAAAGAACGGATACCCGTCCTCTCTCGCGCGCGAGAGAGCGACCGGGGGGAACGTCGTCGCCGGTCAGTCTTCCCCCTTCAACCCCACACACAAAACCCATCGTCACGCACCAGCGGCGACGGCGGATTGATGATGGTCCGGCACGTCTCGTTGATTGAAATCGTGTGCGTCTTATTCCGCGTCATTCGATCCGCCTTGTCCGGTTGATTCGCCAGTATCTGCGTTCGAACGCGTCCATCCGTCAGTCTTCGTCTTCACCCACCTCGAGGCACCGAGACGACGACGAACGCACCCATATCTGCCCGAGCGCGCCCTTGGCGCACAGGAGCTCGCTCGAATAAAACATGACGTAATTTTCTCCGTCTCTCGTCGCCTTTTCGCACCCTCGCGCGCGTCGCGTCGCCCGTCGCGAGGCGTCGACTGACGACCGACTCGGCGCTTACCTCGGCGACCGACCGACCGACCGACCGACCGACCGGGTGCAGGTCGGCGTCGTCGTCGTCGTCGTCAGACGCGCGCGCGATGACGACGGCGATGGCGCACGCGAGGCAGATGCAAGATAAACTTCGCGAGGAGTCTCGAACGTACGAGACGTTGGCGGAGGGTGCGTGGACGACGACGACGACGAGGCGCGCGAAAGAGAGAGAGAGATGCGAGCGATTTCTTTGTCGGCTGGGAAGAAGATGAGGAAGACGATGACGGGCGAGTGAGAGACTGACGAGACGCGAGAGCGCGTAGAGATGAATGCGAATATCGTCGCGCGTCAACAGGCGCAGCAACAGTTGAGCGAGAACGAGATGGTGCTCAAGGTGCGTCGAGCTCGATCGCGGCGGCGTTGACTTTTTCCCGACTGACGACGGTTTCGTCCTTCTTCGTAGGAGTTGGAAATTTTGGAGGACGACGCCAAGGTGTATAAACTCACGGGACCGGTGCTCATCAAACAAGATCTCACCGAGGCGCGCGGGAACGTGGAGAAGCGATTGGATTACATTCGAGCGGAGAATGAGCGGTTGGAGAAGGCGTCGGCGGAGCTCGAAAAGAAGCAGCGCGACAAGCAGCAGGGCATCATCGAGTTGCAGCAGAAGATGATGCAGCTGGCGAATTCGAGCGGGGAGGGCGCGTGAGCGATGTGTCGTTATACAGTAGAGTAGCTATTAAGAATGTCAATCAATGAGTCTAGGATTTTCGTACATCTATCGGCTGCGATGCTGCGAGCGGTTTTTCAATAATCGGAGAGACTGTCGCGCCTTGGCGACGCGTTCGCTGTATTCGCGCTTACGAATCGTCTCGGCGTGGTTTATTCGAATGAACTCGAGTCGTTTTCGCTCCAACAACAAACGTTGGTTCTCTGCGGACGTGGTTACTTCTCTGAGCGTCTTCTCGCGAGCGCTCTGCGCGGCGAAGATGGGCACCATTTCGTCCTTGTACGCCTCAAACTCGCCGATGGATTTCGACGCGCGCGACACAAACTCCTCATCTTTGACGCTTAAGAGTTTCATCGGGAACGGATCCGGAGCGAGATCGTACTGTTCTAAGAACGTGTGTCTCGGTCGAATCCGTTGATCCAAGGAGAGCGAGAAATACGCGGGGTACTTGACGCACGTGTCCTTTGTGCCTCCGAGCTTGTCCGTCAAGTACTTGTACTTGGGACGAAGCGAATCCTCCACAGAGAGCGAAAAGAATTGCGACAGTCGAGTGACGGTGAGCGCAGCTTCGCTGTCGTTCATTCCGATGTCACCGAGAAACTTGAGCTTCTCTTCCAAATTATCGAATGAGTAGTGTAACATTTGCGGATGTCGAGTGAGCATCTTCACGACGTTTTCGTCGCTAATGCCGAGATCGCGCAAAAACTCCAAACGGGGCTGAATCTGGTTCTCGATGGAAAATGTCAGAATCGCCGGCGAACGTTGAATGAGGAGTGGGATGTCCTCGGCGGCCACGCCCACGTCTTTGAAGTATTGCACGCGCGCCATCAAGCCCTTCTGAACGCTCAAGTGCAAAATGCTGGGCTGCTTGCCCAAAATGTCCCCCAACTTTTCCTGGGGCACGCCAATCTTCGTGAGATAGCGACAACGCGGAATGGAGTGTCGATTGCGTTGAAGCAAAATTCTCGGATCTTTGTTGACGATTTGCCTCAAATTCTTCTTTTCCATGCCGAGTTCACTCTGCAAGTACTCGACGCGAGAGATGACGCGAGACACCGGTCTGTTGAACAACTCGGAGCAGTTGACGACAACCTTCTCCAAATCCGCCATCTTCAGCCCAATGGACGTGAGATACGTCACCATCGGTCGCCAATGCGGCTCGAGCGCGAGTTTTTTACTCAACTTGTTAAACTGCGCGTCGCTCAGCGTCTCGTACTCTTGATGCTCCATCGTCTTCCAGTCCACGAAACTCTGCCAATCCATCTTCTTGGCCGTTTTCCTCCCAGTCTTTTTCGCAGCCTTGGCGTTCGGCGTCGTCGCCACCGGCGTCGGCTTCTTCGCCATCAACGGCTTCCCCAGCGCCTGTCTACTTCGCAATCGCAGCATCGTCGCCTCGATGAGCGCACGCGTCGCCTCCTCATCCGCCTCGCGCTCATCCTCCTCATCCTCCTCATCCTCATCGAAACTCATCGACATCGCGTCGTCAAACACCGCGGGTATCATCGCCGGCGGCGCCGCGCTCCCACCCTTGGTCGCGTTCCGCGTCGCCCTCGCCGCCGCGCGTTCGGCGCGCGCGCGCGCGTCGGCGTCGGCGTCGCCGCCGTCCCGCGATCCTCCCTCTCCTACCTCCACCGCCCGCGTCACCGTCCCACATCGTCGTCGCGCGACGCCATCAACTCTCACGCACACCGTGACACGTTCCGGACCGCTCGTCGACGCGCGGCACGCGCTCGCGACGCGCCCACCGCGCGCCGCCGCCGCAATCGTCATCGCCGCCGATTCTCCCTATCCACCCTCTCTCGCGCGTCGTCCTCGTCGCCCAACGCGCGCGTCTCGCCCGCGCGCCTCGACGTCGCTCGCGCGCGTCTTCCACGCGCGTCTCGCCGCCGCCCGCCCGCGCGTGTCGCGTCTTCCGCGCGCGCGTCCACCCCCTCGACGCGTCGGAATCTGAGGTCTCGGGTCGGGTCTCGCACCCATCCACGGGTCACGATTCGACGGGAGGGGGGGGGTCGAGTCCACGTCACGTCATCGCGACCGGCGCGCGCGCGAACGACCGCGCGGCGCCAGACGACGTCGCGGACGCGGCGAGGACGAGCGCGCGCGCGTCGAGCGCGAGAGCGTCGGTGACTCGATCGCGGCGAGGCGCGCGCGCGGCGAGGGGCGCCCGGACGCGCGTGTGGGCGACGCCGAGACGTGCGGACGGACCGCGCGCGCCGGCGGCTGTCGACTCATCGCGTGACGGTCGGTGACCGCGCGTGATTGGCGGTGCGCGCGCGGTGTGCGCGAGACGACGCGCGCGGGGACAGTTTCGAGCGATCGTCGCGCGCGTGTGGACGCGAGAGCGGTCGAGTCGAGGGGTGGACGACGAGGATGACGGTCTCGGCGCGCGCGTTTGGGGGTTTAGGGCGCGTCGGCGCGGAGGACGCGGGAAGGCGGTCGACGACGGCGGTGCGAGCGTCGAACGGTGCGAGTGGGAGACCATGGGCGCGTCGTGAGCGACGCGCGAGGGAATCGGTGCGGGTGCGGGTGATTTCGGATCCTCCGGAGGGTAAGGTGAGCGGCGCGGCGAGGACGCGCGAGAGAGATGTCGAGGCGGAGGCGCGAGACGGCGCGGATGGACGGATGATGGCGCTCGGAAAAGCGGTCGCGGTGGGCTCGCGCGTGACATTGAATAATAGTGTGGCGAACGATGCGAGGAGTGAGATGTCGTGGACGCACTTTACGAAGAGTAAGAAGTGCGAAGCCGTCGCGAGGGCGTACAGGCACGTCGTCTTCATGACCCCGGACGACGGGTTCATCATGGGGGCGCAAAAGACGCTGTACCACTTGCACGGATGCCCGTGTCCGACGTGTAACGTGTTTAGATGTCGCGTGCGCAGCGGCGTGGATAACGAAGGGAATCCTATCACCGTTCTGAAGATCAGCGAGAACGAGTTCGAGACCCTCAAGGAGGTGGGTTCGTTCAAGGACATGACCAAGGTGGAACAGTTGCGCAGGAAGAGAATAGGTAGCGCGAACGCCGGAAAGGTGCCATGGAATAAGGGTGGGAAGCATAGCAAGGAGACTATCGAAAAGATCCGCGCGACGACTTTGAAGCACATGCAAGATCCAAAGTATAGGGAGCGATTGAAGCAGTCGTACAACGGATCGAACGCTCGACACTCGGCGTTCACGCGGGCGAAGATTAAGAGGGCGTCCGTGGATCGAGCGCGATCGAAGAAGATAGAACATGCGACGGAGGAGTCGGTAAAAATATGGGGACCAAAACGAGGTCGCAACGGCGCCGCCTCGAGCGGTATGTTTGCGCGTAGAAATTCTGCGGTGATGACGGTGTATTTCGGCGTCAACGGCGCCGCCGACATAGCGCGACTTCGCAAGCGTCAAAAAGAAGATGAAAAGCTGCGACAAAAAGAACAGAGAGAGTTGAAGAAGAAGATCATCTCCAATCTCGTCGCCAAGCGTCGCGCGATGCTCAAGGCGAAACCGAAGAAGCGACAAAAGCGATCCTCTGAACACCGCAAGAAGATTTCAGAAGCCATCGCGAACAAGTGGCGCGATCCAGAGTACGTGGCGAAGATGCGAAGTCCTCGCAAGTCACCGACGAAGAAATCAACGCCGCGTCGACAAGCGACGCGACCGAGCATCGATCCGGCCAAGCAAAAGCTCCTGGACGACATCACCGCCATGTACAAGAAGGCTGACGCCGCGGTGAAAATTCTCAGAGCGCGCGCCGACAACGGCGTCGCGATAGACCAAGCCGTGCTCGCACAAGCGATGCAAACGCGAAAACAAACGCGAACGATGCTCGAAACCGTTCAACGCAGCATAGACAAAGAGTCTGCCTCGACGACCGCCACCAGAGCGCGTCCGCGATGACGCGACGACGACGGTTCCGTCTCCGACGACGATCGCATCGACAGACGACCCACCCGGCGTAGACTTCATTTAATATCACACGACACACCGCCGCGACGCCGACCCACGCGCCTCGTATCCATCGCCCCCACGCGCGAACCTTTCGCCCATTCGCGTGATTACATAAATAAATGTCGGACGACTGGGGACACGTGTCCGACCGACCGCCCACCCCGGGATTTAAACGTCGGACAACTGGGGACACCTGTCCGACCGACCGCCCGTCGCGCGATCCACCCTTCCCGAACGACGAGTCCGCACTCGTCACTCAGCCCCACATCGTCCCCGCCGCGCCCGCGCGGTCGTCGGTCGCGGGCGTGGTGGATCGGCACTTTGCGCGTCGTCGGTCGCGCGCGCGCGAGTCGTCTCGGCGCGAATCGCGTCCGAGGATTCATTCGTGCGAGTGTGCGCGCGCGAGTGTGTGTGCGGTCCCGCACTGCGCGCGCGCGAAAGGGCGAGGACGCTTTGACGCGGAGGACGAACGGGGATGAAGCGGTCGCGCGATGACGGCCCGGGGTCGAACGCGGTGGTGAAGAGGTGCGTGCGCGAGACTCGTGTGATGCGACGGGGGAGGAGATGCGATGGGAGACGCGGTCTCGACGCGCGCGGTGACGTGGTCGAAGAGCCGTGCGTGCGCGCGTTCGCGACCGCGACCGGGTGGTCGCCGCGATCGGGCGGGACGCGGCGCCGCGTTTCGAGCGCCGGCGCCCGGATGGGGACGATCGCGAACGGTGGGGAGGACGGTCGGTTTGTTGGTGAACGGTGGGGAGGACGCGCGTGATGGCGCGTGGGAAGGACGCGATGGATCGATGCGAACGTTCGCGCCGCGACTGGCGAGGGTGGAGGCGAACGACGCGACTGACGGCTGCGCTCGACTCGCGGGATTCGTTCGCGGCGACATATAGACCCGGGACGCACGCGTCGCAAACCTCGGAACAGGCGAGAAAACAAGAGGCGTTGAGTTATCTCAAAGAGTTGAAGGAGCGATTGAGCGATAAGAAGAATACGTATGCGGATTTCTTGGACATCATGAAGGATTTTAAGGCGCAGCGTTTGGACACCGAGGGGGTGATCAAGCGGGTGAAGCAAATCTTTGCGGGGCACAAAGATTTGATCTTGGGATTCAATCAGTTTTTACCGCGCGGACACGAGATTCGAGACGAGGATATCGAACAGGAGGAGACGAGACAGCGCGCGCAGAGTGGTGCGAAACCGCAGGTGGAGTTTGATCACGCCATTTCGTACGTGAATAAGATCAAGTCGAGATTCGCCAACGACGAGCGCGTGTATAAAAACTTTTTGGAGATTTTGAACATGTACAGGAAAAACTTGAAGACGATTTCGCAAGTGTACGACGAGGTGGCGCAGCTCTTCAAGTCGCACAACGATTTGTTGGAGGAGTTTACGTACTTTTTACCGGATTCGACGCAACCGGCGGCTGGGAAGAAGGGACGCGGCCGCGGCGCCGCGCGAGGCCGCAAGGGCGCGCCCGTTGAGACGCCCGAGGAGGCGGAGGCGAGACGCGCGGCGGCGGCGCTCGCCAAGGAGCTCGCGTTTTTCGAAAAGGTCAAGGCGCGTTTACGCAACAGAGATGCGTACAACGAGTTCATCAAGATTTTGAACATCTTCAACCTCGGCATCATCACCAAGATGGAGATGCAGACGCTCGTTTACGACATTTTGGGCAAGTTTCCCGAACTTTCATCCGGGTTTAGCGACTTTGTGGCGCGATGCGAAGCGCTTGATTTCGATCCCTCCATGGCGAAAAGACCGGTGGAAAAGCTCACGCCGAAGGATTTACAGCTCATGAAGGTGGTGACGGAGCGCGAAAAGTTTGTCTCCAAGCCCATCTCAGAGCTCGAATTGTCCAACTGCGAGAGGTGCGGCCCGTCGTACAGATTGCTCCCGAAGAACTTTCCTCCGGCGCCCGCGTCGACGAGGACGGATTTGTGCAAGGCGGTGCTCAACGACAACTGGGTCGCCGTGACTTCTGGATCTGAGGATTATTCATTCAAGGCGATGCGTAAGAACCAATACGAGGAGGCGCTGTTCCGATGCGAAGACGATCGGTTTGAAATTGACATGATTCTCGAAACCACGAAGACGTGCATCGAAAAGTTGCAAAAGTACAACGAGGAGCTCGCCGCGATGTCCGAAGAGGCGAGAGATGAAGCCATCATGCCGGATGGCTACATGGGAGCGGTGTACGAGCGCGCTATTTTGCGAATCTACGGCGAGAGAGGTGATGAAATCTTATACTTGGTGAAGACGGCGCCAAAGGCGACGATCCCGATTGTGCTCAAGCGCTTGCTGCAGAAGCAAGAAGAGTGGCAGCAACTCAAGACGGATATGATGCCGATTTGGACGGATGTCTACGAGAAGAACTACGCCAAGTCGCTCGATCACCAATCGTTCTACTTCAAGCAGATGGACAAGAAGTCGCTCTCCGCAAAGGGCATGACGCAAGAGATAAAGGAACTGAACGACAAGAAGAAGGTTTCCGACGAGGTCATCGGTAAGGGGATGCCTCCCGTCGACGAATCGCCCGATCTCATCTTGGACTACTCCGACGCTCGCGTTCACGACGATGTCTACGCCGTCATCAAGTTTAGTACAAACGAAATGCTCAGCGCCGAGCAGGGCGAGCGCGTTCTCACGCTCTATCGCAACTTTGTAGAATCTTTTTTCAACGTTCGACGTCAACACGCGGATGATTTCAAGGATACCGCGGCGGAGACCGCCGCGAATTTCGTTCGAGGAACGGAGCAAGAGGATGTGAAGAAGCTCAATGAGAATAAGAAATCCGATTCGGATGACGAAGACGAGGACGAAGATGACAAGATGAGAGTCTCTAGCGCGCGCAAGGCTCCCAAGCCGGAACCGAAAGACGACGAGGTGGTGGGGGAAGAAGAAACTGCCGAAGATGATGAAGAAGAGAACGAGTTCGCGCACTGCAAACCCGTGAGCGGTATCATCGATGAGACTGAAGTTTCAGCCACGGTGGCTCTGAACAAGATGGACAGAAGCGTCTTTTACGCAAACGACACCATCTATCACATGTTTAGGCTTCACTCTCATCTGTACGAGCGTTTAGCGACGGCAAGAGAGAGCGCGGCGACGATGGCTAAAGCGCATAAGCCGGCTCGAAAGCAATCCGCCGTTCACACGGAGTTCCTGAATTTGCTCTTCCATTTGCTCAACGGCACGACGACGGCTGGAAAGTTTGAGGACGACTGCCGAACATTGCTCGGGGCAAAGTCCTATCTTCTTTTTACTTTGGACAAGTTGATTTACAAGGTCATCAAACAAGTGCAGCTCGTCATTCAAGAAGAGCCCAGCGGTAAACTCTTACATTTGCACGATTACGAGCTCGCTCGCGATGCGGTGTTTAACGAGGGCATCTACCGCGCAAACGCGTGCGTCCTTTTGCAAGAGGAACCGTGCTATCGCCTGGCGTCTTCCGACGACGGCAAGCAGATGCACGTTAGATTTGTTGAGGTGGGACCTGAACGACCGGACCTCCCCAACGGCGCGATGGACGCGAGGTTCGCGTCTCACTTGCAGGGCTTCCTCACGACTGTCGCCGGTGACGACATCCCGGAATCGGCGGAACTGGATGATGATGACGAAGAGCGCACCGCTGTCTTCCTGACGCGATCAAAAGAACGTGCGGGCTTCACGGATATCAGCTCGGCGATGGAAAACACCACAGTAGCGAACGCTTTAGAGTGCAAGGTGAACTGCACGACTAGCAAAATGTCTTACGTTTTAGACACGGAAGACGTGCTTCGCCGGACAAAGAGGAAGAGTAAACCGAACGCTAAAACATCGGCGAAAAGAAAGTCATTGCAGGAGAAGAACGAGAAAGCTCGCATCGCGAAATTTCACGCTTGGATCGAGGAGAAAGCGAAAGAGAGCGAGGATGCGATGGAGACTGACAAAGCGTAATCCACCAAGCTACGCACGTTAAACGCCAGGCGTGGCGAGCATTTGTTGGATTTTCGTAGATCAGTCGGGGGATTTGCACGACAAAATCCGGTAATAATCTCCATTCATTACATTTAGATGCTTTGGTAATGCCACTAACTCAATTGACAGCACTTAATTTGTGTTCGTCCCAAAATCTCCTGAAGCGGGAGCGCGTCAGCGTTTCCACTTCATCTTGCACCTGTTCTAACTTTTGTGTCAACACTTCGTTTCGCCAACGCTCTGCCTTCAGCTGCGTCTGCGCTTCACGCAAGCTCCCGAGCTCGGACTCTAGCTGCCTGCACCGTCGCTCGCTGTGAGAAAGTTTCTTGCATAATTCTTTGCACTGGCTTTCTGAAGTTGCGAGCGGAGCGACTAAGGATGCATTCTGGTGACGAACTTCGCTGAGCTCTGTATTGCACTTTGTTAGTCGTTCTTTCATTGAGGCCGAAGAATGTTGTAATCGCTCGATCTCGCGAGCTTGAGAATCCGTAAGAGCGTTGAAGTACTCCTTGAGTTCAGCGCATGCCTTCGCGTGGGCATCTGTCAGTTTACTCATGTACGATTCGTAACGAGAAACGGTTTCACCAATCTGCTCCTCAACGCGCGTTTTAAACGTTGCCATGGCCTCAATAGTTTCAAGCTCGACCGCGCTGACGTGACCCTCGGCTTCGTGTCGAATTTCATCACGGATGACTTCGATGTCTGCTGCTTTTTCTAATTTTAGTTTCCGCTCAGAGTCCACGAGTGAGCGCAAGGCATCCCGAACCTCTTGCTCTTTCTGCTCGAGCTCACTTTGTACCAGCTCTATTTTTGTGCGACAATCATGGCGAATTTTTGAGCTCAGCTTCTCGGATTCCGTACGAAGATTGTTCTCTTGTTCCAGATGTTCGTGCTTGACTTGCTTGAGTTTTTGCGTTTGTAATCGAAGTTCCATCGAATGCTGTTCTTCCGCCACTTCAAGATCCCGCTGGGCGTCGCGCAACTTATGCTCGACGACACGCAGCTCGTTCTTCGTTATTTCCCAAAATCCATCGATTTTGTCGCGCTCGAGTTGCATGTAGTTTCTCCTCTCGTTCGCCTTGACCACCTCGTGCTCCACAGCGTCTATTTTTGCTAACAGCTCTGAGCGGTTTTCTTGCACATTCGACTCTCCGGTTCCATCAGCGGCTGAACGAGACTTCGATTTCGTCCTTTTTACCGATGTACCCGTTCGTTTTGTCGTCGTCGTCGTCGTCGTCTTCGCGCTCTGTTTTTCCTTTGGCATGTGTGAGGCGATTTTTGAGGAGGACGGGCGTAGGGGATTCTCGTTTACGACAAATCTTGCATTACAGAAACTCAATCGTTGCGTAGATCAAGAGGAGTACGAACACGATCAATAGAGAGGTGAGGTGCACTGGCGATCGTCTTTACTTTTCTTGAACATCCAATAAATCAACTAAGAGCTCAAACGTGGCGCCGGGAGGGATTTCACCTTCGCCCACGTCTTCAAAACCAACATCCGGAGGGACGATAAAGGTACGCCGACCGCCGACCTTCATCCCTTCCAACGCCTCGGGGACATAAATGAGCGGCGGCGGCTTCGGGCCGCTTCCTCCGGTGAACAAGCCACCTCCGCCTTCAACTTGGATTTCGCGCTTCGGGGTAGCGACGGCGGTGACCTCTCTGGTCAACTTGAACGTTTCAACCGGCGCGTCTGGGCCGTTTCGCGAGCCACCTTTTTTCACTTGCAACTCGAGCTCAGTGCCGACGTCGCCGATGAGGAGAGCTCCGATATCTTGGATGGGTTTGTTCACGAGGTCGTCGACGCCGTCGATCGCGACGATGACGTCGTTCGGTTTAATACCAGCCCGATCCGCCGGCCCGTTGAACACACACTTCACCACATACAACTCCTTTAAATCAGGATCGATTCGCACTTCGATACCGACGCCGATGACATTCTTCCTCTTCGCCGCTTTAGTGAACTCGTTCGGAAGCGTCCCGTACTTGAATTGAAACGGTTCGCTGATGGTGCGATTGCCACCGAGCGTTCGCGCCTCACGCGTGGACGCCACCGTGAGACCTCTAAACTTACACTCAAAGTGCAGCGTGGCGAGAGCTCCCGTCTCGATCGTTCTCCCCTTGCCCTCCACGGTGTCCGCGTATTTCACCGGCCCGTGCGGCAACCCGCGAAACTCAAACGCCGCTGTCTCCGCGTACGCGTCCTCGCTTATCGGTCCGCGCTTTTTGAGCTCCTTCTTGAATCCAATCGCACGCGCCTCGTCCGCGCGCGAGATCATTCCGAGCGCGAGCGCCGTCGCGAGCGCCTCTCGACGACGCACGCGCTTTATCTCATCATCGCTGACGTCGGCGTTCTCTCGCACCGTCGACGCGCGCGCGGCGACGTTCGCGCGACGAGCGTCGACGCGCGCGCGAACGACGCGCGTGCGAGGCATCGCGTGGGCGGTTCGCGAGGCGAGAGACATCGCGCGCGGTAGTGTGCTGGGCGACGCGCGCGGGGGCTCCGTGTCGGTTTCGCCGACGACGCGGCGAAGCGGCGAGCGAGCGTCTTAAAATACATCTCTCGGGTCTACGTCTAACGTGCGTTTGAGAAGGACGACGACGCACAGCGCCACGAGCGTCGTGGACGCGGCGCCGAGCATGACGAACGTTTTCCTCGGACCGGCGGTGACGTCTTGTAAATTTTTACGTCCGTCGGCGGGCGGCTTTGAGAATTTTTTCCCAGACGTGAACAGCGGAGACAGACCGGCGTACCCCATCGCACAGCCGGCGAGGAACCCCCAGAGGTGTCCGGTGGAGTTGACGACGTGTAATCCGTCCTCGGTCGGGACGCCGGCGAGGTATTGGAACCCAACGGCAAAGATAGCGCAGTAAAACAAACGCACGGTGAAGCCTCGATAGTTCCATTCGTTTTCGACGTTCAACGCCGAGTACAGCAACAACGCGCCGAAAACGCCGAAGAGACCGTCGCTTGAGGTGACGTGCAGCGTCGTCGATTCCATCGCTAAACTCCCGATTCCTCCCGCGGCGGCGCTCAGCGCGTACACCGTCAAGAAAGGCCTCGTCCCGAGTAACGCCTCAGCCTCGGCGGCGACTGTCAGAAACGCCGCGTTGACGAGCGCGACGTGCACTAATCCGAAATCCACCAAACTAGCCGTGAAAGTGCGCATCCATTGCGATTCATACACCACAGCGTTATCGAATTGCGCCAATCGCATGAACAAATCACCACCGTTGGACGCTCCGCTCCGTAAGAGCCACAAATCGACGAGAAACGCCGCGCAGTGCACAAAGGCTAAAAAATATGCCGCTCTCGGAGATTCCGTCGGCACGTTGTACACCTCGGACAGTGGGCTCCAATACGGTTTCCACGACGCGTCCGTCACTCCCTCCGGCGTCGCGCGTCGTCTCGCGCGTTCGTCGGCGACGCGCGTCCCTGGCGCCTCGTCCCTCTCGCGCGCCTCCGTCTCCGTCGTCGTCGTCTCCGTCGTCGTCGTCTCCGTCTCCGTCTCTGTCTCCGGTCGTTCGAGCACGGACGCAAGCGCGTCGATCGATCTCGACACCGCCGTCGTCGACGCGTCGACGCCGTCGTCGAATTCCTCGTCCATCGACGCGCGCGGCACCGTCTCAGTCATCCGCCTCGTCATCATCACCGTCCACCGACCGCTCGACGCCCGGCGTCGCGCGTCGACGGGACGCGTCGTCGACGTCGACGGTCTCGCGCTCGCGCGCGTCGTCGTCGTCGACGACGCCGCGCGCGCCGATCGAGTCGCCGCCATCGTCATCGTCACAGAGTGACGCCTCGTCGTCGGCATGACGACGCCCGTCGACGCCGACGCGTCCGACGCCGCGCGCGCGCGCGACGACGACGACGACGCGATCGCCGACGCGTCCGACGCGCGCGCCAAGCGCGCCAAGACGACGCCCGCGACGACTGAGACGGCGTCGGTCGACGTCCCGACCGCCGCCGCCGTCCCAGAGACGACGCCGACGCCGCCGACGACGACGACGACGGCGACGGACGCGCGCGCGCCGTCGGTCGACGACGTCGTCGTCGGCACCGCGGGTGGGACCGTCGTCGCGCAGGGCGTGCCGGGAGGATGGGACCAGCGCGCGTTCGCGTCGTGGTTGGACGCGCGCGGCGTGCGGCGCTCGAGCGAAAAGAAGAGACACAAGTGGCGATACGGGTTCGTCGTCTTCGGTACGATGGAGGATCGCATACTGGGGACGAAGGCGATGGAGGCGTGTGAATTTAACGGTCGATGCGTGCGAGTGAAGCAGGCGACGGCCAAGGGGAAGACGGCGAGGGATGGAGGATTGGTGAGCGCGGAGGGGACGAGCGCGGCGGCGCTCATCGAGGCGGCGAACGCCAACGCGAGGAGGGACATTCGAGACGTCATCACGCCGTTGTGGAAGGTCTCGTACGGGGAACAGTTGGCGATGAAGCGGGAGACGGTGGCGGAGGCGTTGCGGTGCGTGACGAGAGGGGTGAGGAACGCGTGCGTGAAGGCGAAGAAGAGCGGGCGACGCGCCGAGTGCGAGTGGTTGCGCGCGGCGTTGGGTAACGACAAGTTGTGCTGCGAGATGGAGGGGATCGTGCGTTCGCCCGTGTTGAATGGGTATAGGAATAAGAGCGAGTTTACGATCGGGCCGGGCGCGGACGGTGAACCGACGTGTGGATTTAACGTCGGTTCGTTCAGAGACGGGCTCACCGCCGTGGCGCCGCCGGTGGGATGTAGAAACATTAGCGACACGGCGAAGCGCTTGGGCGACGCCGTGCAGACGTACCTGCGCGCTCGGAAGGCTGAAGGAAAAGGTTTACCAGTGTACGATAAGCGCGACGCGACGGGATTCTGGAGATTATTCGTCTGTCGCGAGGGCGGTATGGCGCCGTCGAGCGAGCTCGGTTGGAGAGACTGGTTACGGCCGGGCGCGGGTCCTCCGAAAGCGCCGGAAGGCTCCGCGGAAGAGGCAGAAGCCGAAAAGGAAGAAATACCGTTCGAGTACCCGGACGAGGAGTTTTCGTTGCCCGCACCAACGACGATGGGTGAAAAATCTGAAGTATTGGTGATGTTGCAGGTGCGCAGAGCCGAATACACGGAGGAGCAAATCAAAGAAGAGTGCGACGGTGTGTGCGCCGCGCTCGACGACTCGGCGAGAACGGCGACGCCGCCGATCAATATTAAAGTGCGTCTGGTTCAGTTTTACGACGGAAAATCAAACGTCGCCCCGGACGACGCGGAAATACGCAACATCCAGACGAACGCTCCGAGCGAAAAGTCCATGGATGTCATTCACGAACAGATGTGTGGACTCGACTTTTCGCTATCGGCGACTGCGTTTTTCCAAGTCAATACTCCCGCCGCGGAGGCGCTGTACCGACTCGCGGGAGAGTGGGCCAGCCCGAACGGGAAAAGCCTGTTGTTGGACGTGTGCTGCGGCACCGGAACCATCGGTTTGACGTTGGCGCGAGATACGAAAAAGGTTGTCGGTGTGGACATAGTCGCAGAGTCCATCAAGGATGCGTTTGTAAACGCCAAACTGAACGGCGTGGATAACACGGATTGGCAGGCGGGCAAGGCGGAACAGCTGATTCCAAAAATTTTGAACGACTACAAAAATCTCATCAAGCCGAGTCAGACCGTCGCGAAGAAAGTCGCGCCGCTCAACGATGAAGACTTCAGCGGCGACGAAGCGCCGGAAGTGGTCGCGCAATCTGAAGAGCCCGAGGGCAAGGAATACGAGTTCGACGACGTTGTGGCCATCGTCGATCCACCGCGAGGAGGACTGCATCGCAACGTCTTAACCGCTCTTCGGAGAGAAAATCGCTTAAAACGTCTCGTATACGTGTCGTGCAACGCGACCACGATGGCAAACAACGTGATCGAATTGTGTGTTCCGCAGGGTCTCGACGGGAACGGAGGAGGTGTAGCGTTCAAACCCGTCAAGGCGTTGGCGCTCGATTTATTCCCGCACACGAAGCACGTCGAAGCAATTTTACTCCTCGAACGATAGGCACCCTAGACTCACGATGGTAGTGTAACGTATGCGTACAACGTCTACGACTTCTTTTCGTTTCAATCAATCATCCTACAATACTATTCCTCTAGCTACAGCGCGTCGCGCACAAAACAATTCTACTTGCCGTCAACTCTTCGGCGAAAAAATCTGTCAACCACCACATCCGGTTCGTTCGGCCGCACCAACACGTTCCGCTCTCGAAGCGTCCCGTCGCCCATCACCTTACGAATCTGTTCCGTTCGCCATCCGCCGCCTCGCTGAAACAACCGACACGTGACGATGAATTCCTCTTCGCCTCGCGCGTCGGCGCTCAGCATGAACTTTTTCCTACCACCTCTCGTCGTCTTCTCCACCTCTCCTCCGTCGAATCGCACGCGAGTCTCGTTCGCCGAGCTCAGCGTCGTCTTATCGACGATCTTCACGCCTCGCCCGTCGTCATCGCACGCGATCGTGAGCTCCGTGCGCACGGCGTCGACGATGGGACAGAAGACCTTCGGAACACCTAACGGCGCGATGAGCGCGCACAGACCGTCGCCGAGCGACTTATCCTCTCGCCACACGCCCTCGACGGCGGCGGGACATCGTTTTCCGTCGATGAATCGGGCGAACGAGCGCACCGTCGCGAGGGCGTCCTCGAGCGCGCTCATGTCTGACGGCCTCGGTCCAGTGGTCAAATGTCTCCGCAGACACCGACGCGCGTCGACGCCGACGAGCGACGCGCGGCGGACGACGAGGACGGCGCGATGACGTGGCGTCGCGCGGTCGCCGCGGTCGCCGCGGCGGCGCGCGCGGCGCGAGGAGGCGCGCGCGAGGGCGAGCGCGCGTCGAGAGGTTTGTGGGGTTCTGATTCGTCGCGCGCGTTCGCGACCACGGCGGCGACGCGCGCCGTGGCGACGGCGACGACGACGACGGCGCACGGACGCGCGCAATGCGCGTCGACGACGTCGTTCGCCGCGCGCGGCAGCGCGGGAACGTCGCGCGACGCGCGCACGAGCGTTGTCCCGGCGAGGAGAGGGTACGCCAAAGTCGCCGGCGAGGGCATGAAGGCGTATAAACCGACGTCGCCGGGTCAGCGAGGACGAATCACGACGTCGAGGAAGATGTTGTGGCCGGGAAGACCGCTCAAGGCGCTGACGGTGGGGTTGAGGAAGACGGGCGGGCGGAACAACGCGGGGAGGGTTACGGTGTGGCATAAGGGCGGCGGACACAAACGTCTGTACCGGATGATTGATTTTAAAAGAGACCTCACGGGGGTGATGGGGACGATTAGACGGTTGGAGTACGATCCGAATCGATCGACGCACATCGCGTTGGTGGATTTCGAGGAAGGACACAAGCCGAGATACGTGTTGGCGCCGCACGGCGCGCAACCGGGCGACACGCTCGAGAGCGGCGCGGAGAGCGACATCAAGATTGGAAACGCGTTGCCTCTGAAGAATATTCCGTTGCAAACGACGATTCACAACATCGAACTGTATCCTGGGCGTGGCGGTCAGTTGTGTCGCTCGGCGGGGAGCGCGGCTACGCTCATTAAAAAGGGCGACGACGGGTACTGCGTCGTGCGTCTGCCGAGCGGCGAGCAACGCCTCGTGTTGGGAAAGTGCATGGCCACAATCGGCATGTTGTCCAATCGCGGGCACCAAAACCGAAACATCGGCAAGGCTGGCGCGAACCGTTGGAGAGGCATCAGACCGACCACACGCGGCGTGGCGATGAACCCGATCGATCACCCGCACGGAGGCGGCGAGGGCCGCACCTCGGGCGGTCGTCCGAGCGTAACTCCGTGGGGCAAGCACACTAAGGGCGCCCGCACGCGCAACAACAAGCGTACCGATGCCTTCCGCGTCAGCAGACGTCCGCGTAACCGCAAGCGGTACAAGGATAACACTTGATGATGGATGTAGTAAACTTTCGTTGTAGTGCACAGTTTCCCCGTAGAATGAACGCACTCGCACCGCACCTCGAGGCGCGCGACGCGTCCGTCGTCCGCGACGTCGCGACCGCGCGCGATGGCGTCGCCCGCGAAGATGGATCCATCGACGCCATCGACGCCGCCCGCGCGCGCGCGCGACGTCGCGGACGACGACGACGCGGTGTCGACGGTGCGAAAGTCGTTAACGAAGAGCGGTGGCGTGTGCACGCCCTTCGATGCGCGACGCGCGACGGCGTCGGCAGGGATATCGCTCTCGTTCGAGGACGTGACGTCTCTGATGCGCCGTGCGCGCGCGGACGACGACGTGGGTCCGCAGACGCGCAGGGTGGATGTGTCCCGATTTGTGGACGCGTTGCGAGCGGCGACGGCGACGCGAAGAGACGCGCGCGACGGCGTCGAACCGGAGTCGTCGTCCGATCGTCCGATCACGAGCGCACTCGCTCAAGATCCTTTGGTGGAGTTGGCGCGAGAGCTGTTGCCCGGATACGGCGCGGAGGAGGCGACGACGACACACTCGTCGAAAGCCGTGCAGTTGGGCCGCGAGCTCGAGCGGCGGAGCGACCGGTTGACGCGACTGGAGGAATCGCTCGCGCGGTCCAAGCGAGAGACAAACGATCTCATGGCTACGAAAGACGAGGCGCTCGAGTCGAAAGCGGCGAGAGTGGCTGCTTTACAGATTGAAATGGAAACGCTTCGCGTCTCCGTCGAAGACGCGCGGCGGGAGACTGCGGACGCGCGACGACGCGCGTTTGACGCGGAAAACAGAGTGCGAGAGTTGGAAATCGAAATGGATGCGGAAGATAAGCGATCGCGAGAGAGCGTGCTCGAGTGCATGATTAAACTGCATCAAGCCGAGTCGAGAATGGAATCTTTAAAGGTTGAGAATGCCAGATTGAGCGACGAGTTGAGTCACGCGCGAACGCTCGTGGAGAAGGCTGCGACGGCAGAGATTAATTTAGAGACGCGGTTGAGATCGTTGCGTAACGGTGATTTGCTCGTGGCTTTGCGCGAACGCGTCATCGAGTGCCAGAATGAACTGAGGAATGAGCGTTTGGCGAGCGACCTCGCGAAGAAGCGCCACAACCGGCAACTGTTGAAAACAGAGCGCTTCGTCATGCGATTGCGAGACAAGGCGCGTAAGCTCGGCATTTGCATAGAGATGCTGGACGTCCCGATTTCAGAAGCAGACGATGAGTGAGTGCGTGAGTAGCTAGCGCGTTAGGTTGTATTACAGGTAGGCTTTTTAGACGTCCAGAATCCTGAACGTGGAAACAATGTGTTCTAGCAACGCTGCCGCCTCCGGTCCTTTGTCCTCGGGCATCTGACACGTCAGAGTGATGATGTCTTTTCTCCCGAGTTTGCGCGCGCTCCCCACCGGTCCCGGACCGATCGCGAGCACGCCCCAAAAGTGCAACGGCAGCATGCTATCCGTCGCGTACTCGAAGAAATAATATCGACCGTCATCACTCATCCTCGAGCTCAAGACGTTGCTCACCGCTTGTCCGCGGTTGGTATTACCCTCTCCCTCCAGCGGCGCGTACTTTCTCGCCACGTCCTCGGCGTACGCGCGAGGACTCGCGTACTCCGGATCGTCCAACTCGTCCAGACGCAGCGACGTCGTCCTCCCGTACGGACGCACCTGCACCTTGAATCGTCGACCGCCGTACTCGCTCCGCGGATGAAATTCAACCTCCGCGATACCGTTCGGAAGATCCTTCACCCAATCCTCGGGCGTGAGCAGCGCGTACCCATTCTCCAGATCGACGTACGGCGCGAGCGCGACGTCGCCGAATGACTCGCCCCGCATCTCCATCGCCTCTCGCATCCCCGGCGACGTCTCCTCCGCGCGCGCCGCGACCCCCGACGCGCCTCGACGCACACTCATCATCGTCGCGAGCGATCCACCGAGCACGACGTCGCGCCGACGCGCGCGCGACCGCGACGTATCCGTCGCGCGTCCCGAGGAGTCGACATCCACGCCACCATCTTCATCGCGCGCGCGCGGGCGCACGCGCCTCGCATGCGCCGCACCGCGCGTCACCGCACCGCGCGTCACCGCACCGCGCGTCACCGCGACTCGGTCCGCGCGCGTCATCGTGCGCGCCGCGTCGCGCTCTCGCGTCGACAATCAATCGTCCCCAGACGTCAGTGTCGAGCGCGCGGCGACCGGGGACGCGGACGCGCGCGAGTCCATCGTCATGGTGCGCGCGACGTGATGCGAGCGATGCCGAGCGCGTCCGCGACGCGCGCGCGTCTCGCGCGAGACGCGCGTCCGCGCGAGAGAACGCGTTGGGCGCGAACAACCGACTGACGGCGACGCCACCGACGACGACCTCGCGCGCAGAGTAAACACCATCCCGATCTCATCATGTGCCGAAAGATGCCGGGCATCGCCATCGGGCGTCTGTGCGAGAAGTGTGCGTGCGCGCGCGCGCGCGAGTCGAGACGCGAGACGCGCGAGTCGAGACGCGAGACGCCGCTAGGGCGACGCCGACGAAGACGGCGACGACGACGACTGACGACGACGACGCGACGCGAACGCGAACGCAGGTGACGGTAAATGTGTTGTGTGCGATTCGCACGTGCGTCCAGCGACGCTCGTGCGCGTGTGCGACGAGTGCAACTACGGCACAAATCAGGGACGGTGCGTCATTTGCGGCGGCGTCGGCGTGAGCGACGCGTATTACTGCAAAGGGTGCACGCTGATGGAGAAGGATAGGGATGGATGCCCGAAGATTATCAATCTCGGAGCGGCGCGAACGGATTTGTTCTACGAGAGGAAAAAGTACGGGTTTAAACCGCGCGATGGATGACGTGGAGCTAGCGGTGGCTGTCTTGTATTACTAAAAAACGTAGAGTTGTTTCGTCTACCTGCGCATGCGAACGCGCAAACTCGGACGATTGCCGTTTTCCTCGACATCGCCGGCGTCGGTGCGGATGATCTTGGGGTATGATTTCATGCCATCGAGCGGAAAGTCTCGCGCGTTCGTCGGGAGATCGTCGAGCAAATCGTCCTCGAGCTCCTCGGCGCACTTGGCGAAAACGCTCTCTTCGCCGTGGAAAATTTGCGCGTTGATTCGAATGAGCTCGATGTCAGACCTGAATCCTTCGATCTGTCGATAGTACCCGCTCTTGAGACGCTGAAGGATGAGCTTAAGACTCATCGGAAGTGGCACGACGGAGCAATAATTGGTCACCACTCCGTCGGCGCGCGTAAACTTTTCATTCGGACCGATGACGGAACAAAAGGCTTCAAACCGTGGATTCCTGATGACTTTTTGAACGCGATTCGAGAGCTCTTTGACGTCTTGGGGAGACAGCGTCGGTGAGTTTGCGTCCACGCCGACGTAATTGGGTCGTCGCGGACCGCGCGACGTCGACGCCGCGTCGAGCGATTTGGCTTGTTCCTTGCGCATGGCGTCATCGCTGTACAGCTCCCAGAAACTGTGATCCATGAACTTATCGTCGATGTTCTGTACGTTCAAATATTGGATACAGAGCGCATTCCAGGGCGACCCTGCCCACTCGCCCTCGTGTTTCAGAACTCTATCCACCATGCCGTACCACGGCGTCACGTCGCCCATGCCGGTGTCGTCCCAGAGCGCCGCGCATAAATCGCCGCGTCTCCACGCGTTTTGCTCAGCCGTTTGATACCGCGAGAGCGGCACCAAAAAGTCGGGCGTGTCGCTCTTCTGTAGAATGATGAGAAATTCTTTCCCGTAATCGCCGCACGCGGGGTCGATGAGTTTCAATTCGAGCAGACAATGCGTCTCGTACGTCTCCTCGGCGATGACGTAGCGCAACGACGACACTGTGCACGGCTCCACAAATCTCATCGATGTCAGCGTCTGCCACGGCGCTTCGTCTTGCCAGTTCCTACCCATCTCTTGCATTCGCTCGAAGTGCCCCTGCGCCACGTACACCAACGCGTCACCGAGTTGCGGGACGTACGTGCCGACGGTGACTTCCTGCGCGCTCAACCACGAGTACGCTTCGTGGAGACGAATGTCATGACGAGACTTGACGGTGAGCTTCGGTCGTTTCGCTGGTTTTTCTTCCTCCTCCTCGGACTCTTCGCTATCCGCATCGTCGTCTGAAGCGATGCCCAACTCTTGGAGTTCTCGTCGTCGTCGACGTGTGATTCGCGTCGGTTGTTCGTCCTCTTCTTCGCTCGCGCTCTCGTAATTGTCCACGCCGAGACGATCTGGTCGCCGATGCGTTCGCTCGCTACGCCTCGTCGCGCGATCCTCAGACGCGTCGGAATACTCTGATTCGTCGGAATCGAATCGGCGCGAGCGGCGCCTCGATCGTAATCGACGATTGCGGCTACGAGCCGCGCGCTCGCGTCGTTCGTGTTCGCTATCGTAATCGTCGTCGGATTCGTCGCTCGGCTCGACGAAATCGTCATCATCGTCGACGGGTTCGTCCATCACGTCGTCGTCTGAGAGGTGATACAGGTCCCCTTGAACCGGAGGCGGCTCTTCGACGGCCGTCCACGGACCTTGTACATCCGTGGGCGCGAGTTCGGCGAGCGTCGGCGCTTGAACGATGACGTCGGCCATGCCCGCGTCGGCGCAAGGCAAACACGCCGCGACTTGGCCCGATTGATACGCCGATTGATACGGATCGGGATACGGGTCACCCATGGCGTCGCAGAGTAAATTACGAGGATATGCCTCGTGCAGAAGCGCGCCGGACGCAATCTCGATCAGATGTCCGCCTTCGCTTCGCGCGAGAGAGTCCTCGCCGACGAATTCCGTCTGGAAGAATTGCTCATACTTGGCTCGCAGTAATCTCGTACTCACACCCGTCCCAAATACTGAAAATTGCCCAGCTAAGTCAGACACGATCATCGACGTGCCGTCTGGGTGCCAATTACCGTCGACGAGTTTCGTGTTGTAATGCGAACCGTCGAATACCCGAAGCGAAACACCTTCGACGATGTCCCAGACGACGGCTTTACCATCATAACTCGCGCTCATCACCAGACGAGGATCGAGGGGATTCGGTTGAATGACGTACGTCGCCGCTGTGTGTTCTCGCATGGCGTGTTGTAACGTCCCCGAGGCCACGTCCCAGACTCGTATACTCTGATCGCCCATCGACGCGATGACTCGAGCGTCGTCAGACGACCACACAGCGATGTGCATGTTCGGGACTTTCGGCGATCGTCGAGAATACTGTTGAGACGTGATGCACGCCATTCGTTGTTGCTCACGAAGCGCTGCGGCGTCCTCCGGAGTGGTCAACGTCGTTCGAAGTACCCAACTGGGGCGTTCGCTAGATCCTGGTGCCCATATTCTAGCTTGCCCGTCCTTCGACGCGGACAGTAATAAATCGCCGCCGTGCGAAAAGTTCACAGATACGACGTCGTTCAGATGCGTTCCTGATATGGAAACCCTTTTTACCGCCTTCTCTGGAGGTGATGCATCGTCTAATTGGCGCAAAACGTCCAAATCGAGCTTCCACATGAAAACTTTACACGTACTCGTGCCCACGGCGAACACGTCACCGATGTGATTGAACGCCCCACACACGATCTGACACGTATCTCTATTGTTCGCCCGCTCGGCAGCGTCTCCTTCTCCTTCATTTTCATTCTCCTCTTCAGCTGCTATGGCATCTAACCGCGCGCCGCGAGTTCGCATACCCGGCGACGTTGCGTCGGTCGTCATCGACGCCAACGGCATGACGTCGTGCTCCACGACTCTCCCTCCGGTCACGGTACCGGTACCGTTCGTGTAATCTATCACCATCGGCTTCACGTCGTTCGAACTTCGCACGGCGCTCCAAAGACGAACCGTGCCGTCGTCGGCGGTGCTCAGGAGAATATGAGGCACTGTGGGACAAAAGTGGAGCTCCGTGATGGAACGCGTGTGTCCGAGAAGCACGGCGATCGGCGCGCCCGTCTCGAGCTCCCACGTTCTGATACTCGTATCCGTCGACGAAGAGGCGACGACGCGCTCTCTGGAATCAATCGCCACGTACGTAATCTCTCCGACGTGACCTCTGCACGCCGACCGTAGCAAACCGTTGTGCACGCACCAAATTTTCACCAACCGATCGTCTCCTCCCGTCACCAACCTTCGTCCGCTCTTACTAAGCACCGCACAGTACGCCGCGTCTCTGTGCGCTCGAAGCGTGCGCAAACAATTCATATTCTTCGCCACCGTCTTCGTCTCCGCCACCGCGCGCGCCCCCGCGCCGGACGTCTCCCGCATCATCGCTCGCCACAGCGCACCCGCGGGATTCGTTCGTCGCGCGCGAGCGACGCGCAGTTCATCATCATCCCGACGTTTCCCAAAATCTAATCTCCCCCGCGCGCGCTCCAGCGCGCCCGCCAGCGCCCGCTCCAACGCGTCCTCGGGCAAACCGGCAAACGAGCCGCTCGCCAAATCCTCGAACGTCGCCTCGTGCGTCCCACCGAAGACGTCCACGCGCGTCGGAAACGATCCAGCCTCTCTCGCGAGCCGTTCAAACTCCCTGGCGAGTCCGTCGAACGCGCCACCGCGTCGACGAAGATACCGCGCGACGACAAAGTTTTCCACTTCTATACCGACGCGCGCATAATCCTCTCCCTCTCCCTCGCGCGTCGACCGTCCGCTCCCGCTCGCGTCGTCCGCGCTCGCGCTCCGGGACATCGCGCGCGGTCTCTGGCGCTCGACGCTCCGTGGCGCGCACCCCGCGCGTCGCCCACTCGTGTTGCCGGGTCATTCGCACCTCGAGCGTTGTGCTTTCGTTCCGCAGTCCCCGCCGCGCGCCATGTCCCCGCCGTCCGCGCCGACGGCGGTGCTCAAGAAGGAGGAGGAGGCGCTCATCACGCTCATGAAGGAGCGCGCGCTCGTGCGGTGCAAGGAGGCGCAGAGGGCGTACTACGAGTGCGTCAAGGGGAAAATGCTCAGCGTGGCGTGGACCTGTCGAGAGGTGGCGCGCGACATGAGCGCGTGTCTGGGCGAACACACGAGCGAGGCGACGCTCGAGGACATGAAAACGCGATGGGTGCGCGCGGGGAAACCGAGCATCGCGAACAGGGATAAGATTCCGAGATGTTTTGACTGATCTCTGTTGTCCGAGCTCGAGCGCGAGACGCGACGAGACGCGACCGCCGCGCGGGGAACGACACGATAAGCGCGCGCGACGTCGTCTCGGTGTACATTAACGCATTGCATGTATTCGTACGCATTCTTTAACGAACCATCGCCGTCGCGGTTGACCCGTCGCGCGCTCGCTCGCCCTCGTCATCCGTCGTCGCGTCGCGCGCGTCCCGCCGTTGGGGCAGAGTGGATAGGTTCACTCAACCTCACCCGCATCACACTCGCACGCGCGTCGTCGCGTCGAACTCCCGCGCGCGAACGGACGACGGGAACGTGAGAGATGATGCAGACGTCCTCGAGCGCGCGCGCGCGCGTCGCGCCGGTGCGTCGCGCGAACGCGAAGACGTCGATGGGGCGCGTGACGTCGATGGGACGCCACCGCGCGCGCGCATCCTCGGCGGCGGCGGCGGAGCGCACGGCGGAGGAGCGGCTGGATGGGCGAGCGACGTATGCGCCGGAAAGTTACACCGCCATGTGCATGGACGCGTACGCGAGCGTGCGTGACGCGCTGAAAGACGGGAAGACGTTAATCGAGGTTGAGTTTCCAGCCATTCCGGGCGAAGACGCCGACTACAAGGCGGCGTCGGACGTGTACATCGACGCGAACGTGCAGTACGCGCTCGTCGTGGCGCAAAAGTTGAACTCGGAGATGGGAAAGAACGTAGACGTGTTGGTGCCGGACGGGGTTGAGTATCGCAGAGCGAAGAAGATTTTTGAGAACGCGTTGGACTTGTCCAACACTGGCGTTCGATTAAACGTGCTCGACGGTCGTAAGGGGAGCATGTTCGGTTCGGCGTTCGGCGACTTTATGGGTAACAAGGGTTTGCGTTCTCGAACAGAGGGCGAGAAGGACGACGACTTTGACTCGGCGGACGTGTTCATAGCCGTCAACTTGAGTACCATCGAACTCGAGAGCTTGGAGACGTTCGCGAAGGAGAAGGCGAACGGTAGACCTCTCATCGCGATGAACTTGCAGCTAGACACGCTTCGCGCTGATCTTGGTCTCTTCTCGTTCCCGGAGCGAGACTTGCACTACCGATTCTTGTCCCGATTCACGCCGGCGTTTTACTTGCGAACGCGCGCGTACTCGAGAACCATCAACGTGTCCCCGTTCGTCATCAACTACTCTGGTGCCATTTTCCGTGAGTACCCGGCCCCGTGGCAAGTGATGATCAAGCAAAACAACGGTATTTTGGCGTGCGTGGCGGAGAACGAAGATAGATTCACGCTCGCCGAGGCGAAGGAAGAAATGCTCATCGCGCTAGGCATCAACGATCCCGAAGACAGCCCCATGAAGAAGCTTCGCAGCGGTTACAAGACGTCTACTTGGTGGGAAGAAGACTGCGATGACGAGCGAAGTGACGCGTGGAGAACGTAGGCACACTCGCGCGGTTGTAAACTAAGATGACTTTCACACACGAGCGACGCGAGTGGCGGGCCTAAGTTGCGTATTAAAAATTCGATATCGCTAACATCAGTCCCTTTTCCCCGACCGCGTCGGCGTCATGTCCGACGACGACGTGCTCGAGCGCAGTAGATTCATCGTGTCTTCCCCGCCGCCGTGCGCTCCGGCGCCCGCCGGATTATTTCTGAATCCAATCGAATTCACCTCTCCCAACTCCATCATGCCGCTCGACGACAGCGTCCTCGGCAGCCTCGGATCGCTCGCCCCCGGTCCGCGAATCGTCGGCGCCGTCTTAAATAACGCGTTATACCCAGCCGTGCACACTCCGGCGAACACGACGAACCCGAACAGTCCCATCACCAACAGTAAAGCTATTCCCAATAATCCGCCCGCGGTGAACGTCCCGGACGCGTCCCGAGACGTCCTCTCGCGCACGTCGTACTTCGCCTCCGCCACGTCCCCGAGCTGCCCATCGGTCACCATCGCCGCTTTCACCGTCCACGTGCCGACCCTACGCGCGCGTTTCTCGTCAGTCTGTGCTCGCGAGCCGCGCTCGACGCGCGCGTCCCGTCTCGGATAATCCAACCATTCAAATCGACGTCGCCGCCGCGACTCCTCGCACTCCGTTGCCTCGTCTCCGCGCGCGCGAGATCTCGAGTCGCGTCGACGTCACGCACGGTAACATAATCTCGCTCTCGTACGCCTTGGTGTCCCCGCCCGCGCGCGTCGACGGTTTCGCGCCGTTGAGCGTGTACACTATCGCGGGCGTTTCCGAGGATGCGTCAACCGGAAACGCCTCCACGCGCACGCGCAGCGTTCTCTCGCGCGTCGTCCCGCTCGGTGGGTTGAAAACAACCTCCGCACCGCGCGCGACCGTCGCCAGGGCGCACGCGCACACGAGCGCGAGCGCGACGCGTCGACGAAGCGTCATGATGTGTGGTGGTGGTGACGTTCAGTCGTCCTCGCGGCGCGCCGCAGACGTCGTCGCCGGCGCCATGCGCGGCGCCCGCGCGCGTGAGCGCGTTGAATCGCGCGCGTACGTCGGCGACGTCGCGTGCGTGGAGGCTTTCGGACGCTCGACGCTCGTTGCGGGCGTCGGGACGTCGGTGCATTACTTTTCGCTCGACGCCGGGACGAACGCGCTGACGAGGCTCGGATCGATCGCCGCGTTCGATGCGGACGGTGCGCGCGTGCACGGCGTGCGAGACGTCGACGGTGGACGGACGTGCGCGGTGTGGGGGGAGCGTCGGGTGCGGGTGATGCGTCGAGAGGGTGACGGGAACGGGAACGACGGCGGCGGCGGCGGCTGGCGGCTGCGCGCAGAGACGCCGTTGGCGCCGTTCGCGGCGTGGGTGCACGACGTCCGCGGCGTCGACGGGGCGAGTGGTGAGGACATGGCGCTCGCGATAGGACTCAGCGATAATTCGGTGGAGCGATGGCGTCGAGTGGACGGTGGGGAGTGTTGGACGCGAACGGCGCGCGTGGAGTGCGAGACGCGATGTTTGTTGTACGCGTTGGCGTTGAGCGCGAGTGAGACGTGGGAGAATCTCACGGTGGCGGCGGGAACGATATTCAACGAGATTCAACTTTGGCGCGTGTCCGAGGGCGGCTTGCGGGCGAGTTGTGTCGGTCATGAGGGCTCGTTGATGCGCGTGCGTTTCGGCGATGACGGCGACGAGGATTCGGTGTACTCGGCGTCGGACGACAGAACGGCTCGAGTGTGGACGATCCCGAGCGGCGCGCTCGACGCGACGACGATGGAGGCGTCCCCAATGGCGATTCGTCCGAGTGCAGTGTTGGCGGGTCACGTGGCGCGCGTGTGGGATTGCGTGAGAGTGGACGGAGAGCGTCCCGTGTACGCGAGCGCGGGCGAAGATTGTTCGGTGCGCGTGTGGGACGCGGACGCGGCGCAGGGCACGGAAACGCTCGCGGAAGGCGTCGCGAGACGTGCGACGTGTGAACTGGCGGCGCTTCGAGGTCATAGAGGGCGAGGTATCTGGCGAGTGTGTAAATTAAAATCCGCGACCGGCGAGACGTTGCTCGCGAGCGGCGGCGCCGACGGAAGCGTCAAAGTGTGGAACATGAGCGATTGGACGAGCTCCAGCGCTGGTGGTGAAGACAGCACCGCGCTGCACGAGAGCATCACCGAGTGCCCCGACTCAAAGATGCACGTGGACGACGACGAGAACGACGACGAGACACAGACGGCTGAAGAAGACGACGTTGAGACGGACACAAAGTCGAAAAAGCGCAAAAAGAAGAGCAAACGTCGCAAAAGTTTCTTCGGTCCGAACGACGAGTACGTGCGCGTCGTGCGCATCGCGCGATACGGCGTGATGTACGCGGCGACAAATTTAGGTAAATTTTATCGCGTCACGATGGCGCCGCGAGGAGGCGCGTGGACTTGGGAGTGCGCGTGCGAGAGTCCGTCGCCGTTGATGTCGATGAGCGTGGAAGAAACGGACGCGCACGACATCGTGTCTCTGTCTGATTTAGAGGGCGTGATCAGGGTCGCGTACGTGTCGCGCGAGACGGGCGCGTGTGAGAGAGTGGTGTCGTTTCAAGCGTCCGAGCCGAGAGTGCTGATGGATGTGTTTTCCACCGCGGGTCGTGTGTACGCCTCCATAGTCGGCGGCGGCGTAAAGTGTTGGAATCTCGACAATCTCGAGCGGTGCGTTTTCACGCTGACGAATCCGTACAAGCATCGCGTGTTGTCCATCGACCACTCCGACGAGTCCAACCTCGTCCTGATCGGCGACCAAAAGGGTAATCTGATCGTGTTCGACGCCGACGAAGACGCCGCCGACGAATTATCCGTCGTCGCCAAAAAATGGGCGGCGCACGAAAAGGCGTCCATCAACGATTGTAGAATTCTTCCCGGGCCGACGTTCGTGTCCGGAGGACGCGACTCGAACGCGTGCACGTGGAGTCTGAACGACGACGGTGAGCTCGTCCTCGTGTCGAAATGGACCGCGCCGTCCAAGGCGGGCGCCGTGTTTCTCTCGCTCGACGCCGCCGGCGAGCTCTCGCACGCCGCCGGATTTCGCGAGTTGGATTTCGTGGCGTATTCGGTGAACGACCAGCGACAGATGATGCGCATTCCATGCAGCGCGCAAAATGTACCGCATGACGTGCTCATGGGTGACGGTGATCGAGTCATGTTCGTGCATCGATACAAGACGTCGCTTCGCGTCTCGATGCGATGGTCCGAGTATTCGTCAAACGCGGACGCCGTCAATCTTTGGTCTCACGGGTGCGTGTTTTCATCGCGCGTTTTTTTCGTCATTTTTCGATTCACGGCGTGATCCGATGATTTTCCAAATATATGTAGTAATGTGAGGCGACGCACCACGTGCGTTCCCGCGCTCGCGACGACGCTCAACGTGCGAATATTGCCCCCAGTTCGCTGGACGACGGCGGTATGGCCCGAGCGCGCCGAGCGGTAAACGTGAACAGTGAAGGCAATTATGAGGATCACCGCGCGTGTTCGTTTTGTGTACGTTACGTGTTGTATCTACCGACTGACCATCGATCTGTACGCGCGCGCAGACGAGAGATTCACACCGTTCGCATCGTTCCTCCGCCGCCCGAGGCGAAGACGAACGGACTCTTCGGCGTCGTCTCCGGCGCGGAGGACGGCACGGTCATGCGTCTACTCTACGACGCCTCGCGAGCGGAGGGATTGCGTTTATACGCACCGGGCGATGTGTGTAAACATCCCGGTGGGCGAACCGTCAAGGCGTTGAGTGTCTTCAAGGAGAGCGAGCGTTCGTACATCCTCTGCGCCGGCGGCGCCAAGGAGGTTTTGTTGGCGTTTCGTCTGGCGTGGGTGCGTGACGACGCCGGCGCGTGGGACATCAAATCCACCGCTCTCGTCATCCCGAAACCTGTCGACGAGGCTGGCGCGCGAAGTTGGACGAAAGGATGCGGATACGTCGAGCCGAGGGCGGAGAGCGCGCAGCGCATCATGGACGTCGCCGCGTACGCGACGCCGAGCGGAAAGATGCGCGTATTATATTCGACGAGTCGCGGAAGCGTGAGCACGGTCGCCATGCGAGAGGACAAGCGAGGATGGCGAAAGGTTTCATCTCTCGCGTATCATACGTGTCCCACGCTCGCCGTGGACGTCTTAGAGACGTCATCCGGAGCGTGGGCGTGCAGCGGAAGCACCGACGGCGCCGTCGCCGTTTGGCGTCTCGACGATTCGGCATCCATTTCCCCGACGTGTCTCATCGAGCGCGCGCACCAATCCGGCGTCAACGCGCTGTGTATATCGCGATCGACCACAGAGGGATCGTTTCTCATCGTCAGTGGCGGCGACGATCAAAAGTTGCGATGCCAAGAAATCGTCATCGACGCGGACGGTGCTGCGCCCGACCGCGTCGCCGAATTCGATTTCGCGCACAGCTCCGCCGTACGAAGCGTCTGGTCCGACGGCGCTCGAATCATCACCACGAGCGTGGACCAACGCGTGAAATTCTGGGAAATTGTTTCGAATGACGACGAGTTCGCGCTCATCCAACGCGAGGGCGTCGTCACGCAAGCCCCTGAGCCGGAAGCCGTCGACGTTCTCTCGTCGACGGACGCGACGGACACCCTGACGTTCGCCGTCGCCGGTCGCGGGTTTGAAATTTTCACCGCGCATCGTTGAAGCGTAGAGAATGAAATGAAATACTATCGCGGAGAGTGTGTATTACAACCGCGTTCTCGATTCGTCGCGCCGTCTCTCTTCGCTCTACTTACCCGACGTGTACGCCGAGATCTTCGCGATCGCGTGCAGCATGGTGACGAAACCGATGAAACACACCGACATACCCAACACAACCACCGGCGTGATCTTCAATCCCGGCGACTCGTCCGTATAAAATCGCAACAGACTTCCCTGCGGCGGTCGTCTCGCGTTCCCCTCCGCGTTGGCCGCGACGACACGTCGACGCACCGAACCTACGCGCGAGAGCGCACCGAAGCGGCGCAAACATCGTCAGTCACACATCACCACGCTTTCCCACGCACCGCGCGCGTCTCGATCGCGTCCTCGTCTCGATCGCGTGCGCCGTTCCCGCGCGCGCACTCGATCGAGATGTCGATGCGCGCGACGCGATTCGACGCGCGCGCGTCGTCATCCATCCTCTCTCGCGCGCGATCGACCGCGAGACGCGTCGGGAACGCGTTCGAGCGCGCGTCGACGCGCACGCACCCGACATGGTGGCGCTCGCGTCGTCCTCGTGCGGTCAAATGCGGCGAGGCTAGAGATCGGCGCCTCACTTTCACCCTCGCGACGGTGGGCGCACATGGCGCGTCGAGGCGTCGTCGCGCGTCTTCTGGCGTGCGTCGTCGCGGCGCTCGCGATCGAGCGGGTGGGGGCGTTTAAGATTAAGATTCAGAAGGGTGAATCGGAGTGCATATACGCGGTGCGCGCGCGAAGCGACGCGGTGATGATGAATTGATGAAGAGATGAAGATGACGATAAAGATGCGCCGACGACGCCGACGAAGCGATGACTGACGATACCGCGCGCGACGCGACGCGACGCAGACGTTCGAGAGTGATGACGCGGCGGTGTGCGCGAACGATCGAGTGGTGGTGCACGGACGGTTCGTGGGCGTGTCGCACGCGGGGACGCTCACGGGACGCGTGGCGTCGGCGAACGGGACGACGATGCACGAATTTCAATTCATGAATCGAGGGCGAGACGATGAGCGAGAGGTAGAGTTGGCGGCGAGAGGGTGTGGGGTGTACAGCGCGTGTTTCACGCAGGATGGGAGAAAGGGGGAGAAGATTCTTTCCGCGTCGGTGACGGTTGATTATTTTCAGGCGTTGCACGAGCCGGACGCGTCGGAGCCGACGAAACACTCCGGAAAGGTGAAGAGACAAGAAGCGAAACAGAAAACCTCAGAAGTCATGCAAGAAGAGGCCATGTCGAGCGTGAACGCCAAGGTGAGCGGTTTAAATAATTGGGTACAACAGATGCGAGAGGAACTCAACTATCTCACCGTGCGCGCCACGCGTCACAAACAGACCGTTGAATCCAACGCTCGACGCACCGTGCGCACCACTTTCATCGAGGTATGCGTCCTAGTAGGCGTCACGTGCGTACAGGTCGTCACCGTCAAGCGTTTCTTCGACGTTCAAACGCGTTCTCACGACCAACACCGCGCGTCCCGCGCCGGCTACCGCTACGGCGACGTCTTCGGCAACACCGCGCGCGACGTCAACCGCATCGCCGGTCCCATGGCCGGCGCCGCCGTCGACGTCGCTCAGCGCGGCGTCGCCGGTCTCATGAAATCACTCGGTCGCGGGCAGCGCAAATCCGACTTTCACCTAGGCTAGCGCCGACGGCGACATCTTTTGAAAAACCACATTCAAGTGCCCAGCCGTTCGTGTCGCCACACGCGCGCGCGCTCCGTTCGTCGGTGCGCACCGTTCGCGCGATCGAACGCGACGAGCGTTCTCACAACCTGCGCGCGCGCCTCCCGAGTCGCGCTCTCGCGAGCGTTTCGAGTCGTCACCGGCTTTGATCTTCCGTCGGCGCGCCGATCGTCGTCGTCGTTTCTCGACGTCATGACGACGGCGCCGACCGCGAGCGGGGTCAAGGGCGACCACGAGTACGAGTACGACGTCATCGTCATCGGCGGTGGGTCCGGTGGGTTGGCGGCGGCGAAGGAGGCGGCGAAACACGGGGCGAAGACGGCGTGTTTAGATTTCGTCAAACCGTCGCCGGCGGGGACGACGTGGGGACTCGGCGGGACGTGCGTCAACGTGGGATGCATTCCTAAAAAACTCATGCATCAGGCGGGGATACTCGGTGAACAGTTCAGCGACGCGCGAGAGTACGGATGGAAACTCGCGACGGAGGGACACGATTGGAGCAAGATGGTGGAGGCTGTCCAAAACCACATCGGTTCTTTGAATTTTGGGTATCGCACGGCGCTGCGAGAGAAGGGTGTGACGTACATAAACGCGTACGGAAAGTTTAAAGATGCGCACACGATCATCGCAACGAAGAAGAACGGTCAAGAGCAAGAGATCACGGCGGATAAGATTATCGTCGCCGTCGGCGGACGACCGTCGTATCCCGACGCGCCGGGCGCCAAGGACTGCTGCATCACGAGCGACGACATCTTCTCTCTGCCGGAAGCGCCGGGTAAGACATTGTGCGTCGGTGCGTCGTACATCTCTCTCGAAACGGCCGGTTTCTTGACGGCGCTCGGATTCGAGACGTCGGTGGCTATTCGTTCCATTCCGCTTCGCGGATTCGATCAAGAAATCGCGGAGATGATCGTCAAGTACATGGGCGAACACGGCACGCGATTCTTGCGTGACTCGCAACCGACGGCCTTCGAGAAGCAAGATGACGGTAAGATCAAGGTGACGTTCGAAAACACCATGTTTGGTAACACGTTCGAAGAAACCTTCGACACCGTGGTGTGCGCCGTCGGCAGAGACGCCGTCACCGAAGGGTTGGATCTCAAGGCGGCTGGCGTCGAATTCAATGCTAAGAATGGTAAGATTCCGTGCGTTGACGAGCAATCCAACGTGGAAAACATCTACGCGATCGGTGACGTGTTGGACACGCGCCAAGAACTCACGCCGGTGGCCATCAAGGCTGGTATTCGTTTGATGCGACGCTTATTTTCTGATACGCCTTACAAGGAGAAGATGAACTACGACCTCGTTCCGACGACAGTGTTCACTCCGCTCGAATACGGTACGATCGGTATGAGCGAAGAACTTGCGGTGGAGACGTACGGCGCCGACAACATCGAGTGCTACATTTCTTACTTCAAGCCGTTGGAGTGGTCCGTAAACCACGAAGAGCACAACGGTGTCGCGGTTCGAGGCGACAACAAGTGCTTCGTCAAGCTCATCACGAACTTGGCCGATGACGAACGGGTCGTTGGTTTCCACTACCTGGGGCCGAACGCCGGTGAGGTTACCCAAGGATACGCCGTCGCGATGAAAATGGGCGCCAAAAAGAGCGATTTCGATGAAACTGTCGGTATCCACCCGACGGTCGCTGAGGAATTCACGACGCTTGAAATCACGAAGCGCAGTGGCGTTGACGCCTCGAAAGCGGGCTGCTGAGGATAAGCTAGCCACCGAATCCACGTAGTAAATACGTAGAGCGATGATGAAAATCTCACGTCGTTCTAGTTGGTTTACTACGTTCGGTGGCGAGCTTTCGCCTGAAACGCGAAAGCCCTTTTCGGACATACCATTTGTCGATGGAACGAGAAAATGTGACGATGATCATCACAAAGCACGCGAATTGTGCCGATGTCATCTGATGAAACTGGTTCACTCTCGACGCGCGACGACGCCTGACGTTTCGCACGCGAGAACTTTGCATGATGTGTCTCGAAGAACTTACAACTTGTAATAGATTACAACATTCGAATCAACTTGTTCCGTTGACGTTGAGACGTTACATGACGATGCGCATCAAGCGCGTTTTCCAGCTCGCGTGCGGAAGATAGAACACGGGCGGATCCGTCACGATGCCAAACCCGAGGAAATCGAGACCCCGCGTCTTTTGCAAGACGGGCTTGGTGCGTTGAAAACACTCTACAGAATACCGCCCGTGATAACTTCCTATGCCGCTGTTTCCGACGCCGCCAAACGGTAACCCGTCGTGCGCGCAGTGCCACATGGTACCGTTCACCGTGACGCCACCTGAGTGCGTATTGTCTATGATTAACCGCGTCTTCGCCGGTGTGCGAGAGAACACGTACATGCTCAACGGCTTGGGCTTCGAGCGACAAATGTCGACCGCCTCGCCGATGGTGTGATACGGAAGTATGCAGAGTATGGGCGCGAAAAGTTCACCGTGCAGGAAGAGTGACTTGTCGTTCGCGCATTTAACCACGGTCGGTTCCACCATGCGAGTCTTGATGTCGTATTTTCCTCCACACACGATCTCATCCCCGTTCGCACCTTTCTTCGCATCGTCTAGCAATTTCGCGACGTTCTCCATTCGAGCGTCGGGGTTGGGTCCGCCCATGCGGCTCATTGAGCCGTCTTTACTAGCGTCGGGAACGAAACGCTCGATCCACTTGGCGCAAAACCTTGCGAAACGGTCAACGCAAGACGCGTGGCACACGACATACTCCGGTGCGATGCATTGTTGTCCGCAATTGATGACGCGTCCCCAAACGCACTGCTTCGCCGCTAAACTCAAGTCGGCACAATCCGTCACGACGACTGGGTTCTGTCCGCCGAGTTCGAGCACGGTAGGAGTCAGATTTTCCGCCGCCGCGCGCGCGACGATTTTTCCAACCTTGCTCGAGCCCGTGAAGAATATGACGTCGAACTTTTCAGCCAACACCGTCTGCATCACGTCCACGCCGTTCCCCGGCACCTCGGTGCCGACCACTTGCACGACGCGAGGATCGCAATATTTTCGCACCAACTCGGTCAGCAAAACCGCCGACGCTCGACTCTCGTTCGACGGTTTCAACACCACGGTGTTGCCCGCCGCGATCGCCCCCGCCAACGGCACGAGGCTCAACATGAAGGGAAAATTCCAGCTCGAGCACACCAACGCGCACCCGAACGGCTGCTTCTCCGTCCACTGACTCGACGGCCACGTGATCAAGCGTTGCGACCACACGCGTTTCCTCCCCGTCCACGAGTGCAGATTCCTCAACATGGCCTGTATCTCTCCTCTCGGAAGCGCTAAGTCGTAGTACAACGCCTCGATGCCCTCTCTGGACAAATCTTCTCGCAGCGCCCGCAAGATGTCGTCCTCGCGTTCGCGAAGCGCCCTCAACAACGCGCTCAACTGTTCCTTCCTCTTCTTCATCGGCAGCGACGTCCCAGCGGCGAAACACGCGCGCATGTCTTCGCACACGCTCGGTATCTCATCCAGCGTCGGTCCTCGCCGCACCTTGGCCCCGTCGCCGACGAACTTCAGCGATGGGCTCGGAAGTTGCACAAAGTCGGACCGTCGCGAGAACACCCCGGGAAGGAGAAAAAGACGCGCGACGACGACGGCGAGCAACGTGAACGCGACGACGGTGACGTCGATCTCGATTTCTTCCGTGCGCATCGTGTCGCGCGCGCGCTCTCGCGCGTCACGAGGTGCGCTCTCGCGTCGGTCGCGCCCAATCATACAATCCAATCATTCGAGGCGGCGACGAGGACGGCGCGGCGGCGCGGATGGACATTTGTTTGTACTACAACCTCGACTCGCGGGTGCGTATTGTATAGAATCAGTATGGTATAAAAACTGTCGACGACGTCCGCGAGCGTCTACGACTGCGCCGCCTTTTCTTCGCGAGGTCGTCCCTCGACGCGGCCGAATTCCGAAACCGTGACGCCCAAACTTTCGAGCTTCTTCAACACGGTTTGATCGTCGATGGCTGGAAACTCAGCGAGACCGGTGGGTAAGTGCAGGATGCACTCCAACACGACGTCTTTCCCCGATCTGTACTCGTCCATGTGCGTCAGCGTGATTCCTTTCCCGCACAAGAAATCCGTGATTTCGTTGACGACGTCCTTCTTGTACGGCACCGACATGGCGCAGCGGCGAACGAACGGCAACAACGGAGACGTCTCGCAGTACGGTCCCTTCAAATCTTGCACCGTGTTTCTCGCCGGATACACAGAAAAGAAATCAAACGCCTCGCCCTCGAATTGTTTCTTGATCGCCATCGGGTCCGCGTTGGTGACGAGGAACATGTTGCTCGCGCGACCGCCGAGTCGGACGTTTCTCGACTCCTTAATCTCCGCCCCCGCCGCTTCAATCTTCCGGTGCACATCGTTCAGGGATTTGTGCAAGCCGATCATGGTCACCAAGAGCGGTTGCCCGGTCGCGGCCGACGCGTACGCGCGGCGCGGCGTCGTGGCGTGCGTCGTCATCAGTGGACCGGTCGCCATCGTCGTGTTATCCAAAAGAGTCGTCGCGGTCGTCGCCTCCGCGTCGCGCGCGACGCGCGCGAGCGCGCGAATCATCCCTCGAGCGGCGCGCATGGTAAATCAGGCGTCGCGTGCGATCGGTGCGAGCGCGTGTCGGCGCGCGCGAAATCGATCTTCGTCGACGACGAATGACGCCGCAAGGGGGCTCCACGAGCGTCGTCGGCAGTCCAACGCGCGTCCGCGACGCCTCGAGACGCGGAAAAGGAATGTTGCGCGCGCTGAGCTCGCGCGCGGCGCGACGCATCGCGTCGTCGCGCGCTCGCGCGCTCGCGTCGTCGTCGTCGTCGTCGACGTCGGTGCGCGATGCGGTCGGCGCCGACGTCGGTCGCGAGGACGAGGCGAGCGCGGACGCGAGCGCGAGCGCCAAGGCGTCGTTCGGGTACGTCGAGGTGGACGCGAGCGAGAAGGAGTCGTTGGTCCGAGGCGTGTTCGAGCGTGTGGCGCCGTCGTACGACGTGATGAACGATTTGATGTCGGCGGGTGTGCACCGACTGTGGAAGGATTACTTTGTCTCCAAAGTCGGCGTGTTCGCGGGGATGACGCACCTGGACGTCGCGGGCGGGACCGGGGACATCGCGTTTCGTGTGTTGCGCGCGCTGCAGCGTGCGGAGCGAGAGGCGGAGTTGGATGGACAGGTGTTGGACGAGAAGACGCGCGGGACGGTGATTGTGAGCGACATCAACCCAGCGATGTTGGGAGAGGGCGCGAAGCGAGCTACGCAGCGTGGATTGAGACAAGATCAGTTGCGTTGGCTCGAAGGGAACGCGGAAAAGTTACCCGTCGAGGATGGTTCGGTGGACGTGTACACGATCGCGTTCGGATTGAGAAACGTGACGAACACCAAGGCGGCGGTGGCGGATGCGTATCGGTGTTTGAAACCGGGCGGAAAGTACATGATTCTCGAATTTAGTCACGTGGAAAACGACCTGTTGCGAAACGTGTACGACTTTTATAGCTTTAACGTCATTCCAAAGCTCGGTGAGCTCGTCGCTCGCGATCGAGGGTCGTATCAATACTTGGTGGAGAGCATTAGAAAGTTTCCTCGCCAGGATAAGCTCAAGGAGTTGATGCAAGACGTCGGGTTTAAGCACGTCACGTACGAGAATCTCACGGGCGGCATGGTGGCGATTCACACCGGGTATAAGACGAAGGACTGATCGAATAGGTTCAGCGTAGCGTTTTAAAGCATGTATCTCCGTACTAGTAGTAGTTCACGGTGTTTCGGCGAAAGCGAAAGGATCAAATGCGTCGTCTTCCTCGAGAGCAGTGCTGGCGAAAGCGCGCACCTCATTCTTCAACTCCTTTTTCGACTTTTTCTTCGGTCTCGATTTCTTCTTCGAGCTGGACGCAACTGCTGCGCGTTCTTCGGGTGAGGGCGACACGTGCGTCTCCGGCGGCAACTCGCGTTCTGTCGGCCGCGGCCGCGGCCGCGATCGAGCGCGGCGCTTGGTCGCGCCGGGACGGGGCGTCGGCACCGCGACTTCAGGTACGATCTTGACTATCGACGTTTCCAACGGTCGTTTCCGGGCGTGTGCAGAAAATTCTTCGCCTCTTCGTACACGCTTCAAATCGGCGAGTTGCTGCTCCGTATACTTGCGCACTTCTTGCGCGTTGCGCAAATCTTCGAGAGCGTTCTCCAATGTCTGATTGAGCGACTCTATTTGTTCATCTTTCTCGCGCATGACTTCCTCGTGTTCTCTATCCTTTTGCATCATCCATTCTTTATTACGTTTCGTCAGAGCCGCGACTTGCTCGTCTATTTTCGCGCTGAGCGCCGCCTCGTGCGACTTGCTTTTGAGCACTCGCTCGAGCTCTTCATTCAACTTCGACTGTAGAGTCTCGATTTGTGTTGATAGGTCTTGCACTTCTCGAGAGAGCTGATGGTTCTGAGTTTCAGTTTCCTGGACGCGAGTCTCGGTGACTTTTAACTCAGCCTTCTTGAGCTGGAGAGCTTGAGCGAGCTCGTTGTTCTCGTTCTTCATCTCGAGAAGTTTGGACACGCCGTCGTCGCATTGCTTGCGAAGTTCATCGCAATCGCTTTTCAGAGCTGGGACTGCACTTCTCAGTGTGTGAAGCTCCTTGAACTGTGCACCGAACTCTTCGTTCAGACTTGCCAACTCGGACTCGGTCGCATCGTTTTTCTCTTCGAGCTTTTGAATCGCCTCTTGCGCAGATGCGTTGGTCGCGATCTCTTCCTCCAGTCGCGCTTTACTGATCCTCAGTCTATCTTCATAGAGCGCCCTTAGATTTGTTTCGAGTGATTTGTGTTCGTCGCGCATCTCTTTTAACATTTCGTCCTTTCTAAAGGAAGATTGCTTACTCTTTTCAAGCTCAGAGTTCAGCTTGTCCAATGCGACGCTCTTACTTTTATTCTCCTCTTCCACCGCGGTGAGTTTTTCCGAGACGTCATCGAGTTTGATCTGAAGCTCACCCATATCGACGCTCGCTTTACGTTTGTGTGCTTTCAACCCATCCACCTCTTCCTTGCTAAGAAGCAGCTCTTCCGACAAAGTTTTCAGACGAGCGACTATTTGCTCGTCGTCAGCGAGCCGATCGCTAACTATTTTTGAAGACACGTCGTAGTTGCCTTTCGCCTCCTCCAGTAATTCCGCAGATCTGATTTGTTGAGAACGTATCTCATCAATCGTATCCTCCATCTCTTGCTGCTTTGCCAACACCTCTCGCCGTTGCTGTCGATCCGTCTCTAGCGTCGCCTTGAGCGCCGCACATTGCGCCAAAGCTGCCCCACGTTCCTTCTCCAAGCGTTTAATTTCTTCTTGATGTTCTTCGTTCGCGCGTCGCAAATCCTCATTCGTCGACTTGACCGCGATGTACTCGGACGCGATTCTCCCTATCCGCGCAAAAAAGACGAGCGTCGTCGTCAGTCGGTGACCGACCGATGCGATTTTTCGCGACGCGCGTTTGCCTCGACGCGACGAGAAGTGGGCACCTGTTTCAGCTCGCAGACCGCTCAGCGTCCCCGAGCCTTGATGGGACGAAGGCCCGCTCAGAACGGTGGTTCGCGAAAATGTTCGCATCTCGTAACGCTCCGCGCGCGCGTCGGTGTTCGGAAACGCGACGTCACGTCCGCGAGAGACGGATGGAAGCTGCACCGCTCGGGGCGCCAACGCTTGCGTTTTGCGATGATCGTACATCTCTCGAGGCCGGGACATGACTGATCGGTCGAACTGACGCGAGGACAGCCAAACGGATTGAGCGCGAGCGCGCGCTCTAGACGCCGCGCGACTGCGGACGCGCGCGAGAGAGTAAGGAGACGTGTGCATTCTCGTGTCACGAATTTCGAGAAATGAAGAATACATATTTAATCCTAGTTGCGTTCGCGCCCACATCGCTGCGGACAGAGACGCCTAAACTCCCAGATTGATCGAGTCAATGTTGGCGATTTTGTTTCTATTTGTCGTCTTTTTTGGAACCGGTCCATCCCGCTTGTTGTCCACCGGAACTGCCGCCGGCTGCCCATCCAGCCGTCTTGCCTCCGCGGTAACCGCCGTACGAGCCCCCTCCGGACTTGTTCATCGATTTGTTCAAATTTGAGTAACTCCCAACTTTGCCTCCTAAGCTGTTCATACCGCCGCCGACGCTTCCGTAACCGCCCAACGAACTTCCTCCGCGCGCGTAAGATTGTTTTTGCTGACCGCCGGCAGACCATCCTGAAGCAGCAGATCCAGCCCCGTAACGACCACCAGACGAGGGTTGCCCGCCAGGACGATGACCGTGATGGGGTCGACCGCCCTGCGAGCCTCGAGGACCGTGACCCGGACCACCCGGACCCCGTTTCATTTCTTGCGGTGGCGGTGGCGGTGGCGCGCGTTCTTCCGTACGCTGTTTCTTTTTCTGCTCACCCATTTTCTTCTCCTCTTGACGTCTCCTCTTCGTTTGGAATTCGTGAGACGGTTCATAACGCGGTAAATCGTCCGGATCACACGCCATCGGATCTTCCCAAAACCAATCAGAGTCGAGAGCCTCTTTTGCGGAGATGCGCTTCGCCGGATCCAAAGTTAAGAAACTCTCGAGCAAATCCTTCTCACACGGTGAGAAGCGACTAAACACCTCGCGCAGTCGTCTCGGGTAGTGCTTCTTTGGCTTGAATTTCTTCGCGTACGGAAGCTTGTCCGCGTCCGGCCAGTTCTCTGGCGTGGGAGTCCCACACAGCTTGAAAATGAGGTCGAGTTGCTCTAACTCAGTCTTTCCTGGCAAAATCGGTCTGCCGTGCACCAGCTCCGCGAAAATACATCCAGCGCTCCACATATCAACGGCCGGACCGTACGAGGTAGCACCGAGTAAAAGCTCGGGCGGGCGATACCACAAAGTGATGACGCGATTTGTCAACGGAGCCGCTTGCTCGTTTGTGATGGACTTTGCCAACCCAAAGTCTCCCAACTTTAGCACCCCTTTGTTGTTGATGAGCAAGTTGCTTCCCTTGATGTCACGGTGAAGAATGTTATTATTGTGACAGAAGTGCAAGCCGTGCAGCAACTGCTTCATGTAACATTTGATTTGCGGCAAGCTAAACTTCATGCCGGGACGTTCCGCCAAACCCGTCAAATCATGATCCATGTACTCAAAAACGAGATAGATGCTGCCCTTGTGCCCGTTCTCAGCGCTAGCCTTCGACGTCACGATCTCCTTCAAATCGATGATGTTTCTATGTCGCAGCTTCTTCAAGATTTTAATTTCTCGAATCGCCGTGATGGGGAACCCTTCCTTCTCGTTGTCCATTCGAATCTTCTTCAACGCCACGATGTCTTGTGTCTCCTTGCATCGCGCCATGTACACCTACGTTCGAAAGTGTCGCGTGTCAGTCGTCGCTCTTAACCGCACGCACGTCGACTCGCGACCGCACCGCGCGCGACTCGTCCCCGAGGAACTACTCCCGCGCGGAAACCTCCTCCCCCTCGGACGGGTCCCTCTCGCCTCGCGCGCGTCGTCTCGCGTACCTGACCGTACGTCCCCTCGCCGACCTGCTCCAACTTTTCATAGCACTCCACGCTGCGAGCGCCCCAGTTCTCGTGACGCCGCGGCGCCATCGCGTCGCCACTCCCCGCCGCGTTCGCAGATCTTTCGGCCCGCGACCCGTTCGCTTGCGCCGGCGGCGGTGGCGCCGGCGCCGACGGTGCCGACGCGGGCGCGGCGTCAGATGACGGATCTGCATTCGATCCCACCATCGCGCTGAGCGGCGCTTCGACGCGAGCACGGACGCGCGAGCACGTCTCGTTCTGAGGAATGGTGGGATGGTCTCAAGTCGAAGGCGTCCCGACGAGACGCCCGCGCGAACTCGCGGAAGAGCGCCATCACTCACGGTGTGCGTCGCGCGCGCGAATCAATCTACATCTCTACGCTAATACATACATTGACTACGGTTTCTAAGGCGCTCTCGATCGGCTTTCGGTCGGACGACGCGCGTTCACGGCGAGACGAGTGCCGAGGCGTACGCGTCCAACGCTCTGTCGAACGCCGCGCACTCGAACGGTTCCGTCGGCGCGAGCGCCGGATTCTTCGCCACGTACTCGACGAATAAATTCGAATAAATGTGTCGCATCATCGATCGTAAATCGCCCGCGCCGACGTCCGTCGTCAAGAGAAACCGTAATCCGGTGGCGGTTTCAAAGTAGTGCAACTTGTAGACGTCCGTGGCAAAGGCGTAAAAGTTACACGGCCCGTCCTCGCCGTTCGTCGGATCGAGCTGCCGCGCGAAATCTTTGAGAGTGAAAAACAGACCGAACAGCGTCTTGTGTTCGGTCGCCTCGTCGACGACGACGCGTTGGCGCGCCCAATCGCGAGAGTGCACGCACTCGCCTCGAGCGTTGAAGATGTGAAAGGTGAAGAGTTTCATGGCGTCGCGTCGACGACGGTGCGTCGCGCGAGGCGAGCAATGGGGTCGAGACGCTTGACCGCGTCTCTCTCTCGCGCGCGGCGACGGCTGACGCGACGCGTGCGAGGGTGAGTGTGTGGTGTTTCAGTGGTGCTAGTGATGGCTGTGCAAATTATTACAGTGCAAAGCAAAGGTGCGGGAAGATACAACACTGCGCCTCTCACGATCCAGAGTGGATCGCGTCGCGCATAATTATAGTAGAAGAATTACGGTATTGAGTGGTCGCGCGCGCTCCTTCACGGAGTCACGACTTTGGCGACGGAGGGTTGAACGCCGGCAAGCGTGGCTTTGCCGTGCTTGCGTCCGCGCTGAAATTGTGGGAAACCCGTCCATTTCTCGTTGTTTCTCGTCTTTTGGACTTGGAATGAATCTGGAGAGTCAGGACGTTCGGGCGCGTCAACACTCTCGGAGGATGCGCTGTCGCAGGCGCTGTCTCGTCTCTGGCGGTACTTGGGAGATTCCGGGCGGATGCCGCTCGCCGTGTACTGTCGCATCTCCTCCTTCTGACCTTCGTCTGAAAGTTTATACCACTTCGATCTCATGACGGCATCGAGCTCCAGTTTACCGAGCTTTGCCGCCGCGCTCGCCGCATTCACGGACGGCGACACGAGCGGGGCGAGGGCCGGCGCTATATTACCCGGTTGCACGGTAGCCGCGTTGAACCTCTTCGCGACTGCGGGCACGGCATCTGTGATGATGCCAAACACGCCGAGTTCAACTTGTGTCGATGACTTTGAGTCGTCATCGTTTCCTTCACCGTATGTGGCGAGTAACAGTCCACTGTCCCGAACGTCCACAGCGTCTGACGGCCTGTCCATGATGGCCTTGACGTCGGACACGACGCCGCATAAACCACCCTCGAGCGCGACCTCCATCGCCGCCGCCACGGAACGACGTCGAGGATCGGCGTGATTCGGCTCAGCGTCGGTTAGAATCATAACCGGATACGAACCTTGAATGGCACGCATGAGGAGCGCAGCGTCGGGATCGAAGGACGAGAACACGATTCTGCGACCCGGTTGCGACATGCACACGGCGAGAATGGCGCGGAGTTCGGCCACCAACCGCCGCGTGTCGCAACTGTTTTCCTCGTCGTACTTGAGCTCGATGTTGAAGCCGAGATCTTTCGGCGTGTGCGTGAGGATTTGACCCAAGGTCGGAATTTCGTCTTCGATCTCCATGACCCATGGTTTCGGCTCCTTATCGTCGCCGAAGACTCGGTAAAAGGTGACTTCGTAGCTCTCGTCGTCGTCGTAATCGTCGTCATCGTCATCGCCCGATGTCATGGCAATCTTTTCAATCGGAACCGCATCCACGGCGCGCGTAGCCGTGATGCGAGCGAGGCGAGACAATTCTCTCAGATCGGCCCATTCAATCTCTCGAACGCTAAAGTATTCTAATGGGCCTTGACCGCGTCGAACAATGACGTTGTCGTCGTGCCACGCGACTGGGACGCCATCCGAAGTGACTTGCACATCGAATTCACACCACTCGGCACCACCTTTCGACGCGGCCGTGAAAGACGCGACTGTGTTTTCGCGGATGCCACTTCCAGGCGCACGATTCGCCTGCAGCCCTCTGTGGCCGATGACGGCGCAACCAGCCGGTTCAAACAAGCCGGGCAAGTGGGAAGAGAACGGAGTCAAACCGAGCATCGGATTGCTGACGCGACGCTGCTCGAAACCCTTCTTCGTATTCTTAAGACGAGAATGTAACATCGGCTCTTTGGCCAGCGCCTCGCGTCGACGGAATGCGAGCATATCCTCGCCGTCCATGGCCCATTCGCGGCGCGGCGCGACGCCGAAATGATCGAGAATAGTCGGAGCGATGTCTGTGTCACACGGCGCGGGGAGTAATTCACCAGACATTTCGACGCGAGGACCGCTTTCCACGAGAACCCAGCCAGCACTGTGCTGAGGTAATTCGAGGAGACCGCTCACGCCGTTCGAGCGAAGTTGTCGACCACCGCCATCGCTCCAGTCGAAGGCGTCGAATTGACCTTGCATGCCCGCCGGCATGTCGTGACGGCACGTACCGCCAGAGGGCGATGTGATCATGACGAGCCAGTCTTCGTGCTCGAATTCGCGTTGACGATCGCGAAGGGCACCGATGACTTCACCGAGCTTCTTATCCGTCGACTCGATGGTGTCCATGTACGCGTCGACGTGCGGACCGAAACCGTGCATGAATCCCGCGTTTTGAATGTTACCGAGATGTAACAACAGAAGGTCGGGGACTTTGGGCGCAGCGAGAGAAGTCACGACTGCCTTGACGGCGTCGGCGTCGGAGTGTTGACCGGCTGGTCCCAAGAGAGACTTGGTCTCCTTGCAAATCAACTTGTCGAGATCCTCGGCTTCGCCAATGGCGCACGCTCCTCTGATCCACGAACGAGTCTCTTTCAATCGATCGTAGATGGAGGAAAGCGTCGCATCTTTGCTCTCATCGATCGCTTGCAGAACACTGACCGACTGGCCGGTGAGGATGGGTAACATTGGTGAGTTCGCGCTCGTCGAGCATCTCATGGCGCTCGCGCACATGTCGAGAGAAAAACACGCATTCTTGTTTCCACGAATGAATGATTTCAGTGTCGGCGTATTCGCCGACAACATTGCGTCGACGCGACAACCCGCCACGGCAACGAGCAGCACCTTCCGGATCGTAGGCGCTCGATCGAATTCGGGAGACGGTTCCCTCGCTGCCGGCTGCTCGTCAGCGTCGAGTTCATCCGCATCCGTATCCGCGAGGTCATGCTCGCTGAAGTTTCTCTTGATGAGCTCGTCCAAATTCGAATCGGGTTCAAACATTCGACCGTCGACGTTTTTATCATCCTTCACTCGACAGACTGGACACCGACCGGGGAAAAGTCCAACCTTTTGCGCCGGGGTTTTCATTATCGGAGAATCCACCTCGTCGAATTCGCTCAAATCTTGCACCGAGCTCGTCGTGATGAGCGGCGTGCCCGCCGATGGCGCGGCATTGATGATGCACTTGAAACAAAACTTGTGCCTGCAACTCGGCAAAACCACGGGATTACTCAAGACTTCATCGCACACCGGACATATCGCATCCTCGAGTTGCCTCGAGTTTTCCGTCGGGCCCGCGTGCACGGCGAGCATCTCCGTCCGCGTCACCAACTTGGCCAACCCGAGAGAATAAAACATCGAGTACTCGCTCAGAATGCTCACCGCATTCTCGCTCCGGTTACAATTCTTGTTAAACTTTTTCACCGCCTTGACGACGGCGGTGTAGTTCAGCACCACAAACTCTCTCAATTCGCTCAACTCTGGATAAAATTCCCGCACGAGCGCACGTTTCGCCCGACGAAGCGTCGCCGCATCATCACTCGCGTGTTCACTTCGTATCGTCACCTCCAACGCGTCCAACTGTTCCTTCAGTCTATTCTCCTTGTCGGCGTAAAACGCGTTCGACTTTTGAATCTCCCCCCTAAGCGCCCTCAGGAACGCCTCCTCGTCGTCTTTCGCGCCGTCCTCCTTGGCCACGTACACGAGTTTCTTCAGCGCGCGATAATCGATGTAATGCTCCGCCCACGACGGGAGCGCTTCGGACGCTAACCGCCGTCCGAACTTAACCATGGCGCCTCAGGCACCGACCGACCGACCGACCGACCAACCGACGAACCGTTCCTTCTCCCGACGCGACGACGCGACGACGACGCGACGGCGCGACGACGACGGCGCGACGTGCGCGCGCGTGCGCGTACGCGCGCGTGTGCCGGTGCGCGAGCGCGCGGGACGTGTGCGTGACGCTCTGACGCGCGCGTGTCCCCGGACGACGCGTCGAGGGAAAAGGAATATCCCAGAGGGTTTTCGGCCCGGGACGCGGGACGCGCGGAGGCGATTCGAACGGGTCTCGAGACGGTGCGTGGGATCGAGCGCGCGTGGAAACGATGTCTCGATATTACCTATGCGCCCGCGACGAATCCGAGCTCGGCGAGGACGGCGTCGAAGGGACTGTCGTCCAAGACGCGCGTGGACGACGCGGAGGCGCGCCGAAACGCGTCGGCGTCGGCGTCGGCGTCGGCGCGCGAAGGTTTCGGCGACGCCGCGGCGAGGAAGGATGGGCGGAGCGTCGCGCGAGGATCGACGAAGACTCGACGTTCGAGCTCGCGCGCGGTCTCGACGGCGGAGGCGGTGGCGCCGCCGCCGCCCTGTGCGAGCTCTTCGTTGGTGGCCAACGCGGCGCGAATCGCCTTGGCGGCGGCGAGCGCGTTGTCGGACGCGCGGTCGTCCGAGGCGCGCGACGACGCGTCGACGTCGGCGTCGGATGAGGACGGCGCGACGACTCTTCGACCGACGAGGTCGAGAGTCCACGTCGTGCGCGCCTTGCGCTTGGCCTCGGCCTCGGCTTCGGCCATCTCTCGCGCCTGACGCTTGAGTTCCTCGCGTTCAGCTTCGTCGAGCCAGGCGTTGCCGTCGATCTCAAACCACTCGGATTGGTCGTCGATGACGGTCGTTCGCTTGGCGCTCGTCTTGTCAAAGTGCACGAGACGATCCTTTGCGGCGATGGCGGCCGCCTCGGCGTCGTCGGGGACGTCCGCCGTGCCTAAACTAATCTTGCCGAGACGCTCGAAGACGTCGCCGTCCAAAGCCGCCGACGTCGACGTGGCGGCGACGTTTTCACCACCATCGCCGCGAAAACGCGTCACCCCGTCCGCGAGCGTCACCTCCACGTACGCACCGCAGTGCGTACACCGCGCGCTCTGCTCTAAAAACTCTAAGGCTACCTGCGAGAGCACGCCGTCCTTGGCTCTCAAATCAAAAATTTTCCCACACTCGAGACAGTTCACGTACGACTTTGCTAAATCACCGGGCGTGAGTTCGTCACCCGGACGAATCTCTCGCGCATCGCTCGCCGCGTTGGACTTTGCGCTCGATTTCTTCTCCACGAAACGCACCGCGCGCGTCTCTCTCGCCGGTGCTCTGTCCCGACTCTTCGAGCTCGCTTTCGCCGACGCCAACGCCGAGGACGCCCCGTCGCTCGGCCCGCCGCCTTTCTCGCGCGAACCGCCCTCCGCGTGCGTCGCACTCGTCGATGCGCTCGCCGTGGACGTCCCCGACGTGTCTCCGCGCGCGCCGTCCGTGCCACGCGGTGCCCAGAGATCCGCGAGTGCGTCCACCGCCTCTTCCGTGGGAAGCGAGCCGAGAAATGACACCAGCGTCTCTCGCACCGACGCACGGTCGCCTCGAAGCGCGTCGAGCGACGCGCAGACGCCCTCGAGCATCCACTCCTCGGCGTCGACGTACGCCGCGCGAAGCGCGTCGAGCTCGGCGATCGACATGTCCGTCCGTCCGACGCCCGCGCGGGAGTGACGACAGTCGACACTCGTAGACGCACGACGCGTCCCGCGCGACGCGCCATGGTGACCGACGCGACGCGCGCGAAACAAAATACCACCGACGACGCCAAGCGCGCGCTCAACGCCGCGCGCGCGGACGCGGTAGCGCTCGCGATGGAGCTCAAATCGAAGACGGAGCAAAACGAAACTTTGGCCAACGTCGCGCGCGAGCTCCAACGACGCAACGACGAGCTCGAGTCCCGACACGCGGGCCTGACAACGCGCATCGGGGATGAATTAGAGAGCATTCGGGCGCGCGCCGAGGCGCAGGACGAGGCGGCGGCGCGCGCGGACGCGCAGATTGATTTGATGCGAGAGCAACAGAAAATCTTAGAGGAAAAGTGTGACATGCACGCGGAACACGCCGAGCGGTCGAGAAAGGCGATGGCGACGATGGAGGAGCTGTGCGAGGCAAAGATGACGCACGCGGAGGAGATACGCGCGGCGCTGGTGGAAGAGTTGCGAGAGGCGCGAGAGGAGATTGTGAAGAGACGCGAACGCGAGGACGAGCTCACAAAGGATTTGAAAACGTTTGGGGAGAAATTTGAAGCGTTCAAAGAGATGATGCAGACGAACGATTCTGCGTTCGAGGAGTTTCAAAAAGAGCTCACCAAGGCGAGGAACGAGGCGCTGACGCACGAGAAGGCGAAGCTCGAGGCGCAGATGATGAAACAAAAGGCTGACGTGGCGCTCATAGAGCTCCTCGACGAGCGAGAGACGCTGCGCGCCAGAGTGCAGCAACTGGAGAAACAAAACGCCGGTTTAGAGAAGTTGTCGCGCGCGCTGAGCGAAAAACTGCGTGCGAGCGACAAAGGTACCGGCGCGATCGAGTGATGTGGCGTGATACGGAGAGAATTTGTAATATTTAAACGAGCGCGACGCGAACCCGGAGAGCCCGCGCGCGTCGATGCGCTCGCACGTCAATGCGCCCTCGCGCCGCCTCGGCTCGGCGCCTTGCACCGATCGTGTCACCTCATCCGCGGTTCCGTCGTGTATTCTTCTTCGCGCGAGTCTTTGTGTGATATTCTTAACGCTCTGTCGACGTTCGCTCACATCGCGAACGCTTCGTCGCCATCCTCCTCGTCGAACTCGCCCTCCTCCTCGGCGCTCGCGTCTTGGTACTGTTGGTACTCGGAGACCAAGTCATTCATGTTGGATTCGGCCTCGGTGAACTCCATCTCGTCCATACCCTCGCCCGTGTACCAGTGCAAGAAAGCCTTGCGACGGAACATGGCGGTGAAAGCCTCGCTGACGCGCTTGAACATTTCTTGAATCGCCGTCGAGTTGCCGATAAACGTCGAGGACATTTTGAGACCCTTGGGCGGGATGTCGCACACGGAGCTCTTGACATTGTTCGGAATCCATTCGACGAAGTAGGAAGAGTTCTTGTTTTGACAGTTTAAGAGTTGTTCGTCCACTTCCTTGGTGGACATGCGTCCGCGGAAGAGCGCGGAGGCGGTGAGATAGCGTCCGTGACGCGGATCGGCGGCGCACATCATATTTTTGGCGTCCCACATTTGTTGCGTCAACTCGGGCACGGTTAGCGCGCGGTACTGCTGCGAGCCGCGAGAGGTCAACGGCGTGAAACCGACCATGAAGAAGTGCAAACGCGGGAACGGAACCAAGTTCACCGCGAGTTTTCGCAAGTCGGCGTTGAGTTGACCCGGGAATCGCAAGCAGCACGTGACGCCGGACATGACGGCGGAGATTAAATGATTCAAGTCGCCAAAGGTCGGAGTCGTGAGCTTGAGCGTGCGGAAACAGATGTCGTAGAGCGCTTCGTTATCCAGAATCATGCACTCATCCGCGTTTTCAACGAGTTGATGCACGGAGAGCGTGGCGTTGTACGGCTCGACGACGGTGTCGGACACCTTGGGAGACGGCACGACGGAAAACGTGAGCATCATGCGATCCGGGTACTCCTCGCGAATCTTGGAGATGAGAAGCGTGCCCATGCCAGAACCCGTACCACCGCCGAGAGAGTGGCACACTTGGAAACCTTGCAAGCAATCGCACGATTCAGCCTCCTTGCGCACGACGTCCAAGACACCATCGATGAGTTCGGCGCCCTCCGTGTAATGCCCCTTGGCCCAGTTGTTTCCGGCGCCGGTTTGTCCGAAGACGAAGTTATCCGGTCGGAAAATTTGCCCGTACGGACCCGAGCGCACGGAATCCATCGTTCCCGGTTCGAGATCCATGAGCACGGCTCTCGGAACGTATCGACCTATCGACGCGCGCGCGTGAGAAATGTACACACACATACAAAAAGTCAACGCCTACCTCCCGAAGCTTCGTTAAAGTACACGTTTACGCGTTCCAGTTGCAAGTCGGCGTCGCCGGCGTACGTGCCGGTGGGATCGATACCGTGTTCATCGCAGATCACCTACCGCGGCGCGAAAAGAAAACACACCGAGGACACGCACACGCGTCAGTCATCCATCCACCATCACCGCGCGACCGAGCATCCATCCCCTTCGTCCCGCGCGTCGGTTGACTCGCCGCGGCGTCGCGCGCGCCTCGACCGAATCACCCCCCACCACCGTCCGTCGTCCCAAGCCTCGCGCGCCTCGCGCGTCGACGCACCTCCCAAAACTTGGCCCCGATTTGATTCCCACACTGTCCAGCCTGAATGTGCACGATCTCCCTGCGCGCGACGCGTCGTCGTCGCCGGTCAGTCGGTTAAATATAGCCACGCACTCCGAGATGCATTGACCGCGCATCGCGCGTCATCATCTCGATCCTCCTCGTCGTCGTCGCGCGCACCGCATCGTTCGCCTCGCTCGATCGTTCGGTCGTTCGTTTTTCTACCGTCTTCCTCGTCGATCGTCGATCGTCGAACTCGTTCGCTCGCCGCTCTCGTCGTCGTCGTCGCGCGCGCGCGTGTGCGGTCGCGACGGTTCTCCTCCTCCGTCTCGGATCGACTTTTTGAGGCGAGAGAGGCGTCGAGCGGTGGCGGGCGATCGAGGAGTCCCCAATCGGCGAGTCATGACCCTCGGTGCGAGTCGTCGCGCGCACACGCGATGGATGACGACGACGGCAGACGCGCGCGCGCGATCGCGCGATCGGTCGAACCGATGGTGACGCGTGGAACGGTTCGCGCGATGCCGTCGTCGTCGTCGTCCTCGTCGTCGTCGCGCGCGGTGCGGGCGTCGGTGACGCGACGAGGAGGCGTCAACATCGGTGGTGGGAGACGTCGTGGGCCCGTGCGCGCGTCGTCGTCGTCGTCGTCGTTCGATGCGTCCGCGGCGCCGAAACTCGCGGACGCGACGCCCGTGCTTCTCGTCAACGATGGACACGCGGACGCGCGGATACCCACCACGCCGGGGGTGTACGCCATCTACGACGAGCGCGGGAGGTTGCAGTACGTGGGGTTGTCGAGACGGGTGGCGGCGAGCGTCAAGGTGCACGCGTTCGAGATGCCGCAGTATTGTCACTCGGTGCGGTGTATGGGGATGGAGGGGGCGTCGAAAGCGGATTTGCAGACGGCGTGGAAGACGTGGGTGATGGAACACGTCGCGGTGGAGGGTGGGTTACCGCCGGGGAACGCGCCGGGGAACACGTTGTTTAGCGAACGACGCGCGCGGCCGAGCAAGGCGTGCGCGCGTCTGAGCGACGGGAAGAATCCGGATATGACGGCTGAGGAGCTCATGAAGGCGATCGAGACGTGTGTCAAGGAACATAAAATCGTCGCTTTCATCAAGGGCACGCGCGAGGAGCCGGATTGTGGGTTTTCACACAGGATGATCAACGTGTTGAACGAGCTCATGGTGGATTACGAGACGGTGAACGTGTTGGACGATTATTACAATCCAAACTTGCTCTTCGTTATCAAGGATTTTTCGGATTGGCCGACGATTCCTCAGTTGTACGTGAACGGTGAGTTACTCGGTGGACACGACATCGTGAACGCCATGCACGAGGCAGGCGAACTCAAGGCTGAGCTCGGCGCGTAGACGACGACGACGACGCATATTATTTTTAGGAGAAGGAAATGGTTTGTCATAACAAATGTGAAATCACAAAACCAACAGCTCGTTTACTTGGCGGCTACGCCCCAGGACGCCTTCTTGCCGTCGGGGATGTTCAACAAAATCATGGGATTTGCCATGTTGACGTACGGACGATCGACGACAAAGTAACCCTTGCGCTCAATCTGAATCACCTCGCCCTTGCCGTACGCGCGCAGGTTGCCGTCGCCCTTGGCGGCGGTGCAAATTTCAGTCTTCTGGTTGACGATATCCTCGAATTCGTCCGTGTCTTCGGGTTTTCTCTTGGTGATCATGTAATCAAAGTCCTTCATGATGACGGGGACGAGTTCGTTCCAGTTGGCCAACCACGTCATCTTGAGCTTGGTGGACTTGATGTCGCCATCCGGGTTGATTTCGCACTCCATCGACGTGACAACGTCGCCCTCCTTGACGATGTTTTTGAAGATGGCGTTACCCCAGCCCATGAGCGTGCACTCCTCACCGTCGCTGATGGCTTGCGCGTCGGCTTGATCGATGATGATTTCGTTCATGCGCAGAACCACCTTGATGCCGACGTCCGGGTTCTTTTTGTGCTTGGGCGCGGTGAACCACTCTTCGCCCTCCGGACCGTTGAGCACCTTGACGACGACGGCGTTTTCGTCGTCGACGCACACGTGTCGAGGGGCGATCGGATCGATGATCTTCTTGTTCATCGCCCAAAGCTTGGTCCACTCCATGAGGTTGACGTTCTTGCTCGCGCCTTGCGAAATCATAAACTCCTTGAGTGCGTCGACTTGCATGCCGCGACGGACGACGCCTTGAACCGTGGGGAAACGAGGATCGTCCCAGCCCGTCGCGTGCTTGTTGTCGACGAACCACTGAAGCTTACGCTTAGAGAGGGTCGTGTACTCCAAATTCAATCGGCTGTACTCCCAGATGTGCACCTTGCGCATGCCCATGGCTTGTTGAATCCACACGTATTGCTCTTCTCGATCGGCGTACTCGCTCGTGCGAAGCGCGTGCGTGACGCCCTCGTGTGCGTCGACGAAGGGACACGCGCAATCGTACGTCGGGTACACCTTGTACTTGGTGCCCGTGCGGTGGTGCGGCGTGTCCACGTTGCATCGGAACGCGACGGGATCGCGCATGCACCCGTTGTTGCTGGACATGTCGATTTTGAAGCGCGCGGCGCACGCGACGCCCTCCTTGGAGCCCTTCTTCATCTCGTTCCACAATCGCACGTTCTCTTCCATGCTTTGGTTTCTGCACTTGGACTCGATCTTTTGCATGCGCTCGCTGCGCATGGTGTCGACGTCCGTGGTGTCGATGTACATTTTACCCTCCTTGAGGAGCTTTTCGCCCATCTTGAGAATGGCGTCGAAACTATCCGACGTGTACGTCACCACGTCCGGATCGAGACCCAAAGTTTTGATGTCTTGCATGATACCGTCGACGAAATCGTTGTTCTCTTTGTCTGGGTTCGTGTCGTCGAAGCGCACGATGAGCTTACCGTTGTATCGGCGAGCAAAGTAGTGGTTGAGCAGCGCCGCCTTGGCGTGACCGATGTGTAAAATTCCGCTCGGTTCCGGCGGAAATCGAGTGACAACCTTCCCATCCTCGGCGCCCGGTAAATCCACCTCGAACGACCCGGACGTCTTTGCACCGACAACCTTGCCGGTCTCCGTCACCGTCGTCGCCTTTTTACTCAAGATGGGGTTCTCCGCGTTCACCGCGTCCACGACGGCTTTCACCACGGCGTCGGCGTTCACCGCCGCCAACCAACGCGTCACGCTTCCACACGTCCCCTTCTTCTCCACCGTCGCCCACTGACGATTCGTCATAAACTCCCCCCACATCGCGAGATCCGCCAGCGTGAGCTCGTGGCCGACGAGATACGTCCGCGTCGCCAAGTATCGTTCGACGCCCTCGCACTGCGCCTCGAACCCGCCGCCCGGCGCGAAATTCTTCGCCCGTTCAATCCACGCAAACACCTCCTCCTTCGCCTCCTCTCCGCGTCCGAGCAATGACGTTCCCTCACAACACGTCTCCATCGTCTCCAACGTCGCCAACGCCCCAATCGCGAGCAATTTCCCACCCTGTCTCGCCTCCGCCGTCGCCGGCGCCGTCTTGATCTGCTCGCCCCGCGCGCACGTCACCCCAGCCTTTTCACACGCCACGAGATACGCCAACGGCGCCCCGAACGGACGAAACGACACGTCCACGACTTCACCCCTCATCGTCTGCGTCTCCGATCTCTGTCGCGTCGGCGCGGTCGTCGGCGTCGTCGTGAGGGCGCCCACGCCCGCGGTCACCGCCGCCGTCGCGGCGTCATCGTCCGCGCGCGTCTCCGTCGTCCCCGGCGCGGGGTCCACCACCGCGGGCGTCACCGGCGTCGGTACCGTCGTCGTCGTCGTCGTCGTCGTCGTCTCGGGTTTAGACTCGCCTCCACCCATGGCGCGTCGCGTCGTCGTCTCGAGGTCGGTCGCGCGCTCGATCGCGGGACGACGCGGTGAGGGCGGGGTGTGATCAAACCGTATGGGTAAACAGTGAGACGGATGATTTCATGACACGCAGACGCGGTCGAGCGTGGATGGATGCGTTCGGACGACGACGGACGGCGGCGCGCGTCGATGGCGTCGATGGCGTCGATGGCGTCGATGACGTCGGTGGCGTCGGTGGCGATGCGGTCGGCGCGGGCGCCTCGCGCGTCGACGAGGGCGTCGTCGTCGTCGTCGTCGTCGTCTTCGTCTTCAACTTCGAGCTCGAGCTCGAGTTTGAGTTCGGTCGAGCGCGCGCGCGGGGAATACGCGTGGCGAGGACACGTCGTGCGGTACGAACGACGAGGGGACGCGGTGGGCGCGACGCGACACGTCGTGTTGTTACCGGGATTCGGCGTCGGGAGTTTTCACTACGACGCGCAGTTGCGAGACGGGCTCGGCGACGACGACGACGCGTGCTGCGTGTGGGCGTTGGATTTCTGCGGACAAGGCGCGTCGTGGCCGGCGTCGGACGAGGCTTCGAGGGATGGGAGTTTGGAGGGATTCGCGTACTCGGTGGACTGTTGGAGGGATCAGGTGGTGGATTTCGTGCGAGACGTCGTGCGAGCGAAGGACGGGGTGTATTTGGCGGGGAACTCGTTGGGCGGATTCGTGGCGACGTACGCGGCGGCGACGACGGAGGAATCGTTGGTCAAGGGATTGATTTTGATGAACGCGACGCCGTTTTGGGGATTTGTGCCGTCGGATCGAGAGTCGTTGGCGTATAAGTTGGCGCCGTGGCGAGGGGAGCTTCCGGCGCCGAGTTGGATTCGGGCGCCCATCAAGGCGTATTGGGAATCGTTTCGAAGCGAACAAAACGTTCGCGGGTTGTTGGGATTGGTGTACGCGAATAAAGAGCGACTCGACGACGCGCTCGTGCGTCAAATCATTGAACCGACGGATAACGCGAACGCGCTGTGCACGTTTTGTTCCGTCGTGTGGTCGCCAAAGGCGGCGATGTCCTTCGACGACATGTTGCGCCGCATCGGCGCTCGCGAAAAGGAATTACCCGTCGCGCTCGTGTACGGCAAAGAAGATCCCTGGGTGGTTCCACTGTGGGGACAACGCTTAAAACGCGCGCTTCCACACGCGGATTATTACGAACTCTCCCCCGCCGGTCACTGTCCGGCGCACGAGTGTCCGTCGACGACGTCTGAAATCATGCGCTCGTGGATGCGGTACGTCGAAACCGCGCGCGCGAACGGCGCGTCCCCACCATCCGGTACCACCGACGGCGTCGCCAGGCGCATCGACGGATCGCCTCGAAATATTTTCGAGCGCATAGACGCGTGGCGCGCCGCGAACGCCGCCTAGACCGCGCACGAATTGTAGTATTATACACAGCGCCGCGACTCGTCACATCCCGCCGCCGTCGCGCGGTGCGGACGTCCGCGGCGCGACATGTCGCCGCGTCATCCTCTCGTCGTCACCGCGGACGACGCCGCGCACTACGCGTACGCGCGCGAAGGAAACGCGCACGCGCTGTATCGATACACCGGTCCGCGCGACCACCTTCGCGGCGCGTACCTGCGCCTGTTGAAGCGCGCGTCGACGCGCGAGGAGGACGAGACGTGGCGGTGTCATCCCATCGACGCCTTGGTGTGGAATCTCGACGAGACGACGGCGACGTGGGCGACGGTGGACGCGCGCGTGCGGGATGCTTTTTTCAGTCAAACCACAGACGACGCGTCGACGACGGCGCCGTCGGTGTGGCGAGACGACGTCGGCGTCGTGCGCCTCGAACCGGCGGCGTTGCGCGCGCTCGTGGACGCGACAACGCGCGCGGACGCGTTCGAGACGGCGAAAAAGCGAGGGAGAGACGGACGAACGGCGAGCGCGCGAGAGACGGTTGGGCAACTGTCGGAAATCGCGGCGGAGACGAGCGAGGTGTTTCGTCGCGACGACGGCGACGGCGCGGACGCGACGTGCGTCGTCGAGTTGAAACCGAAATCATTCGTCGGGATGACGGTGCGCGGTCGACGCGTGTGGCGGTTTCGAGCGCACCAGCGATTGAAGACGAGACGCGGCGAACGCACCGAGACGAGCGCGTATTGGCCCGTCGATTTATTAGGAGACGACGCCGCCGTCGAGCGCGCGTGCGAGGCGTTGCTGCGGTGTCCGCAGAATAATCTTCGAATCAACGCGCGTGGTGGGAGAGTGTCGGTTGACGACGGTGGGACGCGCGCGGACGACGCCGACGCGAGGGAGACGCTCGAGACGATGTCGCGTCTTCTCCCGCTCATCGTCAGAGACGCTCGAGACGTCTTCGAGTTTCTGTTTGATCGTCAACGTCGCGGCGGTGACGACGATCCGGCGACGTTTCGAGCGATTCACGAGTGCGTGCAGGCTCGAACGAACCGACGACCGAGCGCGTCGGACGCGACGGTGGACGTCGACGCATTGCGAGACTTTGCCCTCGCGCAAACCGCCAAGGATTGCGGCGTGCTCTTCACCGTTCGATTACGCATCACCGACGACGACGTCCGCGCGCTCGCGCCCCCGTTGCGCGCGCTGCCGTACACCGACACCACCGGTCGCGCCCGCGTGTGCGTCTATCGTCCACAAATCATCGACGCGTCGTTGAAATCCTTCGCCAAGACGGAGGCGTGGACGCGTCTCGCCGAAGACGTCGCCGCCGCCGTCGACGTCGACGCCGACGGCGATCGCGGACGCGAATTCTCCAGAAAATTATTCGACGCGCGTCCAATCGTCGACATCGTTCGTCGTCTCGCGAGCGATCGCGCGTAGCCGTCAGTAGCCGTCAGTAGCCGTCCCGTACAGTACTAGTCCAGTAGTTGCGTCGTCGCGACTGGGGACTCCTCGGTCACCCACCCACCTCGCGTCCGTCATCTTCTCGCGCGCGTCGACGTCGCGCCGAGACTCTCGAACGCAGCGAGCGAACGCAGCGAGCGGTACGCGCGTCCGTCGCGCGCGCGCGTGTGTCTTCTCGTCCACCGTCGACGCGGTCCCGCGACGTGATTCGCCGCCGCCGCCGCCATGGGCAAGTCGGCGCGCGCCGCGTGTCGACGCGAGGTCCGCGCGTCGCGCTCGAGCGTGCTCGAAGAGACGGACGCGGAACGCGCTAAGTTTGACGCCAAGCAGGCGGCGATGGCGCGAGCGATGGCGGCGCCGAAGATACCGGTGGTGAATTCGAGGGCGCATCAAAACATGCGAATGGACGTCGACGACGCCGACGACGCGGGCGGGAGAGACGAACAGCTCGTCGTGGACGAGGCGACGTTGGCTCGGGCGAAGGATGCGGCGCGAAGGAACGCTGAGGCAGAGGCGTGGGGATTGAACGCGGTCGGGAAGGCGGATATTTTCTTGAAGACGAAGAAGGGCGGCGTGGCGAAGAAAGGCAAACGCGCGAGCGGCGCGGCGCCGACGCCTAAACAATTGGCGGCGCAAACCTTTCACGTAGACGCGAAGAGTCGTAAGAAGATGAAACGTCAGTTGAAACAGGTGAGAGGCGCGCGCTTGAAGGTGCCGGCGTAGTCGCGGTGCCGTGTAATTACACTTTAGTTTTGACGCGTTCGTCGTTGTTTCTTTACAAGTCTTCTAATGTTATGATCTACTGGGCGTCAGGTGCGGCGACACGCGCCGGGGCCGTGCCGGGAAGCTCGTGCGCGACATCCTCCGTCGGTTCGGTCTTCGGTTCTTCCTTGACCTCGGGAGGCGGACGCGGGGGATCTAAATCGGACATCGGTCGCGGCTCGGGGACGTCCCACGCTCGAGCGTCGGGCGGATATTTGAACGTCGGTCCAAAGTTAAACGCCAACTTGGCCGGTTCGACGTCGGGTTCGGTGAATAACGATCCCGCTGGAAAATACGCGCCGTCCTCGTCGTTCAAACCGACGTACGCCTTGCCTTGAAATTTGCCGTTTCGAGCAAAGGCGACAAAACTCGAGTTGGACGGTTTCGCCTCGCCGTCGTCAATCTCCTTCTTCAGATCACCCTTTCGTTTCGCCTCGACGAAAATATAACACCCTATGACGTCACCCTCCCCGAACACCTCTCCGTACGCCTCGGTGACGCCCTCGTGCACCTTTTCGCCTCGAATATCCTTGTACCCGTACCCAAACTTATCAAACCCGACGGGCGCGTTCCGTTCGCCCTTTTTCGATTTCCACCCCACGCGCGCGTGTCCCGTCTCCCCCAATCGCTCGATGACGATTTCAAAATAAAAACTCCCCGATTTCACGCCGTGCGACGCCGCGCACGTGCGATACCCTTTCGTGCTCACGAACGACATTCTATCTTCGCTCACCGTAGCGCCGTTCGGTTTCGTCTTCGGGTTCAAACACACCGGCCAATACATCGCCGCCTCCCGTCGTTCCCGCTCGATGTTCGCCTTCTCCTCCTCCGTCATCGTGATCCCGACCACCTTCTCCACGCGATCCGCGAGCGTCTCTTTCCTCTTCTTCGCGCCGCCCTCGCCGCCGTCGGCGCGTCTCGGCGGGTGTATCGCCGCCACCACGGCGTCCATCTGCTGTCTCATCTCATCGAATATCGGGTTCCGTCGCACCTGCGTCGAGACGCGTGATCGTCGTCAGTCGTGCGTCGCGGTCGTCGCGAGCGTCGTCGTCGCGTCGTCTCGCGCGCGCGCGCGTCGTCGGCGCACCCGTAACGCCTCGGGCGGTGGTCCCGGTTTCGGCGGGCGCTTCTTATTCGGGTCGCGCGGACGCCCGCGCTTGCGCCCCGTGGGGACGTACGGCGGCATGATGACGCCGGGCGACGCTCGTCCGGTCGTCTCGTCGTCGTCGTCGTCGCGCGCGCGGGTCGGTCGCGTCGGCGAGGCGACGAATGTCGAGACGAGGAGGGGCGAACGAACGAAACTCCCCGCAGACGACGACGTCGTCGACGACGGGTCCACGGCGCGGCGACATGCGCACCGACGCCGTCGCCGACGCGACCGTGCGTTCGTCGTGGATCTGGGCGCTCGGCGCGTCGTCCGACGACGCGAGCGACGACGAGACGCGCGCGAATGCGCGCAAACGAACCGTTGAAGCGCGAACAATCGACACGCGCGACGCGACGCGTGGACGCTCGACGCGCCTCGAGACGCGCGAAGACACATCCACGACCGCGCGTCGAGCGATGGAGCACCGCGCGCGCGTCGTCGGACGACGCGGTCGACCCTTCGGGGCGCACGTGGGCGATTACTCGACGAGCTCGAGCGCGAGCGACGACGACGCGTCGCCTCGACCGAACGCGAGGCCGCCGCCTCGACCGAACGCGCGATATCCACGCCGTGGGATCGACGACGATGCGTGTATGAACGGTTCGCGGAAGGCGGCGGGTCGAGAGGCGTCGACGTCGACGCTCCGAGCGATGACGGCGGAGGCGGCGCGGTTTCGCGACGAGCTTGCGCGCGAACGCGCGAGACGAAACCGCGCGGACGCCGCGCTCGATGAAGCGACGCGTGCGGGGGAATCTCTGCGTCGGGAGCACGCGGCGTTGGCGCACTCGCACGAACGGTTGAAGGAGGCGAGAGAAAAAGAGATGACGGAGCGTAAGAGACAGATTCGGGGGTTGAAGAAGAGGCTGACGGAGACGACGGCGCGGGAATCGAGGCAGCGAAGACGGTCGGTGGCGGCGTTGAAAATGGCGCTGGATGCGCTTCGAGCGTTCGCGCCGACGGCGCCAAACGGTCGAGCGTTGGGTGGGTCCGCGGTGAGCGCGGTGATAGGGGAGTTATCGGCGCTGACGGAGGCCATCGCGTTGAGAGATTGCGTCGCGTCGGATGACGACGACGCGACGGCGACGGCGACGGCGACGGCGTTCGCCGCGCGGTCGTCGTGGGACGTCGCGGAGACGGAGCGCGCCAAGGCGCGAGCGGACGCGTTAGAGCGAGAACTGGAGGACGCGCACGAGATCATTCGAATCGCGGAGAAGGAGCGCGTCGTCTTGGAGAGGGAATTAGCTGCGGCGAGACGCGAAATCGACGCGCAGGCGTCTCGCCACGACGACGAACTGCGCGAGGCGACGGAGGCGACCGCACGCGCCATAGCCATCGTGCGCGCGCGCGAAGAGGAGTCAAACACCCGCGTCGACGCGCGTACCGAGACCGAAGACGCGGTGGGGGACGCATCGTCGCCTCGCGCGCGTTCGCCGCCGTCGCCGCGTGCCGGAGACCTTCGCGGCGACATGGACGCGCTCGAGCGAGAGCTCTCGCAACTCACGCAGAGCATGCGCGCCGCCCTCGCCGAGGTCGACGCTGTAGCGCCGTAGGACTATTTGATACGTATTTAAGCCACCGCACACCGATCGACGCGCGTCCACGCGTCCCGGCGGCGTCTCGCGCGTCTTCGGCTCGTCTGTTTCGCGAAACCTCAAACCTCGACTCGCGTCGAATCCGCGCGTCGTCGTCGTCGTCGTCGTCGTCGCGCGCTCATCCGTCTCCGCGTCGATGTCGCGCCACGTCGCGCGTCGCGCGTTCGCCCTCGCGCGCGCGCTCGCAGCGTCGTCGTCGGCGACGTCCGCGGCGTCGACGTCCCGCGCCGCCCTCGGGAACCTCGCGTCGTTCGTGGGAACCCCGCGCGCCGTGCTCGCGGCGTCGCCCGCGCGCGCGTTCGCGAGCGGGCTCACGATCGACGGTGGCGTCTCCCCAGCCGTGGACGCGGTGCCGGAGTCCGTGGTTGTGGTGCCGGAGGCGTCGAGGCCGACGATCCCGGCGACGGGTTTGGAGATTGCGCCCAAGGACGTCTTCGGCGTCGTGCAGGTGCGCACGCATCAGTTCAAGGTATCGCCGGACGATTTGATATATGTCGATAAGATTAAGGACGTGGAGGTGAACGACGTGGTGTCGTTGCCGAGGGTGCTGATGCTCGGGAATAAGACGACGACGGTGATCGGGCGGCCGACGGTGCCGGGCGCCGAGGTGGTGGCGTTGGTGGAGGAGCAAGTTCGGGATGGGAAGAAGATCATCTTTAAGAAGAAGCGGAGAAAGAATTATCGCAGATCGAAGGGCTTCCGCGCGCAGCTCACGGGATTGCGGGTGTTAGAAGTTAGAGGCATCGATGAGTGAACGACGAGGTCGGCGAGCGTAGATTTTTAGCGAACAGCGTTGGGAAATGTAAATAATTTTCAGTACGTAGAGACACAACAGGTGGTTGACGCGAGATTACGTCACGCGAAGACGCGACGAATGCCGTGCGCGAAGTCGGAATCTTTGAAGTGCGGGGAGTTCGGATCGTGGATCGAGTCCATGGCGAACTGTTTCTTGAGCGGGGACATGTAGTCGCGAATGGCGTCGCCGTACGGCTGCAAACGTCGCTTCATCACGACCGAAACGTCGCTCAACGAATGTATGCCGAGAGTTTTACACGCTGTCAGGGTTAAACCCAGCGTGCCCCACACCGCGAGCGTGCCTCCCCAAGCCATCGCTCGTCCCGGAGTCGGGTCGGGCATGAGCTTGACTCGCTTCCCGGCGACTTCCACGAACGAGGTATCGACCATGTGTCTCGCCGCTCTCGACTCAAGCGTGTTCGCGCGCTTCGGTCCCTCGGACATCAACGTCGACGCCTTGTGAACACTGAAAATGGTGGTGTTTTCCACGCCACTCTGCGTCGTTCCCGCGACCCATTTATTTTTCCCGAGGCTGACGCGTCCGCCCAACAGAAACCCGTCCGTGTACTTCGCCGTTGGCACCTTGGGTCGATTCATGAACTCACGATCGATCACGCGCCGATCCACCTTGACATCCTCCGGTCCCGCCAATCGAAGCGAGTGCGCCATGATTTGCGGCAGCGCGCTCGCGCCGACGCGCGTCGTCGGCGCTCGCCGCCGCGCCGCCTCCATGGCGCTCTCGTACCGCCCCTCCGCCTTGAGTCGCGCGATGTACCGTCGAACCTCCACCTCCTGTTCCGTCTTGAAGAACTTTTCCTCGTGCACGCGTCGCACCGCGTCCAGCGCGCCGCCGCTCATCGCGCGCGTCCCGGCGCGTCCCGCCGTCAAAAACGCGACCGCGTCCTCGTCAGCAAAGCTGAAATTGCGCGCGCGACGTCGTCGAGCGATGTGCGTGCGGCGCGCGGAGATCGAGGCGCGCGCGAGAGCGAGTGTGTCTTTTTTGTGATGATTCGCTCGAGAGCGATGTGTGATGAGTGTGATGCGGAGAGTGGGGACGACGTCGCGGGCGCGGGCGCGTTGGTGCGCATCTTTATCGGTTGGGCGTATTTCGCGGTGTAGATTCCTCGGAGCGTGCAGCGCGCGCGCGGACGGTCAGACGCGCGCGACAACAGTGAGATTGGTGTGGTGTTGAACATTACAAAGGTTCCGTCCGGGCGTTCGCTGGGGCTAGGTGATGCGAGACGTCGGGATGGTGAAGGATTCCGTCGACGTGCCTTCGTCGCCGACGGTGTATTGCGCGATGAAGCGGGAAGAAATCATGTCTCGCACCACCCAGACGTGGAGTTGAAACGTCTTGACGATGCCCTGGTGAAATGGATGCACGTCGACGTAGTGAATCTCTTTCCCTTCGAAGTCTACCCAGTAAAGGGAGACGGCGGTTGACCTAGAGTTGTAGAAGACGGCGCCTCGGCGAAGTAAACCAGGAACGGATTTCACGGAACCGTCGAAAGGTCCACCCGTGGACCCGCTCGTCGACGCCGCGTGCGAATTGAAATCGGTATCGTCATCATCCTCATCCGATTCGCTCGCGTCTTTGCCCGACACGTCCGTGAGCCCTGACGTCGCCGACTTGCGTCCGCGAGCGTTCTCTCTGGAAGACGCCTCGCTCGCCGTCGACTCCTTCGTGAGCACCAATTTGCTCAACTCCGCCGCCGCGTGTTTTTTGAAATAATTAACCAAATCATCAATGCCGTCTAATCGCACCAGCGATATCCGCGACTTTTTCGATCGCGTCGCTTTGAGCACGGTTTCGTCCTCCTTGCCTACGATGTCTCTCGCGCGGCGCTTTTCATCCGCCAGCGCCGCGCACGTCGGTCCCTGAAGCGACGAACACATCGCCTCATCGTCCACTAAATCGATGACTTGATTCATCAACGTCTGCGTCGCGAGCGATGCGTCGAGATTCGTCAGTCGTTCCGCGTTCGCCCCGCGCGCTCCAACCACTTTCTGTTACCCTCGACCGAACCGTCCGTTCTCGCGCGCGTCGACGTCGTCGTCGCACCTCTCTCGGAAACGCCACGTGCTTGGCGATGATATCGCTCAGTCCGAATCCGCGCATCGACGGACCCGCGCCGTCCGAGCTCGCAACGGCGACGTCGTCCGAGCTCAGAATGACCTCCGCGCGCGCGACGTCGCGACACGCGCCGAGGACGACGAGCGCGAGCGCGCGCGAGAGAGAGACGCGGGAACGACGCGCGCGAGGACGCGAGGATGCGTCGGACGCGCGAGATCGCATGACGAACGCGCGCGCGTGAGTGACGCGTTGTTCGATCGGACGAATGAATCAAATCCACGAACGCGGGCAAGCTGTTTCACGACGAGATGGTTATTGCAACTGCCGTCGCTCGAGGCGACGATGATTGATTGATTATTCTAAGCGCTCTTCACCGGCGGCGTGTTCTTCAACACGCGCAGCAGAGAACGCATCTTGGAGAGATCGGTGAGAGAGTTTTCGACGAGGTTTTCTTCGCTCGCGTACGCGCACACCGCCTCCCATCCCGTGGCGTTGGCGAAGAGCTGTTCCTCCGCCGTCTGTCGCTCGCGGTTCGCCTGCTTCTTATTCGCGATCTGTTTCGCGCGCTGCGAATTCATGAGTTCGATCTCCGCCTGTGCCTCCTCCTTGATGCGCTCGATCTCGCGCTTCTCCGCCTCTTCCTTCTCGGAGACGAGTCGCGCCTGCTCGGCGCGGAACGCCTGCAAGTGCGGCGAGTTGTACATGTTTAGCGCGGGTTCCGCCGCCGGTTCAGACGCCGACACCACCGACGCCGTCGTCTCCGGTTCCGCGAAATCAGCCTCGCTCAACGCCGCGTGCGAGCTCACGTTCGACATCGGTTCCGCCGGCGTGTCGTCCAGCGCCGCCCGCTCCACCGCCGCCGTCGCCTGTTCCACCGCCGCCGGCTCGGACGCGAAATCACCGAAATCATCCAACCCACCCTCGCTCGCCGGCGCCGGCGGAGGCGGCATCTCCCCATACTCTTCCCCGACGGCGCCTCCCGCGGACTCGGTCAGCGAACTGACGCTCTGAAACGAGGAATTCATCTGTAAATCGCTCTGCGACGCGCTCGCCGGCGGTGCGGCGGCGCCGGGCGTCTCCGTCGCGACGTTCTCCACCGCCACCGGCTCGGCGTGTTGATGCGGCGCGTCCATCACCGCGGACACATCGTCTGCGCACGCACGGTCGTCTCGGTCAGTCGTCCTCATCGTCGTCGTCGTCGTAGCGCGCGCCGATCCGCTCGCGATCATTCGTCCGAGATCTGACACGACACGTTTCGCACGCTCGTCGCGCGCGCGAACGACCGCGCCATTCTCGTCTCAACGTCGCGCGCGACCTCGTCGAACGCACCGTGCGTCGCACCGTCCTCCCGCGAGGCACCACCGGTCGCCACCGCGCTCGCGAACGCGTCGACGAGATCCTCTTGGGACATTCTCGTCACGTCGGCGTCGAAAAGTGACGCGACGGGCGGCAGTTCGACGCACGCGAGACGACGGTGATGCCCGCGACGACGCGACGCGCGCGCGGAGACGACGCCGCGTCGTCGTCCGCGCCGATTCGTCTCTGGACGACGAGCGAGGAGCGTCGTCGGTACGATGATTTCGCGACGCTCTACGCGCTCGCGCGCGCGCTGGAAAAGTTGGAGCGCGCGTACGTGCGCTCGAGCGTGGACACGGGGGCTTACGAGCGGGCGTGCGTGGATCTGACGAGTAAGTTTAAGTCGTTGCGGAGCGTGACGCGGGATTCGGTGCCGGATCTCGATCGATTCTTCGAGACGTACGGGGCGGCGGTGCCGGCGGCGAGACGGCGACTCGAGCGCGGCGTCCCGGCGACGGCGGAACATCGCGCGGCGACGGCGAGAGGGACGGAGGAGGAGGGGAAACACGAGGCAAAGATCGTCGCGGAGGCGACGCATTGTTTCATAGGGGTGATGGACACGCTGAAACTCGATATGCGGGCGAAGGATCAGGTGGCACCAGTGGTGGCGGATTTATTGTTGGCGCTGTGTAAATTGGCGAGACTGCCAACGGATTTCGAGGGGACGCGGTGCGCGAGGAAATGGGCGCTGCGGATGGATACCATGCGCGCGAGTGAGTGTCTGAGCGTGGACGAGGCGAGGGAGTTTTTGTACGAGATCGAGAGCGCGTACGCGGCGTTTTTGCGGTGTCTCGCGGCGTGAGTCGCGCGCGTAGAAAAATTGTTGTTGTTCTTGTTCTTGTACACGTAGTAACGCTTCGTTTCAAACGTATGAATTCGTCACACCACTGCCTGCGCTATGCCGTGATGATGCGTCTTATAGTTTCTCGGGGGCGTTCTCGGAACGTCCGGACACGTCGCGCGCACAACGCCCACGCCCTTTGTCCTTCCCTCGCGGAAGATGACTCTCGTTCCCACCGTCAAAAATTCGGGTCTGTGCGACCACTCAAACGTCACGAGCGCGCGATCGCCCATTCGAAGGATGTCTTTGCCCGCGATGGCGCAGATTCGTGCGGCTTGTCGCACGGTGACGCAGTGTAAAATGGGCGAATAACCAACCTTGAGCGTCGTTGGATGACTGAGGATTACCACCTCCGCCTGAAATTGCCAGCACGCCTTGGGATTGACGCTCGCGTCGCACAAAATCATACCCTTTCGTATCTCGTGTTTGTGTATGTGACCTTTGCGCGGCTTAATACAAAAACTCCCCGTCGTCCCGTGCTCCACGTGCTCGACAGGGACGCGTTTGTTCTGAATGCTCTTCACCAACACGGGCGTGAACGCGCCGTGACCGTCCGGACCGAGCAACATCGACGCGTGCGCCTGAACTTTGCCGCTCACCACCAGCCCACTCACCACGGTACCGATCCCCTGTACGGTGAACGAATCGTCGAGGTACACGAGCGGCTCGTTTCCTTCCAAAGGCTTGAACGTTTTTCGAGACGGAATGTGATTTAAAAACATGCGAATGAGATCCAATCCCTCACCCGTCACGCACGACGCCTGGAACACAGGTGTGATCACCCCGCCGGCGATGTTCTTGACCGTCGTCATGACGTCTTGTTCGTTACGCACGAGAATGGGTGTCTTGTGCACGCCCGGTCGTTTGAGCATTTTAAACAACGCCTCCAGCGTCGCGGTTCGATTCGCGTCGCTCGCCATATCAATCTTGGTGACGACGACGAAAAATGGCACCTTCAAACCCAGCATGATGGATACGTGTTCCTTCGTCATGCCCACGATTCCGCCTCTGTTCGCGTCGACGCACATGAGCGCAAAGTCCGGAAGACTCCCGGCGATGCCGTGCATGGTTGTTCGCAGATATCGCTCGTGACCGCACAAATCGCTGAAATGAATCACCTTCGAAGAGGCGGAGACAATCTGGTCCCATCGAAGCTGATGCGCCTCGCGAACGTCCGGATTGGCGTAGTTGACTATGCTCCCGTCCGGCGCGTACCCGACGATTTGTTGACTGATCGCTGACGTTCGACCCGTCTCGAGCTCGTGTTTGTGCCGAAACACGCCGCCTCTCGACAACCCGCGCCCGTTGTCCAAACCGCCCTCGGTCAACACGCCCAAAATCGTCGATTTCCCAGAATCCACATTCCCTAACGTCGTGATTCGAATCTCCTTGTGTTTCGTCTCGCGTAATCTCTTCCGAATCAACGCCGTCGCGCACACTCGCCCCTCTCTCGCGCGTCGCTCGCACACCTTTGTACAGTCGCACTCGATCGCCGCCGCCATGCGCGTCAGCGTCTCCACGCTCTCTCGCATCTCCTCCTCCGTCAACCCGAACGCCCCGCCGTCGTCGTCGACGCCGAGTTCATACAGCGCCTCCCCGTCCCCTTCGCACTCGCACCGCCATCTGAGCTGCGTCACGAGCTCCTCGAACCGGTCTCGAGAGACACCGACGAGCGTGCGCTTAAATTCGTGATTCCCATCGTCGCGTTCGGGTTCGAGCGCGCGCGCGAGCTGATCGAACCCGAACGCATCCGTCGGACTCGTCGCCGTCGTTTTCCCCATCGCGTCGGCGTCGGCGTCACGCGTCTCGCGTCGGTGGGGGGCGCGCGCGGTGTGTCGGCGGCGGGGTCGTTAGAGAGACGGTTGGTACTTTTTGTCTGGACACGCGAAGTCGTCGAAGGCTACGGCGGCGTCTGCACGGACCACTCCAACACGTCGACCGCCTGCCAGAGCTCGCCCGAGGAGGCGGTGAACCCCACCCACGCGTCGGTGTGGCCGTCGCGCAAAATGCTCTCGACGGCGAAGGGAACGCTCATGAGCGGGACGACGTCGTCGTCGAGGTAAACGGCGAGAACGCCGAGGGTGTCGGCGGTGTGCGCGCTGAGGGCGGTGGAGAGACCGGTGATCTCGCCGGATTCGATGGCGAAGAACATGTCGTCGACGGAGATGTCGGGGGTGTATCGGATGTGAACCTCGTGGACGAGACCGTCATTGATGGAACTGTCGCTGATGGAACCGTCGAGGGCGACCGAGGCGAGACTGGCGCTCGCGTGCGCCGAGTTGGCGGATTTGCCGCGCGTGTGAATGGCGACGTGACTCTCGCGAGGTTCGTTGAAATCTGGGGTGTAGACGGTGTCGAATTCGAACGCGATGGAGTACGGGATGCCACCGTAGCCCAAGAACGGACCACCGGCGCCGACGTCCGTCGCGCCGGGGACGGCGTCCTTGTCGTCGCGAATGACGAAGGCGAAACCGTCGCCCCCTGTCGTGACGCATTTTTCATACATGGTTGTGTGAATCGATTGGACGAAGGCACCGGACACGCTCTGCACGAAATCACACGTTTGCGTCGCTTGCGTCACCATAAACTTGAAGGTGACGTTGAAACCTCTCGTGACTTCCTGTCGTTGTCGATGCCAAAAGGCACCCGTCGCGTTTTTCGTGTCGTCGATGACTCGCATCGCTTTGTAATCACACGCACCGAGCTCGCGCGTTCCCTCGTCGTCGCTCGCACTCGTCTGAGTCCGGAGCGTTCCGAACGAGTCGATGCGCCTCGGACCGCGGTCGGCGGTTTGCGTGGATTGGGTCTTTTGTCCGTAATCCTGCGTCCACCAACCGCCCGAGACTTTCCACGAACCGCTCGCGGCGCTTCGCTCCATGGACGCGTCGAGTTTCGAGAAACGCGATTCCAACCAGACGCGTTCACACGTCGGCGGTACCGGTTCGGGATCGGTACGCCAATCGGCCGCACACGTGCACCGCTGGTCGGCCCACTCTTCGACGGAGTCCAAAATCCGCTCGTCGAAATCATTCCACGCTTGATCCTTCCGACCTTTCGCGTACTCCCAGTCGTCCGGCATGGCCTCGCTATTCGTGTAAATGCCGAGATAATTATCATTCGTCTTCTTACCGTGCAGACGGTGCGTTCTGCGATACGTAGATCCCGTACAGAATGGGTAAATGACGCCGATAAACTCCGCCTTGACTTGGAGTTCTTCGTAGTTGCTCGTATTCGTCAGTCGTCTGCTTTTGACGACCACTACGTTATCAGAGCTCGGAACGCTGGTTGAGCTTATGATGTCGTCACGACCGGCCACGAAAATAGACTGCCACGAATCCAAGTACTCTTGTTCGACGGATGTCTCTCCGTACACCAAACTCTCGACAATCTCAACTTCGGCGGCGTTGGCGATGAGCGAGTCGGGCTGAATGGTGTATGTGGTCACCTCGTTCGTAGAAGTCTCCACGAACTCTAAAGAGCCGCTCGCGATCTGATCCGCCGTGTAGGGTCCGATGATTACTCCGCTCGGAAGCTTGACTAAATAAATTCGCGTGCACAAGTTTGCATTCTCTTGTCGCGCGGCGTCGTTCGCCGCGAGGCACGTTCCGCACGCGTCCAACGTCTTACCGCTATTCGGTACACCGTCGCATCCGCAACACCCGCCGCCTCCGGCATCACACGCCGTTTTGAATTCTACTGGATCGCTACATCCACTACCGACCTGTCCGATCGCGCTCGGATCCATCCTCGAGTCGGATGAACCGAAACACGCGTCTTGTACTTTCCCGCTCGCGATGATACCATCGCATCCTAAACACGTGCTCCCGTCACTCGTCCCCTTGCAAAACCCACACGCGTCTACATCTAAATCGTCCGCCTCACACAGCCCGCAATCGTCGGGATACACGCCGCCCAAGGGCCCCACTGGCGTCCTGTCGATGGCGCAACCCGCGCAGGCTTCTAACTGTCCTCCGCAAACGCCGCACGCGTCGCGTTGCGCGTTCGAAGTCGCCGGCTGCGAGCTCAGCGTCGGATAACACATGGTCGTCTCCACCGCCCGTTGTTCTTCGACGAGCGTCCACGCATCATCGTACGCCTGCTTGGCGTTCGCGTACAGGTCTTGCACTTCGATGCGCTTTTTGGGAAACGTCTCGTTCTTAAAGTCCGTCATGAGCGTTTGCGCTTGCCTGAACGCCTCCTGCCCTTGCTTCCAGAGACTTTCTATCTGCACGTGCACGTCCGGTTTGACCCCTTTCGGGTAATACGACTCGGAGTCCACGCACACGCAACACAAATCCCGCGTGTTCCCTCCGAACGCCACCCCCGCGCAGTCGCAACACCAACTCCACAGCGACGGATCGTCCCCCGCGCACCCGTTCCCTCCACACACCCCGCACTCGTCCAACACCGCGCCGCTATTCGGCACGCCATCGCATCCGACGCACCCACCGAGATGATAATTCGGCACGCCCGCTCTCGAAAACGTCTCGTTCGTCGGCGTCGTACACGTCCCGCACGCGTCGACGACGGCGTTCCCGCCCGCGTTCCCCGCGCAATCCGCGCACGTCGAGTTGAACGCGCACGACGGATCGCTCGCCCGATCGCACGCCGTCCCACACCCTCCGCACGCATCGAACACCGCACCGCTGTTCGCCGCGCCGTCGCACCCTCGACACCCCGCGCCGTCGCCGTCGCACGTCCCGCACGCGTCGCGCGCCAACGCTCGAAACGACGCCGACCCGGCGTACGTCACCCCCGGCGCGACCGCGTCCGAGGTCGGCGCGAGCGTGAACGCGGCGTTCGTCGCGCGCGCGAACGAGAGCGCGAACGAGAACGCGACGACCACGACGCGCGTCGTCGTCGACGCGACCCATCCTCTTCCGCGCGTCTTCATCGCACCCCCACACCGCACCGCACCGCGCCCCCACGCCACGCCGAGACGACGCGCGCGCGTTCGGCGCGACGCCGAGACGCGACGCGACTCCCCTCGACGTCCCGCGCGCGTTCGCGCCCCCCACCGCGCGTCGCCGTTCGACGACCGACCTCTTCCGTCCGCGGCCCAACGACCGGGGCGCGAGACCGGGCACACGAAACAACACACACACCGCGCGCAACCACCAGAACACGACTCACATCACCGTATACCACGTACTCAAACCACCGTCCACGCCGAATCCGTGGTCTCCCACACACGCCCGGCGCGGATCTCATCGCGTTGACCGAATCTCCGCCCGAGGGACTCGTCGGTCGAGTCCTCGACGGCGGATCGTGTGCGCGCACTGATTCGAGAGTCGTGACTCGTCGTGTACCCCCGGTACGACCGGCGAATCCGAGATACGATGGGCGCACGCAGTCGCCCCATCGTTATCGTCGCGACGAAGACGCGCGAGTGTCGGACGCGGCGCGACGTGTGATCGACGGACGATGCGCGCGGTGATGCCGACGCGATCGATGCGATCGACGAGGCCGGCGCTCGTCGCGTCGCGAGGGGCGGTGAGGCGCGCGGGCGCGCGCGCGGCGGTGGATGGGCGAGGGGCGAGGCGCGCGACCGCGCGCGCGGTGTCGACGCCGACGAGGGAGGAGGAGACGCGATCGGTGACGCGAACGCGAACTGGGGGTGATGATGGTGAAGAGACGCCGTTTGAGCGCGAGTATAAGGATTACGCCACCGGGTACGCGTCGGTGCCTGGGTTGGAGTACGAGAACATGGGTTGGGTGACCGAGGTGGAGGGAGAGATCCCGAAGGAGATGGTCGGGACGTTGCTGAGAAACGGACCGGCGATGTACGAGAGAGATGGATTCGTGAAGAGTTATCTCGACGGTGACGGCATGGTGACGTCGATCGCCATCAAGGATGGTAAGGCGTACTTTCGAAACAAGTTTGTGCGCACGGAGGACTTCGATAAGGAGGAGGCGCTCGGACGGTACACCGAGCCAAGCATCTTCACCGCGAGTGACCCGAGAAAGCCGGCGCTGTTCTACAGATTGTTTAACGATATTTTGGGGGGCGATCTGAAGAGAAAGCAAAACGGCGCGTACAACGTGTTGAACTGGGGAGATTCGCTCGTGGCGGTGGATTACAAGAAACCGTACGCGCTCAACCCGGACACGTTGGAAACGATCGGTCACGGCGCGTGCGACCTGTCCTCGGTCATGCACACGTCGCACTACCGCACGGTGACCGAGCCGAACGGAAGCCGACGATGTGTGGCGTTCCTGAATGAAGTTGACTGGCGCGCGAACGCCGGCGTCGGCACGACGAAAGCCGTCTTCTACGAGTTCGACGAGCAAGGCAACGAAGTGAGCCGTCGCGCGTACGACTACCCGGCGTCGTACGTGCACGATCTTATCGTGACTGAAAACTATTACATCTTATTCGATTGTCCGATCAAGATTGATTTCCCGGCGGTCTTCACCAAGTACATCTTTGAAAAGTCGTGCCTCTCCGAACTCATCTGCGAAGACACCGAACGACGACCGTTGTTCCGTATTTTCCCCAGACGCGGGGACTCGCGCGAAGTTCTCACCGCGCCGGCGGATTACTGGTGCTACGCGTACCACCACGTGAACGGTTTCGAGGACCCGGAGGGCAACATCATCTTCGACACGTGCACGTGGGATAAGTTTACGCTGTACTTCACGGATATTTGCAACCCGAACGGCAAGGACAACTACCCTCGCATGAAGTTGAGTCGATTCTTGATCGACATGAAAAAGCTCGAGGCAAAGCACTTCGAATTGAGCGATGTCCCGTGCGAGTTGCCGATCACGAGCTGGGATTACACAGGTGAGCCATACGAGCACATGTACCTGAGCACCTCCGTCGGTCGCACCACGGAAGGCGTCAACGGCCCCATGCAAGCGCTCACGAAGGCGTCCATCAAGCCAGATAGCAGGGAACTCTATTATGAGGAGCAATGGTTGCCCGGTGATCGCAAGTTTGCTATGGAGCCTTTCTTCGTGCCGCGCCCCGGAGGCACGGCTGAGGACGACGGCTGGGTCGTCGCTCTCGTGCACGACGCCGCCTACGAAAACAGTAACTTTGGCGGTCGCGGTACCGAAATGGTTATTATTGATTCGCAAAAGTTTTCCGAAGGCCCGGTTGCGCGACTCCGCCTTCCCACGTACGTTCCGTTCGGCGTGCACGGCTCGTGGAGCTCCAAGTATGTCGCGGGCCCGCCCAAGGAAGATGAATTGAAAAGATTAGAAGATATGCGCAAGAAAAATGATGGTAAGCCCGTCAGTCTCGGTGTAAGCGCCGCCGAGCCGGTCATCTACAACACGCCGACGCCGCAGGCGATTGGAATGGGCGTTGCCGGATTAGTGTTAGGTATCACCGCCCTCAGCTCCATCCTCCAGTGATGGGCTCAATCAAGATCCTCAAGATCACATGCCACCGAATAGTAGAGCGAATCGCGTATGTAGAACTATAATAACCTAAACTGACTATTCTTGTTTAACTCTCTCGCCGCAATTCCTCCACAGAGTCCACGGCGGGCATCGCTTTCAGTTTGCTGACGAGGCCGTTCACCAACACATCCTCTTTCGGTGAATCGGTGAGCGTGCGCTCAACGGAGTGCCGCTCACAAAACGCCTCGATGCGATCCCAAGCTTCTTGTAATTCGTCATCCGGAACGGTGATGACGAGACGGAGGAAGCCAGGGGCGTGGAAACACGCACCGGGCAACACCAGAACGGCTTCCTCGGAAAGCAAGCGCTTGGCGAAAACAACATCATCGCACGGCCCATCTTCAAACTTGAACGCAACCGGGTCCATCTTGAGTAACATATACATCGCACCTTGCGGCTCGGACGGTACGCTCAGGCCTCTCACGCGCGCACAACGCTCGACGCAACGCGTGTTTGCGCTCTTGAGAACAGTCAACGTTCTCTCGAGCCAGATCTCTTCGTTCGCCTGAAATATTCCCGGGATGGCAGCCTGAATCGGCGTCGGTGGGCCGAGGGAAACTTGGCATAAATTATTAATCGCCAGTTTCACTCCCGCAGCTTGTAAGATGTGATCGTAATCGTGCAGAACCAACCAACCGATGCGCCAACCCGGAGTCAACCACCGTTTGCTCAACGCGCTCACCGCCATCACTGGCACTCGTCCACTAAAGTTGGCGATGGATTTAAAAGGCTTAGTCTTGTCGAAAAATACGTCTTCGTAGACCTCATCGGCTATTATGGGTAAATGCAACGCCTCACACGTCGTGCAAATCGCGCGAAGGTGCTCTTCGCTGAAAACCGCTCCGCACGGATTACTGGGATTGTTCACCACAATCGCCACCGTGTTCTTATCTCGTAATCCTCTAACGTCATCCAACTTGATTTGCCAGCCATTATCTGGGTCCAACTCATAAAACTTATACTCGATGCCGTGCCTGTGACAAAGCGTTTCGTAAAGCGGGAATCCAGGCTTTGGGAGTAATATATTTGCGCCGTCGACGGCGAGCGCCGCGAACGAGTGTGAAAGCGCTTCTGAGCATCCCACAGTCATGAAAACATCCTCTGCTTGGAGTGGTGGACGATTCTCCACGGAATAACGAGCCGCCACGGCGTCCCTCGCTTCCACCATGCCCGCGCTCGCCGTGTACCCGTTATGCACGCACGCCGCGAACGCCCCGACCACCTCCTCCATCGCCACCTTGGGCGGTAACAAGTGTCCGAACACCGTCGGATCTCCCTGTGCGAGAGAGATCAACGACTTATCCGGATTCGCCTGCCCTACCATCTCGTCCACTATGCGACGGATGGGATTACACAAGTCCTTCAGCGGCGACGCCTGCACGTTCCACCCGTTCTCGCGATAGCCATCGGTGGGAGTCTCGCGATCGATCGTGATAGACCGCCGACCCTTCGTCGCGCCGACCTCGTGGCTCACCGTCATCGCGTCGTCGCGTCGCGCTCGAAGCTATTTCTGTCCCGTCGCCGTCGGTGCGCGCGGCGGCTCCCCTTCGAGACGCGCGCGCGGCCGACGCCGACGCAGAAGATTCTACCGAACGGTGCGGGCGTCCCGTTCTTCACCTAAGTCACGTCGTTCGCGCGCGCACGCGAGCTCGCGCGCGGCGGAGTGACGACGATTGTTTCGCGGAAGTCTTGTCTACGTCACGATAAGCTTTTTCTTTTTCGAGCTCGAGCGCGCTCTCGCTAAAAAAGAGGACGCCGCGGGCGCGAAAATGTACACTGTGATGCTACAACGAATGACTATGGAGAAAGAATGAGTTGAATCTACAGTTTCGATGGAAACTTTGACGACGACGACGACGAGGCGGCGAAGAGTTCGCTTGCGGAGGACGCGACTTCTCGAGGCGACTCCATCGGACCCAAGTGGCTGTTGTTCGGGAACTCGATAAGCGTGCCCGCAGGGACAGCGGTGGCGAGGGACGGCGCGATGACGGCCGAGTATATGGGCGAGCGTCCGTCCGGGGCGACGGACGTCCCTTTGGCGATGGCGACTGGGCACGCTATTTTTTGCAGTTGACCGAAGGCCTCGGTTTCGGCGTTGCCCGCCTCGTAAATACCAATTTCAGTCTCTGTAGAGCACGCGAGGCGAACGCCGTCGCCATCTTCGGCCGGAATGAACCCGCCGTCGTTGACGTACGCGTTGAGTGCGTCCTTGTGCCACGCCTTCGTCGGCATCTTACTCTGATACGCGGCGAGCGCCTCGGCGGCGCTCGAAAACCGAGACCTCCGTTTGGACGCGCTCTTCACCATGTACGCCGTCGACGCCATGAGCGGCGAATCCGGAGACACGTCCAACCCCGGCGCGTCTCGGGGCGAGAGCACGAATATCGGTTCAAACGCGTAAATCGACCGAAACGTCCCCGGTCGCCTCGCCTCAGCCATCAACAACGCGTGCCCGCCGCATGAGTGCCCGAACGCGTGACACCTGTGCAACCCCAACGCTGTCACCACCGCCGCGCAATCGTCCGTCAGCGCGCTCCAGCTCAACCTCCCGTTATTCACCGCCCCGGACCGACCGTGTCCGCGGAAATCCAACGCGTAACACGCGTACCCTCGCCCACAGAGCTCGGCGATGAGCGGCTCAAAGACGCTCCCGTGAAACCCGTTCGCGTGCGCCAGGAGCACCGCGTTCGAGTTATCGCGCGCGAGCAACCACGAAGCGCTCGCGGGAAGGTGCTCCCGCACGTGTATCGTCACGCCATCGGCGGAGACGACGCGCGACGACATCTGCGGTCGAGCGTGGGTCGGGGCGCCCGAGTGGGCGCGGTGGGCGCGGGGAAACCGAACCGTTTGAAATTCGAACCTCGCGGTGACAGCCCGCGGCAGACGCGCGCGCGCATCGGTGTTGTCGCGCTTAGCGGCGAGATCTCGCGGTAGAAGAAAGGTTTTCGCGCGTGTACGACGCGGAGTCGACGCGCGACGCTGAACGACGGCGCGGTTGTGCGAGTGGGCACGGGGTTCGAGAATTTGAGCTCACGCACGATGTTGGCGCGCATCGACGAGGACGGCGCGCACACGGGGTCGTTGGAGGTCATCTTCGGTCCGATGTTTAGTGGTAAGTCCACCGAGCTGCAGAGACGACTGCGCAGGCACACGGTGGCGAGTCGGAGGGTGCTGGTGGTCAAGTACGCGGGGGATAATAGGTACGACGAGCAGGTCGGCTCCACGACGTCGGCGGTGACCCACGATTTAGCGTCGATGCCGGCGCTGCCGACGAAAGATTTGCGAAACATCGATAACGTTTCGCACAACTACGACGTGATCGGCATCGACGAGGGACAGTTTTTCGACGACATCGCGCACTACTGCGAAAAGTGGGCGCAAGCGGGTAAGACTGTCATCGTCGCCGCGCTGGACGCGACGTTCCAGCGTAAGCCTTTCAACTCCATCCTGCAGCTCGTGCCTTTGGCGGAAAAGGTGACAAAATTGACCGCGGTGTGCACGGACTGCGCGGCCGACGCCGCGTTCACGGCGCGAACGACCAAGGAGACGGACGTGGAGGTCATCGGGGGCTCTTCCTCTTACAAGGCGGTGTGTAGAAAGTGCTATGAAAAGTATGCGGCGGAGATGCGTGAGAACGGCGCGAGCAAGAAAACGATGGTAGGGACGCCGTTGACGAAGCGCGTCGCAGAGCGGATGGGTGAGCTGAGTCTGAAGACGCCCGCTCCGACGGAATCTTCGTTCACCTTTGCGACTCCAGCCACGCCGACTCTCGGTGAGGCGACGGTGCAGAAGACGAAGAACGTCGAGAGTTCGGTGATGAAGAGCGCGAAAAAGTCACGTGGGTTCGGTGGCCCGGGACGGTCACCCCTGAACGATTTTATGACTGGATCTGGTTTCCACCGCTCTCCGCTCAGTACGTTGCGTTAGTCTGCGCCACCAAAACAATTAGGCAAAAAACTTTGAGATAGACGCTGAAAAAGCGATAATCGGTGACTTTGTAAACATCTTTCACTAGTGATCACATATTTGACAGTGTATTCCCGTCCTAATTCTAATTGGCTAGCTTTGAAACCGATCTCCCAGGCCACCTCCGGCTCGCTTTAACATCTCTTCAGGTTTCAATTCTCCTGGTTTCCTAATCTTTAGATCGGTGTCACGATCGAACGGACGATACTCCCAATTCGTTCCATCATTCGGACCTTCTTTCTTCTCCTTCTTCTCCTTCTTCTCTTTCCTCTCTTTGTCGCGTTGCTTCTCTTGGTGCACCTCAACGAGAGATTTCGCTCGTCGCGACGCGTTGTACTCATCTACGAGGCGCTTAGTCTCTTCTTCCTTCGCTTTAGCGGCGGGTAACACGTACTGTTGCTCTTGCGCTTGCAAAAACAATTGTTTTTCGCGTTCCGCCGCCTGTTGCGGAGTATCCGTCCACGCCGCCTCCATCTCCGCCGTTCGCGCAACCTTTTCAGTCTTAGCGAAAGCGGTGAAACTCGCCGTCGGGGGACCTTGAGCCCGTTTCTCCGGCGGAAGATGTGTCATCCATTCCTCACGTTTGTCGCCTTCATCCTTTGCGCCGTCGAGTAGCTCGTCATCACCAGGAAGAGGAGTTCCCTTCATGCGCCGCCATGCCGCTTTTTCGCGCTCACCCTCGAGCCATTTTTCGAACTCTTCACGCTCGTTCGCTTCGTTTCTCTTGGCGTCAATTTTGGCGCGCTCGTCATCATCCGAAAGCGCCGTGTGCGCCTTCTTGATGGCGTCGAACGCTTCCTTTGCGTCTTCGTGCGAACATTTATCGGGGTGAACCATGAGGGAGAGTTTCCAGTACTTCTTCTTGATGACGCTCTTGGTGTCATCCGGCGACACACCGAGGATGTCGTACGCGTCTCCGCCGCGCTTGACAATGCGCACGAGCCGCGTGGCGCACGCTTCGCGAGTCTCGTTGCTGGTATTCTCCATCTCTGCAATAAGTTCCGGAGGCGGAGGACCGAAAGAGCTATCAAAGGCTAGTTCAGCCGCAGCCGCTTCGAGCATGCTCTTCGGCGGAACCATGGGGCCGAGAACACGCTTTATTGGTGCGTCCGAATCCTCTTGCAGCGCCTTTTCGTCTTTTGGCGGCGGCATAGATGGACCTATGTCGGCTCCAATTGTTGGTTGCGGAGCGTCCTCGTCACTATCGCTCGCGTCCTCAACAGTGGCGGCGTGCGCCTCATCGCCTGCCAACACCTGCAGTTCACTCGTATTTTCAGCTTTATTTGCACGTTTCTCTTCGGAACGAGATTTCTTACCCACCTCAGCGTCAGGGGCTGGCTCTGTCCACGGTTCGCGCGCGGCGCTGAATTTTTCCAAATCGCTCGCCGACTCATCAAACACGGCGCCGAATCTACTCAACAGACTCAAATCGCGCTTATCAAGCGCCCACATTCCAGTCCTCGATGAACGCACCAAACACGCGTGATCAAAAAAGTAATCCAAATAGTTGCGCATCAGACTGTCGGCGACACCCGCCGTCGCCACGCCTTGACCTCCGTCCACCGTTCTCAACAAATCTCTAAAACTATTCCGTTCGCTCGGAAACTTGGCGAGCATGTGTCGCAGGGCATCCATCGCGAGTCGTCCTCGCTCCACCTGTTCGCGAACCGACCATCTCGGCGCACCGTCGCTTCCAGAGTCGCTCTCGCTGGAGCTCTCGCTCGAACTCCGGCTCGAGTCTCTCCTCCTTCGGCGCCTCTTTCGCTCGTCTCGATCGTCCCGATCGCGTCGACGACGCTTCTCCTTGCTCGATTTTTTCGATTTCTTCTTGTGCTTGGACGACGAGCGACGCTTCTTGCGTCGCTCGTCGTTGTCGTCGTCAACGTCATCGTCTTCGCCTCGGCGTCTGGAACCGTCGCGCCGCCCCTCGAGTCGCTCGCGCTGGTGTGCCGCGTACGCCGCGTGCAGCGCCTGCACGTTGGATAACGCCGCGTTAAGTTGCGGGTGATTGCCCACCATGACAACTCGGCGCTCGCGTCGTCGCGACCTCGCGCCTCACTGTGCGGCGCGAGCGAATTCGGATGACGTCCCAGACGGCGAGAAATCTCACCGACGTCGCCGCGCGCGTCGCCGCGGCCGCCGTGCGCTCGGGTCGACAGGCGGCGAACGTTCGCCTCGTCGCCGTGAGCAAGACCAAGCCCGTGTCCCAGCTCAAGGAGTGCTACGACGCGGGGCAACGCACGTTTGGGGAAAACTACGTGCAAGAGCTCGTCGAAAAGGCGCCGCAGATGCCCGACGACACCGTCTGGCACTTCATCGGGCACCTGCAGAGCAACAAGTGTAATCAATTATTCAGGGCGTGTCCACACTTGGCCATGTTGGAGACCGTGGATAGCGAAAAGTTGGCGAACAAGTTGAACAGCACGCTCCCTGAGACGCGCGTCGAGCCGTTGCGCGTGCTCGTGCAGGTGAACACATCCGGCGAGGAGTCCAAGTACGGCGTCGAACCGGACGCGTGCGTGGCGCTGGCGAAACACATCTACGATTCGTGCCCGCGATTACGATTCTCCGGGTTGATGACGATCGGGATGCCCGACTATACGAGCAAGCCTGAAAATTTTGAGACGCTTCGGCGGTGCCGGGAAGAGGTGTGCGCGGCGCTCGGCATCGAGGAATCCGCGTGTGAACTGAGCATGGGGATGAGCGGTGATTTCGAAGCGGCGATTGAGATGGGAAGCACGAACGTTCGCGTCGGAAGCACGATCTTCGGGGCGCGAGACTACTCCAAGTGAGTTGTATTCTTTTTAATCTTTGCCTTTTAGAAAAACTTTTAGAAAAAACGTCCCGACGCCCCGCAGCCTCCCGGCGTCAGAGCGCGCCGCGCGGTCGTCTCGTCGTCTCGCGCGCGTCGCATGTCGAGAACAAAGTCAAACGCGTCCGTCGCGCTCGCGCTCGGTGCGTTCGCGAGCGCGACGTTCGCGTTCCCGCTCTGGTATTGCTACGCTCCGA
>Ga0181569_10000027_pt1 | contig 99345 bp, 70 predicted proteins | sample 101ome_19_FD_132452 | JGI IMG/M metagenome (GOLD analysis project Ga0181569, IMG submission 132452) | Coastal salt marsh microbial communities from the Groves Creek Marsh, Skidaway Island, Georgia - 101405AT metaG (megahit assembly) | ecosystem: Environmental > Aquatic > Marine > Intertidal...
CGCTCAGCCTTGGCGGCGGCAGCCTTGGCTTCAGCGTCGGCCTTCTTCGCGGCAGCGGCGGCTTCGCGCTCAGCCTTGGCTTCAGCGGCCTTGTCGTCCTCCTTCGGTTCAGCCTTCACCGCGACGACCGGCGCCGGTTCCGCCTTGGGCTCGGCCGGCGCCGGGATGTTGAAGCTCGGAATGTCAAAGCTCGGAACATTGAAGCTCGGCGCTTCGAAACTCGGCGCTTCAAAGCTCGGCGCGTTGAAGCTCGGCGCGTTGAAGCTCGGCAACTTGAAGCTCGCGGCGGCGCCTTCGCTCGGGCGGCGCTTCTTCGTTCCCTTCGGAGTACGATCCGCGTCGTCGTCACCGAGGTCGACTTTTCGCGACTCGTCGATGCCCCGATCGTAACGGTACGGGAAGTAATCGTCCGTTTTACCGGTAATCGCGTCGTAATCCATGCTCGAAAGACTGTTAGAACCCTTGAGTTCGCTGAGGTAATCCTTCGCCGCGACCGGAGCGGCAGTCGCTTCGGCGACGTCGGCCGCCTTGGTCTCGGCGGGGGTCTTGGTTTGCGCCTTGGTCGACCAAAAGTTGTCGAAAGAGCTCGGCGTGCTCACCTCGACACGCTCCGGCGCGTCAGCCTTCGCATCTGGATCTTCAACCGGGTCGACTTCATCGCCCTTCGCGGCGAGCTGCACGACTTCGGTCGCCATCTGCGCCGCGTTGGCCGGCTCGATCGCCCCCTCCACGCCCGAGAGCACGGAGAACGCGACGACGCCCGCGGCGCCCATGCGGGCCAACGCGTTCTTCTCCACCGGCTCTTCGGATTCATCCTTCGTGGCGCGAGTCGTCGCACGGACGCCTCTCTTGGAAGCGTTCGCGCGCTTCTTCGCGGAAACCTATCCGTCGTCGCTCGTCAGTCGGGTACAAAAATTAAACACTCCATCCTCAGATCGTTTCCTCGCGCCCCATCCCCCGTCTTCGTCCACGTCTCCGCGCGATCGACGCCTCACGCGCGCGATCCATCGACCATTACACACCCCCGATCCTCGCGCGCGCGTCGCGCACCGCCTCCCGAACGCGTCCACGCGCGTCCGACGTCGATAATCCAGCCAGCGCCATTCATCTTCATCTTTCATCCGTCCGATCGCGCGCGCGCATCCTCCCGCGTCTCCCGTCTCCGCGCTCCGCGCTCTCGTCGTCGCTTACCTGTGCGTTCGCGAACGCGCCTCGCAGGGCGCTCTGCGACATCATCATCTCCCTCGCGGCGTGCGCCATCGTCTCCCGACGCGATCGTCGCAATCCATCCGTACGATCGAGCGCGCGCGCGAGGGTCGTCCGCGCGTCCGAGCGATCATTCGCGCGTTCGGGACACGACGACGAGTCGTGACTCTTAAAACACGCCTCTCACGTCGCGTGGTGTCCACACGCCGCGTGTTTTTTTTATCGTCTCCATGTGGGAATCGAACTCGTAGTGAAGGGTACAGAGACGCCATGTATTTGCGCGTCGATCGGATTCACACACGGCGCGACGTGGACGCGTGCACGCCGCGCGGTGTGGACGCGAGTGGAATATCAACCGTCGCGCGAACGAGGGGGGGTCCACGCGATGGAGTCGCGGACGGCGAGACGCGAGACTGAATGGACGAATGGGATGGATGGGATGGGCGACGCGCGATGGGACCGACGCGCGACGCGATGTCGCGATGTCGCGATGTCGCGCGCGCGCGGTGTGTGATTTTCCCACGCCGTCGTCTCGCGACCTCGCGCGTCGTCGACGTCGCGTCTCGCATCGACGCGCGACGACACCCACCCACCGACGCGCGCGCGATGTCGCGCACACGACGGTGGGGTGATGGGGGTGAGGGGGGGGTGTCTATGAGTCACGACCGGTCGAACATTCTCACGCATTCGAGCGATTCGCGCGTTCGACGCCGACGACGAATTCGCCGCGCGCGTCGCGATCGACCCCCGGTGCGCGCGCGTCGACGCGACGTTTTCGCCGCGACGTTTCACTCCGTCGTCTCACGCCTCGCGCGGTGACGACGCGTCGTCATCGCTCTCTCTCGCGCACGCGCTCTCTCGTCCTCGCGCGCGCGGGTCCCCAACCACCAATCATCATCACCCCGATGTCCGCCCACTCGCGAACGACGGGCGCTAAACCCGCGAGCGTGCTCGACGTCGTCGCGCGCGTGAATTGGGCGATCCCTCGTCGTCTACGCGTCCGTCTCGCGCGTAGCGAGGACGCGACCGGGGTCGCGATCGACGCGCGCGAGGGAGAACAAAACGACGCGCGCGCCATCGTCCGTCGTCCGTCGCCCGACGACGACGACGACGACGGCGGGACCGCGCGAACGTCCGTCGAGCGCGACTGACTCACCCGTCGACCCTTCCTTGCTCTCGTCGTCGTCGTCGGTCGTTCGCGTGCTCGTGGAGATTTCTCGTTTCTCGGTGTGTGACTCAAGAAAGAGTCCGTCCCCGTGGGCGACCGACCCCCGGTGCGCGCGTGGATGCGCGGCACACGTTCGCGCGCGCGACGGACGCGAAGTGCGCGTCGACGTCTGGACGAACGCGCGAGTGGAGGGATAGTTTTTCGTTCGAGTCGGCTCGTGCGTGATCGGGTCGCGACATCGCCCGCGCGAGGTCGAGGGAGTGGCTCGACGCGCGCATCCGCGGGCGCATCCGCGCGCGGTCGCCCTCGGTAGAATTCCCACGCGCGTCGGTGCGAGCGCGCGCGAGGGAGGGAGTGGCGATCGGTGCGAGCGCGCGAGATGGCGGAACAATTTCGGGAGGGCACGATCAAGCGCGCGTGCTACGACGCTTTGCTCGAGGCCGGCGCGCGCGGGTTGACGGTGCGTCGTCGGACAGCGCTCGCGAACGATCGACGACGCGCGCCGAGCGGTGGTTTTGCGATTTATGTGGAACGCGGACCGTCGTCCTTGGCGGAACGAGGCCACAGTATGGAGATTGACGCGTTCGAGTCGCGCGCGCAGGTGAAGGAGATCGCTCGAGCGGTGCGAGAGCGATCGGTTGGCGTCAAGTTGGGAGGCGCGACGCCGCAGAATACCATCGTCGGGCAGTTATCGAAAGGTGCGCGCGAGAGGGCGAGTGAGAGGCGACGCGCGCGCGGATGGGGGCGCGCGCGGAGGCGACGCGACGACGACGCGACGGCGAAGACGCGGAGAACACGACGACGCGGAGACTGACGACGAGACGCGCGACGTAGATCCGGCGTTTATTTTGATTAAACGCGCGACGTACAGCGTGGTACCCGAAATGCCGGAAGAGGTGGAGGCGCAGACGCGCGCGACGCGCGGCGTCAAGCGCGAGAGAGAACCGGCGTCGGGCGTCACGGAAGTTGCGGCTGAAGCGGCGGCGAACGTGAAACCGGCGTTGACGACGATGACTTACGAGAGTGAGAGCGATAAGAGTTCTCACTCTGAGCTCGTGCACGTCAACTTGGCCTACGAGCCCGGGTGCATGGTAGAAGTAGCGCGACCTCACGAGTCGCACGGGGCGACGTGGGCGAGCGCCAAGGTTATTGAGAACGACGGCACCACCGTCACGCTCGGCGTCGAGTCCGAGGGTGGTGACGAAGCGAAAGTCGACGTCATTCGACTTCCGGCGACTCTGTTGTCGAGCGCGATCCGTCCGAGACCGCCGACTGAAACTCTGGCGGTGGACCAGTCGCTTCGTCTGAACGAGGAAGTGGATGTACATTACAACAACAGGTGGTGCGAAGGCTACATCTCTCAGATCACGGATGCGAGAGGGAAGATTGTGGTGTGTTTCCCGGGAGTTGGTGTGAAGAAGGACACGGCGTTGATCATCTTCCAAGATTCTACCGGCCAGTCGTGGATGCGCGAGACGTGGAACAAGACGCGCCCGAAACGGGTGTCAATCAGGAGAGGTTGGACGCTGTCTCTCAACGGTCAGTGGTCGCCGAGAGGCGTGCCGCAGGAAAATGGTACCACCGGTCCGGATTCCGCCTACAAGCAACTCGCGGCGGCGAGTGTGAGCGAAGCTGGTGATAGCACGCAGCGTTTCACCGGCGGCAAGAACGTCGCGAGCGTCGCGAGCGAACGTCCCTCCAGAAACGTCTCAACCGCAATCACGGGTGCCGCAGTCGCGTCTTTCGTTGGAGACTCCACAAAAGGCGTGGTTACTTCGGACGAAACAGACTGTCCATTCAAGTCCATTTCTGAAGCGTGCTTCCACCTGTTGCTCACCGCCGGCCCGGCGGGTTTGCAAGTGAGCGCGATGGTTCGCGCAATCAAGGAGCGATCACTCGTGAAACTCGCTGGAAAGACGCCAGCGAACACCGTGTATAGTCGACTGAGTCAAGATTCGAGATTTGTTAATGTTTCGCGCGGCGCGTACGCTCTGGTGAGCGTCGTGGAGGCGGCGGCCGAGGCACAAAACAACGCCGGGCAACACAAGTCACAAGCCGATGAGTCCCCAAAGCGACCGGCGCCGCGCATATCCGAAGACCGAATGCGCGCCGCGATGAAGCCGATGAGCACGGAACATTCGGGAATCAATCGGGATGGTTTCGCGAGCGCGACGCCGTCCATCGCCGGGGACTACTCGATTTCAAAGAGCTGCATGTCCGAGCTCTCGAACGCCAGCGAACTTCTCCTCGGTCTTCGCCGGGGCAGGGGTAATTATTAGTCACTATCGATGCACTCCTGATGAGACATTCAGCAGCTCTCGCAGGTTCACATGTATAAAAATAAAAGCGCCGAGCGCGCCTCGTCGATCATAATTTTGTCTAGAAAGCACCGGTATAAAGTATAAATATACACGTACACCGTATCGTTACATTCGTCCCCTATCGCTCGCCGCGAGCGACGTCTAAAACCAACGAGGTATCGAATGCATGGGCGGCACCGCGTGCGTTCGTCCCAGCGTCGCGCTCACGCCGATCCAAAAAAGAACAAACAACGCGTACGAGGACGCGAATGAGTCGATGAAAAACTCCAACCACTCCCCGACCTCGTCCAGATCCATCAACAACCACGACGTTTCGAAAAAGTACGCCCCCACGTTGATGAAGAGCGCCCCCCACACGCTCCACCCGAATCCATAGAACCCAACCATGCCGTAGATGCATCCAAAGTACCACGCCAGAAAGTACTTTGTCAACGCATTCACTCGCCGCACCTCCTCCCTCGTCCACGCCTCGTCGCCACCGCGCGCGCGAGCCTTCTCCAACAACGCCTTATCGTCGACGAGTCGCGCCTTGGCGAGCGCCACCGTGCGCGCGACCGCGTTCGTTCGCGCCATGGTCGACGATGCGCGCGTCGTCGCGCAGTGACGGCGTCACGAGTCGAGTCGAATCTCATGCATTCATTCATTCATTCGTTCCACTCGAGTCCCCCGCGCGCTGACGTCGATCGCCCCTCGTGCGACCCGCACTCGCTCGCGCGCGCCCGACGTGCGCCCCGACGCGAACGACAGGTCGAGCGGTCGAACGAGACGTCCGCCTCTCGATGAGCTTTGCCGCGCGCGCGTCCGCGCCGACGGTGGTGTCTTCCGCGCGCGTCGCGCGCGCGCGCGCGCCTCGGGCGCATCGCGCGCGCGCGCGTGCCGACCGCGCGGCGACGCTCAGAGCGCGCGGCGCGGTCGAGATCGCGCAGACGGCGCTGGAGATGGACTCGGAGACCATCACCGCCGGTCTCGCCGCGGTGGCGGGACTCGGCGCGGGACTCGGGATTCCAATCTTCTTCGTCTGGCAAGAGAAGAGAGATAAGGAGCGTCTGGAGGAGATTCGCGAGCTGAACAGAGCGACGCTCAAAGCGACCGGGGAACAGATGTCGGCGGAGGAGATTGAAGAGTTGCGACCCGCGAGATACCTCGATCGACGCGAGTTCAAGGATGACGATTAATCCTCTCGATGATTGTCGAGAGACGCGAACGCGACGAGAAGACCCGCCGCCGACGGCGGGGGCGCGTCCTCGGAGCGCGTAGAACGTTTAGAGTTATTGTGAATTGACGTGACGACACTGGGACATGATTCCATCTACTAATTATATTAAACCTCGCTACGCGAACCGATCGTGAACGCGCGATGGGATTCACGACGCGACGTGAAGATGTTGCTCGGCGGGCGGAAACTTTGGGTAAATTCTCTTGTAGAGAGTGGCGCATATCGTGTCGTGTTGATGGATGACGTTGTTGAAGATACACTTCATGCGTCCGTGCGTGCCGACAGGCTCGACGATTTTGCCTCGTAAACCGTACTTGGTCCAGAGTTCCAAAGGCCTGAACCAGCGAATGTCGTTCGGGTTGTGGAACATGTATCTCGCCACGCACTTGTGCTTGTGCGTGCGAAACGGAATGCCGCTGAGAATGACTCTCTTGAGAATGATTCTGTCCGGATTCGCGTCTCGCACGTTGCCGCTCAGACACAACTCGGTGCTGATGCCGTTGTGATCGAAGGACTCTTTAAATCCAATCACGGGCGCCGGACCGTATGTGATGGGACCGTACACGCTCGCAATCGTCGGCGAGCGCGCGCGCAAAAAGCGCTCGAGCTTGTGCTTTTCGCCCAAGTTGTCGGTGTTGTACAGAGGCCCCGCGCGCTCGCGTCGGAAACCGACGTGGAACCAGAGCGGATCCTTCGACTTCAACGGCGCCTCGTAGTGCGACGACTTGGTGACGCAATAGTTCATCAGCGAAAGGCACGACTCGTACTGCAGTAATCCGCTGAGAACCACCGGTCCCGCGCCTCCGACCCAACCCGTCCACGACGGACCCACTCCCGAACCGATCGTCCCGTCCGGACCTCGTGGACACGTGTCTGGGTTCGGCGGCTCGTACCCGCCTCTTCCTTCGAACAGGGCGACCGCGGGGATACGCGGCACGCCGTCAATGGTGATGCGCACGTACGTTCCGATTTGCGCGCCCGCGACGGCGTCCTCCTCTTGCAACTGCAACGCACGCTTGTGCGCGCGCTTGAAATTTTCAAATGCGAACACGCGCGAATAATCGTACGGAAGCGATTCCTTTGGATCCCACGGTGAGGACCGGAATGATTTGAGTCCACGATACTTGGCGAATCGGTCTCTCGCGACGATGTGCGCGGGCGTGTCCATTTCGTCTGGAAACTTCAAATCCTCATTTTCCGCATCTTGCAATGCCGCGCGCTTGTTACTGTCTCGCTCGGCCATGTGCATGTTACGTCGAGTTTCCTCATCCATGTCATCTTCGTCGTCATCACCGTTGTTGACCCATTCCTCATCCGACTCGTCGTCCTCAATCTCGGCACCCCCCTCGCGCATCTCCGCCTCGGCGCCGAAGGTATCTTCACCGGGCGCATCTGCCATGTCCTCATCGTCCTCGTCTTCCGCATCATCGTCACCATTTTCATCGTCGTCGTCCAGGGCGAGCCACGACGCTTGATATGCGCTCATACCGGCCGGTTTAGACTTGCGCATCGTCTCGAGCTCCGCCGCCTCGAGCTCTGTCGCCGTCGGCCAGGTTTGCTCGCCGGCGGTGCCGTCGGGTTCATTTTCGCGCATGACATCTTGTGCGATCGCCGGATCGCGCGTCCACGTCATCAAAACCTCGTCACCGTCCATGGTATCGTCCGCATTACGGCGTCCAGCGTTCAGGCGCGCCTCGAGAGGCTCTTGGATGGATTCTATTTTCGTCGCCGGAAAGTCGCCGACGCCGGGCAAGTGCCAAAGCTGACTCGCGTTCGCTGGCACCGCGCGAACGTACCCCTCGACCACGACGGTCGCGAATCGTTCATCTGATGGATTCGGAATCACGTCTCGACGTTGCGCGAGAATGTACGGTCTTTGGTGGCGCCATCTCGGCGTTTCGCCTCTCATCTCAACCGTCTGTCGAACGACTTCCGCGAACTCCGCGCGCGACGTCGCGGGGAGCACTTTCACGCGATCTGTAGGTACTTGCAGCGCGTTAGCGACGATGTTGTGCATAGCCTTCTTGACCTCTTGCTTCTTGCTCTGCTTGACGTCGTCCAATCCTCGAAGCGCGAGCAGCGTTTGCGGGATACCGAGCGCCTTGAGCGTCGGTAAACACTGCTCGACCGCTTCGCTCGGTTCGTGCGCGCTCACCGGCGAGACCACCATCAACAAATCACACACCTTTAACGTCTCCAACGACGCCAACTTATTCGACGGATTCATCAACAGGAATGAAATTCTCTGACGATGTCTCCCGCACGTCGTCGTCCTCGGCGTCGCGAAATCCTCAATCAAACCCTTCACAAAAATCCCCGCGTCCTCCCCTTCGACGCCTTCCCCGCGCACGCTCTCCACTAACGTCACTAAATACTCTTTCAAATCCTCCATTCCCTGTTCTGTCTCGTTGAACGCCAACACGCCCACCACGCGCGGCGTCGACCTCGAGAACCGCCGCTCCGCCATGATGGCGTCCCTGTTCGCGTCCCGAATCTGCTTCGCTCTCAGCGCTCGCTCGCGCTTACTCCCCACACCCTGTCCAACCTTCAATCCCGCCCGCGCGCGCACGCCGAACATGGCGTTCGTCGCCGCATCGCCGCTCGTCTTGTGTCGCTTCCACGAGTGTTTGCTCTGATGCTTCCCGCTGTTGTGCTTCTTGTTGCGCTGTCCGTGCGCGCTCGGACCCGGCATGACGGCCGACCGCGCGTGGAGAAGACGTGGGTTCGCTCGCGCGCGGTGGCGCTCGCCGCTCGTCGCCTCGAGCGCGTCGACGTCGTCTGCGGACGCGCGCGAGCGAACGACGGCGGCGGCGGCGGGACGCGTGGTCGTTTCGCTATCAATTGTCCATATTGTAACATGGCGCTTCTCGATGTATGTATTTAGCTCCCTATCATTGCTATGTGTAAAATGTTTATCGGTGTACCTTCCAGGGACGGATTGGTCGCGCGAGCGGATAAAACGTCCTGCGTCGCCACACGCCGTCTCGCGAGACGACGAGCGCCCGCGCGCGCCACCGAACGCTCGCGAGACCTTTTTCTCTCGCATCTTCGCGTCGTACCTCGATTTCGAGCGCTTCGTGAGACGCCATGGCGACGACGATGACGAGCGCCACGCACCGATCGACCGTGCGCGCCGCGCGAGACGCGACCGCGCGACGCCACGGTCGTGCGAGACGCGCGCCGACCATCGTCGCCAGGGCGAACGAATCCCCGGCGAATGATCTCATGATTCGCGCGGCGAGAGGCGAGCGCGTCGAGCGCACGCCGGTGTGGTTGTTCAGACAGGCTGGGAGACACCTTCCCGAGTACAACGAGTACAAGGCGTCGACGGGGAAAAACTTTCTCGAACTCTTGGCGGATCCCAAGGACGTGGCCGAGGTGACGATGCAGCCCATTCGTCGATACAACTTGGACGCGGCGATCCTGTTCAGCGACATCTTGGTCATCGCGGAGGCGTTGAACATCGAGGTGGAGATGCCGGGTGGGAAGGGAATTTTGGTGCCGAATCCGTTGAAGGGACCGGAGGACATGTCCAGAGTGCCGGAATCGATCGATGTCAACGACAAGTTGTCACACGTGCTCGCGAGTGTCAAGGAGATCAACGAACAGATCGAAAAGGAGGGTTTGGGTGTGCCGTTGATTGGTTTCAGCGCGGCTCCGTGGACGCTCATGTATTACATGGTGGGCGGCTCGTCGCGTAAAAACACCGACGTGGGCATGAAGTGGTTGAAGGAGCACCCAAAAGAGGCTCAAAAGTTGTTGGACATCTTGACGGACGTCGTCATCGATTACCTCGACGCACAAGTCAAGGCTGGCGTGCACATGGTGCAAGTTTTCGAAGCTATGTGCGAGCACATCACCGAGGACAGCTTTTACGAGTTCGCCATGCCGTGCATGGAGAAGATCGCCAAGGAGATGAAGACCCGCCACCCGAACATTCCGTTGCTCGGCTTTGCTCGAGACGCCCCCTACGGCATCGCCGCCCTCCAACGCGCCGGCTACGACATCATCACCATCGACACCGCCATGGACCGCGGCGTCGCGCGCGACGTCTTGGCCCACGACGCCCAGACTCGCGGCGCTCAAACTTCCGGCGTCCAGGGTAACTTCGACCCCAACCTCCTTCACAAGGAGAGCGGTTCCTCTTTCGAGGGCATCGAGTCCGAGGTGAAGAAGATGCTCTCCGATTTCGGTCCGCAAAAGCTCATCGCCAACCTCGGCGCGGGCTTGAGCGGTAAGGAGGACGTCGAAAAGGTCGCCTACCTCGTCGACAGCATTCACCGCGTCTCCGAAGACATGATCGCCGCCGAGAAGTAATGCACACGCGTTATGTTCCATTCTTTTTAATACCTCAGCCGCTAGCTCGATCGATTCATTCTTCGCGTCGCTCGGTCAACCAGATACCGAAAAACAAGCCTAACTGTCCGCCCGCCTCCCGCACACACGCGCGCGGTCATGTCGACCCACGCGCGCGCCCAACGGGCGACCGCGGCTCGACGCGCGCGCGTCGCGCTGTTCCTCGTCGTTCTCTGTGTCTTCATCGCGTCGGCGGCGGCGTTCGAGCTCCGATGGTCGTTCGGAACGACGCGTTCGACCGATCGCGCCTCCCGCGCGGTCGACGCCTCTCGCGACGGCACCGAGACGCGCGACGTCACCGACACGGTGCGGAAGTGTGTGACAATCGTACTCGCGCCTCTGGGTTTCGGTGTGGGCCTGCGCAAGAGTCCCGTCATGCGCGCCAAGGTGCTGAGTTACGCCGCGGTGGCACTCGCGTGCGCGTGGTACGCGGTGCGCAGAGCGTGGGCTCGCGCCGCTCGCGCGTGCACGCGATCGAGCGTGCTTCGCGAGCGCGAACTCTTTCGTCAAGAGACGATGCGCCTACGGCGTCAACCGTCGAACGCGGCGGCGAGTCCGTCGATGAAAGGGACGCCCAAGCGCGGAGGCTCGAAAAAGGAGAGCACGCGCGCCGAACTCTCGGCGCTCGCGCGCGCCAAGTTGCAGACGGCGATGGAGATGGGACGACAGCTCGAGGGGTACACGGTGGCGCTGCGATCGGTGGAAAGTGCGGTACCGGCGAGCGAGCTGCACGAGGACATGATCTGTGATAGTGGAGATCGAGAGAGAGACGTGAACGACGTGTACGAGCGCGCTGTGGTGGCGAGCGGCGCGAACGCGCGCGACGCCGAGGAGAGTTTGAGGCAGCGCGCGGCGTGGCACGCGGCGCATGAGTTGCGACCGGCGATGGAGGCGTGGGCGACGTTCGGGGAGAAGAAGCGTCGGGCGTTGTACGAATGTTATCAGGGAGGGTGGTACACGGCGAACACGCCGCTCGGCGTCCCCGTGTATGTTGAACGGTTGGGTACGGTGAACATGGATAAGCTGTTACAGTCCGTCACCCTAGAAGATGTCATGCAGCACCGACTCCGTATGCAAGGGTACATGGTGAAGACTCTGTTACCTGAGATGGCGAAACGCGACGGAGTCATCGCGAGAGATAAAATTATTCACGTCATCGACATGAAGGGCGCGGGCTTGAGTTTGGTGGCGAGCAGAAACATCAACATCTTTAAAGAGTTGCAGCAGATTGACAAAAACTTTCCAGAGTTTTTGTATCGCACGTACATTGTAAACGTGCCCCTGGGTGCGCGCATCGTGTGGACGACGTTTTCCGCGATCCTATCGGCGCGCGTTCGCGCCAAGGTGCGAGTGCTCGGCGCGATGAAGGGGGGTAATCTGGCGAAACTGTCGCAAATAATGGGTGGCGACGAGCACGTGCCGGATTTCCTCGGCGGCAAGTGCACGCGCCGTCTCGACGAGTGCCCGCCGTGGTCTCTCAATCACATGAACGACACAGAGTTCGTTCCTTGGGAGAAAGGTGTGTTGTTAACGCGTCTCGCCGCGGCGGCGCCGCTTTCGCCCTACGCGTCCGCGCGCGTGCTCTCGAAAGTCAGAAAGAAGGCTATGGCAAAAAATCTCGACGAGGGCATGGCCGATGACAGCGACAGCGAACTCATTTGCGCGCGCACGTTCGACGGCAGCGAACAGCACGAAAAGTCAAATGTTTCGAGATTTCTTTCATTTCAGCCGTAAATGTCGATTCCGAGACAAAGCCTCGGACGAACGAGCGTCAACACTGTGCGTTGTCACACGTGAGCGCGCCATGCGAACGTTTCTGTGTCTCGTCGCGTTCTTGGCGCACGGCGCGAGGAGCGCCCGCGCGCTGCGAGTCGCGTTTGTAGCGGACACCGGCATCGGGAACGACTCGCCCGGCAGAGAATGGACAGATTGGTACGGCAATTTGCGCAAGCCTAGCTACAAGGTTGACGGCGTCGAATGCGCCAAATTCGATTCTTCGTACTGCGGCGACTACAGCCGCGCGAGAGACGTCTTTAGACTCGCACGAGAGGCCAAAGCCGACCTCATCGTACACGCGGGCGATCTCGATTACGTCTCGAGTCCGGAGAGTTGGTTGCGTTTCTTGACGGAGCACGCGCTGAGACAAGGAGTCGGGTACGTCGCCACGAAAGGGAATCACGACGTCGACGGATGGGACGGCGTGGAAAATCTGTGGTCGGGTCCGCGAGGCTATCAAGCGCTTCTGTCGCGACAAATCCCGCGCGGGGCGAAGACGTACGGCTCGTACGGTGAAGATTTCTCCATGACGATTGGAAACACGTTGTTCGTCTTGTCGAGCGTCGGTTCCGAGCGACCGGGCGAATCCGCGAACGCCGAGCACTACGAATTCTTGGAACGCGCCCTGTCGTCGAGCGAGGCGACGTGGAAAATCTGCGTCTGGCACATGACGCAGAATGCGATGCAGTCGTCGTACAAGGGCGACGCGACCGGATTCGGCGCGTACGAAATATGCCGCAAACACGGCGCGTTCATCGTGACTGGACACTCGCACGTCTACAGCCGCTCGTACACGATGAAACGCTTCGGCACGAAAGTGTACGGGTACACGCGCGAAGATTTACAAGTCAGCGATCGGGACAAACGCACGATTCGTCTGCGCGCCGGCGGCGGCGCCACCACCGGCGTCGCCGTCGTCGGCGTCGGCGGCTACAAGAACGAAGCCCAACTCACCGACAGCGGCATTTGGGCCAAAGTCTACAGCACGTCGTGTCAACGCACCGACTCCACGTGCGAACGCGCGCGAGACGCCAACAAATACGGTCTGTTACTCTGCGACTTCCCCGAAGACATGTCTTCGCGCGCCGCGTCGTGCGCGCTCCGCGTCGTACCCAGACGCGGCGCCTCCGACGCCGCGTTCCGCGCGCGCGCTCGCGACGCCGACACCGTCATCGACGCCTTCACGCTCGAGCGATAGTCGTCTCTGTATCGCTCTCTCTGCCTCTTCACGTCTCTGTCTCTCCGTCTCCCTCCCCCCCCCTCCGCGTCTCTCTCGTTTCTAACCGTCACGACGCGCGTCCGAACGCCCCTCGACCCTCGTCCCGCGCGTCGCTCGCGACGACCGAGGACGCCGATGTCGCGCGGTCTCTCGCGTCGCTCGCCGTCCATCGCGAACGCCCCGACGTCGGTCGGTCGATCGACGATTCGCGAATCGACGATCCACGTCAGCGACGATTCGCGTTGGAATCCGCCGCGATTCGCCACAATTCAACGCGCGAAGACCTCTCGTCGCGCGACCGACCGACGACTTCGATTCGACTCGACTCACGCATGTTTGCCCTTCGCACCACCGGTCTCACCGTCGCCCGCGGCGCGCGCGCGACGAAGACGTCTCGACGCGCCGTGTCGACGACGATTGTGAATCGCGCCAATTATGTGAACATCGCGCGATTGGCGCCGGAGACGGCGACGAGAACGCGCACGCGTGAGATCGCGCAGATCGCGGCGAAAAAAGCCGCGCCGCCGCCGCCGCCGTCTAAGCTGTTCACCGAGGCGCAGTACGTGAACGCGGCGTGCCTCGCATTTGGCGTGTACGCCGCGCAAATGCTCCTCGTTCCGGCCAAGATGGTGTCGGATCACTTCCACGCCTCCGCGGACCAGCTGTCGCAGTTTTGGATTCGCGGTGGTGGCGTCGGATGGGCCGCCCTCGTCTGGGCCACCAGACAGTTGGACGTCACCACCGCGACGTCGTTGATGATGTTCACGTCGTTCGCCGCGGGCGTCGCGTACCCCTGGGGCGCCAAGTTGAACCTCTTCAAGAACAACTTGAGCCTCAAGTACCCGATGCACTACGTGCCGGAGGCTCTCATGGCCATCTTGACCCTCGCCGGGGCCTATCTCGTGTATTTGTGAGCGTCGAGTCGTCGACTCCGCGCCGACGTCTCGCGAGCGTCGGCACTGAATAAATAACCAACCGCGCCACGGGCGACGTTTCTCCCGCGCCAGCCGGATTCACGCAACATTGTAACAATAATTCGCTTCTGGCAAAAGTTCAATATACGATTCATTCACGTCCACGAGCGTCGCTCTCGCGCGCTCGATCGTCCGACGCCGCGTCTCGCGTAGACGTGCGCCGTCGAGGTTTGCGCGTCACTGCGAGCCTTGCTCGAAACATGCATTTCGCGACGTCGACGTCGACCGCTCGCGCGCCGACGCGTTCGAATGCGCGCATCGATCCATTCGCGCGTCGTTCGCGCGCGCGCGCCGTCTCGCGCGTCGTCTCGCGTGCGAACGCGGACGACGCGTCCCCGTCGGGACTGGACGTCGATGAGCACGCGCACGTTTTACTCTTCGGATACAGCGCGCAGGAGGTGCCGCGCGTGCGCGAGCTCGTCGACGCCCTTCGAGCCGCGGTGGTGGACTCAGGCGTGGACGTCGGACCGGTGCGCGTGGCGTCGGTGTCCCCGGAGGCGCGCGGGAAAAAGTTGGACGACGTCCTGGCGGGCGCGCTCGAGGGCGCGGAGGACGCCGACGGTGGCGACGAAGAGCGCGCGGTGATGCTCCACGGGTATTCGGCCAAGGTATTGATGCCGGATCTGAAGATGGAGATGAACGAGGAGGGTTTCGAGGGCGCGGTGTTCGGGGTGTTTACGGATAAATCGCGCGCGCTCGAGCTCGGCGAGGCGGCGAAGAGCGTCGTGGACGCGCACGAGAGATATTGGAACTTGAAACCGACGACGGAGGCAGATTCGTACGACGTGGCGAAGGATGTAGACTTTGAGTATCTCGGAGAGACGGACGCGTGGGATGTGGAGCGAGTGACGACGGCGATGGCGGTGTCCATGGACCGCGCCGACGTGCTGGACACGGCGAGCGTGTCGCGCGGCGAGGAACGTTTGCGAAGCGATACATCGCACGTCGTCGCGGTGGACGGTGTGGTCGGTGAACCGCTCCGACAAGCGTTGATCGACGCGCTGACTGAGGTCGGGTACGATCATTACTCCGAGCCGGGACCGCCGGAGCACAAGTGGAATCGCGAGACGCGAGACGGTTTGGAGACGGACGACGGGGAGTCTCCGCCGCCGAGTTGGGGACTAACTCCGGAAACGTTAGATCAGGTGATGAAATCGACTGCGGTTCGATCGTTCCGCGCGAGACTCGCGGCTTTGTATCCCGAGTACGACATTCGCACCATGCCGAGCGACGCCCTCGAGCCCGACGGAATTCCGGGCTCTTGGGGCGGATCGAGCATCTGCGCCGCCATCGGAAACGCGGCGGTGTACGGCGACATGTTCAACTGGCACATCGATATGGATCCGAGTCAATTAGATCCTTCGGCGCCTTGGGTCGAGCGTTTCGGCTCGTACGTCAACCGAGAGAGAGGTCGACCTCTCTTCGTCTCCGCCATGGTGTACCTCAATCCAGGCCCTTGGCACGCAGCTTTCGATGCGGAGACCTTATTCCTCGATCCAGGTACCGGCACGGGCGTGTTCGTTCGCCCGCAACCGGGACGCGTGGTGCTCATGGATCAAGACATCCTTCACCGCGTGTCGACGCCGAGTCAAATCGCCGGCGTCCCGCGGTACTCGTTCGTTCTAAAATTATGCTTCTTCCCCAAGCACAAGCAACAAACGATGACGCTCATTCGCGACGCTTGGGGTGAACCGTGCCGCTTCGGCACCGCCGCCGGTCACGTGGGGGGAGAAGAAATCGTCGAGGAAGAGTTTGATTGCGATCCCGCGCTAGAGGACTGCGAACTCGTCGCGCTCGGCATCAACGCCGAAGATTACTTCTATTCTCAGGACGAAGACGACGACGACGACGACGAGGAAGAAGAGGAGGAAGATATTTAAATCCGCTATTAATCGATTCTTTGTGTAGTTGTCACATCCACCACGCGCATTCACCGCGGTTCGCTCGGCGTCGCGCGCGTCTTCTCGTCGCCTCTGGCGCCGACGCGCCGCACACGACCGCACGCGTCTCCGACACCGAGCGTCGACGCGTTCCCGCATGTCGTCAACGACGCGCGCGACGATGCCCGCGCGCGCGAGCGTCGCCTCGCGCGCGTCGTCGTCGTCGTCGTCGTCGTCGTCATCGCGCGCCTCGAGCGCGCGTCGCGTCGTGGGTGACGTGCGTACCTCTCGACGTCCGGCGTCCCGCGCGTCGCCCGCGCGCGCCATCCGCGGCGACGACGCCGACGTGAAGCGATTGGCGAGCGACGCCGAGTCCTTCTCCGACGAGCTCCTGCGCGCGTCCGCGAGAGACGCGGGCGCGGCGGACGATGATGTCGACGATGACGTCGAGACGTGGCGACGAAAGGTTGAATCTTTAGCCGCCGACGTCGCGAGCCTCACGCGCGAACTGGACGCGTGTTACGCGGCGACGTTCGCGACGTTGGTCGTGCGCTCGGACGAGGGCGCGACGGCGCGAACGTTCGAGGCGGAGGTGTCGACGGAGGCGGCGTTCAGGGAACTCTCCACGAAAGAGCCGAGCGCGACGGCGGCGCTGTTGAAGGAGGCTGAGAAGGACACGGCGTCGTGGTTGGCGTTTCAAAAGAATGCGCACTCGTTGAAAGCGCGGCGGGATCGAACGCAGGACGCGTTGGCCGAGGCGGAGAATTCGTTAGCCGTGGCGAGACGCGGCGGCGTCGGATTTCTCAGCTCGCCGCCGATGAAACAAAGTAAAGCGCCGGAGAGTCGAGAGGGGGTGCGGAAGATTGTCTTGTTGAGCGGTTTCGAGAGTTTTAACGTCGCACTGTACAAATCGTCGGCTCGAGATTTGAAGAAACGGTTTCCTCACGTCGAGTTGTTGGTTTTTAGCGATCGAGACATTGACGGTCGCCGAGAAGAGTTGGAAGCCGCGCTCGAAGGCGCCGACGTGTTCTTCGGTTCCTTGTTGTTCGATTACGACCAAGTAGAATGGCTTCGTGTGCGTATCGCTGATATCCCGCTTCGATTCGTCTTCGAATCAGCGCTCGAACTCATGAGTTGCACCAACGTTGGTTCTTTTCAAATGGCGGCGCCCGGAGGGAAAAAGGCGGGTCCGCCGCCGGCGGTCAAGGCTGTGCTCTCCAAATTTGGAAGCGGAAAGGAAGAAGACAAACTCGTCGGCTATCTTTCGTTCTTGAAAATCGGACCTCAGCTCTTAAAGTTTGTACCGGGCGAAAAAGCCAGAGATTTGAAGAATTGGTTAACCGTGTACGCGTATTGGAATCAAGGCGGCAAAGAAAACGTCGAGGAAGCTTTCGCTTTCCTCGCCTCTGAATACCTGTTACCACCGGGTGAGGAGAAGAAAGAGGTGTCGCTTATCGACACGATCTTCGGTCGCTCGAACGCTCCGAAGCCGCCGAAAGAAACGCCGGCGCTCGGTCTGTACCATCCGGAACTCGAAAGAAACAAGCAGCCGTACTTTGAGACGGTTGCGTCGTATCTCGATTGGCACGAGCGAACGTGCTCGCACAAAGTGCCACCAGGAGCACCACGCGTGGCCGTGTTGCTGTACCGAAAACACGTCATCACGAAACAACCGTACCTCGCGGACTTGGTGGAGTCGTTCGAAGACTCTGGAGTGTTGCCGATTCCGATTTTCATCAACGGCGTCGAGGCGCACACCATCGTGCGCGACATGTTGACGTCGGAATACGAACAGGCGAAACGCGCCGAAGGAGTCATCGAAGTCGACTCATTGAAGTCGGACGCCGCCGTCGTCGACGCGGTCGTGAGCACAGTCGGGTTCCCTCTTGTGGGAGGTCCGGCGGGGAGCATGGAGGCCGGTAGACAAGCCGAGGTCGCGCAAGGCATTTTAGGCGCAAAGAACATTCCATACTTTGTCGCCGCACCGCTTTTGATTCAAGACATCGCATCGTGGGTACGAAGCGGCGTTGGTGGATTGCAAAGCACGATTCTTTACTCTCTACCCGAGCTCGACGGCGCGATTGATACGGTGGCGCTCGGCGGTTTGTGCGGCGACAACATTTACCTCACGCGCGAACGTGTCATTGCGCTCTCCAATCGCCTCAAACAATGGCACAGCTTGCGCAAAACAAAACGGAATGAGCGTAAGATCGCCGTGATGATGTACGGGTTTCCGCCGGGCGTCGGCGCCACTGGTACGGCCGCCTTGCTCAACGTTCCAAGCTCGCTTGACAACATGTTACGTTCACTCCGTGAAGAAGGTTACTACCTCGGGGACGATGATCAACTTCCATCAGGCGAATCCATCGTGAAGGCGTTGCGTCTGCTCGAAGAGAATGCGACAGTCATGGCTGGTTACGACGGCGCCGTGTCTGCGATCAACGCCATGGCGGTGGAGGGCGAATTACCTGGCGTTAAAGTCGCAGGCGCGAACGTCACGCCATCGCAACTCAAGAAGTGGCTCGCGTTTCCAAAAGAGTGGGGCCCGACAGAGTGGGGTCCGATTCCGTTCTTACCCGAGCCGGACACGCTCGTGAAGAAAATGGAAGCTGCGTGGGGTCCTTTGGAGAATTACATCGGTCTGGCGACTGCGCCCGGAAAGGGTAGCGTCGTCACAGGACTCCAGCTCGGGAACGTCTTTATAGGAATTCAGCCTGCGCTCGGCGTCGAAGGCGATCCGATGCGATTGCTCTTCGAGCGCGATCTCACGCCGCATCCTCAGTACGCCGCCTATTACAAGTGGCTTCAAAACGAGTTCGGTGCAAACGCGGTGGTTCACTTTGGCATGCACGGAACCGTGGAATGGCTTCCCGGTTCGCCTCTCGGCAACACCGGCTTGTCGTGGAGCGAACAGCTGTTGGGTGCGATGCCGAATGTGTACGTGTACGCTGCGAACAACCCGAGCGAGAGTATCATAGCCAAGAGACGAGGATACGGTGTCATCATTTCACACAACGTGCCGCCATACGGCCGAGCGGGCTTGTACAAGCAAACGGCACAATTGCGAGAGCTCCTCAACGAATACCGAGAAAACCCATTAGAAAATGCGTCTCTGCGGACGTCTATCTTTGACATGGTGAACGCCGCTGGACTTGACAGTGATTGCCCCTACGTGGATGAGAAATCCGGCGATGCGCCGAAAATGACCCAAGAGTTGGCGGAGGAAATTTCTCAAGAGGCGTTTGATTCATACGCGAGTCAACTCTACACGTACCTGGGCGTTCTAGAAAATAGACTCTTCAGCGAAGGTTTGCACTCTTTTGGAAAGGCACCGAATCAAGAGAACATGGCGCAGTACCTCAATGCGTACTTTGACGGAGACGTCGAAGAGGGCATCATCGACGACATCGTCAAGGCGGATCCGACAGAAACGTTGGAAGCGACCAAGGCGCGTCTCGAGCAGACGTACAATCTTTCGTTACCGGTCAACGCGCAAGATGCTTTGCAAAGTGAAGGTGCGACGTCCGTCGTCGGCGACAAGGTCACCGAGGCTGTGGAAATTCGCAACTTGCTCGCGCTCAACTCTGAAGAAATCCACGGGATGCATCGCGCGTTGGACGGTGAATGGGTCCCGCCCGCGGTCGGTGGGGATTTGCTTCGAGACGGAAAGGGGGTTCTTCCGACTGGTAGGAACATTCACGCGCTCGATCCATATCGCATGCCGTCGCAAGCCGCGGCGACCCGCGGCGCCGCCGTCGCAGACGCCATTCTCAAACAACATCAAGAAGCCAACGATGGCGCGTTCCCAGAATCTGTGAGCGTCAATCTGTGGGGTCTAGACGCAATCAAGACCAAGGGTGAGAGCGTCGGCATCGTGTTGCAACTCGTCGGCGCTCGCGCGGTCAAAGAGGGTACCGGGCGCGTCGTGCGGTACGAGCTCATTCCTCTCAGCGAAATGGGCGGCAGACCTCGCGTCGACGTCTTGTGTAACATGTCCGGGATTTTCCGCGACAGTTTCGCCAACGTCGTCGGATTACTTGACGATCTCTTCGTCCGAGCTGCTGAAGCCGACGAACCCGTCGAGATGAACTTCATTCGCAAGCACGCTCTGGAGATGAACGAACAAGGCATCGAAAACTCGACGGCGCGTCTCTTCAGTAATCCACCCGGTGACTACGGATCAATGGTGAACGAACGCGTCGGCACGAGCGGATGGGAAGACTCGCGTGAGCTCGGTGATACCTGGGCTTCGCGAAACGCGTACTCTTACGGTAAAGGCGACGAGAGAGGCACCGCTCGACCCGAGGTGTTGCAAACACTCCTGCGCACGACTGAGCGCGTCGTTCAAGAGATTGATTCCGTCGAGTACGGTTTGACGGACATTCAAGAGTACTACGCCAACACCGGTGCGCTCGTCGCCGCCGCCAAAGCGGCGAAAGAAGACGCGGGCGTCGCCAACCCGAACGTCGCGTGTTCCATCGTCGAAACGTTCGGAAAGGACGTCACGCCGAAAGACTTGGATGAAACTTTACGCATGGAGTATCGCACCAAACTTCTCAATCCGCGGTGGGCCGTCGCCATGGCGGACCAAGGATCCGGTGGGGCGTACGAAATCTCGCAGCGAATGACGGCGCTCGTCGGTTGGGGCGCGACGAGCGGCTTTGCCGAGAACTGGGTGTACGACGGCGCTCACGAGACGTACGTCGAGGACGAGGAGATGCGCGACAAGTTACGCAAATCGAATCCCCAAGCCTTCCGCAACGTCGTCAAACGCATGCTCGAAGCCGCTGGTCGAGGTATGTGGGACGCCGACGAAGAGACGCTCGCCAACTTGCGCGAACTGTACTCGGACGTGGAGGACGAAATGGAGGGCGTCTCGCTCGCCAAATAAACAACGAGTTAGAGTCACCGCAATTCTTTCTGTACACTACAACCATTACTACTACGTTTTAATCTACGCACGACGCATTCGCATGCATCAATCAATCAAAGCTCGGAACGCTCATCGCCGTCGCCGTCGCGTCCGTCGCCTCGGCGGCGACGTCGTACGCCGCCGTCGCCCGCGCCGCGCCGTCCTCGCTCGTCGCCGCCTCGAACCGCACGCGCTGCAACAGACACACGTCATCCTCGCGACAAAAATACACCGTACAATCCACCGCGACGTCGTCCTCACCCTCCCCGCCTCGCGTCGTCACCGTTCGCGTCGCCTCGCCCGCGCCGCCCAACGTCCCGCGCTCCCCCGTCGACGACTCGTACCTCGAATTCGCCCCCTCGGTGAAGTGATACCCCGGCGGCAGACGCACGGTGAACTCGAACGCACCGCCGTCGCGTCGCACGACGTCGCTCGCGCGCGCGCGCGCCAACGGTCGCGCGCGCGCGTCCCCGCACGTCCCCGAGACGACCACCGTCGCCATCATCATCTCCAACGCGTCTCGGCGTCGCACGACCACCGCGCGCGATCGAGCCTTCGCCGCCGACCCCGACGACGACGCACCGGTCGCCATCGTCGCCACGCGCTCGCGGACGCGCGACGCCATCGCGACTCGTTCGATCGACGTCGCGTGCGGTCGACGCGCTTCGCCGGCTCGGTGGCGCTCGCGAACACGCGTATGGGCATGTAGTGTGACGGGCATGTTTTTACCTCTACACTGTATGCGCATACACCTTTATCCCCACGACGACCGCACGCGATGACGGCGGCGCCGCAGACCTCGGCGGGTGAACGATGGCGACGCCCGCGCGCGCGTCCTCCGCCCGATGCGCGCTCGCGGGCGATGGCGCGACGCGACGCGATGGGTCTCGTCTCGTCGCGCGTCCGCGAGCGCGCATACCGACGACGCGCGGGGTGAGCGCGCGTGGGACGCGCGCGCGCGCGGCGGCCAAGAACAAAACCCGCTCGCGCGATGATTACGACGACGTCGACGTCGACGCGTCGTGGTACTCCACGGACGAGGAGGAGGAATCGGTGGTGGGGATGACGCGCGGGGCGCTCGGGGCGGTGACGTCGGCGAGCGGGCGAGGAGGGGCGCGACAGAGGGGTGGGGTGGAGATCGTCGAGGGCCCGCGAGGGGAGGTGACGACGCGGCGGTCGGAGGACGAGGACGAGCGCGAGATGGGCGCGTTCGAGGAGGACGGTCGACGGGCGAGAAAGGGGTGGCGGCGGAACGGGGGCGACCGTGGCGGCGGTGGACGACGAGGGCAGGGGACGCGAAGCACCGGGGCGTCGTCGTCGTACGGGGCGCTCGAGCGCGCGCTGCGAGACGCCGACGACGAGAGCGGGACGAGCGCGGCGGCGTGGGACGCGAACGATGAGATTTGGTCGCGAGATGCGACGGTGATGTTGCGCGCGGCGGATACCGGGAACGCGCCGGATGCGATTTCGGCGTTGCAGCGCATGAAGAAGACGGGGGAGAGGAACGGGGTGGCGGTGCCGTTGGCGTTTTACAACATGACGCTGCGCGCGTGCAAGCGATCGCGACCACCGGCGAGCGCGGACGCGACGGCGTTGTTGCGCGAGATGCGCGAACAAGGTCCGGGTCCGGACGCGAGGACGTACCACGAGGTGATTGCGGCGTACGCGCGCGCCGTCGAGTGGAAACTCGCCGAAAAGACGTTTGAGGAGATGAAGCAAGACTTTCGAGGTCGAGGACCGACTTGGCATCCGAACGTTCGCGTGTATACCTCGCTGATCAGCGCGTATGGAAAAGGCGGGCAGTTTGACAAGGCGAGCGAGTTGTTTGAGAGTTTGTTCAGCAACTCGCACGTGCAGTTGGACACCGGGGTGTACAATGCCTTGCTCTCCGCCGCGGTGAACTCTGGACGCTACAAGGACGCCTCGGCGGTATTCGAGCGCATGCTCGACGACGGCGTTCGACGAAACGTGACGACGTACAACGGTATGCTTCAATCGCTCGGCAGGCAAAGGCGCATTCGAGACATGGAGAACATGAGCCAAGCCATGCAGCGCGCCGGCATCATGCCGAACGAAACCACGTACAGCGTTTTGATCACCGCGCACGGCAACTGCGGCAATATGGATCGCGCGCTTGAGTTATTGCACCAAGTCATCATCGCTCCGCGCTTGCACGCGACTGCTGTCATATTCAACAGTGTGCTCGGCGCGTGCGTCAAGGCGGACAACGCGGAGGGCACGCAACGCGTGTTGCGCGTGATGGAATCTGAAGGCGTGCGAGCAACCTTGGTGACGTACAACACGCTCCTCATGGAAGCCAGCTCATCTCGAGACTGGGATCGCGCGGCCAAGCTTTTCAAGGACTTACTTCGCTCTGGTTTTGTCCCAGACACGATCACGCTCGATTGCTTGTGCGGCATTGAAAAATTGCAAGCGAGCCGCGAACAGGCGCTGCGTGAGGAGATTGAGCGCGCTTCTAGACAAGGTACCGAACTTCCGGAGTTTGAGCGAACGTGCAGCGTCGACGACACTCCGGTCGGTAACTTACCGGTGCTCATTCGCGCGCTCTTGGATGATAAAGAGCTCGAGGAAGTGCCAGGATGGCGCGGATTCGTGTGCGACGCCTTGCTTCGCGTCTTGTACGTGAACAACGAGTACGTGCAAGTCGAAGACACGTTCAAGCACATGATGACGCAAGGAATCACGCGCACCGTGCACACATACAATTCTTTACTTATTGCTTACGAGGCTGGAAAAGAGTGGGAGAAGGCGAGCGACTCGATGGCGCAAATGACTGCCGAAGGCGTCTCACCCGACGCGCTCACGTTTGACGCCCTCATCGACGTCTGCGAAGAGATGGGTCAGTGGGACCGCGCCACGTCTTGGTTGGAGCAAGCTCAAGCTGCGGGATTCTTCCAATGCGAGGACGATCTCGGCGTCTTGGATTTGCACCGCATTCGCTCGGCGGGCACCGCGCAGTGCGTATTGCGCTGGTGGTTGCGCCGCATGCGTCAACGGGCGCTGGCCCCGCTCGACGTGCGCGCCGCGGGTAAAGGTACCCGCGCGCTCGTGTCCAACCTCAGTGGCAAGCAAGAGATGCCCGTCGACATTCGCGATTTGCCCGAGCAAATCCAAGTCGTCACCGGCTGGGGCAAGCACAGCACCATCTACGGCCACTCCCCCGTCAAGGAGCGCACGATCGCCACTCTCGGTCGACTCGACTCCCCGTTCGAAGTTCCACCCTACAACATCGGGTGCGTCGTCGCCGATCGCGGCGCAGTTCGTTCCTGGCTCGTTCGAGACGAGTTACTCTCCCTCGTTCGCTTTCTCGGCGGCAACAGGGACGCGCTGCGAAGAAATTTCAACCCGGAGAGCGGTCCGCTGAGTGCGCGCAAGTGATCGATCCGCTGCTTCAATCCGTCCACGCGCGCGCCGACATTAGTTTGTTTGCGCTGTAATCTTTTATTCGTTACCAACGCGAAGCGCACACGCACACACCGCGTCCCGTCTTTCACGTCCCCGCCCGAGGCGTTCGCCGCCGTCAACCGGACGCCAAGGCGCGCCCATTCCTCACAACAGACCACGCCTGATCGCGATGTCCTTCGTCACGATGAACGCTCGCGCGATGAAGACGACCACCGTCGTCTCGTCCGTCGTCTCTCGCGAGGTACGCGCGCGTCGTTGATCGCGTGAGCGCGTCGTAATCACAATCGCGCCACGGATGACGTCGACCGACTCGAGACTGACGTGCGCTCCATCGCAGACCCGCGCGAGACGCGTCGTTCGCGCGCGCGCGAGCGAAGATGAAGCCGAGAACTCGGCCGCCTATCGCAGCAACGAAAAGCCGGAATTGGATGGCGTGCTCGGGAAGTTGGTGAGTAATCTTCCCGACGGTCGCCGCGACTCGGCGCCGGAGAGCTACGGCTCGCGACCGGAGAGTAAAACGCTCAAGGAGGGCCGATACGCGCGAGGTGACCCGATCAGATCGGGTGGTGTGCGAGAAGACACGGTTCGTGGCGAAGATTTCACCGTCGTCGAGAGTGAAGGACCGTCGGTGACGACGCTGGTGACCCTGGCGGTGGGCGCGGCGGTGCTCTTCGGCGTGTACAAGGTGGTCGAGCTCTTGGGAGAAGAACCGGTGCAGAAGAGCCCGTCGTCCGCGCGCATGCCAGCGACGGATAAACCGGTCGTCGCGAAGACCGCGAGCGCGATCGAACCGGCGACGGCGGAATCGTCAGCCACGCCGACCGAGGCGGATTCTCTGCGCGCGCCGGCGCCGGCGCTCGAGGAGTAAACGCGAGACGCGAGAGCCCCCACCCCGAGACCGCGATCGCGCGCGCGTCTGTCGCGCGTCGACGTTCCCAGCGCATTCAACATTCAATATTCAAGCATCCTCTCCCGCAGCACGTCTCAACGTCACGCCTCTCTCGACTCGGACGCTTCATCGACTCATCGCGCCCCGAGTGCGACGTCGCGAGGCCCCTTGCGTCACACGACGGCGCCTCCATGCGCGCGGTCACGCGCGCCGCGCCCGCGCGAGCGCCCGCGCGACGCGCGAACGTGACTCCCAAACGCAGAGACGTCTCGAGAAGGGGCGATCTCGGCGGTGCATACGGCGACGTGCGTCTGATTAGTCAAACTGTCGACTTCGCGCCTCTTCGTACAGTCTCGAGGGACTTCGGTCGTGACTGACGCTCGCGTCTCTTCTGTTCCCGCGCGCAGTCGTTCAACGATGTGGATGCGTTATTGATGAATTATTTCACGTTTCGAGCGCTCAAAGAGACGTTGTCGCAGATGCAAGAGACTGATTTGTGCGTGCGCGCTCGAGCTCGTCGCGACGCTGGCGAGCGTTTCTCTGCATCGGCGCGGCGGGGGGCGTCGCGGCTGTACTCTCGACGCTCGCGCGCGACCGAATGCCTTCGCGCGACCGACTGACGATGATATCGTCTCCTCGTCCACGCGGCGCATCGCGCAGATCACCGGGTAAAGGGGAATACAAATGGCTGTACAACTTTGCCGCCGCCGAGTACCAAAACCGCGGCGACGAATTCATCGGGAAACTCTTCGCCGAGGGTCGAAGCGACCACGCGCAGAGAATTCTCGCCCAACGCGTCGTCTTGATGCGTCGCTGGCGCTCCTATTTCAACCGCGGTTTAGGTGGGGAGAAGTGTTCGCAGAAATTCGAGGATAAAAACCTCGAGCTCCTTCGCGAGCAACTGTTTTGCTCGCTCAACGCGTCGATGGACGCGGATTGCGAGGAACCCGAGCTGTACAAAAAGATATTGAAAGACTCGGCGACCGAGGAGGACGAGTGATCGTTGTCGTAAGCGCAGCGAGTTGTAACGCGTGTATTTATCATCGCACGCTCGCGCCTCCGTCCCCGGCGTCCCCGGGCGTCCCGGACGGTTGTTAACTTTCCGACAGTTGGGCCGCCACTCGTCTCGTCTCGTCTCGTCTCGCCTCGTCTCGTCTCGTCTGGACGACGACGCGCGCGTCACACTTCCGCGCTCGACGACGCGCGCGACGGTGTACACACATCTCGGTGCATCTCTTTTCGCCGACGCGTCCGCGCGACGACGCGCGCGAGCGACGCGTCGGGGCCGATCATCCGACAGCCATCGCCTCGCGCTCGACGCGTCGAGTCCGAGCGCATCCATCGTCGTCTCGCGAGCGATCGACCGACGCGTCGAGCGCGAGCGTGCAACGTCTGCGGCCCGTCGTCTCGTCTCGCGACCGCCGCGTCGACACGGCGAGCGCCATGGCGTCGCTTCGCGTCGCGAGTCTCTTCTCCGGCATCGGCGGGCTCGACTTGGGCTTGCAACAGGCGGGCCACCGCGTCGAGTTGATGGTGGAGAAGGATCCGCACTGTAAACAGGTGCTTCAGGCGCGATTTCCGGGGATCGCGCTGCTCAACGACGTCGCGGAGGTGCTGCCGTCGATGTTGGCGAACGTCGACGTCATCGTCGCGGGGTTTCCGTGTAACGATTGCTCGTGCGAAAACTTGAAGAGGCCGGGGTTGCAGGACGGATCGGCGACGCGAAGCGTCGCGCACGTGTTTCGATTGTTGGAGGGGAGGAAAGTGCCGTGGGTGCTGTTGGAGAACGTCGTGGGATTGCTCAAATGGCACACGGACGGTGGGCAGCGACCGGCGATCGATTACATCGTGACAGAGTTGGAGAATTTGGGGTATCGGTGGGCGTACAGAGTGGTGGATTTGCTCGCGTTCGGCGTGCCGCACAAGCGTCGGCGCGTCTTCGTGGTCGCCAGTTTACACGGCGATCCCAGAGACGTGTTGCTTTCCCAGAATTCCGCATGCGCCGGAGAATGCGTGCAGATCGGCACGCAAACAGAATGTTACACGTGCTTCATCACGCCGCCCCGCGTACCTTCAAAAGTGTTTTCATCATCCATAGATCTCGGGGAAAAACGACGAGGACCGTGCATCGACATTTGTCACTGTCTGACGACGAGCAACGGTCGTCGTACGTGCATCGCCAAGCAAGAACAGAAGAATAAAGCAGAATTGAACATGTTGGCCATCGAAGACGCCGAGCGACTGATGGGATTTCCGCCGGGATACACGGAACCGTGCTTTCCGCTCAGACGACCGAACGAGCGCATGCCGGTGTTCGACGTCGATTTACAGACGTTTCGTCGCTTCTCTCTCCTCGGCTTGGCGTGTTCCGTGCCACAGAGCCGCTGGTTGGGCGAGCAGCTCAAGTTTCCGTATCAGTCAAAGTACGTTTACGATGTTCTCTCTACGCCGTTTGAAAAGGCGTGTCCCGGCCCCGCGACGGCGGATCGAACCGTCAAGGCGTGGCCGCTGGCTGCTTACAACATGCTCACCATGTCGCCGGACGAACCGAAATGGACGGGTCGACGTCGCGCGCCGAGCGAAATCTCGGAGTTTCCACTCATTCGCGGATTCACGCCGCTCGGCGTGTTCTTAGAGTACTCGAAGAACAGACCCGTTCGGTACGATTTGCGCGAAGGTTACTTGCGACGCTTAGAGTTGTCGCACGAAGACATCGACAAGACAGTACTCACGGCTCTGGACGTGAAACGTGTCAAAGACATTTCGACCGATTCGCCGCCGAAGAAGACGAAGGTCATCGACATCTTAGAAGACGCGGATGACGAAGATTTACAGCTCGAAAACGAATACTACTGCTCGGACTCGGACGACGAGAAAGAAGAGGCGGCGATGACTGCAGAGGACAAGGCGAAGCGCAAGCGAGACGAAGACAACGAGAATGATCTCGACAAGCACGGCATGACGACGCACGGAAGATGCGTATGGGTGAACTGGAAAAGCTCGGTGCGCGCCAAGGCGATGTACTGGCCCGCCGTCGCGTTGCACCCTTTGCACGATCACGCGGTTATTCCCGCAGCCGTGCGCACGAACGAATTTAGCAAGAAATTCAACGACGATCATAGGCTCGTGATTTTTTTCGACGGTAAACGGTCGTGCGCGTGGGTGAAAACGTCCGAGACGTTTCCATTCGACAAGTTTTACAGTGAAGCCATGAAACAACCGGCATTTTTGACAAAGGCGAAATTTACAGACATGGTCGAGCGAGCGCAGAGTTGGTGCAACGCGCGGAATCTGGAAGCTCCCGTGAACCCTGTCGTCGCGCGCAACAACATGTACTTGTTCAGCGACCCGAGTCCGTGTCGTGAATGCGACACGTGCGTGGCTGAAATTTTTGAAGCGTCGGGCAAAGCGCAGACGCGACGCGCACGAGGCACCGCGAACGGCGATTCCGAGCAGAGCGAGAAATCGAAATCGTTGTGTCCACAAATCAAAATCATCGAGTTCGCGCGCGCCGGTAACATCGGCGCCGTGCTCGCTTTGCGGAAACAACACGCCATCGGCCAACGCCTCGTCGTCTTCTGGCATAGAGACAACGCCTTCTTTCCCGGAGTCATCACCGAGTTCGATCCTCACAAATACAGTTTTCGCGTCGACTACGACGACGGCGACATCGATCTCGATTTCAAGCCGTGGACCGAATCAATCATGTTTGCACAAGACGTTCCCAAATCCGCGGACGTCAAGGCTGCTTTAGAGCTCAAGAACGACAATGCGAAGAACGCGCTCGAGTCGAGAATCAAGCGCAACCGCGCCGAAGTCGCCAGTCCGGAGTGTCCTCTCGACACGAAGACGATGCGTCGCGACGATTCCGGCGCCCCCGTACAACTTAAAAATTAGTCTTCGACCCATTCCGTTGTTTCTTTACGCGTAGTAGAACTCGACCTTTGTTTCAATGTTGCAACGTTTCATTCCAAATTCACGCCGTCTCTCGCTGGAAACCCTCCACCACCACTCACCCAGCGTCCCCACTCGCTCGCGCGAGACGTCGCGATGTCCTTCGCCGCGAGCGCGCGCGCGTTCTGGAACCACCCCGCGGGTCCGAAGACCATCTTCTTCTGGGCGCCGACGATGAAGTGGGGCATCACCGCGGCGAACGTGAAAGATTTCTCGCGCCCGCCCGAACTCTTGAGCGTCCCGCAACAGAGCGCGGTCACCATCACGGGATTGATTTGGTGCAAGTACGCGTTGGACATCACGCCGGTGAATTATAACTTGATGGCGGTGAACATGGTGATGGCGGCGACGGGGTCGTATCAGCTCTACCGTCGATTCGCGTGGGAGTCGGCGCAAAAGGCGCAGCCAAAGGCGGCGCCGGCGCCGGCGCCGGAGGCGCAGTAAAAGAAACGCTCGCGATGATGTAATACCGATTGATTAGAGACTAGAATATTCATTACTGTACAGTACTGTACACGCGGCTATTTGATTCGATGGATCAGTGGTTCGGGTTGGGGATGCGTCGGAAGACGTTTAGAAACGTCCGTCCCGAGTTGCGTTCTACTTTTTGCCCCTCCTCGGTTCCCGTGTACAAGAGCGGGACGACGGGATCGGCGGCGAGATCGGACTCGGACACGCGCTCAAACATAGGGTGCGCACTCATGTGGTCGGACATCCATTTTCCGAGCTCCTCCACGTCGGTGATCGTGTACAAGATACCGCCCTCGGCGAGCACGTACGCGTACTCGGCGAGCAGCGTCGTCGTCACGATGCGTCTCCTGTGATTCGCCGTCTTAAAGTGAGGATCGGGAAACAAAAAGAACAACTTCTCCAACTGTCCCTTTTCGAAATATTGCGGTAAATTCTTCATCGCGTTCGCGCGCACGCACGAAATGTTTTCGTACTCGCCCGGATGGTCTCGTCTCAGCGCCAAGCACCGCTCTCGCACGTATTCGCTCACCTTGTCGCGAATCTCCATCCCGAGCATCAACGTGTCCGGAAACAACCCAGACAATCGCACGAGCATCCCCCCGAACCCACACCCGACGTCTGCGAACCGAATCTTCTTCTTCGGCGCCGCCGTCTCGCCTCGGCCCGCGTCTTCGCCGCCGAAAAACGTCGGGTAGTGCTCCGACCAATCCGTCTCCCACGGTCCCACGGGAACGCGATAATACCCATCGTTCAGTGGATTACAGTGCGCGCGCTGTCGAAAATGTTTCTTCCTCGGCGCCGTGTTCCCGACGTTCGACGCGCTCGCGAACGTCGGCACCTAGGACGCGACAGGTCCATTCGTCCGCCGCCGTCAGTCTCCATCGATCATCGCCTCGAACCCATCACGACGCATCACGACGCATCACCACGCATCACCACGCATCACCACGCATCACACCCACGAACACGAACACGTCACGTCACGCGCGCACCTCGAGCGTGGTCCCGTCCCCGATCGTCACCTCCTTCGTCCCGACCTGCATCGTCACCGCGTGACGCGCGCGACAGGTCGTCGCGCGCGCGCGGCGCGCTCGGGACACACACACCGCTCGAGTGACGACCCTCCGCATCCAAACCACCGAACACGACCCACGAACGAGTCCCCCCCCCCGACCGCCCCACCCGCGCGCGACCCGAGTCGATGGGTCGATCGATCGATCGATGGATGGTGATGGATATCGATCGAGGGTGATCGATCGATGGGTCGATGGATGGGTCGATCGATCGAGGGTGATTGATCGAGGGGTGATCGATCGATGGGTGATCGACCCATCGACCCATCGACCCATCGACCCATCGATCGATCGACCCATCGACCGATCGACCGATCGATCGATCCTCGATCCGATCTCGCGCGCGAGCGACACACGACGACGACGACGGATCGCGATGACGAGGACGTCGACGCCGACGACGATGCGGGCGATGACGCCGACGATGCGGGCGTCGACGCCGACTTCGCGCGTGAACCGTAGACGCACTGGACGCGCCTTAGTCGTCGTCCGCGCGGAAGAGACGAGCACGAGCGGTGCGTGTGCGACGGGAGGCGACGAACGCGAATGTGAATGCGACCGCGCCCGATCGACGACGCGATGCGATGGGGGGTCGCGAGTGAGCTCGACGTCGACGCCGATGGATGACGACGCGACGCGCGCGATGCGTGGTGGACGACGCGCATCGATGAAGTGGAAATAGTCGCGCGCGCGCGTGCGGTCGTTCGCGCGCGTCGTCGATGGACGCGCGCGCGCATCCATCGTCGCCCGGGGCACGCACGCGATCGCGGGACGAACGAGGGATCGCGAGAGACGCGCGGTGACGACGGACGCTGTACGCGACGAACGAGGCGGGAGTGCGAACGCGGAGTGCGCTCGGAAATACTGTTCGCGTTCTCCGTCGTGGACGCCACGAACGCGCGCTCGCGCATCGACTGACGAAAGCGCGCGTTTCCCCACGTCCACGCGCGCGCCGTATCCACAGGCTCGCTCGCCCAGGTGGTGACTGATGCGACGTTTGAGCGCGACGTGCTTCAATCGGACGTCCCCGTGCTCGTTGATTTTTGGGCGCCGTGGTGCGGTCCGTGCCGCATGATCGCCCCTTTGATCGATCAGCTCGCGGAGGAGTATCAGGGCAAGCTCAAGGCGGTGCGTGACGACGCGCGTAGCGACGCGAGGACGCGCGACGGGGAGGACGGGGACGAGGACGACGACGCGCGCGCGACGAGTGATGAATGATGACTGATGACTGACGACTGGTGACGACTGGTGACGACGCGCTGTGTAGGTGAAACTCAACACGGATGAATCCCCTAGCGTCGCGACCGAGTACGGTATTCGTTCGATCCCGACTGTGATGATCTTCAAGGATGGTCAAAAGGTGGACACCGTCATCGGGGCGGTGCCGAAGAGCACGCTGAGCGGCACCATCGAAAAGTACTTGTGAGCGCCGCCGCTCGAGACGACGTCGAGCGGGCGCGCGCGCGGGCGATACTTTTTGAGTGTGAGCCGTCGCGCGTAGAACTCGGCGCATATTCTCTGTAACGATACGCACTCTAAATCCACGTCGCGTCCTTCCTCCGCGCGAGACGTTTGCTAGCGTTGTGTATTAAAACGGGCGGGGCGGGCGAGACGGAACGAACTCACCGCGTCTTTTTGAGCGATGGGTGTTCGTCCGCGTACGGCGGGTACAGGTGAGGGTTTCTGTACGACCCACCGATCTTATCCCAAAAAGTAAAGTATTGGCCGTAATTGTAGTTGAACATGGTGTGATGAATCGTGTGGTGCGCCGCGCAGTTGACGTGCGGCAGCTTCATCGACACGCGGTCGTGAATGTTAATGGTCCAGAGACCGACGATGCCGAGAGCGATGAAATAGCTCAGATGATGCATGGGGAAAAGGAAAATAAAAATATGGTACGGGCATCCCTGTAACCAGCCGTCGAGCGGGTGGAACGCGTACGCGCTGAACGGCGTCGTGTCCTTGTACTTGTGGTGCAGCTTGTGCACGGGCGCGTACACCGAGCGGTGGTGTAAACCTCGGTGAATCCAGTAAATGCACGTATCGCTAAAAATCAAAAACAACAACGGCGTCACACAAAAGTATAACCACCCGTAATCGTTCACGTCCCAGTACAGTTTGGTCCATCCAGCCTCCACCATGAGTTCAAACGGCGCCACCATCGCCGTCATCACCGCGATTGACCACACCGAGGTAAAAATTTCATTCCTCACCTGATCCTTCCCTTCTCTTCCGGTAAACTTTGCCTTATTCTTCCCATCCTTATCCTTCCTCTGAAAGCTCAGATAGTACGACAACGGACACAGCGTAAAATACAACGCGTACGTGAACACGGTGAGAAACGCCCACATCACCGCGTACTTGCGCGTCAACGAATACTTGGACGGATCGTACGCATCGCCCGGTTTCGTCACCCCGAGGATGTGTTGATCGATCAACACGTGATTGATCCAGTGTCCGCTCCCATCGAACCCGTACAGGAGTCCGATGACGATGGGTATCTCGGACATGATGCTCGTCGTCTATCTAATCCCAGAGGGGTCGTCGGGTCGCACGCGCGTCCGTTCCTCGCGTCCGCGTCGCGCGTCCTCACCGCGCGCGGTGTCGTCTCCGCGCGCGCGACGAACCGATTCACTCGCGTCTTCGTCCGCGCGTCTTCGTCCGCGCGTTCGTGTGACGCCGTCGTCGTCGCCGTCGTCGTCGCGGATTCGCGATGACGTTGGCCTTCGGCGGCGCGCGTAAAAACGAAATCTGATCCGATGTTAGCCTTATCCTTATCCGTTGTATGACGCGGAGATGACGCACGCGCGGTGGCCCGCACACGCACACGCGCGTCCACGACGACGCCGTCGTCGCGCGCGGCATGCGCGCGCGCGCGGGCGCGGACGTCGCCGAATATGAAATCGCGCGCGCGCTCCGAGACGCGCGTCGCTCGTCGCCGAGGACGCGACACGAGACGCTCTTGCGCGCGTACGATGCGTTTTTCGGGACGAATGCGCGCGCGAATCGAGGCCGCGCGCTGCGAGACGCGCCGTACGAGGACACCGATGCGGCCGCGCTCGCGAGAGAACATCGATTTGTGCGCGACGAGGCGGAGGACGCGAGGCGGTCGCGCGAGTGGGGGGTGCGGTTGGCGAGGAGGTATCACGACAAGTTGTTCAAGACGTATTGCGTGTGCGACTTGTCGCGCGTCGAGGAGGCGCGAGGCGAGGACGGACGGGCGCGCGTGGGCATGCGGTGGCGCACGGAGGATGAGGTTCGACGCGGGAAGGGGCAGTTTACGTGCGCGGAGCGACGGTGCGAACGGAGCGATGGATTGCGTACGTTTGAGTGTCACTTCGCGTACAACGAGCGAGGCGAACGAAAGAGCGCGTTAGTCAAGGTGCGCGCGTGCGAGGCGTGCGCGAAGAAATTAGGGGTGAGCGATGGTTTCACGCGCGTCGACGAGGATGGGGTGGAGCACGAGCGACGGGCGCGAAGAGAGAGGAAAAAGTCAAAGAAGCGCAGGCGAGACGAGCGGGACGACGGACAAACGGCGCGGGACGACGTCTTGAGAGGATTGCTGTAGAATAGTGTAAACACGTGTAAAAACATCTATGTAGCTAAGAAAACTAAACGCCCGTCATGGCGCGCGCGCGCAGCGCGTTCAGAAGAACATGCCCGGACCGCCGAAACCGCCGTACCCGCGACCGAAACCGCCGTACCCGCGACCGTACCCGCCGTATCCGCGACGCCGCCCGCCGCCCGTGAGGCCGAACATGTTCGCGATAGAGAGCAAATTCCACCAACTCGCACCGCTCTTGTGCGCGTAGTACAACGCCACGATGCCGATGAGCGTGGTTAGCGAAAATCCACCTCCGCCGAGGTCGTCGTACGCGTCGTATCCGTAACCACCGTACCCGTACCCTCCGAACCCGAGCATTCTCGCCACAAATCTCAACACGTAATACGCGAGCACGCCCAACACGCACTTGACGACGAGTTGGCCGTTCGGCGACATGCGATCGTACCGCATTCGAGCCATGGAGACGACAGACGCCGCCGAAGCCGTCGCGTCCTCAAACGTCGGCATCGACGGCATCGACGGCATCGACGGCATTCGCCACCCGGATGAACGCTTCGGTCGATCGTTCATTCTCTTTCGCAGCGCCGCGAGCGACTTTCTCGCGTCCGCGTTCTCCGGCGACAGCGATATCAATTTTTCATACGCTCGCTCGGCGCCGACGTCGTCCGCCAGCATCTCACACGCCGTCGCCATCCTCGACCATCCGCGCGCCCAGAGCGGTCGCGCTTTCACGCACACGCTCGCGTCCGCCTTCGCCCGCTTCGCCGACGCCGCGTCACCGCGCTGCAGGTACGCCGCCGCGCGGTTCGAATGATACACGGCGACATCTTCATCATCCTTCGGTGCGACCGCGATCGCCTCCCCGAACGCCACAATCGCGTCGTCCCACCGTTTCTGCGCGTAAAACTCACTCCCGCGCTCTTTCGCCTTCTTCGCCGCCGCCGCTCTCGACGCGCGCTCGGACATCGCGCGACGACGAGTGCGGGACGTTCGCAATGCGATTTTCTCTCGTCGAGCGCTCGCGCGAGCGACACGTTACGTATGTTACAAAACCAAAATAATACTGAATACGAGGACGCACGCGCGTCACAGGTCTTCGATGCCCTTGTAGAGCATCAACACCGACCCGAGGCCTAATATCCCGAGCAACAGTTGCGTGAACCGTTCCTTGTCGACGAAGCGTTGCAAGTAAATGCCGAAAAAGACGCCGGCGAGACCGCACGCGCCCGCGCAGCCGTACACGCCCGGTTGGTCGATGTCGAACAGACCGTTGATGGCGTACGTGACGAGACGCGCGCACATGACGGTGACGAGGACGGCGGCGCTCGTGGCGCGCACGACGGCTTTGTCCACCTCCATGAGCGTGTAACACGCGATGGTCGGCGGACCGTGCGTGCCCGTCATGCCGCCTAAAAACCCGCTCGCGCACCCGCTCGCGGCCCACGCGAGCATGAATTTCCAATTCTCACCCTCAAACTTTAAATAATCGTTCTTCACCGGTTGTCGTAAGTACCGCGCGGGTTCCTTGTACCAAATCGCGTCGGCGGCGGCGTTCGTCGCCGCGACGACGACCGCGCTCTCGCCTCCATCATCGACGGTCTTCGACCCAGATCCATCGTCGAACTCGACGTCGTCCGCGCCCTTGTTGCTCCCACACCACTCTCTGATCGCCTTGAACGCGCCCACGCGTTCGCACACGAAGACGGCGATGAGTCCCGCGAACGTCAACTCCAAAATAGCCGGCGACACTCTCTGTAACGCCAACGTCCCGAGCGGCACGCACGCCACCTGAAACGGTAAAAAAGATACCAAAATTTGCCAATTCGTGTGCTCTCGCATCCCCGCGCTACACACGAACGGAATCATCGTCACCAGTCCGATGAACGCCTCCAACGCCACGGTATCCTTGAGCGTCCACGTCTTCGCCCCGCTCACCGTGAACACGACCCAACACACCAAAAACAAAATCGCCGCGCCGACACCCGTGATTCCCTGCGTCACGAACGCGCGATCGTCGTCGTCGATTCGTCAGTCGCGCGCTCCACGAAACCCTCGCGCGCGCATTCATTTCATTTCACTTTATTTTCACATCACGTCCCACGACTCGCGTCGCGCGCGCGCTCGCATCGCGCGCCGCACCCTGGACACGCACGCCAGAAACGATCCGACGGCGTACGTCACGTACGTCTCTGCGCGCGCGCGCGCCATCGCACCGCGCCGCCCCGCGCGAGAGACGCCCGCGACGTCGAGTGCCGACCCCGACGCCACACCGCGATGGGTTGGGTGAAAACACCCCCGAGTGCGACCGCTCGGGACGCGCACGTGATCCCGCTCGGCGCGACGAAGACGCTGTATCTCATTCGTCACGCCGAGGGGTTTCATAATCAAGGTGCGCGCGCACGATGCGAGGCGAGGCGAGGCGACGCGAGCACACTGATGTGGGAAAAGATTGAAAACTTGTGGGAACGAACGACTGACGCGACGCGCGTTCGCGAACGCAGCCGGTGAGGTGGATCCTAAAGAGTATGGAAATGAGGCGTACGCGGACGCACGTCTCACGGCGCGAGGATGGCGACAGTGCGAACACTTTCGACGGACGCTCGAGTCGCGGGACGCGTACGCGAAACTGTTGACGTCGTGCGAGCTCGTCGTCGTCTCGCCGTTGGCGCGAGCGATGGAGACCGCGGCGGGGATGTTTGGAAGCGTCGACGGTGGGGGGCGCGTGTTGATGGCGTCGACGCCGGCGGTGGAGATGAAATCGTGCGAGAGGCCGGCGTTGCGGTGCGACGAGAGATTGTGTCGCGGGAAGAGGTTCGTCGCGTTGGAGTTGGTTCGGGAACAAATCGGAGGGAATCCGTGCGATCGGCGGCGGAGCGTGAGTGAGTACGAGCGCGAGTTCCCTGGGGTAGACTTTTCGCTCGTTGAGGAGGAACACGACGTGTTGTGGAAACCGGGAAGAGAGAACAGAGAGCCCGAGCCCGAGCTCAGAGCGCGAGCGCGACGATTTCTCCACTGGTGCTTTGAGCGTGAGGAGGATTCCATCATCGTCGTCACGCACTCAGCCTTCATGTCTAATCTGATGATTGAGTATTGCATGGGTGGTCACGAACCGTGCGAAGTCATGCGAGAGCACCTGCACGCGTGGCCACGAAACTGCGAGTGTCGACCGTTGGTGGTGGTGGATTCGCGCAGGGCGTTGACGCCGCACCCGTTTTACCATGCGGGCGGCGATCCCGAGGACGAGCGCGTCGAGGAGTGAGTCGTGGGTGGTCTGGTCGGTTCCTTTCTTTACATCTATTTCTAGTCAACTAATATTACACGCGTTGCATTCATTTATCTATGACATCGTCACGCGACGGAGAACGGCGTCACCGTCGCGTCCACGACGGTTGCGCGAGCCGCCGCCAAGGCTCGGTACTCATCGTCGATCGATCCGTTCGGCACGCCCATGTGTTCCACCATGATGCTCGCCGCGGCCGATGCAAGCGTCAGCGCGTCGCGCAAACCGTCTCCGGCTGCCAAGCTCGCCGCGAACGCGCCGCAAAAACAGTTGCCGCATCCGGTTTCGTCCACGACGCGAGACACGGGAAACGCGTCGCACTGATATCCCTCACCGGTTCTCGAATCGTACGCCACCGCTCCGCGCGCGCCGCGTCGAAGACAAATGATTTTATTCGCCCCCGCGTCTCGCATGCGTCGAACCAAATCTTCGGGAGACATCGTACCGCCGTCGACGAAGAAACTTTTACTCTCAAATTCGTTCGGAGAGAATACGTCCCCGAGCGTCATCAATTCACGAAGCGCCGAGCCCGATAGCGGCGTCGTCGCGTGCGTAAACGGCTCGACAGAGATTAAAGCACAACCAGCTTCTCTAAGAGCGCCGACGAGCGCGACGTCCGGCCGCGCTGGATCGATACCGAAGTGCGCTGCTCTCGTCCGCCGACACTTTTTCGGCCAACACGCGAATTCTGGTCGCAGCATCGCGTACAACGCTTCGCTCGCCTCCGCGCGCCACACCTGCGTTCGACGGCCGTCCTTTTCGGTGATTTGCCACGCGCGAGGCGTCTTCGCGCCCGGCGTCGCGAGTAATCCGTCGACGTCGACGCCGCGCTCGACGAGCCACCGCCGACAAGTCTCGGGACAGTCGTCCTCGCCGACGCCGGCGACGAGCGCCGCGCGCGCGGTGGCGCCGTCGCGGTGACACAGCGCGCCGAAGAGCGTCTGCGGACCGCCGCCGCCGAGCGCGCCCATGACGGTGGCGCCGTCGTGAAGCACCAAGTCGTCGACGATGAGCGTCGTGGAGACGAAGTCCATCATCGGTGCCGCGGAAGACGACGACGACGACGACGCGAGAGACGCGAGAGAGGTGCGCGCTCGTCTCGAGCGCGACGATGCGCGCGCGCGCTCGACCGAGGGCGCGAACGCGCGACTCAACGACGACATGGGGCGAGAGGCGCGATGTGTCGCGACGACGCGAGCTCGAAGACGAGTGGCTTACGATGTGAATGACACCCGCGCGCGACTCTTCTACTCGATCTACTCGCCCACCACGGGCTCGAAACGTAACATCGTCACCTCGAACACGAGCGTCGAGTCGCCCGGAATGTCCGGTGGATCCCCTCTCTTGCCGTATCCCAGTTTCGGCGGCACCGTCAACCGTCTCGTCTCGTCCGTCTTCATCCCGAGCACGCCTCGCTCCATGCCGACGATCACCTCTCCGTACCCGAGCGTGAACGTGAACGGACCGTTCGATCGATCAAACTCGACGTCGTTCTCTTTCAGTCGACCGACGTAATCGATGATGACTTGGTCGCCCGCCTGGCAGCGTCCCGACGACGACGCGAACTGCCCCTCGTCGAGCACCTCGATGATCACTTTTTCGTCCTCTGGCTCGTCGAACTCGAGTCCCGGGATGGCGAAGGACTGTCCGCGCTGATCGAGCTTACCGTCGGCGACGGCCTTGGTGAGCGCGCGCTTGAGCGCGGGGGCGTTTTCGTAATCGAAGCGCTCTTTGAGAAACTTTGCGATGGCTTGCCGAGACGACCCTCCGGGGGACTCGAGCGTCTCGATGGCGACGAGGACGCGATCGAGGATCGTCTTGGGCGCCTTGGGTTTGGCGGTCGAGGCCATCGCGGTCGTCGGCGCGGGACGAAGTGGCGCGGGAGGCGACTGAGCGCTCAAAAAAAGATTATAGAGCGAGAGGATCGAGACGAATGGAACGCACGAACGAACGACGGGCGATCGTCAGAGCGTGGCGTACGATTATCTCTACTCGTGTCTATGTTACACCCCCGCGCGCGGCGATTCGCGCCCGTTCGCATCGCATCGTGTCGATGTCGTTTACGCGAGCATGTAAATGCGCTCGGCGCAATCGTTCACCAACCAATCGAACCCGTCCAATAACCCCTCTCCCGTCACCGCCGAACACCCCACGATGTGCCAGTGCCTGTTCACCAATCGTTTCAATCCCAACACGTCCGCGATCGCGTCCACGTCCATGGCGCCGCGAATGTCTCGCTTATTCGCAAAGACCAATACGCTCGCGCCCGCCAATTTTTCCTCTTCGAGCACGCTCGCCAACGCCTCCGCGCAGTCTCGCATCCGCCTGGAGTCCGCGCTGTCCACCACCCATATCAATCCATCCGTCGCCTCGTAATAGTTTCTCCAGTACGCTCGAAGCGTCTTTTGCCCTCCGACGTCCCACACGTTGAGCGAATAGTCGCCGTACGTCATCGTCTTGATGTTAAACCCGAGCGTCGGGGATATCTCGTCGATGGACTCCCCGTTCACGCGCTTCACGATGGTGGTCTTCCCGGCGTTATCCAACCCCACCATCAACACGCGAAGCTCGCGTTCCTTCGCCTTGACCTGCGAGCGCGCGCGCGCGAGCTCGGACGGTGAGTCAACGAACGAACGAACGGGCGCGGCGCGCGCGACGACGAGGCGACGGACGCGCGTCGCGCACCTTTTTTATGATGCTCAGGAGTCCCATCTCGCGCGTACCGACGCCGCCGCGGTGAATCGCGCGCGCGCGTGCGCGACTGACGAGTGGGCGCGTTTCTTCGCTGAACTAATCCATTGAACATGTTACACCCAACTCTACTTTCTCTGCCGCGACGCGGCGGTCGTATCGAACGAATGACTAGTAAATACACGTAAACGGAACGCGTCTCACGTCGTTTTGGCGCGGTGCTCAGCCTCGAGCGCGGCGATTGTGGCGTCGATGTTTCTCGGCGCCAACGGACCGTCGAAGAAGTGATGGCGTAAACCGAAAAAGAGCCGAAACGTGTTGAAGACGGTGAAACAAAACCACACGCCGGCGAGCGTGTTGCCGTAGAGGTTGAGCGCGATCAGCATGGCACCGGTGGAGACGAACATGCCGCCGGCGAGGCGAAGGAAGGCTTGATGGCCTTGCATTAAACCTTCGCCGACGAAGACGACGCCGTTGAGCGGTTGGAGCAACGCGCCGATGATGCACGGCATCTTCGCCTGCTCCTGCACCTCGGAGAGGGAGGAGAAGACGCCCAAGAATGGGAGCGCGCCCGCCTGTAACACGGCCAAGACGACGCCGACGGCGAAACCCCACACGAGGAGACGATCGGCGACGCGCTTGGCCTCTCGAGGACCACCCTTTTCAATCGAGTTCATGCGCTGCGGAATTAAAATGGTGGCGATGGTGCTGAGCGCCAAGATGGCGATAACACCGAGCTGGAACACCTGCGATGAGATGGTGTGCGCGGCGGCGGCGGTACCAGAGGCGTCCAGGGTGAGAATGGTGCGCATGACGGCCAAGAAGGTGATGTTTTGCGCTACGGCGCGGAGCTGCACGCCGGCGCCGCCGACGAGGAGCGTTCCCAACGCCGAGACGCTCGGAGGCTTAAACATATCCTTGAGCTCGACCAATTTACGTTTCACCAACAGCGTCGTGTACAACGCCGCGGAAAACACCTCTGAGATCGACGTCGCGATCGCCGCACCGGCGACGCCCATTGACTTGAACGCGCCGACGCCGAAGATGAACAACGGATCGAGCACGACGTTCATCATCTGACTCACCAACGTAATCTTCATCGGGGTCATCACGTCCAACGTTCCTCGAAACGCCGCGAACCCAACCGTCGAGACGATGGCCGGAACGAATGACAACGCTCGGTACCCGACGTACGGCGCCGCTTGCTGCGCTGTCGAGCTCCCCGCCGCGACGCCGACGACGCTCAACGCGCGCTCTTGCATCGTATACATCAACGCCATGCCCATCGCCCCCACCACCGCGGCACAAAAGATCCCCTCCCCAATCTTCTTCGACAGTTCCTTGGCGTCTCCTCCTGCCGCCGCCTTGGCCACGACCGGGGCGACGACGCTCGGGATGAAGGATATGATCCAAAACGCGCTCTGAAACACTTGATTCGCCGCCCCTTGCGCGGCGAGCGCCACCGCGTCCTCCAATCTCCCGACCCAAAACACATCCACCGCGCCCACGAGCGGGATGATTAAAAAGTTGAGCATGGCTGGCACGAACAGACTCACGATCACCTTGTCCAACGCGTCGTTTCTCGGAACCGCGTCCGGGCTCAACCACTCGCCGCCGGCGCTCGCGCTCGGGCTCGGGCTCGCGTCGTCGCGTCCGCGTCCCGCGTCTCCATCGAGCGTCATCGCCCCCGCGCGCGACGCGACGCGCGCCCCACGCGCGTCCGTCGCGCATTCTCGCGCGCGTCTGCCCGCCCCGACGCGCTGGACGGGGACATCGCGCGTCGCCCTCGCGCGCGTTCCCGCGAGCCCGCGCGCGCGACGCGTCGACGGGTCTCTCGCGCGCGTCGACGCGAGTCCCGACGCGGAGACGCGCGAGACGCTCGCGCGCGTAAACATGGTTCGACTCGTCGCGCGCGCGCGCGATGTCTTCACCGTGCGCGCGACGCGAGCGGGTGTGACGATTCGGAGCGCGGTGACGTGGCCGAATGGATTTTTGAGGGCGAGACGGCGGACGACGCGCGTCGAGGCGCGCGCGCGCTCGTGTGAAGGATAAAACGTGGTGCGTACGTAACAAACGATTAGAGAATCAACGAGATAGCGTCGTCGGCGGACGCGGCGGCGCGAAGGGCGGCGACGTCGATGGATTTGCCGGAGCGCACGGCGGCGGCGAGCGCGGAGACGTGTTCGGCGGCGCCGCTCTCGAGCATGACGCCGACGCACTTGTCGCCTTTGATCCAGAACGCGGCGAGTTTCGGGTTCAAATCACCGATCGTGATGATCTCGTCGGCGGTTTGGACGCCGTAAAAGACCCAGTTGACGGCGCGTTCGGTGCCGGGATGTTCGAAGACGCGGCTGTAAAAGTAGGGCGTCGGATCGTACTCGGCGGGAGTTTTTCCAGCAATCAAGTCGCCGACGTAGGCGGCGCTGTCGCGAGCGTGCTTGACGTGTTCCAAACGAACGGTTTCGCCCGTGAGCTTGAGCGGGAACGCGGCGATGTCACCGATGGCGTACACGCTTCCGGGCTCGACGGCGGGGCCCGAGGCGCGAAACCGCGCGTCCACCTTGACGCCGCCCACGCGACCCTCCGGCGCGTCCAAGCCCTCGAAGGGGACCGGCGCCGTCGCCCCGATACCGACGACGACCAAATCCGCGTTGATCGTCTCCCCGCTCTCCAAACGCACACCGCTCGCCGCGCCGTCTGCGCCGGCGACGATGTCCTTCACCTTGCTCGAGCGATGAAACGTCGCCCCTCTGGCTTCATACAACGCCTCGTAATGCTTCGCGATGTCCGCGTTCCACAATCGTCCCATGACGTGCGGCTCCATCATGATCACCTCGGGTTTTAAACCGCGCGTCGCGCACGACGCCGCGACCTCTAACCCGATGTATCCGCCGCCGATGACGGCGGCTTTCTTCGCCGTCTCCAGCGCCGCCGCCAACGCCAAACCGTCCGCGTTGTCTCGCACGTACCGCACGCCCGGGAGTTCACCGCCCATCGCCGCTGGCAGACGAATGACCCCACATCCGGTCGCGAGCACGAGCGTCTCGTATCCGATGGATTCGCCCGCGTTCGTCGTCACTTTTTTCGCGGCGAAGTCGACGCTCGTCACTGTCGTCGACAGTTTGAGCTCGACGCCGTTCTCGGCGTACCACTCCGGCGTCTGTCGCTCACCGCCGCCGCCGACGCACGTATGGAATCCCGGTAAACGCGGAGGATTCTGCGCGTGCAGAAATCCTTTCGTGAGCGCCGGGCGCTCGTACGGCGCGACATCTTCGGCGCCGATCACGGTGGTTTTGTTTCCGAGCCCGTGGGACACGAGCGCGCGAACGAGGTAGCCGGCGGCGTTCCCGGCGCCGACGACGACGATAGATCGCGTGGACATCGTTATCGGCGTCTTCACGCGCGCTATTCGTTTACCTGCTCGCGCGCGCGTCGCGAGTCGTCGAGTGAGCTCGCGGTGCCCGAAGGCGTCCGAGTAGATTACGCGTCCCGCCTGCCCGGCCGAGTCATGGTACCGCCAGCCGCAGTACACAGCGCCGCGCGCCGAGCTAGATGATCTCTACTTTATACTGCTATCTTCTTTTACATGACCGCGTCTCCTCCATCCTCGACGAGGGCGAGGAGCGCGTCTAATTTTTCCAACACGTCGTCGAGACTCGCGGCTAAACCGACTGCGGTGATTCTCGAGTCACCCCTCAGACCCATGCGGACACCGTCCTTCGTCAAACGAAGACTGAGCAACGCATCCGTGCTCGGCGGCGCCCTGGGATCGTTGTAACAACTGAACACGGCGCATAAGAAATCATTCGGTCGTTTCGCGGGAAGTCGCGTCGTCGACCGCGTCGTCAACCACTCGTCGTCTCGCACCCCTCTCCACGCCAAGCGCTCTTCCTCGGTGAGCGGCGCGCTCGCCACCGCCGCGTCGATCACGATCGCGTTCGCCTCCAATCGCTTCACCGCGTCGGCGTTCAACAGGGACGCGATCTCGCGAAGCGGCGGCGCGTTCGCGTTCGCGTCGTCCTCGTCCTCGAGCGACGCATCGAGCGTCGCCCTCGCCTCGGCGACGCGCGCGCGCGCCTCTCGCGCGCCCGCGACGGCGCGCGCGACGTCCTCGCCCGCGCTCGCGCGCGTCCCGTCGGTCGTCTCCGATCCATCGCGCGCCGCGAGCGCGAGAAGAAACGCGGACGCGACGAACGCGCGTCTCGACGACGTCGACGAGGAAACGCGCGTCTCCGATCGGTGCGCGCGAGACGTCGACGACGACGCGCGCGCGCGAGGACGAGGGATGCGCGCGTCGGCGTTCGCGCGCGCCATGTCGTCGCGCGCGACCGCGCGACGCGGTGTGTCAAAGCGTTCGGTCGGTACGTGCGAATACAGATGATGATGAATTACAATCGACGCGTCGTCGTCACCGCGTCGTCTCTCGCGCGTCTCGAGACGCGCGCACGGTGCTCGTCCATACCTTTCGCGTCCACCCCCTGCGCCGCCTCGTCCGCGCCGCCCGTCGACGCTTTCCCCCCTAGCGCGCCGCTCGCCGTCATCGCCCCGAGCGCGCGCGCCCGCGCGAGTTCCACCGCCTCGCGCGCGCTCACCTCGGCGCACGCGCGCTCGAGCGCGCGTCTCGCGTCGCGTAAATTCCCACACGTCTCCCCCGGGGACCACGCGCCGGTGTACGGCGTCGCGCGAGGCGCGGGCGCGCGCGAGACGTCGTCGTCGCTCGCGGTGGTGGCGAGGCGCCGACCGGAGATTCTCGTCGACGCGCGCGCGGGCGAGGGGGAGTCGTCGCGCGCGGAGGACGAGGGCGCGTCGGCGCGAATTTCCGCCTCGAGATGGCGGAGGTCCGCCATGAGGCGCTCCATCGCGCGCGACGGTTGTGCGGACGGGAGTCGGCGGGGCGCGGTGGTGAATCTCCGTGCCCGCTTTCGCACCGTATAGGTAAACAGTGTGAGTGGTGGTAATATAAACCTTATTCGCGCGGGCGCGGCGGTCGCGTGCGCGTGTGCGTGCGCGATCGCGGTCGCGCGCGCGCGCGTGCATTCGTTATGTATTCAATCACCGCGTCGCGCGGGCTCGCGCGACCGGTGGTCGGTGGTGTGTTATTCGCGCCGTCTCGCGGCGGCGGCGGTTCGGCTCAGACGCCGAGGGAGATTTTTTTCGTCTTTTCGAGCGCGAGGTCGGCGTCCAGCGCGCTGTCGGAGACCTCGTCTTCGTCGTCGTCGTCGGTGGATTTTCGCGATTTGAATTCGCCGATGTGGTACGACTTGGCGGCGGCGCCGATGAGCGCGCCGCACGCGAGGGAGACGGCGACGCCGGCGACGCCGGTTTTCTCGCGGTCGCTGTACGCGTCGTCGGCGTTCAAAACGTTGGCGCTTATCGTGACGAAGGCGAATATGATGCCGATGGCGATGGAGTATTGCGCGTTGTGCAGCGATTTCTTGTACGGCTTCAAAGCGATGATGGCGACGAGCAAGACGCCGATGAAGAGCTGGGCGAGCGACAGTTGCGTGATGCCGTTAAAGTCGCTCGACGTGTCGTAGGATGTCTTCTTCATGCGAAGCGTGCGTTCGTTCGCGAAGACGGGGATGGCGGCGAGGAGAAACTTTAACACCAAACCCGTGAGTTCCCAGTACGGGAACTCGTCGCGGACGTTGCTGAATAAGAAACCAAAGTTGGCTTGCACCGCCGGATCGTCGAGACGTTTGCGGTTGCGCACCAAAATGTACGTGATGGCGACGGGAATGCCGATCGGATACATCAAGAGCGCGATGATACCGGTGATTCGATATACCGTGTGCTCGTGGTTGGATGCGTTGATGGAGTAATCCCGTCGCAGGTACACGCCGACGTCCAAGCGTCGTTGGTTGTAGAGTTGCAACACCGTCTTGGCGACGCCGGAATAGGAGAGCACCACGAGCCACGTCGCGTTTCGTCGACATTTCTTTCGCATGCATCGAGCGATGCTTCGCACGCGCTCGTGCGTCGCGTGTCGTTCAATGACGCCCGTGAGCGCGTACGTGAGCAGACAAAACGCCGTCACCGCCGGCGGGACGACGACGGCGGCGATATACGTTGAGTAATAGTTGGATTTGCTCCCCGAACATCCCGGAGTGAGGGACTCCGTGTTAAAGTTGGTGATGTCCAACACCTCGACGAGACGACCGATGGATTGAGGCCAGTTGATGTCGTATTCCTTGAGCAGACCGAGGATTTGGGCGACGAAGAGCGTCGCGGAGAAGATGACCGTTCCCACGACTTGCTTGAGCGGCTTGCGGAAGATGTACACGAGAAACGCGAAGAACGCGATGATCCCGATGGCTGGCATCGCGAGCGACGCGTTTGATCCGCACTTGGAGCACTTACCTCCCCAGTGTCGGTAGCCCTCGGCGCAGAGCGCGCACACGGGTCCTTCGTACCCGACTTCGCAGGCGTTTTCACCCGTGACGTTGCCGGCGACGCACGATTCCGTCACCGGACACGAGAATAAAACCTCGGCGGTGTCGGACGAGCGCCACCACCCGGGCAAGGCGTCGAGCGAAGAACCTCCCCGGCAGTTACCGCCTCGCGGACACGTGAGACACTTGATGCCGTCGAAGTTGAACGTGCGGTCCTTGCACACGGTGCATTCTCGAGCGACGTCGACGCCGTCGGCGTACGTCGTCACGAGCGGCTCCGAACCGGGGAAGCACGCGCTGATGCGTACCGGCAAGTCAAGCGGCGCGATGTCTACGAGCGGTAACATCGTGTCTCTCTCGCACGTCACGCGAACGGTGTACGTCTTGTCGAGCTCACCGCGCAGAATGGATCCGCTAAACGTGGCGACGCCGCGAGACGTCGTCGAAGATGTCGAGCCGCTGATTTCCAATTCATGACGCGCGTGCGATGTGGAGGTCGACACGGGATCGATCTCGCACGTTGTCGTCGTGAATTCGCTCGTGGCCGCGTTGTCGTAGTAATCGACAAGCTGCACGGAGAAATCGTCGGCGACTTTGCCGGATTGCACACGTTCGGTGAGACTTGCCGACGACGTCATCGCGAGCGCCTCGGTGGCGATCACGCCCGTGGTCGAGCCGTCCGCGTGCGCGAACGCGCATTCGACGCATGAAAACTCCACGTTTGAGCTCATCGAGCGAAGCCAGTACGAATCGGCGCCAGCCATCGCGGTGTTCTCGTCGTGAGTGACTTGTCGTAAGAGTCCCGCGCCGAGATTGGTGGCAAAATACGTGGCGCCGCCGCGCGTCGCAGAGTTCGCGCGGAGCGTCGCGCCGAGCAACGCGAATTGCGGCGTCGACGTTTCGGTCGATGCGACGTACACACCGCCGCCGTCGATCGCGGCGTTTGATTCGATGACGCCACCCATGACTTTGAGTTTGCTGCCGACGTGCGCGACGGCACCGCCGAATCGCGACGCGGCGTTCGACTTGATGGCGCATGCGTTCATCGTGAGCGCACCGACGCCAGAGATGTACACAGCTCCGCCGTCGTCGGACGCGGTGTTCTCTTTGATCGTGGCTTGGGTGAACGTGTGGTTACCAGCGGCGATGAACAGCGCGCCGCCTCGTCCGGTGATTGTCGATTCGCATCCCACCGCGGCGTTACCGTTGATTGCCGACGACGTTGCGGTGATTTGGGCGCCGCGCGGTGAGTTTGTCGCGGCGTCGATCGGTGCTGGAACGACGAAAACGGCGCCACCGCTCGGGGCAGTGTTGTTGCGAACGGTGGTGGTACCCGCGATGACGAGCGTCGTCGGCGCCGCGGGCGTGTTCGGTTCGAGCGCAAACGCGCCGCCGCCGACGGCGTACAACGCGCGACAACTCGAACCACTCACGGCTCGGTTCCCGTCGATCACGGATGTATCTGTGAACGTGGCGGCACACGCCTTGGTGAGGTACGCGCCGCCGCCGAGACCCGACGCGACGTTGGCTCGAACGCCGACGCCGGAGCCGAAGATTTCGGCGCCTCCGTGTTCGCCGCCGTCGCACGCGAGACCGGCACCGTTCGCGGCGGTGTTTTCAGAAATCTCGCCACCGTTCAGCGTCAAAATCGCACCCGTGGAGACATGCGCGCCGCCACCGGTGAGACTCGCGACGTTGTTCGAGACGCGAGTGTTGATTAAGACGAGACGCGAACGGCCGTCCATGCGCACTCCGGCGCCGTGTTTGGACGCGACGTTGGACACGACGCGAGAGTTCGAAACGCTAGCGGAGCTCTGCGAATACATGAAGATACCACCTCCGATCTCGGCTTGGTTCTCCTCGAACGAGAATCCGTTGAAATCGGCGTGCGCGTTCGTGTAGACGATGACGCCCGCACCCCAGAGCAGCGCGCGATTGTCGGAGACGAGCCCGGTATCAAAGGTTGGTTTACCGCCGACGAAGACACCGATCGCAGCGCCGTAGGACGCCTCGTTACCGGAGGCGACGACGTTGGAGAACGTGCCGTGACATCCGTGACCGACGAAGAGACCGGCGGCGAAGAAGGCGCGGTTGTCCTTGAGCGTCAATCCGACGGCGGTGACGTTGGAGTTTTCGTCCACGTTTAATCCCGCGCCCTTGCCGCTGTCGTCGAGCGTGTTTCCGATGAAGCTCACGTTGCGCAGCGTCGCGTGGGACGACGTTTGCAAGTACGCGCCACCGCCCCGGTTGTTGTTGCCGCTTCGATCGTTGCCTCCGCTGTTCGAGATAAATCTCGAGTCGCGAATCAGCGGCGAAGAGTTGATCGAGTGCACGCCGCCGCCCATGGTTTGCGATTTACACTCGACGACGTCCACGCCGTCGATCGTCACCGATCCGGCGTTCGTCATCTTGATGCCACCGCCGGTAAAGGCGAGACCTCTCTTGATGGTGATACCGCTGATGGTGACGTCGTCGGAACCGGTGATTTCGAATCCGCGCGACGTCTCGCCGCAATCCAAGACGGTGCTCGCGGCACCCGTCGCCGAGGCGATGGACACCGCCCCAGACGAGCCGAGCGTCGAGCCACACGACGTGGTGTGCGTACCGGGTAAGAGTAAGACGGTTCGCGTCGCCGATGTCGACGTCGCGGCGAGCGCGGACGACACCGAGTCGCACGGCGTCGCCCACGCGCCGCACGTCGACGCCGATGACGCGGACGACGACGCAGAGACAAGGAGCGCATCGCGCGCGTCGAGCATCGGCACCGTCGTCGGCGAGGACGAATCGCTCGCCATCGTCGATGTCGCCGCCTTGACGCGATACACCATCGTCGATGGATTCATCACGCCCGTGAAGACGTAAGACGTTCCCGACAAGACGTTGGTTCTCGTCGGGGACGCGCACGTCGCGAGATCACTCGCGTCGCACGCATCGATGGCGTACGCCACAACATCGCTCGACGCGCTCGCGGTCCACCCGACGACGACCTCGTTCGCGCCCGTGCGAAGCGCGTACACGTTCGTCGGCGCATCCGGACCATCCGTCGAGCTCGCGTCGCCGCTCGGCGGCGACGCGCCCGAAGACGGCGACGAACCACCCTGTTGTTGATTCGCCGTCGCGCGCGCGCACAGCGCGTCGCTCGCATCCGTCGTTCGAACGATCGAACACGCGTTCGCGAAGCTCACCGCGCCCGCCGTTTGCGTCGCATCGAGCGACGTGACCACGCCGTCGCAGAAACACCCGTTCGCCTCCCACGCGCTAACGGCGTCGCAACACGCCGACCCACCGCCCGTCATGCACGGGGCCAGATCCCCGTGATTCGTCACGCAGTGCGCGCCCTCGAGCGCGCGCGATGGTAACGCGCCCACGACGGCGCAGGCGATCGCGCACGCCGCCGTTCGCGCCCATCTCGACCGCTCGCGTCGATGGGCGCGCAGCCATCGCGAGCGGTCGGGAATCGGCGCCTCACCATCGCGCGCGCGAGCGTCCGACCGCGACATCGACGCGCGCGATGGGTGCAAAATCGTGTTTCTTCGTTCGCCCTCGTCGCGCGCGCGATTCTGTCGACGCGCGCGCGGTTCTGTCGACGCACGCGCGTCGGCGGTTCCGATGTCGAACGGGGAGGCGAAGAGCCACGATCACGTGTCATCGATAAACGGGACGAAACGGTTCGTTAATACGTACACCACAATACACGGGGAGGATTTGATACTGTAAAAAAACGCACGATACGCATTCCACATGTCCGATCACACCTACCCGACCACACGCGATGCCGAGCGTGTTACGCACGCCTCGTCGTCGTCGGTCGTCGCCATCGTCCGGCGTCGCTCGGCATGGATGACCCGTCGCGCGCGCGCGCGACGGCGTCCACGTCATCGCGCGCGTTCGTCGCGGACGCGCGCGAGGCGGACGCGCTCCTCTCGACGCGCGACGTCGAGCGCGGGGATGCGTCGGACCGTGGACAACACCATTCGCCGCGGCGACGGTGGAGCGGCGTCGCGCGCGCGGTGGACGCGCTCACGCACCCGATCGTCACCGCGGTCTTGGTCACGCTCGGCGTGTGCGGGATGATTTATCGCCAGGAGGCGCTGGCGAAGCAAGGGGACGACGGGGCGTTCGTTCGGGTGGCGCACGAGATTTGGTTGGGGAGCGAGGTGCCGGGGGTGAAGCGCATGATTTTTGAGAGGAATAGAAAAGTGCTCGAGGAGGGTGGGTGGGAGATGAAACTGTGGACGGAAGGGGACATCACGGAGAGGAACTTTCCGTGGACGCTGGCGACGTTGGAGCGAGGACGGGCGTTTCATCAACTCACGGGATCGAACGTGTACTCAATGTTGGTCGATTTGATGAAGTACGAAGTCTTGTACAGACACGGTGGGTTGTATTTAGACACGAACGTGGAGTTGTTCAAGGACGTCACGCCGTTGTTTCGTCGGACGGTTCGAGAGAATAAGGAGGTGTTCATGGTGGCGGATCCTGGAGATTCGAGGTTTTATAGCGCGGGGATTTTCGGCGCGCCGACGCCGGGGGCGCAAGTGTTTGAAAAGATGTTAAACTCGACGGAATACTTGCGCGGGATAGATTTCGGCAAGAGATGCATAGCGAACGCGATCACGGGTCCGGTGTGGTTATCGCACGTCATTCGCGCCAACGTGCTGAACGAAACCATTTTGCGATTTGATCGAGACGTGGCGTACCCGCTCGGGTGCGGGGAAAATGAATTCGACACGTGCGTCAAAGAGGTGACGCGAGAGGACGCAAAGAACGATTCGCGCGTCAAGTGGATGACGGAGAACGATGTATTGAGCGGGCAGGAATTGGGTGGGACCAAGTCGTCGTTCACCAAGTACGTCGCGCAAACGTGGAGACGCGTGACGTCGGGCGCCGACGACTGGAACCCACTCATGCTTTCTCACGCGCTCGTGCAAGAGGCGGACGGCTCGTTCTGGAACACGACGCTTCCGTGTCAGACGATCGCTCAGCAGTATCCGCGATCGTACGCCATCGATCACTTTTCGTTTCACGGCGCGAGTTGGCAGGATGGATGTACGGCGAAGGAGCGTCAAGCCATGGTGGTCGAGTGGCTGGAGGAAAACATTCCGGCGACGGAAAGCCTCGTGCATCAGTGGGCGTTGTCGTTCGTTCGCATGTTATCGCCCGCACCTGCGAGCTCACTCGTCACGCGCGTGCGACTGCACGAATCCGGCGGCGCGTACAAGAAGGCGCGCTTGCTCATCACGTCGTCGCCGCTGCGCGCCGGCGCCTCGCTTCTGGGCGAGGCGCTCGCGACGTCGTCCAACCACCCGCTCCATTCGGCGCTCTGGGAGCGCGACGGATCGGTTCGATCGGATTCGTACTTTGCAAACTTTATAAATCTCGGTGATTGGTGGTCGGTGTCCGAGATGCCGAAGGATGACGACTCGTCGTGGCGCGCTAAACTTCGCAAGTTTTTGCTCGACATTGGCGTCAAGGAGGCGACCATCGACGCCTCCTTCACCTATCCCGGTGAATTCTTGAACGAAGTGTTGAGTCGGTGCTGGGAGGCGGGCGTGGATAAAGTGTACGTGTCCCTCATCGGCGTGCACGTCGATTCCACGTCGCGCGACGTCGATCGAATGGAGAAGTTGTTGAAATCCATTCTCGAAACCGTCGCGGAGACGCCGCTCGTCCTCTGTCTCGGTCGCGATAACAAGCTCGACATGTACGTGTCCACCGTTCGTGCCATGAACGGTGACGCGCCGTTGCAGCAAATTCGCGAGACGGCGGAACCGTTCGACGCCGAAAACGTCACGGTTCGCGAGCGTCGAGACGACGTCGCCGGCGTCGGCCGAGTGCGCTTTGACGAAGGGCGCTACCAGGAATTCGTGCGCAACGACAAGCGTTGGACTCGAACGACCGCTCGCGTGGTCGAGGCGCACGACAATCACTGCGTCAATCTCAAATACGAGGACGATCTCTCCACCCCGACGGCGTTGGCGGAAACCATGCGATGGCTTCACGATCGATACGCGCTCGATTTAAATCACGAGGCGACGCAATTGCTCAAATTGGAGCGCGTCAACGCCCCCGTCACCGCCGACGACATCGTCAACGTGCGCGCGCTCAACGCACACGCAAAAGTTTTCCTCAGAACCGGCGTTGAACCGTCGACGGATGACATTGAAGACGCGTACGACGAATCGACGTGACGTGACGTCGGCGCGATAGAACGCGTAGCAGCGCACACAAAAAGTCGCGACCGAGTGAATGAATAGCGAGCGACGACTAGCGAATAGATGGACGAATGGATGTATGCGTGTATGTAAGCAGATGTTAATCTCGTCTTCGTATCACACGTACTACACGATCGCGCGCTTACAACATTTGTTGCGCGCTCTGGGACGCGAGGGCGAGGAAACCGAGCGCGTGCCCGATGGAGCCCCACGCGAGCAAATCGACGAGGGTGAAACCCGCCGGGTCGTTGGTGGAGGTGATGAAGGAAGCCTCTTGCGCGCGAGCGTCACCGGCGGCGAAGTGCGTCTCACCGTTTTGGGTCGGCAAACCGACGCGCTCGACTTGCGCGCGTTGGTACGGCAAGAAGACGAATCGGCCGAGCGCCAACGCCGTGGCGTTCGCGGCGCTGATCGCGACGTTCACGTCGTCGAACGCGCGCGCGGAGACGCGGGCACCGCGCTTCGCCGTGCGCGTTTGCTTAGCCACGCGGCTACATCACAAAAAACACACGCGTTTCGTCAGTCTCTCTCATTCTATCCATCACACGTCGCGTCGTTCCTTTTCGCGTTCCCGCGCGTCCCTCGCGCGCGCGCGCGATCCGCCCTCGCGTCTCGCGTCTCGTCCCGGCTCTCGCCCCACGTTGGTCACCACCGAACGTAGACGCGCTCACCGCGCGCGTCTCCACCACCGAGAACACATCCACGCCACCCCCTGACGCGCGCGCGATTCCGTCTCCCACGATCGACGCGCGACGATCGAACCATTCGAACCATCATCCGTCGTCCCGCGTCTCCCTCCACCGCGCGTCGATCGTCGTCATCATCCTCATCCTCATCCTCGACGCACCTCTCGAACGTGGCGACGGTACGCGTGGGAACGGACGCGCGCGCGAGCATGATTCTCGTGATTCACGCGCGATCGAGTCGAGGTGTGCGGCGCGCGTCGTCCGTCGTCGTCTCCCCGATCGCGCCCCGTCGACGCAGAAGAGACGAGATACGCCGGTGATCGATCGGGAGTCCCTCGCTTTTTGAGTCACGATCGGTGGTTTTGTACCACCACGCCTCGTGCGCCCCCTCGTCGCGGGCGTGGAGAGATACGCCGTGGTGAACATCTCGTGAAGACCATCATCGTGGTGTACATACATCCCGTGAAGACCGACCATCATCTCTCCTCTCTCCATACATACACACACACATACCGAAGATTCGATACAAGCGTCGATACTACGTACAAGAGTCCGTCGTGTGGTCGTCCAGTAAATTCGGACGCGTGGAGTGTTGTGCGCGCGACCGACCGATGGGCGTTTAACACCATTTCATGTCGTGACCTGTGAAAGGTTGAATCATGTCGTCGTCGTCGTCGGGTGAGCGCGAATCGTTGTTGCGAGCGACGACGACGACGATTGGTGAGACTGGTGAGACTGGTGAGACGTATCGAACGACGACGACGACGCGTGGTGAGAGGGAGCGTGTAGGAGTCGCGATCGCGGTGGACGATGATGAAGACGATGACGACGGTGACGACGTCGACGACGTGGATGCGATCGAGCGAGGCGCGCGCGGAGTGAAGTCCTCTGCGTCGTCGTCGTCGGGTGACGGTGGTGATGGACGGCGGCGACGGAGGCGACGCGGTGGGACGCTTATGTCGAGTCGAGCGACGGCGGCGGACGACGCGCGGGAGAAAGACCGAAGACGGCGGTTCGCGGCGGGCGTGGCGGCGCTCGTCGCGTGTGCGGTGGGGGTGTTGACGTATGCGAGACGTGGGATGTCGTTCGGTGGGATGTTTGGAACGACGCCGGTGGCGCCGCCGCCGCCGCGCGCGCCGCCGAGTCCGCCGCCGTTTCCTCCGCCGCCGCCGCCGAATCCGCCGCCGCCGCACCCGCACCATCCGCCGAAACCGCCGCCGCCGCCTTTGGTGGATTGCGACGCGTCGCACGGCGATCGAGCGACGGGATTGTATCAACAATATAATCCGCAGTGTACCCTGGACGAGGGCGTGCCGGCGAACTGCGTCGGGAGCGAGGGGTGTCAATTTTGCCATCTCGAAAAGTCGCGCGCCGCCAAGGGTGGATCGACGGAGAAGTGCAGCGCGTGGGTGTGCGCCAAGTACGACGTCACCGGATGTAAAGGGATTCATCGCGATGCAAAGGCTGAGAAGAAACAGTTTGACATCGGGGATTGCTCGAACGACGTCGGAAACCGTAACGTCGGCCGACACGTGTTTCGAGACTGGGACTGCGCCAACGAGGAGGGCGTGCCGAGCGCGTGTCAAAAGCCGGGCAAGACGCCGTGTCGAATGTGCATGCTGAAGAGCGCGGACGATCCGGTGAATGGATGGCCGTATTGTCCATCCGTCGTGTGCGAGGATTTGAACATAAAGAAACACGAGTGTCCGGGGGTTGATTACGTGGCAAAGATTGGCAAGTCGTCGAAGAAGAAGCGCGGCGACGACGAGGAGGAGGACGCGAAGCGCAAGTCAAAGAAGCGTTCGAAACGTCGCGACGAGGATGAGGACGAGGACGAGGACGAGGACCAGAAGACGTCCAAGAGTTTGAAGAAGCGTACGAAACGTCGCGACGAGGATGAGGACGAGGACGAGGACCAGAAGACGTCCAAGAGTTCGAAGAAACGTACGAAACGTCGCGACGAGGATGAGGACGACGAGGCGTCGAAGAAGCGCAAATCGAAGAAGCGTTCAAAAGACGACGACGAATAGCCATCTATTTTCATAATACGTACCCGGTACGTTTTGTATCATTTCACAACTTCACTACCAACATCCTAGTAAGCGGATCGAGCGTTCGAACGAGTGAGCCACGCGAAATCGTGCGCAAAGTGTTCGGCGCTGAGTTCGTGCATCGCGTACGCCACGTTGAGCAACTCGCGAATGTCGCTCTTGTCGGCGAGTAAACTATCCCACTCGGGCGCGTGACGCTTCAACATCTCCACGTGATCCTCGTCGAACAGACGAGGATCTTCGGTGAGCTTATCGCTCTTATCTAACAGGTTGAACGAGCGAAGCGCCGCGCATAGCGCCGCGCTCTCGTCCTCGGTGATTTTCCCAAAGCTATGCTGGTAAAAGAATCCATCCTCGACGGCGCGCGGTTCGAGTCGAGACTCGATGACGCGAATGCCCGCCTTGCGGAATTCTTGAATCGATGACGCCACAAACTCCGCCGTGCGGCCGTCTCGAGGCATGTGCGAGAACACGGTGGGAGGATACGCCGCCAATTCTCTCTCGCTCTCCACCGTCGGTCCTGGCGCGATTTGAATAATCAATCCCGACAGTCGTTGTTTGAGTTTCAACTGCGGGAGTATACCGACGAACGAGCCCCCGCTCGAGGCCCCGAACGCGTACAACGGCAGATGGCTTAACGCGGTGTCGTTGAAAAACACGTCCAGCACCGCCTTGACTCTCGGCGCGTCGGTGTCTTTGCTCCAACACGTCCCGAAGGAGGAGATGGCGATGACGACGTACCCTTTACTCAACGCCGTCCGCGTGATGGTCATTTCCTGCGCCAATCCTCGACACTCGGTACACTTGGTATTATTCGCGAAGAAATCTTTCGCGCTGTGATGGCATCCGTGCAGCGCCAAGAGCGCCCCTTTCGGTTTCGTCGCCTCCAACTCGCCGTTTTCATTCGTCGACGCTGGACCTTCCCAAATCGCCTCCACCTTCTCCTCTCCGATCAATCTGCGCTCCGCGTTCCACCCTCGACTGACGTACGCCACTGATTTATCACCGATCAATAAATCTCGCTCCACCGCCGGATCCTCGACGTACGTCGACTGCGAGGGCGCGCTCGCCGTCGCCGCCGCCGACGTGGCCGCATCCGTCTCCCCCGCCGCCGCGTCCCTCCCTTTCACCCGCTCCGATCGCCATCCGTGCGCGAACGCGTCCAACTGCGTGCACACCAACGCGATCACCGCGAGCGCGACCGCCGCCAGCATCGCGCTCTTCGCGCTCGTCCACGCACCGCCCGCGCGTCCCCGCGGTCGATCGTTCCGACTCGACCAATGGTCGCTCTCCCGCGACGTCGCCGCGCCCCCTCGCGTGGCGCCGAACGCGGTCGCGCGACGCGCGTGCACCATCGGGTCTCGTTCGCCCGCCATCGCGCGACCGCGTTCGGCGCGCGCGCCGCGAGTCGCCGAATGACGCGCATTGGATGGTGTTAGCCACGCGCGCCTCGACGCACTTCTCGCCATTCTCGCGCGCGTCATGCCCGACGCCGATGTCGAGGACGCGCGGATCGACGACGCGGACCACGACTCGCGTCGTCGACCGCGCGCGAGCCTCGAGACTCGCGCGCGCGCGGTGTTCGCGCGGTTCGATTGGGCGCGAGATCCCGCGCTGTTTTTGGCGGTGACGCTCGCGTGCGTCTTTTCCGTCGCTCTCGTCGTCGCCGCCGTCACCGCGGGCGGCGCGCGCGCGGGCGCGAGCGGTGGACGCGCGCATGTCCTCGGGCGCCACGGTCGCGCGTCTACGGGGACGTTCGGGAGACGACGAGAGGGATGGCGTCGAGGCGGGTCCGACGGGGACGCGACGCCGAAGACGCGAGACGCGGACGCGACGTCGAGATGGGCGGCGTTGCGCGTGCCGAGCGCGTGTTTAGCGAGCGAATTCACACCCACGGCGGTGATTCCGGGATTGGAGTTGCACGAATTGGACGGTGAGACGGCGTTTTATCTGAGTAAGGAGGCGACGGCGCCGACGCTCGAGCGCACGGAGAGCGAGGCGGAGGAGGAACGCGCGGTGGAGGAGGAATTGAAGGAGGCGAAGACGGAGATGAAGGAGGCGGAGAAGACACTGGAGAGTGAGATCGCGACGGAGGAGGAGGAGTTGAAGATTGTGGAGGGGAAGAATCCGTTGCCGAACGTGAGCGGTCGACGACGACGCTTGTTGGACGACGACGACGAAGACGACGACGACGACGAAGACGAAGACGGCGACGACGAAAAGGAAGACGAAAAGGAACGAGAGGGGAAGAAGAGAGATCCAAACGCGCCGACGCACGTCTACACCAACAAAAACGGCAACGTCGTGCGTCGATATCGATTTCAAAACCCGTTGTTCATCGACGGTATGACGAGCGCCACGGATTGGCGACGAGAGACGACGGAGAAGCAAATGGTTTTTCACGCGGCGAACATCACGGGATACGCGGCGAGATGTCAGTTTAAGACGATGCAGTGCGCGGACATGGCGACGGATTTACTCGCGCGCGCGCTCAAGGCTGACGCGAACGCGGTGATGAATCCGAAAGTGAGCGCGGAGACGCTCAAGGCGCTGTCGAACACGCTCATCAAGTATTCGACCGATCCGCGCACCAAGTACAACGCGTCTGAACTCCCGTCGCTCGGCGGCGCGCCGCAAGCCATGGGCACGTGCGCGTGGACGACCGAGGCCGAGTACAACCCAAACACGGGTCAGCGTTACGACCAGACGGTGAGCCGATTCGCCACCGCCATCGACGCGCACGACACCGCCGTGTACTGCAACGTGCTGTCTGAGAAAAAGTATTGCAAGTTCACCAAGCTCGGGAACGGGCCGGAGACGAGCATCACGGTCGATTTCGACGAGCAAGCGTACGAGAGCGCGAGACGCGTCGGAGGACTGATTCACGACGTGCTCTCCGCCGACGCGCAACTCGGCTCCAACGTCGTCGGTTGGGGCCACCGCGGCGAACCGTCCCCAGCGTTCGTCGCCCTCCTCGTGTTGCTTCGATCCAACAGGTGCTCGCGCGTCGACGTGTACGGTCAACCGGGCGTTCCCATCAACTGGTACCACAACGCTCGAGGATACGCGCACATGGTCGCCGTCCCGGGCGCGTCGAGCGAGGATCGAGAGCTCTCCAGAGTTCTCCTTCAGGAAAAGTACTTCTATCGCACGATGATGCACCACGGGAAGATGTGCTTCTTCAAGTAGTAGCTGTAGGTAGAGACGCGTGTATTACATAAACCAGCAAAGGCGAACGCGAACGACGGGCGCGCGTCCGCGTCGATTGTGCGCGACGCGGGAAGCGTACGCGTTTCGCTCACTCGGTATCCTTCTCCCTCTTCTCGATCCCCGCCGCTTTCGCGTAGTGATCCGTCACCGCGTCCACGTCGCACCCGTACGCCGCGTAACACGCGTCCAGTTTCGCCCCCTCCAACCCGTCGCACTCTTTGAGCGCATCCTTGATGTCGTCGTAATCGCAAAATCCATCCGCCCCTCCCCCACCCGTGGTGAACTTTTCCGCCAACGCCTCGCTCGCCTTGGTCGCGCGCGACTTCTCACCGTCCGCCTCGCTCGCCGCGCGCGCGCGCGCGTCCCGCACCGACGACGATCGTCGCGTCGTCGAGAATCGCACGCCCGGCGTCGCGATCATCATCCTCGTCAGCATCATCGTCGTCGTCGTCGCGACGATTCGCACGGCGTTCGCGTCCGCGCGCGGACGAACGCTCGGTCGGTCGTGAAAAAAACCGCGTCGACGCGCGTCGTGTCGTGTGGAGTCGAGTCGAGTCGACTGCGCGCGCGCGTGTGACGCGATCGGGACGAATCGTTGCACGAATTCGCGACGTTTCTATTACTGGACGCGACTACGTCCGGCGAGGACGCTCGTCGGCGCGCGCGACGCGAGGGCGGCGCGCGTCTCGGTGACGTTGACGACGGTTCGATCGGTGTCGGTGAAGACGGCGTCGTGTTGGTCGACGAGATGGTCGGCGCAGGCGTCGAGGGATGGAAAGCCCAGGGCGGCGGCGACGAAGGCGACGGGCACCGTCGGCGCGTGGGCGCGAAGAATGGCGCGCGCGGCGTCGTGACGCACCGAGGGCGCGATGACGTCCATGAGGCGGGCGGACATGCGCGGTGCGGTGGCGTGGAGGGCGAAGAAGCGGTGGAAATTGGAGGAGGCGAGCGTCTCGCACGCGGCAAAGGCGTGGGCGACGAAGGGGTGGCGTCTGAGGGCGTCGGGGACGTCTCGAAGCTCGCGCGTGAGGGCGGCGCTTCGTTCGCTCTTGGAACCCGCACCGGCGGCGTAGATGAGTCTGTACGCGGTGAACTCGGCGATGTCTTCGATCGCGTCGGCGTCGGCGTCGGCGTCGGCGTCGGCGTCGGCGTCTCGTTCGCTCGCCGTGCGTTTCTTTGATGATTTCTTCGTCTTCGTCTTCTTCCCGGACGTCGACGTCTCGCCGCGTCTCGCGTTCGCGGCGAGCGCGTCCTCCAATAGGCTCGCGTGTAACGTCTTCAACACCGCCTGACACTGATTATACTCTGCTAAATCCCCACACTCGAGCGCGACGCGCGCGTGCGTCTGATACGTCTCGCGCACGAGCGCGCCGTCTCGCACGTGTTGCACGGTTAAATCTTGTCTGATTGACTTTAACTGATCCTTGGCGTACTCGTAATCCCGGTTCGCCTCCCACTTCCTCTTTACCATGTCCAACGCGCGCGCCAACACGCGCGGCGGCCGCACCGTCGCCATGGACGGCGCCTCGGTGAGTCGAAGATACGTCTTTTCGAGCGACTCGTTGGTTCCCACCGCCGCGGCGTCTCGCATTTTCATCTCTTGCATCGTCGGCGTGCCTCGGCCCTTGGCGTTGGCGATGTCGCTCGCGAATTGTACCGCCTCGCGCGCGAATCTCTGCGCGCGATCCATCCTCGCCGCGCGTTCGGACGACGACGGAGGCTCGCTCGAAAAGTCTCGCCCGTGCGTCGACGCCGCCGGCGTCGCCTCGAGTCGCGCGCCTCGAAACGATCGATCGTCTCGCTCCATCGTCGACGCGTCCACGCCGAACACCGGTCGCGAAGGCGGGGCGCGAGACGGCGCGATCGCGAACGGACGCATCGTCGGCGGCGCGCTCGCGTTCGCCGTCCCGTTCGCCGCCGCCGCCGCCGCGCGGGCGCACCGTTTTTGCAATTCAGCCGCCAACTCCGCCTTGACGCTCTCGTCCTCCGTCGCCAGGAGCGCCTTGGCGATTCGAGCGAGCGCGCGACGTTCCTCTTTCGGCATCGATCGAAGCGCGTCGGCGTCGATGTCGACGTCCGCGGGCGCGCGCGAGGTCGGCGGGCGGTGCTGACTGAATTGGTGGTGATGATGCATCGGGGCCGGTGGTGGCGGTGGAGGCGCGCGAAGCGCGCGAGGCGGTAGTGGCGGCGCCGGGGCGTGTCTCGGCGGCGCGCGCGCGTCCGGAGGCGGCCACGCGCGCGGGTCCATCGCGAGTCGACGTCTGTGGGCGCGGCGGCGCGGCGGCGACGAAACGCGAGAGATGGGCGCGCTATGTCTACACTCTGGCTAATCTACGTCACGAACGAATCGCGTCGCGGAGCGTCGTTCGAATCTCGTCGTACGTCTCGCGAAGACGCGCGACGTACCGGGCGTCCTCGGGACGCTCGGGACGCTCGCCCTCGGCTAACGCGCGCTCGAGGTCCCGCGCGTCGTCCACATCCTGAAGCGTCTCCATGTCCACGCGAACGATCATGCCCTCGGCTTTGCAGTTGGCGACGCACTGCGCCAACGTGTCGCTCGAACTCCACACGACGTCGGCGAAGGCGCGCGATAATTTGTCGCAATTATCCGGCGTCGCCGTCGCGGCGACGCAATAAAAGCCGCCGTCGCGAGACGGCCCGAACGTCACGCACCGCTCGTCTCTCGCGCGCTCCAACGCCATTCGAGCGTGCGCGAACGAAAATGCCGGTATGTCCGTGCCCGCCACGCACACCGGCGGCGGATCGCGCGCGCCCCGCGCGCGCGCGTTTTCGAGCTCGACTCGGAACGCGTCGACGAGCCGCGCGCCCAAATCATCAACCTGCGTCTGCGCGCGCACGTCGATGGCCGTCGACGTCGACGACGCGTCGTCATCGACGTACCATCGGCCGCCGCGCTCGAGCAACGCGCGACACGGCGCGACGTCGTCTTCGGCGGCGCAGGTGAAGATGACTCGAGTCTGTTCGTCGCCAGCAGTCTCGTCGCGTTCGACGCGCGAAAGCGTCGCGCGCAGGAGCACCACGCGCACGATGGCGTCGTAAATGAACGCCGCGGCGTCGTCCGAGCCCACCGAGCGCGCGAGACGCGATTTACACTTCCCAGGCGTCGGGTGACGCCCGAAGAAGACGAGCGCCGGGGACACCATGCGCGGCGGCGACTGGGGACGCGCCGGCAACGCTCGCTCGGGAAGGCTACACAACTAGGTATCACAATTATAATTTAGATTGAATTCGACCGTCGGCGGCGGCGGCACACACGTCCGCGGCGGCGGCGAGTCCGCTGAGCACGGCGGCACGAAGGCCGCGGCGACGCGCGTCGGGCGCGTCGCCGCCGCAGTAATCGCCCACCGCGTACACCGCGACGCCCGGACGCGACGCGCGTAGAAATTTGGCGCCGTCGGTCGTCGCGGAGGACGTTGGAAACGCGGCGCCCCATCGGTGGGCGCGCGCGGAGACGATCTCGAGAGGTTGGTCGGACGACGCCGACGGCGACTCGACGGCGCGAAGCACGCGGAGCAGCGCGTCGCGCATGTCTCGTTCGACGTCGTGCATCCACGCCGCGTGTTCGGGCGTGCCCGGACGCGTCTTGAGCGAATGTTCGGTCACCTTGGACGTCGCGTACGCCTCGGTGGCGTGCGCGACCCAACAGACGTCGCGCGTCTCGCGTCCCGGTTTTGACGATTCGTTCGCCATCCATCCCAACGTGTCGTCGGCGACGATTTCAGCGCCGACGAAATCCACCGCGGGCGCGCGATTGAGCGTTACCATCAACGACAACGATGGAGTCGACGACACGCCGCGCATCGCGCTCGCGATGTCGTCGACATCGAGCGAATCGAGCACCGCGTCTCCGCGCTCGCCGCGTCTCGTCGCTACGTTTTTATCCGCCAACACCACGCACTCAAACCCACTCTCCGTGCGTTCACCCTCACCGAACGCCTCGTACCGAACACTCACCGTTCCATTCGCGTCGTCGCGCGCGAATCCCACCACTCTCGCGCTCGTGCGAACGTCCACGCCCGCGCGTTCCAACGCGCGCCGCTCGACGTCGTCGAAACTCGGCGACCACGCGAACCGCGCGTCCGATGCCTCGACGACGCGCGCGTCCCCGTCGCTCGCGCGCACGGTCGCGAACGGTCCACGCCATCGCACCATCTCTCCACACCGCGTCTTCTCCTCGATCCACGACCGCCACGCGCGCTCGTCGTCGTCGTCGTCGTCGCCGTCGCTCGCCGCCGCGAACGCCGCGCCGTGGTCCCATCGCCCGCGCGCCTCTTCGCGCGTCGACGCGCGTCCTCCGAGCGCGCGCCCCGCGTCGAACACGCACACCTCGCGCGTCGACCGTCGCGCGATCTCGCGCGCGCACGCCGCGCCGGACGCGCCACCGCCGACGACCGCCACGCGTCCTCGCGTCGTCGCGGTGTCGGACGCCGCGCGCGACGACGACGCCGACGACGCGCGCGACGACGACGAAGACGAAGACGCCATCGATCGCGCGCGCGCGCGGTGCGTCGCGCGCGCGAGCGCCCGCACGAACGGCGTCGCCGTCGGCATGCGCGCGGTCGTGTGCCGACGCATCACTCGCGCGCGCGCTCACCGCGACATGGACACCCTTCGAAAGTGGGCGGGCGGATACGCCGACGTGGGCGAGACGCACCAGGTGCGCGCGACGACGACGACGCGCGAGCGCTCGACGACGCGCGGCGACGACGCGACGAGGCTCGGCTGACGATGGAATCGAATCGTGTTGGGACGCGTGCCGGCGCATTCGACGCCTTCGCGACGCGCGGTGACGACGCGTGCGTATTCGCGTTCGCGTACGCGCGCGTTGGTGCGTGTGTCTTCGCTCGCGATCGATCGACTGACGCTCGCGCGCGCGTGTCTCGACGCAGCCTCGACGTCCCGACGGATCCTCGTCGACGCCGTCGAGCACTCTCGACTTGGAATCGCTTCGAGACGGTTTATCGTCGTCCGTGCGCGCGGCTGCGGACACCGCGGGGGCGTTTTTCGGACGCGCGCCGACGAATGATGCGCCGGCGGTGCATCAGAAACCGCCGACGCCGGAGTGGGACGCGCAGCCGGCGGCGCGGACGCGCGAACCGGAGCGAGCGTCGTACGAAGGCTCGGGCGTCGGCGGCGCGCCGATGCCCTTTGATCGCGACGACGGGGCGAAGAGTGGGAAAAATAACAAGTACGCGACGAGTTATTCGTGGGATAATCCACCGCCGCGACCGCGAGACGAGGCGAGCGAGGACGACGAGGGCGAGAAGGCGAAGGAGAAGACGGCGGAGGAACTGTTTGGGATGGATAAGGAGCCGTCGAAGAAACTGTTAAAGAAACGTGCGGCGAGGGCCAAGGAGCGCGGTGCGTTGCACGCGGCGGTGGCGTATGGGGATCTCGTGGACGCGCGGGAGCTCATAGAGAACGGTGCGGAGGTGAATCAGACGAAATCGGACGACGACGCTACGACGCCGTTGCACGCGGCGGCGGCCAAGGGAAACATTGAGATGGTGAGACTTTTGCTCAAACACGGCGCCGACGTCGAGGCGAAGGACGACGACGAGCACACCGCGTTACACATCGCCGCGTCCAAGGGTCACGCCGCCGTCGTCGCTCGTTTGATCAAGGCTGGATGCGTCGTCGACGAAAAGGCGAATCACGGCGCCACGGCGTTGCACCTCGCGGCGAGAAAAGGTCACGACGACGTCGTCGAGGCGCTCCTCGAGAGCGGCGTCGACATCCAGGTCGTCGACGGCAAGGGTGCGACTCCGCTTCACGCCGCGTGCAGCGGCGGGGACGAAGACGTCGTCGCTCTGTTACTCAGCCGAGGCGCCGACGTCGCCGCCGTCGACGGCAAGGGCAAGACGCCTCGTCAAATCGCGACGAAGAAGGGCCACGACGGGTGCACCAAGCTCATCAAACGCGCCATCAAGGACGCTGAAGCGAACGCGTTGGCCGCCGAGCAAATGGTACAGGAACGTGCGCAACGCGCCGCGCTCAAGGAAGCCGCCGAGGCGAAAGCCGCGCTCGAGGCGCACGGATTAAACGACATCGACGTCCCGCCGCCGACGGAGCAGACGGAGCAGACGGAGCCGACATCCACCCCAGTCGACGAACCGACGCCCGAATCACCGATGCGCGTCGAATCCATCGTCGTCGTGGACGACGACACCGTCGCCGACGCGCTCGCGCGCCCGACCGAACCCTCCGCGTAGACGCGTCGGCGTTGTAACAACCATCCCGCGCGCGCGCGCCTCGGAAATGACGACCGCACACCTCGCCTCGCGCGTCCCGAATCCGTCCGTCCCGACCGTCGCGCGCCATGCCGAACGAATCCTTCGACGCCGTCGCCGAGACGACGTCGACGACGGACGACCGCGCGTGTCGCATATGTTTAGAGCCCGGCGCGGAGACGGCGGCGCTGCGTCAGCTCAGGTGCAGATGCGTCGACGCCTTCGTGCACGATGCGTGCGCGCAGCGATGGTACGGCGGCCGTGGGTCGAACGTGTGCGAAGTGTGCAAGGTGAGCACCGAACTGGACGTGTCCTCGCGCGAAGGATTGGTGGCGTGCGCGTCGAATCGTGTGTGTCAATTGTTTCGTTTCGGCGTCGGCGACGAGGCGGGCGAGGTGGGACCGTCGGCGGGGGACATCGTGCGCGCGTTCGTGGTGTTACATCTCGCGTGTACGTCGTCGCTGGTGTTCATTCACGGATTTGACGCGTTGTTGGCGCTCTGGATGTCGCTGTGCTTTTCGTTTTCGGTGTTGATTTCGCTCGCCGCGTGGTGCGTGCCGCTACGAAGAGCCCGGGTGCCTCGATCCGAATCGCGCGTCTTTTCGTGGATTTTCGTTCTCTCCGCGTTCGGGGCGCACCAGATCGCGTTTAGTCTATCTCTGAGCGCGATACGAGATCGCGTGGCGCGCGATAAACACGCATTCTCGATGACGTTCGGTCTGTGCGTGGCGGCCATAGCGTACCCGCAATTCGCGCTTTTCGTGGGATTTCTCTGTCGCGCGCTCAACCGCGAGTCGGAGTAGAAAAAATCAATCAATCAATCGCGCGCTCGCGCATCATCGTGTTACAAGCATCCATCCACTATTCGTTCTTCATCTCCCTTCCGCCGCCGTCTCCTCTCGGTCCGCGATCGCCCTCGCCGTTCCCGTCGACGCGCTCCGCGACGAACGCCGGCACGCCTTCCATCGCGCCTCTGCTCGCCTCATACATCATGTAATTGCTCAATCCGCGCACCGCACCCTCACGCAATTCCATCACTCGTGCCGGATCGCGCTCTTTTTGATGTCTCCGCCACGGCGCGCGCACCGTCGCCCGCAACGTCTCCCTCGGGTGTCCCTGTTTCGCCGCGAGCAGGTCCGCCAGTCGAATGCAATCGCGGTACAGTTTCAGCGGGTTCTCCAACAGGAACGCGTGCGGGTTCACGCCCGCGGAGGACGAGGACGCCGTCGTCAAGGCGCGTCGAAACATGGCGCGGTCGCGATCGGCGTCGTCGTGTGACGCGGGAAAGAATGGGAACGATTTTTGTGAGCTGGGCGTCACTCCGCGCCCCGACGACGCGACCGACGACGACGTGTTCGACGACGCGACCGAGACGCGGACGTGGACGAACGCGATGTGCGTGGCGATTGGCGCGCGCGCGATGACCACGAAACGCGACGCCGACGCGCGCGCGACGAAAGAGAAATGAGAGGGCGAGTCGGCGGCGGCTGGACGATTCGAGCGCGCGGAACGACGACGACGACGACGACGACGAGACGCGCGACTGACGCGCGACGCTCGCGACGTGCAGGTATTTGATGTATTATCTCAACGAGCGCGGTGAGCGCGTGTACACGCTCAAGGTACGCGCGAGCGACGCGAGGATGCGATCGGGAATTCACGCCCCAAACCTACGCGAGGTCGACGCGTCTCGCGCTCAACGCCGAAGACGCGCCATATCGAGAGACTGAATGACTGACGATGATGATAATGACTGCATGTGACGTAGAAAACCGCACCGGATGGAACGCCCACGCAATCGGCGCACCCGGCGAGATTTTCACCGGACGACAAGTTTTCAAAGCAGCGCGTGGCGTTGAAGAAGCGATTCAATCTGTTGCCGACGCAACAAAAGGAGATTGATTTGTGAGCTGTAATACCCTCTTTTTAGATTTGTAGCCGATGTCAATGATATAGAATGAAAATATTTTGAAACTGGATATATTTATGCACAACAAAGAGGGTGAGTCTAGCTAATGGAGAGGGGCATTCTTTTTAGCAGCAACATTTTTTAGACTTGGACACTTCGACGACGTCGGGAGACGTCGAGACGTCGTACGTCGTGGGTTGATCGTTCGTCAGACTGAACGATTGTGTCGCCGTGTAGACTCTATCGAGCGTCTTACTCTCGACCACGGGCGACAAGGGCGCGTCCGGAAGCTCTTCCGAGGCGTCGAAGAAGACGTCAAACACATTTTTCTGGCTGCTCTCGCGACGCAACGTGCCCGGCGAGACGCCGACAGTGGGTTCAACGCCGTAGAGACGCTCCTTAATCCACTGTTGCGTCGCGCCGTGCGCCGGTTGTAACCCACACTCAGCCTCAGCCTTGCCGATGTCGGCGCGTTTGCAGCACACCATCTCCTTGGTCAGCGTCGTCCCCGGACCGAGTCTGTCCATGAGTTTCTCCCACATCTTCGTCCCACTACCGTAAATATGCACCTTGCTCACCGTTTTCGCGTCTAAAAACTGTTTCACGACCGCCCACACAAAGGAGAAGATCTTAGGCGCGTTGATGATGTACGCCGCGTACAGTCCCTCCGGGTAGTTGTCTTGCGCCAACGCGCTCGCCTTTTTCACCAACGCCCGCACGTCGCTCGTGAACCCGCTCATCGTCAAGCCCTTCAAATCCCACACGTTGATGACTTGCGTGATCGGTTCTCCCGCCCTCCGCGACGCCTCTGGATATACCACGCTGGCTTGCCACTCCAACGTCTGCACCTGACTCTTGAGAAACTCGTCCGTCGACATGTTTGCCAAAATCGTCGGCCAAGGAATCGCCGCCGTGTGCTCCACGTACACGGGATGCCCAGTCTTCCCGAATCCCGCGTAATACGCCGGTATCTTCTCCACGTGTCGCAGATGTTTCTCCTCGATCGGTTCGTTCAACCAACAGTCGACGCCCTTTTCGGCGCGCCACGCCAACGTATTCTTCAACATCTCATACGCCTTCTCCGCGCTCTTCGGTCTCGCGCGGATAAACTTCAACAGCGCGCGCGTCTCACCTCCCGCATCCTCGTTCGTCATCGTGTACGGCACCTCGAGTCCGTCTCGAGACAACCACGCGCGCATCTTCGCCATGGCGTCCAACTCCTTGGCGGATGGGTCCGCGTACGCGGGGACCTTTTCACCGCCATCCGTCGACACCTTCCTCTGCGGAGACGTCGGCGCCATGGCGAACGCGTCGCGCGGCGTCCTCGCGCGCGCGGCGTCCTCGCGCGCGCGGTCGCGCGGGCGTGTGACGACGCGATCGTTCGTTCGTTTGGGTTCCGAACGATCGGACTCGGAGAAACGTGGGACAGGAGGGACTCGTAGTGGGTCCTGACTCGTCAAAGTGGATTGGAGGAGCTCCGGACGAGGGACGTCGCGAGACGTCGGCGCGCGCGAGCGTCGGGAAAGGTCGCGCGAGCGTCGGGGCGAAAGCGCGCGAGAGATCGTTCGCCGCGTCCGTCCGAGCGAACGCGCGCGGCGTCGCGGCCGTACGTCATGGCGAGCCCCGAGGCGCGCGCGACGCTGCGAAACCTGCAGAGCGAGCACATGAACTCGATCTGCGCCGACTGCGACACGAAGAATCCGCAGTGGGCGTCCGTGTCGCACGGTACGTTCGTGTGCTTGGAGTGTTCGGGGGCGCATCGCGGGTTGGGCGTGCACGTGTCCTTCGTGAGGAGCGTGGGGATGGACTCGTGGAGCGACGCGCAGTTGCGCAAGATGAAGGCGGGCGGGAACGAGCGGTTGAATGAGTTTTTGGAGTCGTATGGGGTGTCGAGGAAGACGAGCATCAAGTCGAAGTATAATTCCGAGGCGGCCAAGGCGTTTCGGGACAAGGTGAGCGCGGAGGCGGAGGGGAAGGCTTGGACAAAGCCGAGAAACGTGGCTCGAGGTCCTTGGCAAGGCGGCGGCGAGAACGGGAACGGCGCGCAGATGGGCGTGGGCGCGCAGCGAGGAGGCGGTGGTGGTCGAGGGAACCGCATCGGTGGTGGTGGTGGTGGTCGCGACGATTGGAACGGGAACTGGGGCGACGAGGGTGGGCGAGAACAAGCCAGACCGGGCCAAGAGTACACGCGCGCGGATTACGCGGCGAGCGCGGCGCAAAAGGACGCTTTCTTCGCGCGTCAACAGGCGCTCAACGCGAATAAACCCGAAGGCTTACCTCCGAGTCAGGGTGGTAAGTACGTCGGATTCGGTTCAGGCGGTGGACGTCCGCCGAGACAAGAGGATGAGTTTGAAGCCATCATCGGACACGTGAGCAACGTCACGTCCAAGCTCGGCGCGTTCACCATGAGCGCGGCCAATCGCGCAGCGCAGGCGACGTCGTCCATCGTGAATAACATCTCCGACGGAGATTACGATCAGCTTCAACACCGCGCGTCGCAGACGGCGACCGTAGCCGCGAACAAGGCGTCCGAGTTCGCCAAGCAAGGTTGGGGTTTCTTCAAAGCCGTCTCGGGGCAGGCGATGAAATCGATCGAAACCTTGACGAGCGATATCCCGACGACCGGTTTCGACGACAATCGTGGGTTCCCGCGCGGAAGCGGTGGGAGTATGGGTGGATACTCCCAACAAAACGAGTGGGGACAGGATGATTGGAACTCGAGGCAACAACCGCGGGATCCCGTCGCCCAACAGCGCGACGACTTTTTCGCTCGCAAGCAGACGGAGAACGCGCGTCGTCCGGACAATTTACCGCCGTCTCAGGGCGGAAAGTACTCCGGGTTCGGAAGTTCGTCGAGTTTCGCGAGCGCGCAGAGCCAATCTTTGCCCCAAAGACCGAGTCGTCAGCAATCCGTGAGCTCGTCTACGCACGACGAGTGGGGCGTGTCGGACAGCGAGGACGCCTCGGCTAAGGCATCGGCGGAGGACGAGTGGGGCGATGACGATGAATGGGGGAAATGAATAGAGGGGACATGATTCTTTGTGGTGATTCAATCTAATTTGCGCTAATCAATTCATCACGCCGCGCCCGGCATACCGTCGTTCGCCGCGCCCGGCATACCGTCGTCGTCCCCCGAATCTGGCATGCCCGCCGCCGCGGCTTTCCGCTTCACTCCGCCCGCGCCCCATCCTCGCAACTTGCCGCCCGTTGCCGCGCTCGGTGGCGGCCCACTCGGTGGTCTCCCCATCGGTGGCGGTCCAGACGGCGGTCTCGCCGGAGGCGGCGCGCTCGGTCTCCCCGCCGGCGGCGGTCCGCTCGGCGGTCTCGCCGGCGGTGGCCCGCTCGGCGGTCTCCCCATCGGCGGCGCGCTCGGTCTCGCCCCACCAAACTCCTCCACTCGCACCGGCGGTGGTCCCGGCACCTCCATCGGTCCCTCAGGCAGCGCCAATCGCTCCTCCTTTCGAACCGCGTGTTTCGGCGGCGGTCCCGGCGGCAACGGCGGCGGTTTAAACGTCGACTCCGGCTCCTCCCTCGGCGCCAACGCCATCGCCATAGCCTTCTCTCGCTCCCTCTGCTTGAAAGATTTCGCCCCGTGCAAGTGTCCCGGCTGTCCCACCAGCGCCTGCTGCTCCGCCGGCGGCGGTGGACCCGGCTCTCGCACGTGTCGAAACCGACACTTGGGCCCGTGGATGCAGAACCCGAGCTTGTACATGTTACAATCCTTCATGTCCTCCAACGAGTGCTTGTACGGACAGTCCGGCTCCTTACACTCGCCGTATTTCGCGAAGAACCGACACGTGGGCATGCGCGATTTATCAAACTGGTGCAAGAACCCGCACGCGTTGCCCTTCATGCATAAATTCCGCAGCCAGTGTCGACAGACCGTCTGTCGGTAATTCTTCCGCCCGCGCTCGTTCAGCTCGGGCGGCGGCGCCTGCGGTTGGGTGTCGTTCGCGTCGAGCTTATCCTCAAAGTCGAAATCGACGTCGAGGTCGTCCATGGCGAGCGAGCGATGGGCGTGACGTGAAGAGGGGCGGAATGACGAATAGGGCGGGAGATCGCGACGGGACGGGCGTGGTGATGACGACGGTCGCGGTGACGCCCGTCGTCGGGGTGACGCGCGGTGCGCGTCGCGAACGCGACGATGGACACGCGTGTCGTCGTCGCGAGGTGTCCATCGGCGCGCTCGTCGCCGCGTTCGCGCCGTGGATGGCCTCTGAGTCGAGCGCACGCGCGAACGAGGCGCGCGTCTTCGTCCCGTTCGACGGGAAGAGCGCCGCCGCCGTCGCGTTCGACGTGCCGGAGACGTGGGTGCGCGCGATAGATCGTCCGTTCGACGCGCGGGCGCCGCCGAACGGGGCGACGATCGCCATGGTGGGAGATTTTAAGAGCGTGGACACGGTGAGCGTGCGCGTCGAGCGGGCGCCGGCGGGGGCGCGAGACGCGAGGGACGCGAACGCGCTCGCGGAGGCGTTGACGGCGAACGAGCGCGCGGCGGTGGAGGCGTTGGAATCGTTTGGAGTGATCGGTGGGGTGGAGAACGGACGATCGGGGACGATGGCGTTTGAGTTGGATCGAGACGCGAGCGCGCGCGTCGACGCCGAAACCGGACGAACGTACTACGAGTTCGGGTACACGACCGAGGTGTGTCGTGCGAGGATCGAAGAGGGCGCGGGTGGGGCGAAAATATGCGTCGGTCCAAAGGGGGATTTGTTGGAGAGCATCAAGAGACGTAGTCGAGTGGTGGTGACGTTCGTCGGCGACGGCGACGCTATGGTGGTGCTCAAGGCGTCGGCGGTGAGCTCGCGGTTCGATTCGGTTCGTGAAATCATGGATCGCGCCGTGGATAGTTTCGTGGTGCGCGTATAGTCGTGTCTGTGCGTGTGTGTGTTTGTCTAGGTGTGTTAGCTTTTTTAGAAGGTGATTTGACTAGAGAGTCTAACGATTTCTCGTCATTTGTTCCGCCTGCCATTTCCCGGCTTCGGCGTTGACGAGCGCGCCCATGCCCTGACCGTTTTCGACGACCGTCTTCTCGCCTTGATCGCTCGTCTCGCGCTCGCACGCGCCGTACTTTTCACCCACGCACAGTTCCAGCGCGGTCGGGTAGTTGGCCAACGTCTCGAACGCGGGCGCTAATTCAAAACACTCTGAAAACAACCCGTGATCGCCGAAGACGTACAAGCCGTATCGTGCGCGCGAAAACGCGACGACGAGACGACGCACGTCTCGCAAGTGACCGACCGTCTTGCTTCGCACGAGCGAGAGCAAGATGAAATCGTTTTGCTGACCTTGAAACTTATCCACCGTCGTCACGTGCGCCGGGGCGCCGAACAACGGATGATTCGTGCATCGCTGATTCACCACGTCGCGAAGCAAATGCTTTTGTCCGTTGTACGTTGTGAGGATGGAAATCTTCTCCGCGGGGTATCCACACAACCGCATGTATTGATACACGCTCACAACGTATTCCGCCTCCTCGATGTTTTGATAAAAGAAGGGCGTCGGCGCGGACTCTTCGCCCTGCACGTCGACGAATTGCAACGGATGCGCAAAGCCGGCGTTGGCGCGCGCGTACGCCCCCGTCTGCGTGTTCGGTAAATCCCCCAACGTTTCGTATCGCCAATTGTACAGTTTCGCCAACTCAGACCTCGCGCGCCCTTGCGCGTCGAGCTGCGTGTACGGCGTGCCCAGACGCACAAATCTCGCGAACATGGATTGATCCATGTTGGAATACTTTTGAAATGCCGCGTGCTTCACCACGGGTGGCAGTTGATTGTGATCGCCAATCATGACGACACGTTTTAGCCTCGAGTGTCCGTCCTCGTTCTTCTGAAGCAACATCGGAATGAAGGTTTCGATCTCTAATATCTGTGCCCCTTCCTCGATGACCAAGTTGTCGTACTTGAGACTTTGCTTGATGAAATCGTGTCGCTTCAACGCTGCGTGCGTGCACGTCATGGCGATGATTTTCGCGTGCTTGGTAAGCAAGTACTCGGAACGATCGCCCTGCGTGCGAAGCAATTCAAACGCGCGACACTCGTCGAGAGCGGTGAACATCGTCTTTAAATGTCGCATGCACCCCTTGGCACGCGACATGTCGGCGACCCGATCCGTACCCGTGAATAACGGTTGATTCGGCGCGTCGGCGAAGTACTCGGCGAAGGGAAACGACGCGCGTACGAAATCTTCGTCGGCGGCATCGGCCGCCGCGAAATCCGCCGTAAATTTTTCCCATTTCGCCAAGACGTGAATCTTCCAAAAGTATCCCGCCGTTTCGCACGTGTACGCGACGTCCTCGCCGTTCAGACCGATGGAATCGGCGAGTTTCTCCACCTCGGCTAAAATTTCTAAACGTTTCGCCAACATGGCGTCGACGCGTCCGGCGCGCGTAAAGCGCATCTCCGTGTCTAAATCCGATTCACCCTGACCGAGACGCAGCATGTACCGCGCCGGAACGTCGCGTTGTAACAACTTGACAAACAAATCGTTCAGCGCGGCGTTGGAGTGCGTGATCAAGAGCGTGCGTTGACCAGGTTCGTTGTGATAGAGACAGTGCATGATTTGCGCCGCCGTATCCGTCTTCCCGGTGCCGGGAGGACCGACGACCATGGTGAGGCCCGGGTTTAATCCAGCGCGAATCGCGCCGACTTGCACCGGCGTGAAACGAACGGTGTTCACGTTCGGTTGGTCCTCGGGATACGGACCCGGGTCGGGAGGCACGTACGACTCGGCGCGAATGACGTCGGGAGCTTCGTCGTCGGGAGACGGAAACGTGACGCGATAGGGCGGCACGCGCGTCTTCGCCTCGTTCGTCCACGACACCTTGAACTTTGGAAACGATTCCACCAAGTGTTTCTCGTCTAAAAACGTATCCTTGAAATCGATTGTTTTCAGCGCCTCGTGCGTGTTCAACAACGCCGCGGCGGACGGATCGCCGTAACCCAAAAACACGTCGTGCAACCACTCGGGCACGACGACATCGACGTTCATCAAGTCTCGAATACACGCGAGAATCGCCTTGAAGTTATTCTCCTTGGCTTGACGACGAACCAAGAGGTTTAATCGACCGTACACGTCCACGCCTCTTCCCTCTTGTTCGCGCGTGGTGTCCATCTGATACTGCGCCGTGTCGAGCGCCAGGGTGAAGACGCGCTTGGTGCCGACGACTTGTTTCGGCTCACCGTCGTCGCGTTGCGTCCTCGATCTGAACTCCTTCAGGTACGTGCCCTCACCGTCGCGAATGTCGATGACCTCGGCGCCTCGAACGTGACGAAGACCGAAGTGTTCGCCGGGATTGGCCGCATCGCTCGAACTCGGTCCGACGCCTTCGCAATCAAGCATGAAGACGACGTCGTGCACGCGCAATTCGTCCCACTCGGCACGCACATCCGGGCGCGCCGTCTTGAAGTCTACCGTCACCTCGATGGTGACGCTCGACGGTTTCGACTCACCCACGTCCGGTTTACTCACGTCGACGATGGTGACGCCGTTGGGCGGAATCTCGACAGCCATGCGCGCCCAACCGTTGAAGCGCGCTCTGGAACCGCTCGGATTGGCGACGGGTTGCATGCGCTTCAAGACGTCCGCCAAATCCTCGCGAATCTCGTACGTCGCCTCCAAACGGAACAGGTTAAAGTTCCGAAGCAAGTAATCGTGCATCGTCAGGAACTGTAAGTTCAACTTGGGCAACGCGAGCGCGCCTTGCCCGTCGTATTCGATGCTCGGAATAACGTTTTCGTTCCACAACACCTCCTCGTTCGGATACAACGGCATGGCGTTGATCATCTGTCGTTGGCTTCGACGCTTTTCAAAAACGTTCACCATGACTTCGAGCAAAAACTTTGGATCTTTCGCCCACGGATCCTCCGGATCGCACAATCTGAGTTGTCTGGTGACGAGCTGATGCAATTCCTCCGGCTCGAGCACGGCGAGGTGCTGCACGAGATTTTTTCGTCTCTCCACGCCTGCGCAGTTTCCGAGGGCGAGATCCTTGAGCTTTGGAATGTGCTTGAACGCCAATCGCTGGAACTGCAGCAGACGATCGTAATGCGCCGAGGCGACGTCTTCGTCGCTCAGCGACGCGCCCGTGTGGTCATCGATTTCAAAGTACTGGTAAAAGGTGAACAAATCAACCAATTGCGTGTACAGTCGACCGCTCGGCGCGTCGTACAGAGGCACCATGCGCGCTTTCACCAACAGCGCCTTGTCGCTCATGAGCGTGCGCGTGAATCGTCGCGTGGGAAGCTGCGCGAGCAAGTCGATGACCAATTCCATGAAGCGTTCGCAAAAACGAACCGCCGCGGCGTCTTCAACTTGCGACGCGAACGCGATGAAGTCATCGATCATTCTCAACAACCACGACGATTCTCGGCGTTCTTGAAGCGGTACGTGCGTTTCACCGGCGTCCGCAGCCTTTTTCACCGCCTTGGCTTCCTTTTTCAACATCTTCGCGTGATGCTTAGCCAACACCTCGTGCTTTGTCAACTCCAACTCCAACCGTCCCGCGCTCAGTTTACTCCACAGCGGCAACGACACCAACGGCAACACCACCGTGCGTACGACTTCATTTTCGAGCGACGCGAACGCCCGAATCATAAACATCACGCACGCCGTCTTCTCCGTCGTCGTGAGCGTCTCGTACGAATCCAACGCGCTCTCCAATACGTTTCTAAATCCATCCGCGTTTTCTCCACCGAACGCCCCGAACCCGTCCACGCCCTGACGAAACTTTTCATTCACCGCGTAAATGACGGACATGACGTGCGCTCGAACGCAATTCGCGCGATCTCTCGATCCGAGCGCGAGAAACCGCTCGGCGTACGCCGTCGCGTCCAAAACTTGTAATCGCCCGATCGCCGGCGCCTTGCGTCCACCGCCCAGATCCTCGTCGTAGATTTTTCGAACGACATCACCATCGTACGTCGTCTTCCCGTCATCTCTTCGCCAGTGTGCGCGCGCCGTCGCGCTCAGCGCGTCGTTTTCGATCGCCCGCAGCGTTAATCCCTTCCCTCTTCTATTCACCCTCGTCGTCGTCTCCGTCGTCGCCGCCGCGCCCTTGGACGCCTTCGCGCGCGGCGACGTCGCCTTACCGCCACCCTTGACGCGCTTCACCGCCTCGATCGCGTCCGCCGCCCCCTTGGCGCCGCGTCGTCGCTTGGCCCCGTCCGCCGCGCCGTTCCCGCTCGCCGGCGCGACGGCAGCGTTCTCGAGCGCCTCTCTCGCCTCTCTCGACGGCGACCGCGACCGCGTCGATCGACGAGGCGGCATCGCGCGCGGGGCGTCGACCTCGAACGACCGCTCGTCGACGCGTCGATGTGTGTCGTCGTCGCCGTCCTCGTCGTCGTTCCTTTTCCGTTCCCCAGAGAAAATGAAAAATGAGAAGCAATGAAGTGAGCCCGCGCGCGCTGACGCCACACGTCGACGCGAGATGGCCACACCGCTCGTCACGGGACTCACCGTCGCCGCCGCCGCGCTCGCCGCGCGGTCGGTGGTGACGACGATCGAGGCGTGGGCCGTCGCGGGCCCGCGCGCGCGCGCCTTTTACCAGGGTGGGTTCGAGCCAACCATGACGCGCCGAGAGGCGGCGCTCATCCTCGGCGTGCGCGAGAGCGCGGCCAAGGCCAAGGTGTTGGACGCGCACAGACGGGTGATGATGGCGAATCACCCGGACGCGGGCGGGAGCGCGTTCCTGAGCACGAAGATCAACGAGGCCAAGGCGTTGTTGCTCAAGGGCAAGTCGCGCTCGAGCGAGCCGCTGTGAGAGAAAGAGAGGGGAGGGGCGGCGCGGCGCGCGCGGAGGCGTTCGCCGCGCGAAAACGGTGGTAATAGACGTGGCGTGATTCGAAGCGGAGGAGGACGCGCGATCGTGGTCATTCGCGAGCGAACGCGAGACTTGTAACCTGTACAGTACCAAACACGTGAAATAATCCATGGGCGCCGAGACGCTGGACGTCACCGCGCGACGCCGACGCGTCGTCGTCGCGTCGAACATGTCGCGGGCGAGCGCGAAACCGGTGTCTGCGCACATCGCGCGGTGCGTGCGAGGCGCCCGCGCGCGCGCTCGGTCGATTTCGTGTCGAGAGGAGGCGCTCTTTTCCCACGACGCGCCACCGCCCAGTGGGACGCACTTCGACGTCGTCGTCGCCGGGAACGGTCCGATCGGTGCCTCCGTCGCGAGAAGGGTGTGCGAGCGCGCGCCAAACGCGTCCGTGCTCGTGTTGGACAGCGAGCGGTTGACGAGCGGGAGCGATGACTTGGGGCGCATCGTCAGGCCGCTCGACGCCGAGGGCCGGGACGACTGGACGGCGGCCAACGTCAGGGCGATCGAAGCGTTCGAGGGAATGGCGAGAGCGTCCGGGATCGAGTTTTTCACGCGTAAGGGATCGTTGGCGATCGGGAGCGAGGCGTTCGTGGAGCGAGGGGCGAGTCGGTTGCGAGAGAGAGGGGTGGCGCACGAGCGCGCCAAGGCGACGAGCGGACGGTTGGCGGAGGCGTTTCCGTTTTGGGGTGATGTCGACGTGCCGGAGGAATACGAGGCGGTGTGGGACGAAGTGGGTGGGTTTGTGAACCCACATGCGATGCGTGCGGCACAAAACGCGCTGATGCGACGCGCGAGCGGTGGTGAGGCGAAGATTATTCGCGCGACGTGCGAACGCGTCGAGTCCAATCGAGAGACGGGGACGTGTTCGATTCGCACGTCCACGGGGGCGGAGTACACGTGCGGAACGTGCGTGTTGGCGTGTGGATGTTACACCGAACCTCTGGCGCGCGAGTGCGGGCTCTTGGAGAGCGATCGAGACGAGGTGCGTAGTTTCGGAGAGGTTAAAATTGCGCGGAGAACGGTGTTGCTCGCCGAGGTGCTGGAATCCGAGGTTCGAGGCGCGCTGGCGACCATGCCGACGATGAAATACGAAGTTCCGCGTCGAGTCCTCGATGTCGCGCGCGTGAAATCGGAGACGAACGCCGGAGGGAGCGATCACAGCAGAAACGAGGCAAAATCCGTGTACGTGTTGCCGCCCATTTATTATCCCGGTCCGACGCCTTCGGCGGGTTGGTACGTGAAAATCGGCGGTGGTCCGCTCGAATACTTTGATAAAACCGACCCGAGCTTTGTGCGCACCGAGAGTGAGCTCGAGGAGTGGATGGCGGGCTCTGGCGACGAGGAGGTGGCTGATCAACTTCACGAGATTTTGTTTCACATGTTCCCGAAGACGAATTTCCAGAGTTTGACGTCCAAGGCGTGCGCGTACTCCACGTCGTCGGACGGCGCCATCAAGACACAAATCCTCGGTGCGGGAGAGAACATCATCGCCGTCGCCGCGTGTCAAGGTAAAGGCGCCGGTCCCGCCGATTCCATCGGCGTCGACGTCGCCGACGTCGTCGCCCGACGTCTCGTCGCTTCGTCGTGATTCTGTCATTCAATTCATAAAGCACACATTAATTAATAAACATCATCTACAGCGGCGCGCGCGCCGCGCGAGCATCATTCTACGCGCTAACGTTTTCCTCTCTCTCTGCTCCCCACCATGGCGTCCCGATACCTCACATCCATCGCGTCGCCTCGACCGCGCTCGGCGTCCCGCAACAGCGCCATCAAATTCGCTTTGTTCCTCTCTCGCAACGTCGTCTCCTCGATCCCCTCGCGACGACCGCGCGCCTTTAACAACGCCGTTCTGGCCTCCGTCGCGTCTCCCGTCGGCGTCGTCGTCGTCGTCTCGATGAGCGCGTACGTGCCCGCGAGCGGGAGGGCGACGCAGGCGGTGAAGGCGAAGACGCCCATGGCGAGTTTCGAGCGCGCGGTGACGCGCACGAGCGCGCGATACGCCCCTGAGGTTTCCCAAAGGAATCGGGACATCGCGTTCGACGGTTCGGGGGCGAGTGCGCGCGCGCGCGTCGGCGCGCGGGCGTGTGACGAGGTGGAGAGGAGGTGGATTACACTCGTCTCGTCGAGCGCCGAGCGAGCGCCGAGCGAGCTTTCAGTTCCGACGACGCGTCGAGCCGGAATCGGTCGGTTTTTTCGTGTGTGGATGAGATGAGATTATTACACGCACGCGACTCACGCGCGTCCAGACGAGGAACCGGACCCGAACAAGACGCGCGCTTCGCAGAGAAGATAGACGACGATGAACGCGACGTACGTGCCGAAGGCGGCGGTGGCCATTGAGGGCGGGAGCTCAAACTCTCGAGGCGAGCGAGATTTGAGCTGGGAGATGAAAAACATGACGGCGAAGAGAGAGCCGATGGAGAGGACGAGTTCGCCCTGTTTGACGTCGTAGGATAAGTTCCCGATCATGGCGGTGAGGAAGGCGACGGAGGAGGCCAGGCCGATGAGTAGGTTGAAGACGGGACCAGCGAAGCATGCGACGACGGCCATGGTGACCTGGCCAGCCTTTGCGACGGCGCGACAGGCGATGAGATCGCCGACGCCGTCGCCCCATGCGACGAAGAGGACGCCGAAGATTTCTTCGTCGACGCCCGCAATCTTGGAGAGCGCGCTCAGAGCCATTACGAGTTCGTCAGACATGAAGTGCATCCAACAGATGGATTGGATGAAGGCGAACGTGCTCACGAACTCGGTCGACGCGGGCAACGGCGTCGTTTTGTACTTGACGGCGATGATGGCGGAGACTGCGAAGCAAATCAACGCGGAGAGCGCGCAGTTGTACACCATCACCGTGGCGGGATCCGAGCTCACCGAGTCGAAGAATTCATTCCCGGGGGCGCATAAGAAGAAAAGCGGACCGAGGAATCCGATCATGATGGCGTACGGTTTATCCATGAAGCCCGCGCGAACGACGGGCATGGTGAACGCCATGGCGACGCGCAGCGGCACGGTGAGAAAGGAGAGTTTCTTCTCGTACTCTGTCATGTCCGCCGTCGCCGACGCGACGATACCGTCGCCGTCCTTGTCCGTCGTCTTCATCGGGCGCACGGACCCTTTGATATCGTCGGGGCCGCCCTTTTGAGACGCTAAATCGAACAACGGTTGGAGTCGCTCGCCACGACCCGAGGATCGAGCGCCGCCCTCCTCGAGCGACGGCCCGTCGGCGCCTTCGGGCGCGGTGCTCACGAAAGCGGTGATGCAAAAGTACGCGGCGTACGCGACAAAGAAAGTTATGGCGTACCACATCTTAAACACTCCGAAGCACATGCCCAGCATCAACGCGATGTTGGCGACGGCGAACGTACCCATCGCCGCGCCGAGCGGTTCCTTGCCGACGTACACCGCGCCGTTCGGGGCGGCTCGAATGACCACTCCCAAAACGACGGTGGCGATGAAAAACCCACTTCCGAGCGTTGATCCGACGACGACGTTCAGATTCGGCGTCACACCCTCGGAGAGCTCGGAGACCTGCGCGTACAGATCCGGCGCTCCGTTTCCGAGCGCGAGCAGCGTCACGCCCGCCACCTCGGGCGACATCTTCATCATCGTCGCCGTGTACTCGAGCGCCGGCACGAAAAACGTTCCCGCCGCCACCGCTAAAGCATACGTGGACGCGACGGCGATCAGAACCAAGCCCAACACCGGGAATAACATCGTCTGCAATCCGAACGCCTCCTCGTCGCAGTACGCGTACCTCAGATACGACCCCAACCTTCCATCGCACGCCTCTGTCTCTTGCACGTGCGCGCACTTCGCCGCTCTGTCACCGACCACTCTCGCCGGCGCGCACGGCCACGCCTTCTCCGCCGCTCTCGTGCGTTCGAATTGCTCGCGCAACAACTCCTTCTTCGTCGGCGGCGGAGGCGGCGGTTCCGGAGCCCGTCCTCTCCCTCCTCCCAACAGCGCGCGTCCGCCCGCGATCGACGCGCCGTCGCCGCCCGCGTCTCCCACGAACGTCCTGGAATGCGCCCCCATCGCGCTCGCGATCGCGCGCGCGCCGAGCGCGACGACGAGCGCCATCGTCCCCAACGACCAGCGATTCGATGATTCCCAGCGTCCACGCGCGCGCGCGCCGCCCCTCGCGCGTCTCCTCGCGCGCGTGCTCGTCGCGCGCGCGCGCGCATCGTTCGCGCCCGTCTCCTCGCGTGCGCGCATGTCCGCGACGGAGGAGGATGCGCGCGCGTGTGCCGTTCGCCCGTCGGCGCGCTGACTCGACATTTCGACGCGGGCATGCGCGCGACCGCGCGACCGCGCCGACGCGCGCGAGACGCACCGGCGCGCGCGGCGTCGTCCATCGCGGCGCTGTTCGACGCGCGCGAGAGGCGTCGCGCGACGTCGGCGAACGCGACGACGACGAATCATCGGCATCTTTCAAAAGCGGCGACGGATTTGGTCGAGCACGCGCGCGCGAGCGGTCGCGTGCGTTCGTCGACGGCGGTCGGCGCGGTGGAGGTGTTTTTGAAACCGTACGGCGCGGACGCGGCGAGCGTGACTCCGGCGTTCGCAGGGGATGAGTTTGTCCGGTTTTGTCTCGAGCGACAGCTGGGCGACGACGACGAAACCGACGACGACGACGACGACATCGACGACGACATCGACGACGATGAGATCGCGTCGAGCGATGAAGAGGCGCGGGAAGAGAATCAGAGACGATCTGGATGTCCGTCCGCGACGACGCGAGGGGTGGTGGAGCTCGAGGTGGAGAGTGATTTATCGGATTCGTCGCCGCCGGCGAAGCGTCGCGCGCGACTGGAGACGGAGAATCGGAATAACGACGACGATGAGATTGTGATTCTGAGCGATTCGGACGACGGTGAGGATTCGGAGAGGAAGCGCGAGCGCGCGAGACGCGTGGTCGGGAATCACGTCATGGGTGGGAGTAAGGCGTGGTCGAGGGAGGATGGGTTTGGTCAAGCGACGGCGCCGGCGTTTACGGGACGGGGCACGACGAGCGGGGTGGAGTTTCGTCGAGGTGAGGCGGTGTTGGCCATGGCTGGCGTCCGAGCGCCTCCTCCTCGAAAAGAGTCCGGCGCGCAGGAACGACCGGTGACGGCGAAATCGGCGACGGACGCGATCGCGCGACGCGCGAACGAGACGCGAACCAATACGCCCTCGGCGCCGCCGGCTCGAGGCGGTCCGCCTGATGATTGGCGAGAGATGGATGATTTCGATCTCGCGAATAGAATGGTGTTCAAAAACCACTCGTTTCGTCACTGTCAACGCGAGATTTGCGAAAAGAGCGTTCAAGGGTGCGATTGTTTCGTGTTGATGCCCACCGGCGGCGGGAAATCGTTGTGTTACATGCTCCCGGCGATTTTGCAGGGCGGCGTCACCGTCGTTTGTTCGCCGCTCTTATCCCTCATCCAGGACCAAGTGTCGCACTTGGTGAAAGATTTCAGCGTTCCCGCCACGTTCCTCAGCTCGGCGCAATCGCAGGGCGACGCCGTGGCGGTGTTTCGAGAATTACGCAAACGCCGTCCGACGATTCGATTGCTGTACGTGACGCCCGAGAAGCTCGCCTCGAGCGCGGCGTTGGCGGACGTCATGCGTGCGTTAAACGACAACGGACTCTTGACTCGATTCGTCATCGACGAGGCGCACTGCGTGTCGTCGTGGGGTCACGATTTTCGTCCGGATTACAAGGCGTTGGGATGTCTGCGCAAAGACTATCCCAACGTTCCGATCACCGCGCTCACGGCGACGGCGACGCCGGCGGTGCGCGCCGACGTCATGAAGATATTAAAAATCACCAAGACGGCGCGATCGTTCGTCGTGACGTTCAATCGTCCGAACATCTCTCTCGCCGTTCGTCCCAAGCGTGATCTCCATGATTTAGAAAAATTCGCCGAGTGGATCGCCGACGAATTCGGCGCCACCGACGCCGGCATCGTCTACTGTCTCAGCCGTGACGAGACGGCGAGCGTCGCGCAGGCGTTAAACGACGCGCGCGCGCGTCGACACCGCGAGGGACTCCCTCCTGGGCCCAGCGCGGCGTCGTATCACGCCGGTATGACGGATTCTCAACGATTGGCTGTGCAAAACAAATGGATGTCCGGAGACGTCGCCGTGTGTTGCGCCACCATCGCCTTCGGCATGGGCATCGATAAACCCGACGTCCGATGGGTCGTCCATCACTGCGCCCCGAAATCTCTCGAGGGTTTATACCAAGAGGTCGGACGCGCCGGACGAGACGGTCTCCCGGCGCGAGGCGTCGTGCTGTACGCGAGACAAGACATCGGACGCATCGAGCGTTTGATTAAAATGCCGCAAAAAGGCGTCTCCAAGCGAAGTCGACTGGAAAAGTCGATACCGCTCTTGCGCGCGGTGGAGACGTATCTCGAGGATCGGTCGACGTGTCGACGCGTGGCGTTATTGAAATATCTCGGGGAGACCGTGTCCAGCGCCGTGTGCGCGCGCACGTGCGATAATTGTCGCCGGCGCGCGGGTCTGGAGCCCGCCGACGACGACGCGTGGGACGCCGCCGTCGCCGCCAAGGCGCCGCCCAAGAGACGCGCCGCGTCCGCGGGTGGTGGGAAAAAGCGTAAGCGCAAGTACGTTCGCGGAAAACGAACCGCGAAATGACCGAGCCGCGCGCGTTGTAGGAGTAGTCGTAGTAGTAAGAAGTAAGACGAAGCGACGTCGTCGTAGCTTATCCGCCGGAGGTCTCGGCAAAGAGCTGATGAAGACGAAGACTTCCGACCGCACTTTCGCGCGCGCGCACGCACGCGCGACCATGTCCGCGACGACGAGCGCGGTGATGCGCGCGCTCCCGACGTCTCGCCCGCGCGACGCGCGATGCGCGGCGAAACGCTCGAGCATCGAACCGCGCGTCGTCTCTCGAGGTGGACGTCCCGACGGGGACGCGCGCGGGGACGACGCTCCGACGCCGCTGAGCGACGCCAAGCGCGCGTCGTTACCGCCGGAGATGATGGTGGACGATCCCTGGGAGAGCGAATCGTTCGACGGACTCGGAAACGCGATGCAAAACGCGCTGGTGGCGATCGCGGTGGTGAGCGCGGTGGCGGGCTTTTACGCGACGTCGACGTATAACGACGGCGCGGTGGAGGTTGATTTTCAGAGTTATAAATCGCCGGAGGAGGCTGTGGCGGATACGTTGCGTAAAGTAAACGCGTTACAGAGCGCGCCGAGTGTGGAGGCGGAGGCGAGCGGCGAGGCGAGCGGCGAGGTCGCGGCGGCGGTCGAGGTCGCGGCGGCGGAGCCAGAGTCGTCATAGAGTGGTGGATGGTCGTCGGTATCGTTAGATTTTTAAAGCATCGTCGTCTATTTTCGTCGTGATGTTTCGTAATTTCTCCATCGCGAGCGCGTGACGCGCGGTGGCGAGTTCCTCGGCCAGAGCGGCGCGACGACGCTCGGCGAGGCGAGACTCTTTGGCGGTTAAGTCTCGAATCTTTTCCTGAAGCGCGCCGATGCGGTGTTCCAGACGCAATCGGTCCTCACCCGCGGGCGTGGCGAGATATTCGTTCACCAGCGCCTCGCTCTTCGCCGCGGTGATCTCGGCGTTGACTTGTCGACGCTCAGCCATCCGCGCCGTCCGTCTGAGCGCCTCGACGCGCTGCTCGAGCTCCTCGATGGTTCTCGCGCGATCTTTCAATTCGCACTGAAGCTCGATGTTTTCATCGCGAACGCGCTCGAGCGCGGCGTTCTTTTTCGTCAACGCGTCGATGGTCTCCTCGGCGAGCGTCGCGCGACGAATCGCCGCGTCCGATTCATCCGAGCGCTCGCGTGCCTCGGCGCGCAGACTCTTCATCTTCTCCAGGAGCTCCAAGCGCTCGCGCGCGCTCGCGCGCAAAGCGTCGTCGCGCTCGCGAACAAGCGCCTCGAGCGAACGAATTCGATTTTCTAAGGCTGATTCCTTGTCTCGTCCTGTTGCCGCGATCTCGCGATCGAACTCCATCGCGCGCTCCAGTCGCGTTCGGAGTCTCTTCGCGCGCCCGCTCGTCGCCGTTTCGTCTTCCATCAATTCCTGCAACCACGAGACGTCGGGTCATCGTCAGCGTTCGAAATGCGTGCATGTGCGTGTATACATCGACCATTACACGCACCTTGAGGAGCCGCGCGCGTTCGACGGCTCTGACGTCCAACGCGTCCAACTCTTCCGTAGCCGCGGCGAGTTCGACGAGCGCCGCGGATCCATCGTTCGAATCCATCCTCCTCGACCGACGTCGCGCTCGAGCGCTGGATGCAATCGACGCGATAAAAAAGCACGCCGACGTCACTCGTCACGTCGATGCACGCGAACGACGTCGTGTGATGCGCCGTCCTAGCGCGTCCCCAAAAATAGAGTCTGCACATTCTCGCCGTCGAGGTAACAACCCCACTCCGGTCCGCGTTGACTCGGCGTCATGGGCGTCCCATGGTTTCGCATGATCATGATGATCGTCATGCTCAGTTCGGACGACGTCGAGGGCGCGTTGGCCAACGTCGCGCACGTTCTCTTGGGTTGGTCGCTGCGCGAGCTCTTTCACATTCTTCAACAAGTCATCATCGTGCCCAAGCTCGTGCGCGCCGGGAGAGTTCACCCAGAGGTGTGGAGACGGGCCAAGCTTCCTTGGACGGCGGTGTGTTTTCACCTCGTCGTGAGCGGCGGCGTGCAGTACGGTTTACACAGCGCGGGGCGGGCGCGTTTGGGATATTTTTTGATAATCACCACCGGCGCATTGCCGGTGTTCAAGTGTCTGACGTATCCGCACGCGTGGCCCATCGTGCCGTTCGTGGTGGGGGTGCTGTACGCGACGTGGTACTTCGAGGGTGCGCAGGAGTTGTTCGTCGGATTAGCGTTGTTCCAGGGCGTGGCCACGGTGCAGGAGACGCGCGCGTATTACTTTGGGCCGAGCGCGACGTGGTCGTTCGCCATCTGGCTCGTCGCGTTCGCGGCGTCGTTTCCGATCATAGTCATATTCGCAGCGGCATATTTTTATTCTCACAAGTTTGAGCGGTTCATTCGACGAAGGAAGAAGCCCGAGTACGAGGCGATGTGGTCGTATTTTGAGAGGTACGCGCGCGCGTTGGGATACTCGGACGAGGAGGGAGAGGATCCGTTTCGAGTCCTCGGCGTCGGTCGTCACGCCACCTCGTCGCAGGTGCGCAAGAGATACAGAGATTTGAGCATGCGGTATCACCCGGATAAGACCGGGAACGACCCGTCGAAGAAGGAGATGTTTTTAAAGATACAAAAGGCGATGGAGATGATCACCAACGGCGTCGCCGACGACGCCAGACCCGCTCGCGAACAGGCGGTTCGCGAGCGAGTCTTCGCCACCATCGCGCGGTGCGGCTCGTTATGGACTATCGTCGCCATCTGGATCGTCATTTCCATCGGTCACGGCGTGGTATACCTCGCCAAACGCCGTACCGACGACGAATCCGACGACGGCCGCGCGCCTATGACCGTCGGCCCATCCTTCGTCGGCGCCAACATCTTCGGTTTCAACCGCCACCGTCCTCGCCCGCGCGGCGTTGAAAATCTCAACGCCGGCGGCGCCCGTGTCGTCGGCAATCGCCGCGTCACCGCGCCGAGCGGTCCCGCGCCCGTCGTCGCGGACGCCGCCGCTCGCCGCGACGAAACCGAAATCGAAACCACCACCGTCGACGCTTCCCCGAACACCGCCGCGACGGACGCTCACACGAGTTAGAATTGTATGTATAGTCACCTCATTTGCGCTTCATCCGCACCACGACACGTTCGATCGCCCACACGGTCGCTCGGCGCGTCTCGCGCTGCGCCTCGAGCCAGCCAGGGTAAGGACCACCGAGGACCACCGAGGTGAGGACCGTATCCGCGTCACACGCGCGCGCGAGAGACGCACATGTCGACCGCCGGCGCGTTCGCGATGAGCGTAAGCGTCGACCGCGTCGCTCCGCGAAGGCTCGCGCGATGCGCGCGCGGCGCCGCGACGGCGCGGGCGACGCGAGCGACGATTGGGACGACCGCGCGATGTGGGGCGGGGACATCGCGCGCGGTGGAGCGCGTCGCGAGGCGTGAGCGAGCGATGGGGACGTCGGGACGCGGGGAAGAGGTCTCGATGCGCGCGACGAGCGCGTCGATGAGCCTAGACGACGATGAGGACGGCGAGACGGTGGAGATAAGATCGTCGCCTGCGAGCGGGAGGGCGAGACGCGGCGGCGCGAGCTCGACCTCGAGCGACTCGCGCGCAAAGGAAGAGCCGCTGACGTACGAGAACGCGGTGTTGGAGCGTGATGGGGAGCGACGGGTCGGCGTGCTGTCGTCGCGCGGGTCAACGATGCAATTGTTGGGGAGCGAGGAGGCGACGACGTCGGGAGAGGGCAAACCGCTCAAGATCAACCAAGACTTGACGCTGTATCGCGCGCGAAAGCTGCGGAACGAGGCCGGTTTCATGAAGTCGAAAGATGATAGGTTGACGAAGCGGTACGAGGCGATCGCGATGTTCGAGAAGGCGATGGCGTACGACGTGACGGACGGGCGGGCGTACTGCGGCATCGGGCAGATTTTGTCACAGATGGGTCGACTCGACGAGGCGCGAGAGGTGTACCAAGCGGGCGTCGACGCCAAGGGTGGTGATAACGCGTATCTTTGGGTGGCGCTCGCGGTGCTCGAGGAGAAGGCTGGTAACAAGGCGTTGGCGCGAAAGTATTATGACGCCGCGACGGCGGCGGATAAAACGCACGCCGCCGCCTGGCACGGGTGGGGCACGTTGGAAAAGAACATGGGCAACTACCAACGCGCGAGAGAGCTGTACATTAAGGGCATTCGACAGGTTCCGCCGCAAGAGGCGTCGGCACACTTGTACCACTCACTCGGCATGATGGCGTTTGAGCGAGGTCGCATCTCGGAGGCTCGAGAACACTTTAGACAGGGCGTTCGTACGGAAGCCGGTAGAAACTCGGCAGCCATCTGGCAATCGTGGGCCATCTTAGAGGGGCAATCGGGGGACGAGGAACAGGCGCGCAAGCTGTTCCAGAAGGGTTTAATGGTGGCTCCGAAGAGCAAGTACATCTGGCTGGCGTGGGGCACGTGGGAAGCCAAGCTCGGTTACGTAGACCGCGCCAAAGAACTTCTCGTCAAGGGCTGCAAATTGAACCCGTTGGATCCGTACTTGCTTCAAGCCTTGGCCAAGCTCGAAGCCGAGCAAGGTGACCTGGAGACGGCAAGAAAATATTTCGAGCAAGGCACCGTGCTCGATCCAACACACCAAGCCAACTGGAACGCGTGGGCGATGGCGGAGTGGCGAGCGGGAGAGATCGATCGGGCGCGCAACTTGTTTCAGCGGGGCGTATGGGTAAACCCGAAAAACGTCAACGCGGCGAAACTTTTCCACGCCTGGGGTGTGCTTGAGTCGCGCCAAGGGAACATTTCTCTCGCGCGCCAACTGTTCAAGTGCGCCGTCAACGTTAACAAGAGCAGCGAGCGCATTTGGCTCACGTGGGCCATGATGGAAGAGAATCAAGGCGATGACATTCGCGCGATAGAGATTAGAAACATGTGCTCTCAGCGAATGGCTGAAGCATCCGTCGGTGAGACTGATTTGTCTCCCGCCGCGAGCACCTTCCGCCCGCTTTTAGAGACGCTCTCGTCCCTTCTCGGTCTCGAGGCACCCAGAGTATCGGCGGACGAAGAAGAAAGTTTCGATTCCAACGAGCTCTCCGAGGCCGAGCTCATGTACGGCAACACGGAGTCGGGGTCGGCGTGATGAGGACTGCAATACTCTTAGGTATGTAAACGCGCTTTACAAGTTTATACATAACTTTTTCGGTCGCAAAACACGCGGTATTTACACCAAAGCCTTCGCGATTTGCGCCTCGACGTTCGCCGCGGGCTTGTTCGCGTCGATTTCGGTGACCTTGTCCTTCTTGGTGTAGTAGTCGATCACCGGCGCCGTTTGCGTGTGGAACGCGGATAATCGCGACTTCAACGTCTCCGCGTTGTCATCCTTTCGCTTCATGAGAGGCTCACCCGTGAAGTCATCCTTACCCGGAACCTTCGGCGGCGCGAATTTGGTGTGGTACGATCGACCGCTCGCCTGGTGAATCCATCGTCCCTCCACTCGCTCGACCAGGACTTCATCCGGAACCTCGAAGTTGAGAACCGAGTCAATGGCGACGCCCTTCGCCGAGAGCATCTCATCGAGCTTCACCGCCTGCGGCACCGTTCTCGGGAACCCATCCAAGATGAAACCATTTCTACACTCCGGCGCCTTGATGGCCTCCTCGATGATGCCGACGACGATATCATCAGACACGAGGCCGCCGCTCTCCATGGCTTCCTTCGCCTTGACGCCGTTCGGGGACTTGGCCGCGACCGCCGCGCGAAGCATGTCACCGGTGGCGAGATGGCACAGGCAGTGCTCCGCCTTAATCTTCGGCGATTGCGTGCCCTGCGCGAGACGTGAAACGCGCGTCAGTCGACGCTCACGGGCGCTCGAACGCGTCGATGCCGAGTGGGTGACTCGGACGGGGACAGCGGTCGACATCGCCGCACCTTGCCGCATCCCGGCGGGCCGATGAGGATCAGACGCTTCTCAGGTTTCGTCTGACACTCCAGGCGTCGAGCGATTTCCGCCATGAGGGCGTCGGTCGGGACCTCTTCGAGCGACATGACGACGACGAGGACGTGAAGGGCGCGTCTGAGGTTTTCGCCGACGACGTTCACTTTATCGGGGACTCGGTCGGAGTGTTTTCGAGCGCGCTATCGATTGAAATATCGTCTACTTTTGCTTGCGTTTACCGTCCAGGGCGCGAAAACGCGCGTCCCAGTTCGCCTTGACGGTCTGTTCGAAGTCCTCCTCCTCTTCTTCCGTGGCAGCGCGCGGCGCGTTGACGTTCGTCGGCGACCAGGCGTCTTCGTCGGTGTCGGCGCCCGCCTTGAGCTTGCGCTCGGCGTCTCTGTCGCGAGAGACACCGAATTCGATAGCCTTGGCGCCGAACAATAATCCAGAACCGATTATGGCGAGCGGAAGTAATTTCGCGCTCGCGGCGGCGGCGATGGATCCTCCGAAGACGCCGAGAAATCCGAGCGCCGGAAGGCTGAGCAAGAGCACCAACGCGCCGACGAGACTCGCCACCGCCGCCGTGCCGACGAACATGAGCAACAGTCCCGGAAGCGCCAACACAGCGACACCGACGACGACCGGTAACACAGCGGCGGATATGGCCGCGCTCACGCCCCCGGCCACTGCGGTGGCGACGGACGCTGCCGTGAGCGGATATTCTCCCACCCAGCGGATGAGACCTTTCGACCCACCCAACGGCGACGTCGCGGGAATCTCGTCCGCGGCGAACTCGCACAGTTGCTTCCAACGCTTTCGAATCTCCTTCTCTCGGCTCCACCACAGAAACGCGGTCGGCGACGTCGACGCGCGGCGAGACGACGGATGGCTCGAGCACCGCGTCGAGGCGAAAGATGCGCGCTCGGTCGCGCGCACGGCGGCGCGGAAGGAGACCGCGCGCTCGTGACGCGCGCGTCTCGACGACGTGGACGCCGGCGTCGCGACGAGCGAGGCGTTGACGGCGCGCGCGGTGATCATGACGGCGAACGCGCGGTGACGTCTGAGGTCCTCGGCGCTTTCCTCGCGAGAAGAGACGGCGGAATAATAAAACGCGATGTTACAAACCCACGAGCGATTCGCTGAGCGACCACAGACGACGCGCCTCGTCGACGTCGGTGGATTCTTTACTCGATTCTGTGGGCACGAAGGCGTGGCCGGTCGGGGGCGTCCCCGGCGAGAGCGTGTTGTTGTAGTACAAACCGCCTCGGTCGCCGCCGAGCGAAGGATCGGTGAGCATGAAGACGAGGCAATCGCCCCCTCCGGACACCGTTTCGGCGACGTGAAAGACGTCGTTCGTGGCGAAATCAAACACCTTGACGAAGAGTGGATTTTGGTTTCGGAACAGACCGGTGCGAGTGATGAGTCCCGGACCGAAGGCGTTGACGGTGATTTTCGAGTTTCGAGCGCGCAGACGACGCTCCAACTCGTACGTGAACAGCATGTTCATGAGTTTGGAGTCCTTGTACGCCTTATCCGCGTCGAACTCTTCCCCGGACGCCATCTCGAACGCCGCCCCTTGGGTCTCGATTCCGGATAAGTCGCCGAGCGTCGCACCCTTGCCCACGCTACCTCCAGGCGACGCCGGGTCGTGCACCTCGGACGCCGTCACGACGATTCTCGGATGCGTCTCCGAGCTCTTCTCAAGATCATCCAACAGCATGTTGGCCAATAAAAAGTGTCCCAGATGATTCACTCCCACCGTTTCCTCGAAGTTCTCCTTGGTGCGATGCACGACTGGGTCTCCGCTGTATTCGACGCCCGCGTTGAGCGCCAACGCGTCCACGCCGCCGTTCGAGCGCACCTCTCTCACGAACGCGCGCACCGACTCCAAACTCGCCAGATCGCACGCGTAACACTCGACGTCGTCGTCCGAGATCGCGCTCGAGTACTCGAGAATCTCGCGTTTCGCCGCCTCCGCCTTGGCGCGCGTTCGACACGCCAACGCCACCGTCCACTCCCCGCTCGCCGCGAGTTTCTTCGCCGCGTCGAGTCCGATGCCCGAGTTCGAGCCCGTGATGACGACGCGCTTCTTCCTCGGCGTCGGCACCGCCTCGCGCGTCTCCGCCTGTTCGTCGGCGGCGGCGTCGTTCGCGCGCGCGGCGAACGCGGACGACGCGCAGAGTAAGCCCACCGACACGAGCGCGTCCCGACGCGTCGTCGCGCCGTCACCGCGCGCGCGTACGGGCGTCGCGCGCGTCACCGTCGCGCATCGTCGCGTCGCCGCGCGCGTCACCGTCGTCGCGCGCGCCATCGTCGTCGCCATCGCGACTGAAGATGGCGTCATCCGTCGCGTGACGTGGCCTCATTTCGCGCCCCGACATGCGCGCGGTGTCGTCGGTGCGATCCCTTCGAGCGCCGTCCCGACGCGTCATGGGCGCCAACGTATCGCGACGCACGCCTCCCACGCGCGCGTTTCTCGATAACGCTAACATCCCGGGCGTGAGCGACGGATGTACGGGCGCGCCCGAGGCGAAATGGAATCGAGGCATGAATCTGCCCATCGTCGCCGACGAGAGCGTCATGTCGCAAAAAGCGCACGGGACGTGCGAACGACCGGTGATGCGCGATCTCCGATACGGCGTCGATCGCGAGCTCGCGGATCGAATCTGTTGTTTCAACAGGCACTACGCGGAACCCGCCGGCTCGGCGTGGCGCACCGAGTGGACCACCGCCGTCGACGGGAAGAATGAGGTGACGTATTACGATTCGGTGAGCGGGAAACCGCTGTTCATCGCACCGAGAGGTCGCACGTGGAAGGAGTTCGAGCGGGAGTCTCGCGCGCACGGATGGCCGAGCTTTCGAGACGCCGAGATGGTTCCCGAAAACGTGCGGTGCCTGCGGGACGGCGAGTGCGTGAGCGTCGACGGGACGCACCTCGGGCACAATCTTCCGGATAAATTCGGGAATCGATACTGCATCAATCTCGTCTCCGTCGCGGGGAATCCGGTGGAGGAGGGCGCGTGAAGACGGACGCCCCTCGCGCGCGCGCGTCGTACGCCGAATGAATGAAAGAAAGAATGAAAGATTAGTTTACATCTACGTCGTACACCTGCCGTCTCCTCGCGTCGTTGTCTCACCCCGCAAAGTCGAGCAAGAGTTGCGGTAACACGCGCTCGAGGTGTTCGCCGTCCACCGCGCGCGCGCCCTCGACGTCGGCGAGCGCGCACGCGCGATGCGTCGCCTCCTCGACGAACGTTTCGATAAACTCGGCGAGTCGCTCCAACGCCTCGGGCTTGGCGTTGGCGTCGAATTCGCGAGGCGGTGCGCCGCGCAGGCGTTCGGCGTCGTCGTCGATCGTCCACGCGCGACGCGCGACGGCGAGGACGAGCTCGAGCGGGAGTTCGTTGGCCATGGCGCGTCGGCGTGTGCGGACGGGCGAGGTGCGCGCGCGTCGTTCGGTCAGTGAGATGACGTGAAATGGTGACTACTACATCGCGTTCGTGGGTGTGTGCTATGCGATCGCGTTCGGTGGGTTCAGATCCAATCGCCCTCCTGGAGTTTGAGAGGGAGGTAAATTTGGCTCAAGTATTGGAAACCGTAACTTGAGAGCGCCTGGATTTCCGCCTTGGTCTTCGTCTCTAACATGATGTTGATCTCCTTGACCCAATCCGGATTGCTCTTGATGAAATCTTCGTTCAGCATGTGCTGACCGGTCTCAATATCCTTCGCGGTCATCTCCAGTCTGCATTGCTCGGGGATTTTAAACTTGTCCAAGTCGCTCGGTCGAACGCCCAGCCACTTGATGTCGGGCGTCGTCAGGTTACCGCTATCGAACGCCATGTTTTTCGAACCCTGCATGTACACGGAGATGATTTTCAAGCCGTACGGATCGGCGTCCACCAAGGCGAGGACGGGAATCTTCAGGTCGCGCTTCACCTTGCTCAAAAACAGACGCGTCGCGACGTCGGGTTGACCCTTGGCGGTGATGATGATGCACGGATACTTGTTGTAAAATCGATCCTCGGCGAGACGCATGAAAGCGGCGTCCTTCTCCACGAGTAAAACGAATTTTGCGTCGGAACGCATGTCGGATACCTTGTCTATGTTGCTCGGAATGGCCTTCCCACCGACGCCCATCTTCGTGCAGTCGATTTCGTCGCCGTCCTCCTTGTACTGCAAACGCCCCACGACGACCCCTTTCTCCGAGGCCACGACGTGTAACGAGTTCCGCGTGCATCCGAGCATGCACGATATGTCATCTAACACCGCATCCGAGTCCTTCTGATCTTTGAACAACTTCACATCCGTATAAAACAAGTCCCGCTTCGTCACGTGAATCCCGCGACTCAGCACCTGGTGCACCAACTGCATCACCCTCGTCAGGATGGTCACCTTTCGCACGCTCGACACCGTCGCGAAGTTCGCCTTGGTGGTTTTATTTTTCAGCACGATTCGATCGAGCTCCTCGAGGTACACCTGATCCGTCGCCCCTCGACTCGGCAAGACGTATTCGAACCCGTCGCCCGCCAGGATGCTCCTCGCCGCGGAGATCATCACCTGTTCGATCGCCGCCGCGATGACGCCCCCGTCGCGATCCTCCACCTCGCGATACTCCTTCGACAGCGCTAAATCATCGAGCGTGCGCCTCGCGCCCGACGCCGCCTTCATCGCGCGCTCGAGCGCGCTCACGCGCGCGAGCACGTCCATCAACGACCCGGCGCGTCCGTCTTGGCCGTCGCGCAGGCGCTTGAGGGCAAAGTCGACGCCCTCATCCGGCGTCGCGCGCTTACGACTCGTCGCGGGTTTACCGGCGCCGCGCGACGACATGTCGACGCGCGCGTCAGCGGGTGAGGGCGTCGTCGTCGTCGCGTCGGGGCTGTCGCACCGGCGACTTCATGGATTTTGAACGTGCATCGTTCGCGAGTCGGGACTCGTCGTCGGAGTCCCCACTCCACCGTGACTCATGACTCGTCGACGTCGACGTCGACACATCGGCGCGCCGGACCTCCCGCGCGTCGCCACACGCCGTCGTCGACGACGCGCGGACCGATCGACGCGCGGGCGCGAACGATCCTCGGCGTCATGTTCGTCTCGAGCGCGGCGCGAGGCGCGGCGTCGCGAGGCGCCAGGCGCGCGGTGACGACGCCGCGCGCTCGAGGGAAAAGCGTCGCCGTCGGTGCGCCGGCGCCGATGCGAGCGACGGTGATGCGCGCGACGACGCACGCGGCGGTGCGAGGGGCGAGCGCGATCGCGCGCGCGAGCGCGAGACCGACGTTCGTGACGACGCCCATCTATTACGTGAACGACCAGCCGCATATTGGACACGTGTACACGTCGACGGTGGCGGACGCGTACGCGAGGTACCGCCGCGCGAGAGGGGAGGATGTCTTCTTTCTCACGGGTACGGATGAACACGGATTGAAGGTTGAACAGAGCGCGGATAAACGCGGGATCGAGCCGCAGGCGTTGGCTGATGAGAATAGTAAAAAGTTTCGAGACGTCATGACGACGTACGATATTTCATTCGACGACTTTATTCGGACGACGGACGCGCATCACGAGCGTCAGGTGCAGGCGTTCGTGAAATTGTTGCAAGAGAAGGATGCGGTGTATTTGGGAAGATTCGAGGGGTGGTACGATGAGGGACAGGAAGAGTATTACACCGAATCCAAGGCGAAGGAGCTCGACTACAAGAGTCCGATTAGCGGCAAGGACATGGTGCGCTCGAGCGAAGAAAACTATTATTTCCGTCTGAGCAAGTTTCAAAAGGAGTTGGAGGCTTTGCACGCGGACAATCCCGAGTTTTTGACGCCGAGCGCGAGGCGGAATGAGATGATGGGGCGATTGAGTGAGGGTTTGAATGACGTGCCGATTTCGCGCACGAACTTCAAGTGGGGCATCCAAATGCCGGACGACGAAAAGCACGTCATTTACGTGTGGATCGACGCGTTGATGAACTACATCACCGCCATCGGACTCGGGGATGGGAAAGACTCCGCGTTGTACACCGATAGATCCAAGTATTGGCCCGCGAGCATGCACATCATGGCGAAGGAAATCTCTTGGTTTCACTCCGTCATCTGGCCCGCGCTCCTCATGGCGCTTGATTTGCCGCTGCCGCAGCGCGTGCACGCGCACGCCTTTTGGATTCGCGAAGGACGCAAAATGTCAAAGTCACTGGGTAACTTTGTCGACTTGGCGTGCATGGATCGGTTCAAGGAACACTACGGCTTGGACGCCATGCGATACTACCTCGCCGTGGAGGGACCGATCGGCGCGCAAGACGCCAACTTTAGCGCCGATCGTGTCCAGGAGGTGTACTCGAGCGACCTCGTGAACACTTTGGGTAACAGTGTGAGTCGAACGACGGCCATGATTAACAAGTACTTCGGCGGCGAAGTGCAGAGCGAAGAGAGGGACGGCGCGCGGGTGACGTTTGACAACTGGGATTGGCCGGCTCGGACGTCGGCGCAGGTCGAAGACGCCATGGCGGCGTACGACAAATTAGATTTGCCGCGCGCCGCGGCTGCGGCGAAGAATATCGTCATGGATGTCGATTTGTTCATCACCGAGACGGAACCGTTCCGCATGGCGAAGGATGAGACGAAACGCGCAGAACTTGAGGCGTGCTTGTATCAGTGCTTGGAAGCTCTCCGCATCGCCGCGGTGCTTTTGGAACCGCTCATGCCGAACAAAATGGCGGAATTCGACGCCGGTGTCGGTCTCGGTGAAGGTTCTTTGGAGGAGCGCGTGCGCTGGGGAGTTTTGAAGGCGGGAACGAAGGTGACGAAGCTCGCGCTGTTCCCTCGCGTCGAAGGCTTGAATGAAAATGGCGAAGTCGTCAAGGCGTAATCGGCGAACGCTCGCTTGCTGCAATATTAACGTATCGTTTACATGCTAGAGAATAATGTTATCGAAATCCCATTTTCTGTTTGTAGCTCAACTCCTCTTGAAGCGTGAGCCTGTCGTGCGCCCAGTTGCTACTACTGCGGCGTCTGTCTCTGCTCGACTTTTTGAAGATTTTACCCAAGCTGCATGTGAGGCTCGGGTTGGGGAAGATGTCGTCTGGATCCACGTACGATTGCGCTCTGAGCTGAGGAACGAGCGCGTCACCGCGAGCCCAGCTCGGAATCATCTTCTTCGGACGTTCATCGTCTTCGCTGTCACTACTGCAGTAGGGCGAAATCGGATAAGACTCGACCGGCGTGCGGCTGTGCGTCGCCGCCGATGCGAAATTCGTCTTGAAGATGGAACGAGTCGGGGTTCTCGCGGCGGACGATTGCGGTTGCGGGTGGCCGTGAATCGCAGCTTGCGCATTTTCGAGCAGGCGTCGTCGCTTTTCCGCTTCGCTCGACGCGGATGCGGTGAAACCAGACTGAGGACTCGCTCGCTTCGTGGAAGTCGGCGCCGCTTGCTTGATGATCTCGCGCATGGACGCCTTTTGCTCTTCGAGCATCTTCGCCCACTTATTCTTCTCCAGAGCCGCCTTTCTCTGCGCCTCTTCCTCTTGAAGTCTAAACTGAGCCAGACGCTCTTGGCGCAAACGGCGCTCTTCGCGCTCTCGCGCCTCTTGATCCGCTTGCTTCGCCTTCCTCAGCTGCATCTCAACCTCGCGTCGCTTGCGTTCTTCCTCCTTTTGGCGCATCTCGCTCTCTAACTGGCGTCTACTCGCCTCATCCGCTCGAGATCGAGCCTCCATCGCGCGCTTGAGTCGGCTCATCACGTCGTTCAATTCCGCGGTGCTCGCCGGCGCCAAGACTGATGGAATCTTCTCCTGCGGTTCGGATTTCTGAGCGGACGCCTCCGCACTGGACTTCAACATTGAATGGAAAGCTTTCGCGTGGGCTGGCGTCAAGAAAGACTTTTGCGTCGACAGCGGCGCCAGATCGACGGTGCTGGACATCGGGGCGTTCTCCGGTTGAATCATAAACGACTCTGTGAGACTGCGCTGATCGACGGGATTTTTCGGCGCGACGGTGCGTGGCACAATCACCGGAAAGGTGGTGGCGACCGTTGCGGTCGTCGCTTTCACCTCGGATTTCGTCGTCTTTTCCACGGGGTTGGTTTTCTCCTTGGGCTTTTCAGCCGCGTTCGTTCGAGGAGAAATTTTCAACTCAGTCGAAACAACCGTCCCACTCGCCTGAGCGTTCTTAGCCGCGAGCGCGGGAATGTCAGCCTTGAGAAACGCTAATCCATTCGCTCTCGCCTTGGCGCGCTTCTTCTTTTCGCTAGATTCTCCCGCTACCACCGGTTCCTTTTGATCATCCGCCTTTTGCGCGGTGTCCGCAGCCGCCTCCGACCCGCTTCGCTTCTCAGCCGATGCCTTCACCGACGACGACGGCGGCGCGTTCGGACGTTTGGCGCTCCGCACACTCTTTCTCGTCGCGCGTTCGCTGGATTTCGCCGCGGTTTGCCACGCAATCTTCTTCACATTCTTCGGAGTCTGCACGTCAGCGTAGTCGCGCTCGCCGCGCTCGCGCTCGCCGCGCTCCGCCTCGCCTCCCTCGACCGGTTCCCCCGCGCTCGTCGACGAATCTCGCGCTCTCGCATCACCCTCGACCGAATCTTTCGCCTTCGTCGCCGCTTCCGCGCCCTCGCTCTCGTTGTTCGCGTCCGAACTCTTCTCCGCGTCCTCGCCTCGCTCGAGGGGAACCTGACCGTCTCGCGCCGTCTCCGCCTTTATCTCACCCCCCACACGCACCGGTTCGCTCCCATTTTCCCCTCGCCTCGCGCGTAATCCCTTTCCAGGCGTCGTCGCCGTCGTTCCCGCTCTCTTCTGCGCGCTCGCGAGCTTCTTCGCGCTCCTCGGTCGCGCGCCGCTGCGCGCGTCTCGCCGCGTCGGCGTCGCCGTCAGTCTCTTCGTCCACGCATTCATCCACGTTCCCACGTCCACACGCCTCCCCGACCGCGCGCACATCGCATCACACGCATTCACGCACCTCTCTCCATTCTCCTTCTCTCGCACATCCTCCCCCGACGCCGTCTCTCGCTCTCGCGCGTCGGCGCGCCGTCTCGCGCCCTCCGCCAATCCCGCGATCGCCGCGCGCGTCGCCTCTCCGCCCTCGCTCGCGTTCCCCCCCCCCTCGCCCAAGTCACCGAACGCATCTTCACGCGCGCGTTCATACGCCTCGCGCATCGTCGCCCCAACCTCACGCGCGCGCGCGCGCATCCACCGCACGGCGTCCCTCCCCCGCGATGTCTCGAACGGCTTTCGACCCATCGTCGTCGTCGTCGTCGTCATCGCGCGTCGTCCGCCACCGCTCCACCTCGCGCGACGACGCCCTCGTCCGTCCCTCGTCCGTCCCTCCGTCCGTCGTCCGTCCCACCGTCGCTCGCCCGTCGCCCGCTCGCCCGACGACGACGCTCGCGACGACGACCGTTCGTCGAGTGACGATGAGACGAACGCGCGCGCGATGGACACGCGCACCGCGATCGGACGCGCGGGGTGGATCGTCACCGGCGCACACACCCCCTCATCGACGAGTCGTGATCGGTCGATCGCGGCGTCGCGATACCACGGTCGAGGACGCGAATCGACGATCGTCCGTCGCGCACGCGCACGACGGTACGTACGTGTGCGCGCCCGTACGGTGTACGGTACACGGCGACGCGGCGAGGTCGATCGATCGATTCGATCGATGGGTCGATGGGTCGGTCGATTCGATGGGTCGATCGAGTCGAGTCGATCGGACGAGTCGATTCGGTCGTTCCCCTGGTGGAGGAATGAATGGTGTGTGGTGAGGCTTCATGGGGTACTGTATACGAGATGGTGTCCCGTATGAAACCGTACTGCGAGTCCGTCCGTCCGTCCGTCCGTCCTGTCCGTCTCCACGTGACGACCGACGATCGATCGGTCGATGGGCCGCGACTCGCGATTGCGTCCGAG
>Ga0181569_10000029_pt1 | contig 90028 bp, 67 predicted proteins | sample 101ome_19_FD_132452 | JGI IMG/M metagenome (GOLD analysis project Ga0181569, IMG submission 132452) | Coastal salt marsh microbial communities from the Groves Creek Marsh, Skidaway Island, Georgia - 101405AT metaG (megahit assembly) | ecosystem: Environmental > Aquatic > Marine > Intertidal...
GGTGTACTTGGGAATCTTCATGTTCTTCTGCAACTGGTCGGCGCCAATGAAGTTGGATTCGCCGGTGGCCTGGTTCCACTCTGTGTAAAGGGAGGGAGAGTGGAGGTCGTTCATGTCCTGAACTTCCACTTCCGCTTCCGCCCGCCAATCGTCCAGTGCGGCCTCGTGTTCTGGGTCGAGGATACACTGTTGGTCATTAAGGCATCCGCGCGGAGCTTGACCCCAGTGGAGACGCGTCATTTCATCGTTGAGATCCCGGAGCTGTTGTTTGACAGGTCCGCCCTCCCAGACCATGTCTGCGGCATGGGCGATTTCGGAGATCATGAAGATCCCCCCAGGTTCTCCGCGACGCTCCATCATCATTTCGACGACCCCAATGGCGGACTGTTCATTTGGGGCCCAGATGGTGATGTCTTCGTCGTTAAAGTTGAGAGTCACTTCGCGCATGTAGGTTGCGAGGCACACCATATCGACGAAAGCTTTGTGAGTAGTAAGATTTGTTTCCAATTCCAAGAGTTGTTTGATTAATAAGATAACATTTTCCTCGAATCAAATTTATCATAAAAAAAATTTTTTTTATGATATATTAATATAGTATGGCTAACACTGTGGGCATAGATATTGAAAGAATGGAAGCTGGTATCGATAAGAATAGAGTTCTATTATATGGACTTCTAAACTATTATGAAAATGGGAAAAGATTACGAATTTCTACGCCTCCTCGACGAGAAGAAGATATTGTTAAAATAGTAGAAGGGAATTATCTGACTTCTGATTTTACTATAAAAGATTTTCAATCTATACTTAAGTTTCTTAATGAAAAACGAGAGGATATAAGATTTCCATCTGATGAATCTGATATAGATCGTAGATCCCCTTCACCTAGGGGCGGTCTTAGGTCACCTTCACCTAGGGGCGGTCTTAGGTCACCTTCACCTAGGGGCGGTCTTAGGTCACCTTCACCTAGGGGCGGCCTTCGGTCACCTTCACCTAGGGGCGGTCTTCGGTCACCTTCACCTAGGGGCGGCCTTCGGTCACCTTCACCTAGGGGCGGCCTTCGGTCACCTTCACCTAGGGGCGGTCTTCGGTCACCTTCACCTGGCGGAGATCTTAGGTCACCTTCACCTAGGGGCGGTCTTAGGTCACCTTCACCTAGGGGCGGTCTTAGGTCACCTTCACCTAGGGGCGGTCTTAGGTCACCTTCACCTAGGGGCGGTCGTATGTCTCTTTCTTCAAATACGGTTCACATGTCTCCTTCACAATATTCGGATAGACACAGACCATCTTCGCAAGGTCGGGGGCGCCGTCAAAAAAGATATGATTATGATGATGATAGTTCAAGTGAATCGAGTTATAAAAGAGTTCCTCCGAGAGCAAGAGGAAGAATACATAGAAACATAGGTCGCAATATTACAAGAAATCGGTCTAGCGAATCAAGTTATCGACGCTCTTCACCTCAAACTTATAGATATCATAATAGGGGGAGGAGAAAGACAAAGAGGGTATATACAGAAGATACGATAGATGCTAAATGTAAACAAAAAATTGATAGAGCAAGAGTGGGATTAGACTTTGTTTTAGATGATGATAGTGATTCGATGACACGAAAAAATACTGAAAGAGCCATCAAAAAAAGTATTGATGAACAAATAAAAACAAATTGCTATAAAAGTATCTAAGTAGTAGAAAGTCAACTATTAAAATAATCGATATTCTTTATATATTCATAAATCAAATTATTACTTATTGTTTCTTTCAATTGTATATTTTCTTCATATAATTTTTTATTTTCTTCATATAATTTGTTATTTTCAATTTTATGATCTAAATATGCCACATAATATTCTGCAGCAATCTCAATGGCTTCCCCCCATCCATATTCATAAGATTTGCCTTCAAGGAAGTTAATAAATGTTTCTTTTTCTTTGATATATTTATCCATGATGAATGGTTCGTAATGTTTCAACTATTAATTAAATCAAATTTAATCGGGTAAATATTTACTGCATGTTTTTACAGAGTATTCAATATCTTGTGGTATTCTGTAATTTTTGTTTTTATATTTCATATATTTACCATAGGGACCATATAAGATTTCAATCTCATTGTTTTTATAGGTTCCTATATTTTTAGGATATTCGAGAAACTCTTTAATATTTTTGAGATTGATTTTTGAGTATGAAATTTTATTATGTTTCAAATAATTATCAATTGAGATTCTTTTATCACCCATTGTGAGATACGGACCGTATTTACCTTTTTGTAAATATACTTCTTTATTATTTAATATTCCTAATTTTTTAGCATTCGAAGATCTATATTCTTTTATTTGTGATGGGGAAATTGATTTTTGAATATTCACAATGTCGATGAATGAATTATATACTTTTCGTATAACCTCTATCCAATCAAGAGTTCCTTTATTAATTTTATCTAAATCATTTTCAACATTCGATGTAAATTGAACATTAATAATAATTGAAAAATGATTCATCAAATAATTCAATACTTCTCTACCTAGATCGGTTAGAATAATTTTATTTTTCATATCATTGGATTTAACTTTTTCAGATTTCTCTGAAATTATATTTTCTTTAGTTAGTGTGACTGTATATTTTAATTTTTCTTTCCCTTGAATGGTTACTTTTTCTGTATACTTTCTATTAAGAATAGTCGAAATAAGTGAAGCATATGTAGAAGGTCTGCCAATTCCAGTTTTTTCTAACTTTTTGACAATCGATGCTTCATTGTAATATTGTGGCGATGATGATTCTTTATATTCACAAATACATTCTGAAAGATTGTATATTTCATTTGGTAATTTAGTGATTTCTTTTTGAATTTCGTGATTATTTGAATAACGAAGATATCCATCATACAATAACATTTTGTATTTTCCCGAAAATACACCTATCTTTTCAAGTTCTTTATTCACTAATTCATAGGATAATACTCCATAGATAGCGGGTTTCATATGAGAAATAATTGTTCTTTTTAAGATTAATTTGTATAATTTAATATCATATTCTGAATAACTATCGGATATTGTTTTATTTATATTTGTTACTCGAATGCATTCATGTGCTTCCTGTGCTCCTTTTATTTTTTTAGTAGTTGGTTCTTTAGTATGGTAATAATCGCTACCATATTTATCATAAATATGTTCTTTTAGTTTCAATTGAAATTCTTGTGATATATTTGTAGAATCTGTTCTCATATATGTAATTAATCCATTTTCATATAATTTTTGAGCGATTGACATAGTTTGTTTCACTGAATATCCGAGTTCATTTAGAGCACATTGTTGCAAAGAAGATGTTATGAAGGGAATAGGTGGATATTTATTTTCTTTTTTATAAGCTTGTTTTCGTATTTTATACTTTCTATTTTGTTTTAGAGTATTAAATACTTCTAATTTATCTTTTTGTTTATCAAGAAGAATCAAATCACAATCTGGTTTATCTTTAAATTTACCAGTATATTCATATGAATATGTTGGTTTATGATTATCAATTTCATCTTCAACTTCTTTGAGAAGTAGTAACATTGTTGATTGTACGCGACCCGCAGATAATCCTTTTTCTTTAGTAGGAATATGTTTCCAGAGTAACGGGGATAGATTATAACCAACTAATCTATCAATAATCCTTCTTGCTTGTTGAGCATTCACTGAATTCATATTCAATTTATGTATATTTTCCATTGATTTTTCGATAGCAGATTTAGTAATTTCATGAAAAATGATTCTATTTTCAAGATTAAAATTCAAATTTGCTACTTTTCCACAATGCCACGCGATCGAATCGCCTTCTCGGTCATCATCAGCAGCCAGTAGAATATTATAATTTTTGGAATAATTGCGTATTTCTTTGATAATTTTATTTTTTCCATCAATGGGTCGATAGTTTGGTTTAAAATTGTTTTCGATATCGATAGACATCGATTCTTTAGGTAAATCATAAATGTGTCCGAAGGATGAAATAACTTTAGTTCCATCTTTGAAAAAACCTTGTATTTTTCTAGCTTTCGCTGGAGATTCAACAATCAAAATATTTTTCATTTTATATGAATATAAGTTATTATAGTAATCAAATTTATATCTAAGTTATTAATAATGGCCACATTGCCTCAAAGAATGATGCCCTCTCGAAAAACAATAGTAATATTATCGGTGTTAGCGGGAATTTCTGTGGCGGTTTTTTCATATTTTGATAATACACCTTCTCCTACCCCATCAACTCAACAAGGGGGGGGCGATATCACTCCAACTATTGTAAATACCCAACAAGGAACACGACAAATTATAATTGATGATAATATAGAGAGGCCTCTCGAACAACAACAAGCTTATGTAAGTGATGAAGAAAAACAAAGAGATGAAAGATATACTAATTATTATAATATAGATGGTACACTTACAATTGATAATTGGGACACTATTCCTCTATCTTGTGTTGCAGGATGGAAAACTAAAACAGATGGGCAAAATATAAATTCAATACCACCATTGGATTCCACAATGAAAGCATCTTGTACATTATCAACATCTCAATGGGTAAATACTGATTGGGAAAATGAACTAACAACAATTTCTCAAACATGCCCCCGTTTTTTGAATGATTCAAATCAAAATAAGAATGTATTACATATTCTTAAAGGTTGTGAAACGAGATATTGTACAGCAAATCCATCATTGAATATATCAGAAGATACATTGAGAAATATAAATTCATTAGAATATGTAGGAAATACTGGTGATAATGCTAATAATTGGACTATGGGTGGACCATTAGAAACAATTCAGACAAATTTTGACGGATTAAAAGAATGTGATACTGGATTTATAGGTAAATGTAGTGGAGGAGATACAAAATGTGCATCTTATACAAATAATCAAGTATTATGTGTAGATTCAAGTGCAAATTGTTCTTACTCAAGGACGAATTTCATTTATCCAAATTCGCTACAATGTAAAGAAGGTAAATTAACAATGCAAGATTGTTCAACTAGTTGTACAATCGATGCCAGTGTTTATGATGAAACGAAAGAAAATACTTCATATTTAGCCACATTATCAACTACTAATTCGAAAGATTATTATAGTTTGGATTATGATATAAGAAATCCTACATTCTCAGATACAAATAATACTATCACATGTAATGATAATTCCTATGTGGGGGAATATACATATGATAATTCACTTTGTAAAAATCAATCACAAGAGGGTTCTTATATATTTGGTGGAGGTGGTAAAATTGTTCCAGATTATAGTAATTGTATTTCAAAAAATACCTGTGGCATGCTTCGCACCCCTTCTGGGGACACTGGGGGGCAACCATATACTTGTCCTCCAAATCAAGATAATCTACCAGAATCAGATGATATAACAGTGACTTCAAGTGTTCCTGGAGCAGGACCATCACAGTCTGATTATCGAGAACAATGTTGTTCTCAGTCAACCGTTTGTGAACCATGTGATACTCATATATCTTCAAATATAGGCGACGGTGTTTCATTATTGAAAAGTTATGTAAATCAAGACAGAAGTTCTTTTGGAATAGAAGATTGTTGTGAATACAAAAGTTGTCAAGAAATTTCTACAGAAATAGATGGATTATGTGGCGATACTCAAGCGTCAGAGAATATTTATTCCGGCATTAGAACAGATGGTATTATTGACACGAGTAGACATTCCATATCTGATTACAATACGATAGGTACTGAGCAATTAGAAGAACAATGTTGTATTCCTAAAACTTGCGTAGATTACCCTTGTCCCGAAGGACAACAGAATATATCGGGATCCGGAAATGAATATTCAGTAAGCGAATGTTGTATAGTTACAGAAAGTTCAACATCTCCCGAAATTACAGCGAATATTGGAGCAACTGATGAATCAATAATAACAGAAGGGAAAACAGATGATTATGTAATTGAAGGATTTAATCCTAGTATCGATTTACCTTCTTCAGTAGAGTTTGATAAACCTACAAGTGTTTCTCAGGGAGATTCGGCTGCTCTCTCATCTTATACAATTAATTACGGTAATGAGGGTGATCCGAATTATCAAAAACTTCAAAATTTAAGAAATTTAAAATGTAGCGAACTAACTACAAATCCAGGTGAACCCGCAACTGTTTCTCTTGTAAATAAAGAAGATGGTACTTATGGATACGAAATAAGTGGTTGTGGCACAGAGTTTCGTTGTAATATACCTGAAAGTACTTCTACTGCTGTAACCCGCGAATCTGGTGAGGGGACTTATGATGTTCAAAGATTTGAAGTAAACGGAACTCCAGGTTCGCAGATTGAATCTTCAACCATGAAGAATAATCCACCTGCAATTTGTTCTTCATATTATACAGATTCAAGTGGGAAGGACTATATGATATACGGGAATGTAGCGACAGCGAATTGTAGTCAAGCTGATCCAGATATTACATTATCTGGTTGTAAATATTATTATGATGGAGCCCAGGAAGATACTACAAAATCATTTGGATTATTAAATCCAAATTGTAATGATAATATACCGGGTTCTGCATTTGAGCAAACTGCTACTCAAAAACCTTGGTTATCTTGTTCATCTTATTGGGGTCAAGATGGAAAACTCAATCAGGGAACAAAAGATAATCCGAATCTTTATCAGTGTACAGAAAATCAAGCATGGTTTGCAAATTATTTGAATTCCAAAGATGTAGATTATTGTTCAGAGGGTAATTATTTGAATACTGAATATAAAAGAACTCCATTTTCTTCTGAAAGTTATAATGAACAATGTCAAATCTCAGACCATCAAAAACAGGCAACAGAAACAGAAGATGGTTCACAAACTGATAATCCATGCAATGCCATTTTACAGGCAGATTTTGATGGAAACACAGTTCCTTGTCAAGATATTACTTTAAATAATATTCCGCATAAGGATTCGGTGATGATTTCGGCGGGAGACGGGGATTTATTAACTCAGGCTGTTACTAAATATGGTCAAACAACAACAAATTATTTAAAATCGCCCTTAAGTCTTTTTAGGAGAGACAATTCGGAAGAATCATTAGAAGAAGTCCCCGATGAAGAAAGAGAATCTTATTATGAAAATAGCAATGCTTATGGTGTTCTGTCATACTCGACTCCATTACATTTATTTATGAATAGTAATGAACAATGTTCAGATGATTCTGATTGTAGTAATTTAAATGGTATGGATAATTATTTTTGCAACAATAACAAAATAGATGATAATTATAATATTGTAAATGAGTTAAAAGAATTTTCTATAATAGATGATGAAGAAACAATATCATCACTGAGAAGCACGGGTATTCTACCTGTAGATAATTTATATATGTATAGCGAAGGTGAGAAATTGAAGGTGTATACTGGTAATTTTGATCCAGAATTAGCTTTAATTCAGAATATACTTGGAGATAATGATGCTCCTCAAGTGATTCCAGAATATATGGAATGGATTAATGGAGATAAAATAGATTATAGCAGCAATCCAAATTGGATAGATCAATCGGGTCCAAATAGTTGTTTGGTTAATAAGATGTCGAGTCAATGTATTGAAGATATTCGAAATAAGTATGGACCACCATCATCTAACGGCGATGAGCTTACAAAAACACTTGTGGATAATCCACCGGGTTTACTTTTTTCGCCTAGAACAGGAGAAAGTTCTTCAAATACCAATCATATGTGTATCATAGATTATGAAAACAGATATAAAAATATAGTTGATAATTATTCAAATTTATTAAATGGTATAAATACGGAAACCATGGATAATATAAGAGTGAATGATGATACAATTGAATGGTGTCAGATAGAAAAAGATTTGTATGATAGCAGTGAACCCACAATTTGTTCAATGGATTCTACTTTAAGTGAAGATGGTACATCTACAACTTCTTGTACTACAGAAAGTGGTAAAGGAACTTGCACTTATATGAATGTAAATAAAACCAATATACAAGATAATTATGATAAAACAAGACAGATATCTAAATTAACAATGTTGGGAGCTTCCGGTGTATATTGGTATGGGCGTTATCAATGGGCAATTATAAATAATTTAGGAACATATGATGTAAAAAAACAAGGTTATAAAAAATCTTATAATCCATATTTGAATGAAACATTGACAGCAAAAATACAAGAAAAATATGACAATAAAGAAATTCGGAGGGGAAATGATAAGATTTTACCATTAAAATATGAAGCATTGGGTGAATTTGTGGATTTACAGATATTATATGCAATTTACATATCTCCTTATAGCAGAGCGGTAGGAGCATATGGATATGATTATAATTCTCTATCTCCGGGTTTCAATAATACGAATATTTATTTATTTAATAAACAACCAAGTTTATTACTAGCTGGCGATGATGAATTTGCACAGACAGAAACGGCGCAATATTTAGAAAATTTGTTAGGTACCGATATTTCAAGTTATCCTGACAATCTATTTACAGGAGATAATAAATTTGAAAAATTCTACAATGTAATACAATATAGATTTGGAGAAAGTGCTAAAGAAATATTTAGAACCCATGTACAAGAAGAATTGAGAAGAAGAGGAAAAACAGAGAGTTCTGATGATGTTAATTCTCGGGAAATTATGGATCTGTTCTTTGCAAAAGGTGATGAATTTGGATCAGGTGTAGAATTTTCCAGTTATGGAGAAGAAATATTAAAAAGAATACAATCTTTAGATGGTGATTTGAGAATAGGGACTCAAAGTATGGTTGATAGAATTGCATCTCAGGGTTTTGAAATGTTTAATAGACTCACGGGTAAATTTCCAATGAGAATTGTTTTATCAGATTTAACGGTTAAAGAATTTAATAATTATGATGAATTAAAAGCGTGGTATGATAATAAATATGCATTAGAAAATCTTGACCGTTGGACAACAGAGAATATAATCTACAACAGAGAAAAATCTGTATATAGACCATTCGGTTTAGATTTTTTAATATCGTGGGGATTTCAAGTGAATCGTGATATGTATTATGAGATGAAAAAAACAACATTACAAAAAATGCTAGTTCGAAATATGAATAATCCAGATGGAATACCAAATACAGATGTATTACTTAGAACAGATGATCCATTAATTCAAAGTTTACTGGATGATTCGGGAATTAATACCGAAGGTACATCTACAACAAATATGAATTTATCTTCAAATCCGTTTCCATCGAATGTAAAAAATTTCAATAAGACAATTTTTGATAGATATATGGCAAATGATGCAGTTAGAGATACATATTTAACAAATGATACTTTAGTAAATGAAATAGACCCAAATAGAACAAGTTATATACGAAGTTTAGATAAATGTAAAAGTGAGGGAGGTGAAGGTCCTGGTAGTGGAAATTCGGGAGGTAAATCATCTGAAATAAATGATTATATTACTCAATATCATGAACCGGGAGAAGAAGAATATAGTACTGCGCTTTGTGAAGTATCGGATAATAAGAAAGATCCTTTGTATGCTGGCAAATGGTTTGAATATCAATCTTTTGATTATCCATCTACCCCGGGAGACCCCCCTCCGGAAGTACCAGGTAAAGTTTCTAAAGATACATTAATGCCAGATCCAAATACAAATTCTCAATACATAGATAATGATATTTTAGATAACTATGGATTTGTAGATAGAACGGATCCACAAGAACCAAGATGGTTAACTACAAATACTATTAATGATTTAGTAAAGGATATTGATCCGGAAGATGCTTATAATTTCAAATTGAATTTATGTTCAGTCTTACTTGCTCCAGAGAATTATAATTATAATTCTCCTATTGAAATAGAAGAATCTGGATTCCCTACTTATAAAAATTCACCCAATAAATCATATCATACAGCGAATGAAATATGTAATAGTTCGATTGAAGATGTAAATGATAAATGGAAATATATGAATGTTCACGAATCTCCTACAACATTTTATGAATACTATAAAACAGATTATAATATATCAAGAAGAAAAAGAAATTCAGATGGTATGTGGGATGATAGAGATGACAATCCTTGGTGGGTAAAAAGAAAGCTAAATTTAGTTACAAAAGAAAAGAAAATAGCAGAAAATTTAACAAGAACAAGAGGCGCTGTAGAACAATTACAAGATAAATACAACTATGATCCATCAAAATCGCCAATCAATCCAAATTCTTGGGAGACTTTGAATGGTAAATTATTAAATTATGATCAGATTGATAATTTAAAGAAGTCAGATTTTCCCAATGATCCACTTGAACTAGATGAAAGTGAAATTTTATCAAATCTGAAGGTTTCTGATATTTGTAAAGAATCTTGTCAACCAGAAAATACAAATATTCACTATGATTATCATAAAAATAAATATAGAATTCAGTGGTTATTATCGGAATATCAGAGATTATTTGGAACGAAAGCCGGAGAATCTACACCTTTATCTGGTAGTGGCGATAGTGAAAGTGATAAATTAAATAGCATGATTCCTGAAAGTATGAAGACAGATGAATATAGAGATTTTATAAATAGGGTAAATCCAAATGATATTTTAAGAACAGAATTTGATTCAAGGGTTCAGGAAGATAGAGAATCCACACAAGCTAATTTAGAAGATATTGATGCAAAAGCTGCATCAGGATTGATTACATATAATTATAATTATCTTTACAACATAAAATCGATTGATATATTGACCCCTATGACAAAATCTGAAATGACACTACCTGCTGGTCTTACATTTTCATCAGGTAATATTGAAGGTTGTAGTTTAAATAATGGTTTCTCAAATGATATTGCAATATTAAGATATAAATTTTTCGGAGATGCTATGAAAATATGTAATCAAAATCCCACATGTGTTGGTTTTTCGGCTGCAAATGCATTTATTGCAGGTACGGAAATACATGCTTGTAATGAATATGTTTTTTATAAAAGAGGTACTGATGCAACTGATAGACAAATGAATAAACTTCAAAACATTCCAGAAGAGCGCTTGGCGACTGGGTGGGACTTGGGTGGGTATTTAGAATCTTCGGAAGGAGGGCCTCGGATTACCAATAGTATTTGGTATGGAACATCTCTGGACTTCCAGAATTCGGGTTTTTTCATTAAATCAAATATTTCAACTGAATCTCAAAGTCAAGACGAAGTATTAGAAGACATATTTATAAAACATGAGAATACTATAAAAATAAAAGATTTATCAGGACAAGAAATTACAGATACACACCCATGGATGGGTGGATCGGATAACCCCCCATATATTGTGAATGGTTGTAGTGGCTGGGGGGGGTTGGGGGAAAATTCTCAAAAAGGATACAATGGAGCTTATCTTGGTCCAACAGCTGAAGAGGCAAAAATTATGTGTGACGGAATAGAATCGTGTTCGGGTTTTTTCAAATATAAAAGGAATGGAAGTAGCTTGCATGGAAGTAGAACATGTTGGGCTACTATCACACCCGGGGCAATAGATTGGTCAAAATATCCAGAACCAGGTCCAGATGGAACTAGGAAGGAAGAAGAATTACCATACACTTTAGAATCTAGAGATACTGGCGATTATTATTTAAAAAGACCCAATAAACAGAAAGAATGGTTTGATTCTGAGGGATGTAGAGGTGGTCTAGGAAATTATAATCAGTTTTGCAATCGAACAGGTGATCTTACTTTAGATGGTTTTAAAGCATTGAAATCTTATAAAAGAAATCTTGAAAATACAATCAATGCAATGAATTTATCTTATACAGATTTGGGTGATTCTATCTTAAATAGTGGTTATGATAATTTCATAGATACAAATGAAAGTAAATTACCATCAAGCTTAACACAAGAGTATAATTATTTCAATGATGAAAATAAATGTATTAATAAAAATTTTATAGATTGTACGATAGATAATCATTCAGAAACACGAAATATTCTAAAAGAGACAGAATCAGGAGTAACAGCACAGAGTGGCATACCCGAAACAGATGTTAGTTTATATAAAAAACAAACTTGTAAAACTTGTGATACAGTAGATACATCAAATCCAAATGATAAATATACAATTCAGAATTGTTCAAAACAATCAAATACTGTTATTGGGAATTGTATTGATCATTACTATGGAAGGAGAATTTTAGTTCCCTCTGCGGATACAGGGTTCGAGGAACAACTAAAAGATTTAACTTGTATAAAAAATGATGGTTCATCATGTGATGATGATATTGAAAACTCAATCTTTATTGATAAAACGCCAAATTCAGCAGATAATGTAACAACAAAACAAACAGTTTATTCTACAATTGATGATTTTTTAAGAAATAAATTTGGTGTTCATTCTGATGGTGGTTCTTCCGGAACGGATGCCACTCCAGGAACTCCAGGATTTTATAATACTAGTAGATTTATGTGTAATTTGGATGATGTTGATGAAACAAAACGATATGATAATTTATTTTATATTACAAATGATGACGCATCTGACTTTAATTTTGTTGATTCGACAAATACTCCTGCTACTTTAGATGAAATATCAGTTCCTGGCGGGACAACCTGGTCAAAACCATTATTAACTACAGGAGAAGATGAAGTATATAATATATGTAAAAATGATAGAGCAGTATTAAAAAAATTAAGTACAAATGAAGCAAAGATAGTTTTAGGAATTACACAAGGAGAGGATTTGCCAGGCGAAAGCAATGGAAATTATTATCAATGTAGAACTTGTGATGGCACTTTAAATAGTGGTTCTGATATATACGAGTATAATTCATTGCAACAACAATGTGTGAATGAAACAAATGATTGTATTTGTCCAGGAGGAATAGCTTTAGATAATGAAACATGTACAAATTTTCTTGGAACAGTAGCCAATTACAGTGTGAATACTGGAGGTAGTAAAATAGAAACAGATTATTCTAAAGGTGAAATACTCAAAAAGGGCGTGTGTATTAATAGTGATGGAGAACAAGAACAACAGGCAACACAAGAAACATGCAATGGAACATGGTATAATACATCAGTAGACCCGGATAAAAATTCAGAAGATACAGATGATCATCAATGGGATAATGATAAGAGTCAAGAAAATGATTTCTTACATTCCCCATGTAGAATTAGCACAGATGATATAAATATTGCTCGTTCTCTACATGTTTTAAAAAATATCTCGGACCTACCAACAAATATGGACGCCTGTCCAGATAATCGATTGAATTTCGATAGTTTATCAGAAGAATATAATAGAAACACAAATAGTTCAAGTGATATGAGAAAAGAACTGTGCAATGTCATCAACTATTTTGGTAAAAACGCATTTCAAAGTATTGATTCAGGGGGGGCAACGGCTGATGCAACAACGGGTTTCGAATATATAAATAATATGGAGGGAGCCAACAGGGAGGACAAGATAAAATTTATTCAAAATCGTTCAGAGCAATTATTAAATAAGACAATTTGTGGAATTGTGAAATATGATGATTTAGTTGGTAGTAATATGACTGGTGTTGTTAATGATAAATATGGAAAACTTTTAAAGGGAGGTGGAATGGTTGCTTGTCAAGCCTGCGGTCCTATAAAAGAAGATGATCCCGATAATATGAATTCAAGAGTTACAGATGGTTATCCAACAGATAATGATAATGAATATTGGATTGCGCCGAATGGTGTTTGTTATTACAGAGGAAATTTAGGAGACCCTTGTATTCCCGATATTCGAGATTTATATAATACAGCAAAAGATTTGGGAGCTCCAGTAAATCATATGGTTGATAATAGTATAGTTGATGATTTCGCATGGGATAGTAAAGTATCTTCAAATGAATATGGTCACATATTAGATGCCAAAAAAGATGGTACAAAAGATTTAGGTGGTCGAATAAGTGGTGACCCAAGCCCAGAAAGTTTAGATTCCACTCATTTCATTGATATTCCAAATGATAAATATAATAAGCGAATTCCTAAAAATGAACAATTTTACGGAACATGTAGAAAATATGTCAAATTAACATCTGCTTCTCCTAAAGAAAGAACACATGTTTTAGGTGAGAAAAAAGACACTATAGAATATAATGGAACATCTACATTACCGACAGATAATCAAAACTATTATCAATCAAGCAATCCAATGTATGTTCCTGGAGTCTATGATGAACAGGCTGCATTATTCCTTAAAACCCAAAAACAAGGTCATTTAGAAGATAGTATAACTACAGCTCAGCCGGATATTTATAGATTATATGGTCATAAAACAGATGGATTTTCTGATAGAGTAGTTGATTCCAAAGGAGATGTTAAATATAGAGAAAAAGATAATCCAGATGGTGATTTAGATAGAGAAAATTCAGATAATTTAAATAGTTATACTGGAATAAAATGGACAAATGATGGTGGATTGATTTATTTAGGAGATAAATTTTCACAAGGTTTTACAGAACAACCGGGTGTTAAAAGTTTCACCGATGATAGTACTAGAAGCGATAAGCATAAACCATTGTTTACAATAGATGAAAATAATAGGCCAGATATACACGGTCTAGAAACAAAACAAAGGTTAAGATGTGTATATGATGCAGATGACATGTCAAACAGTTTTTATCTAGATAAGAAATTAGAAAATAAATTAATGGATGGCCAAGATACTCCTTATAAGAGATTGAGAAGTACAGCACCATATTCTCAATCAAGAAGTGTAAATATGGAATCACAGGGTCTTCAAGGTAGATGTTTATTAGAAAGTCAAATGGTAGATCCGGATACTAATCCCGTAGGCAATTTTGAGAAATTCAGTGATGGTATTTCATTCAAAACACCAAATTCAAGAAGAGATCATAGAATAAATGTGAATACAGATTCTGTTGAAGCATCTGTTGGTGATTGTGGTGGAAGAGTCGTTGGAGCAACGAAACATGGTAGTGTAGAACAGAAGGCTCGCATAGGATTACCCGAATGGATGGGTGGTTCAGGGACAAGTTTAGGCATAGATGATCCTGAAAATAGTGCTGATAGATTTGCTGCAATAAGAACACCGCACAATGTTTTTTATACAAGTGATCGTGTAGCAGAACATAAAATGAATATAATCAATAATAACTTAACTACGATGGGAGTCGATAATTCTTCTGAAATTACTAAAAAAGCTGCAAAGGAAATAAAAGTAGTAAATGTTCCAAAAACTAGTTTCGATGCATCAGATAAAGCTACAGGGGATGGATATTATGATTCTGGGTGGGCCGATACAGGTAGTTCTTATAATTATTCATCACATATTGGAAACTATAATACATTTAGAGCAACAGATTACGATAATCCGTGTTTATTAAATGAAGGTGGTTGTGAAAATATCCTACTTCCTCCAGTATTTGGAGGTCCGATGTCAACAAATTTATCAAATTATTTGTATCGACTAGATGTAGGAAGTAATCCATCGATAGAAGGTAATAATGCGGGTATCGAAGGTTTCAATGTTGATTCAAATTCTCAATTTACAAATACAAGTAGTGGAACAAATAAAAGAGATACAAGTGGAGAAAATTATGATATTGGAGGTAGATTTTCAAAAAATATTCCATATGTTCAAATTTATCCTCAAAATGATGTGGATAGTACAGCCGAAGGTTTATATGGGGAGAATAATGCAGCTATATCCGCTCTAGGTTCTTCTGCAGGGAGATTTGATAGATTAGTAACAGATAATGAAGCTAATAAAGCAGATTATCAAGTTGTTGCAATAGATGATGATGAATTCCAAAATTTTAACTCAAATTTGAAAAGAGGAGTAGAAGGTTATGAAAGAACCTCTCCCGATGAAGAAAGATATATATCTCCATTAATAACCGAAATAAGTTATAATCTTAAGAATTCAGTGAATAGAAATCCATTCTATAGAGATGAAACAGCAACAGGAGTCGATAATCAAACAAAATATGAATTTGAAAAATCTCATGGAGTTCCTATAATGTATGAATTAAAGGGAAGTAATACAGAAAACTATTACAAACCGGCTCAAAAAATATTGGATGCTCAAGATTTAGATTTTGATTATTATAGTAAGATTGGAGAGGGGGGAGTTAATAATATGAAAACATACAATAAAATGCATCATGGTCAAGATATGTATGGAGGAAGAGATACAAAACAATTAATAATGACGACGAGTGACAATTTTGGAGATATGGCCAGTTTAATGTGTGGAAGCGGACAATGTATATCTGTTGCAGATGCAGAAAATGAAGGTGGAGGAAGAGGTGGAATAATTGATACTGATCCGGAACCTTGGACAGGTGGAGAAGATGCACAAAGTGATACATTAGCAGATGATAGAGGTTCTGGATATTCAAGAGTACCTGGTTCTATCGAATATACATCAGTTCCAGGAGACCGTAATATCGTAGGAGGTGATGATAAAGAATCATTGAAAATGTGGTCTTATGATACATCTACGAATAATAATATTAATTCTCATTCTGAAGAAAAATATCGGAGTATTGATCGTTCCAAAGGAACAACATTTCCATATTCGGGATGGGCGTGTAGACCAAGATATCAAGCACCCTCATCTACAAATTCCATAGATAATCAAAAAAGAGCTCAAGTTGTATATGGAGCAAAATTCAATTAATAATAAACATGTAAACTAACACTGATTTCATCTGATAGATTTTTCAAACTATGTTTTCCTACATTATCGTTTATTTCACCCATATGTAGAAATAAATCATAATATTTATTATCTATTAATTTATTTTCTTGATAGATAGATTCGCTGAAATTTCCACGAACTTTCATAAATACGCAATTTTTATCATTATGACCATGAATTGAAGTTTGGTGATTCGGTTGCCATAACATTAAATACTTTTCATTTTTCTTAAATGGCAATCTTATTTTACTATAATATGTATTATTATGATAAACTTTATTCTTAGAGTTTTCCATAATTAGTTTCAAAATACTATTCATTTATATATATAATTAGTAGTATTTTTAAGTGATTAATAGATTTAAAATCAGTTAATTTAAATATATAAAAATTTAAATATGCAATTTGTTCCTATTGTAGTAATGTGTTATTATCAATTGTTATTATATTATTTTTTATATGTATTTCAATTATACAATTATCATTATTTTCCGATAGTTTATGGATGTACTCTAATTATTATGAATATATTGTATCCAAAGTTAATAGATCCAAAAAGATATTTAAATTATAAATTAGTTGCTAGTTCTTCATTATTTATTTTCCCAAGTTTTTCTTTGTGGAGAAATGGATATTACTTTAATGCATTACTTTTTGCAAATGCTCTAGGTTTAAGTCCAGCATCAGATGCATTGTTACCATATGAAGATGGTGAGAAGAATAATTTTTTTTACTATATGGATGTTGTTAATGATATTTTTATTGTTTTGGTCTCAATTATGAATTATACATTTTTACAGCAAATATCTGGTTATATAAAAGTAATTAATTATAGTATAATTATAATACCTTTGATTTATTGGAAATTTGGACTTCAATATTTTGAAAAATGGGATAATTTTCATGCATTATGGCATATTCTAGGAGCTTCGTGTGGTGTAATTTGTTCTGAAATTTCAAATAATTACAAAATATAGAAATAATTTAAATATAAAAGACGAATAAATAAAAATGAATCGAAGTGATGAAATTATTCATCTTTTTGAAATATTTTTACCCAATGATTTAGTTCACAAAATACTACATTTTGAAAAGCAAATAATTTTCAACGAATCGCAAGAATATTGGATAACCTACAGAAATAAATTTTTAGACTATAAAAAGAGTCAATTATATTATGATGATTATCGTAATCTATTCCTTTATGAAATAAAAGATATTAATGGTGATAAATATAAATTCAAAAAATATAATATTGAAACGCGGAATATTCTATCGATAAAAAAAGAATTAAATAAATATTATTTATCTTTTCGTTATTAATTATAAGTTTATTTATACTATAGTTTAAATGAACGAAGGATATTATAATCATGAATTTATTGATACAGAGTACGAAACTGAATCTTCATCTTCAGAAGAAGAAATAGATATTCATTCAAAAAATATTGGTATTTTTTATAAAGCGAATGAAATAAAAGAGAATCAATTATCGATTGATCAAACTCGTTTGACAGATTATGTAAATGTAAGAAATAAATTATTTTCACCTGAGATTATTAAGAAAAGAATTATAGTAGACACAAATAATTTAGATCATTCGAATGGACACAATACTTCAAGTTATAAAATAGAGTTTACAGAGCATGAATCGAAAAACAAAAATGGAGGATTTCAAAATTATCGAAATGTGATTGGTTTTCAGTTAATTTCAGCACAAATCAGAAATTCAATCTATAATGTAAATTCAGATAATAATACGATAAAAGTATATGTTCAAAGAGCAGTTCCATCAATTGTAGTCGCGATAAAAACTGTTACATTAGATGAAGGAAATTATAAATTTTTAGAACTGGCTACAGAATTTAAAAATAAACTGAATAATTTGGTAGATAATGAAGGGACAAATGCGAACATAAATGGGTGGAATGTTACAGGGAATACAAAAACTAGTAAATACACAATCAGAAATGATACTTATAATTTCAAGTTTGATTGGGGTATAACTAATAGTTCAGCTTGGAGATTATTTGGTGCCTTAAATATGAATGATACAGAATATAAAGCGGCGAATACAGATTACATTCTACCAAATGTTGTCCAACAAACTCAAAATTATGTTGATTTATTGATAGATGAAATTCCCTATACCAGCTGTATTCATAATTACAATGGAAAAAAATTAATCTCAAGAATTCCACTGAATGCTGGTCCAGGAGAAATGGTATATTATGAACCTGAAAGAAGTGATACAAATTATTTTTTCCCAATCAATCTATCAAGTTTAACTTTAAGGTTGGAATCTGATATTGATAATAAATTATATATTTGTCAGAATAATGATAATTATTTTGAATTTGAAATATCAATTTTGAATAAAAATTAAATTATTCCGTATTTTCGGGGAATAAATAATATCTGCAATCTTGATGATTACAATATTGGACATTATCATTGATACCTATTTCTTCATTATCTTCTATTTCATGTGTTTCAATGATAAATATTAAGTTTCTGTCATTTATATTATCTATTATACGATAATCATTTGTATCACAATGAAATACACCGTTTAAAAGATTTTGATTACAATTTGGACAACTCATTTATATTAATATATATATTAATCTGTAACTGTAAAGTTTATAACCATACTTGTTCCCTAGTGTGTTATAGACGATTTATTTCCTAAACTACCTGAAAAAATACTATATGAATCGATCGCATTTCCACCACTTAAACTAATAGATTGTGTGTATTTGTTGTAGATGTATATTGTAAGTTTAGACTATTACCCCCTTGTAACTATTCCACTTGTATTACCATTTACAGTTATAGATACTGTTGCTAAATCACCTCCTGTATAATTAAAAGTAACATTATATGTTGTTGGTAATTCTATTTCTTAATAAACACCTAAATATAATGTATCCATCGGATCCATCTGAGAACTAGAATTACCAACAACTAAATGTGCGACTCTTATCTTATCACCGGAAGTAAAATTATAAACAGGACTTCGCATTACTGTACCGGACCATAATTCTGAACCACTTGTTTCTCGATATACATATAAAGTATTAGAAGATTGAGAAATAGTCGAATCTCCCAATGGAAAAGCACTTGTCGTTGTTGCAATACCATCATTTGCCCCTGTATTCACAGAACTAGTTGATGTTGCATAACGGAATAATAATGTTGAAGAACCCGAATTAACCATATTAGAATAACTATAAGCAGATACTGTTCCCGGTGTTGCTGGGAAACCCTGTGTAGAAGAACCAGTAATATCATCATTATATGTTTGCCATTGATCTGTTGAACTCGTAGAAGGAACAGAATTAAATATCCAAGTTTTTTGAACCTGATTATCTTTATTTACAATCTGAACACCTGCTATTGCAACATCATTATAATATGTCGTTGTTGATGTGACTTTAACACCTATATAAATATTATGATTTCCGGAAACATGTACCTGTGTTTCAGAAACATCATAATTACCAGTATAATCTGCATTTGTTGTATCAATAATAAATCTATTCGATATTTCAACAAACTTACTGGTTAAATCAATCGGATAAACTCCCAAATAAAGACAATCATTTTCATCTTGTGGATAAGTTGGATGACTTACAACTAAATGAGCTACTCTTATTTTATCTCCTTGTTTTAATTCTATTTCTGGACTTCTCATAACAACACCAGTATTCGGCACAGTTGTTGCCGTTCCACTTGTTTCCCTAAAAACATAATATGTTCCAGATAATTGTGACATAGTCCCATCACCAACTGTCAGACTTGTCGTAGAACCCGATATCCCATCTGCTGCTCCAGTATTAGAACTAGTTGTCCCTGTAGCAATACTCGCTCTATCGTATGCAGCTGCCAAACTAAAAGTAACATAATTGCTATTTCCATATGAACTCGCAGTACTGGGTGTAATAGGGAAACCGGTTGTTGATTTCGTACCTACTGTACCCACTCTGGTTTTCCACACATGATCTGTTGTTGTCCCTGAATTAAATATCCATATTTGTTTATTATTATTATCTTTATCTACTATCTGAACTCCGGCAATACATATATCAGAAAAATAATATGTAGAAGATGTTGCTTTAAATCCAATATATATGTGATGATAACCACCAGAAGGGACTTCCGTTTCAGATACATCGTAATTACCGGTATAATCAGCAGCGGTTGAATCGTCAATGACACGATTTGATATCTCTAAGAAAGAACTAAATAATTCCGGTGTTCCAGATCCAAATGTTTTCCCCTTAATATTATTTATTGATATTTCACCATTCGCCGGAACATTTGCATTATCTGTGAAACCAGCATTTCTAAAAAAAGATAAACTAATCGCTGTATTATTTTGATTATCTCTTAACTTACTATTTTGATTTGCATTCGTCCCACCTCCAGAGACATAAGAAGACTTTAAACCACTGAAACTAATATTGGATGAACCTATATTTGCCATATTATAGTATCATATTTTTTAATTCATTCACTTGCCCTTGTAAATTTTCGATAATTTTTTGTTGTTCTTTTATCGATTCAATTAATAAAGGTATAATTTTATCATATTGAACTGCTTTATAATTATCTTTTCTCGTAGTAGTTGCTTCGGGTAAAATTTCTTCCACTTCTTGTGCAATTATCCCTACATCTTTACCTTTATTCTTGGTGTATTTTTCTCCTAATTTATTCCATTCAAATTCATAACCACCTAACTTTTGTAGTTTATCTAGAGAATTTTCTATAGGTTTTATATTATCTTTTAATCTCTCATCTGATGTTGAAAAGGCAGTAATATCTCCATCAACAGTTAAATTACATACTTCGGTAGAATAACCGGAAGAAATATCTATAGTATTCGAACTATGAGTAATTGTGACTTCACCAGAACTATTTCCATACTGTATTTTAGCACCAGCTGCCAAATATATATCTGACCACATTAAACTACTAGTACCCAAAGCAGCTCCATCATTTGTTACGGGAGAGAATGAATTCTGGACCATCTGATATTCATTTACTCCGTTGACTCTGTAAACTATCTTATTGTCTGTTGAGAAATCTATATTATTATCATTACCGCTTCCTACTGCAAGACTAGCATTTAATATTGAATATATATCTGTTTGTACGGGATTTATTTCGACACCTGTAGAATTTCTCAATATTCCATTACTTGCACCAACGGAAAATTCTGTGCCATTCAAATCCAAGCCATTACCTGCTGTGTAAGTTGTATCTGAAGCCGAGATTGTAATCGCAGATGATCCATCATAGGTTGTCCCTGAACTAAATGATATATTTGTACCCGCTGTCAATGAATTTGCAACACTACCCGCACTACCAGTTGTATCTTGATTTAGTGTAGGAAATGTACAATTTGCTAGATTACCACTAGATGGTGTACCTAAAACTGGAGTTGTTAATGTTGGAGATGTTAGTGTTTTATTTGTTAATGTATCTGTAGTAGCTTTTCCAACTAAAGTATCAATGGCAAGTGGTAGTGTTAATGTATATTCAGGTATTCCATGACTACTTTGAGTCCAAGAATCGGGTGCTTTTAATGTTACATATCCATCATATCCACTTCCATTTGTTTCATAAAATCTTATAGAATTTCTAAGTGAAATAGTACCTACTGTTTTATATATTGTTACACCATTGCTGATATATCCTCCCCCAAAATTCATTGCTGCGTTATCAATTACAACATTATCACTACCATTAACTCTAAATATCATTTTATTGTCTGTACTAAACTTTAGCTGATTATCTGCATCTCTTCCTACTACTAAATCATTATTTAATATTGAGGATATAACTGTTTGAGATGAACTAACTTCTAAACCAGTTGTATTTCTAGATAATCCATTACTTGCTCCAACAGAAAATTCTGTGCCACTCAAATCTAAGCCATTGCCAGCACTGTAAGTTGTATTGGTGTCAGTGGATGCGATTGTAATTGCAGCTGAGCCATCATAAGTTGTTCCAGAACTGAATGAAATATTTGAACCAGCGGTCAAAGCATTCGGAACTTTCAACACTCCAGATTGTCCAGAGCCAACATTATTTGAAAGAGTAGTCCCATCGCTATTTAAAGTGAACTCGGTGCCACTCAAATCTAAGCCATTGCCAGCACTGTAAGTTGTATTGGTGTCAGTGGATGCGATTGTAATACTTCCATTTCCATTGGTGATTGCTATATTTGAACCCGCGGTCAAAGTTGTCTTTGAAAGAGTATTTCCAGTACTGTTCCCGATCAATAGTTGACCATCTGTGTAAGAAGTTTGACCGGTGCCACCACTAGAAACGCTCAGCGTTGATGAAAGACTAGCGGCTGAACCAGATGTATTTTGATTCAGAGTTGGAATATTGGTTGAATGAATTGATCCTGCATTATCAATCGTCCAATCAATGATTTGATTGCCAGTAGCAATGTATGGTTTATTTTGAATGAAAGCATCACTCGAATTATCAGTTTCACCCCAGTTGCTTTGAACATTTACTTCAGCGCCGCTAGCGATTCCATTTAGTTTTGAATGATCTGCATCGGTAAAAACATTGGAATCAGAAGCACTTTCGACAAGCGTTCGAATTTCAGAGGCAGTTTGATCAGCAGTTGCTCCAGTTTCAATTGCATTTAGTTTAATTTTGTCAGTAGAACTCATAAGACCATCGGAACTTGAAGTTGCATTTGTATAGGTGGTATTAGTATCAGTGGCTGAAATAGTGATACTTCCATTTCCATTGGAAATTGTAATATTTGAACCCGCGGTCAAAGTTGCTTTTGAAAGAGTATTTCCAGTACTGTTCCCGATCAATAGTTGACCATCTGTGTAAGAAGTTTGACCAGTCCCGCCTTTAGAAACAGTTACTGTATCTGTTAAAGTTGAACCGGCTGCAGGGACAGTTATATTAGAAGAACCATCAAATGGTATTCCATTAATAGTAACTGAAGATTGTAATGCAGATGCTGTTGAAGCATTTGCTAAGGATGTTCCATTAGTAATTCGTATATCATCTCCAGCATCTGTAGTAAAATATAGTTCATTGGGTGTAGTATTTTTGACCCATATTTGACCGAATGCAGTTTCATCGTCATCAGCATTTGCTGATTCTCTCAATTTTATAGAATTTTGCAGTGCGAAATTTTTAATTCCATTTGTTCCAATCAGAAAACGATTACTTGAGTGCCAGTAGCTCAAATATCCACTAAATGTACTGGAACTAGTTCCATCTCCAAAGTATAAATTACTTGCAGATGTTGGTCCAGCAATAATGGACATTCCGGCATGATTATTAGCATTTCCATTTGTTCCAACAACTAATGAATTCCCATCATCATCATAACTACCTGGGTTATTAATACCGATTCCCATATTACCATTATTGTCAATTCTAATTTTTTCAGAACCATTCGTTTTTATGATAATTGTATTATCGGTTCCAAAATCGATAGTATTATCATCATCTCTACCTATTTCTAAAGAAGAATTTTTCACAGATGTAATAGTGGTTTGTTCTGGAGTTATTTCTATATCATTTGTATTTGATGTAATACCATTTCCCCCGATAATATTTAATACAGAATTTGTTGCAGTTAATCCATCTCCGGAGAATAAAGTAGCTAAATCAGAAATATTGGTTAATTGTTCGGTTGAAGTATCTGAATCTAATGTCAAAAATTTATCACCATTTGTTGGGGGGATACTACTATATTCATTAATATCAATTGATAAAGTATTTCCATTTTTAACAATACCATCACCGGCTGTGATTTGGCCGGCTCCTGAAAATTGTGTAAAGGATAAAATGTTCGTTCCAACTACATCAGAATTACTATCAGATGTACAAACAAAGCCATGATCTCCATTGATATTACCTTCAGTTATAAATGCAAAATCTCCACTAGCATTTTTGCCTGCAGGCATATCTTCAGATCGAGTCCAGTTATCTGAACTACAAATATATATTCCATTTTGCACACCATTACTTTGATTTTTAACAAGGACTCTATTTGTTGCAGCAAGTGAAACTCCATCAATTGTTTGCAATCCAGATAATGATGTAAGATTTGCAGTTGTTGCCACTCTACATGCTCCTTTAATATGTAAGCCTTGGGCAACACTATCAACATATGCTTTTATACTTTGTTGACTTGCGACAGCCGTTGAACTATCAGAATCAAAATTATCTTCATCTTTAAAATCAATCAATGTAGCCGTCCCCGAACCACTAAATATAGGGATTTTATTTAAAGCCGAATTTAGACCAGATAAAGCATCGAGATTTACACTATGTGATTGGATATCAGAGCCTATTGCTAATCCTAATTCATTTCTAGCATTGGTTGCATTTGTTGCACCAGTTCCACCACTTGAAACGCCTAGAGTCGCTGAAAGACTAGCAGCCGAACCAGTTGTATTTTGATTCAGAGTTGGAATATTAGTTGAATGAATCGTTCCTGCATTTGTACTTGTCCAATCAATGATTTGGTTGCCAGTAGCAATGTATGGTTTATTTTGAATGAAAGTATCACTAGAATTATCAGTTTCATTCCAGTTGCTTTGAACATTCACTTCGGCACCAGAAGAAATTGTATCTAGTTTAGTTTTATCATTAGAACTCATGAGACCATCAGAACTTGTAGTTGCATTAGAATAAGTGGTATTTGTATCTGTGGATGTGATTGTAATTTCAGCTGAGCCATCATAAGTTGTTCCAGAACTGAATGAAATATTTGAACCGGCAATCAAAGCATTCGGAACTTTCAATACTCCGGATTGTCCAGAGCCAACATTATTTGAAAGAGTAGTCCCATCGCTATTTAAAGTGAACTCGGTGCCACTCAAATCTAAGCCATTGCCAGCTGTATAAGTTGTATTGGTGTCTGTTGAAGAAATAGTGATACTTCCATTTCCATTGGTGATTGCTATATTTGAACCTCCGGTTAAAGTTGCTTTTGAAAGAGTATTTCCTACAGTATTTCCGATTAACAGTTGACCATCTGTGTAAGAAGTTTGACCAGTTCCACCACTAGAGACACCCAGAGTCGCTGAAAGACTAGCGGCTGAACCATTTGTATCTTGATTTAGAGTTGGAATATTGGTTGAATGGATTGTTCCTGCATTATCACTCGTCCAATCAATGATTTGGTTGCCAGTAGCAATGTATGGTTTATTTTGAATGAAAGTGTCGCTAGAATTATCAGTTTCACTCCAGTTGCTTTGAACATTCACTTCGGCTCCAGAAGAAATTGTATCTAGTTTAGTTTTATCATTAGAACTCATGAGACCATCAGAACTTGTAGTTGCATTAGAATGCGTTGTATTAATTGTAATACTTCCATTGCCATTGGTAATTGATATATTTGAACCTTCGGTCAAAGTTGCTTTTGAAAGAGTATTTCCTACAGTATTTCCGATTAACAGCTGACCATCGGTGTAAGAAGTTTGACCAGTTCCACCCTTATCAACTGATATCAATTCACCGTTGCCACCACTTGAATATTCCTCGAATACTATATCTGATGGAGAATCTCCATCGATAGTTATATCATTATCTGTTTTCAGAAGGAATAATTTATCTTTATTATCATGACCTTCTTCAATGAATGTATAGGAACTAGCAACAGCTGTTCCTTCATTAAAGTCGTCTGCTCTAGACCAAGCAGAAGAGCTAGAATAAATATATATACCGTTGGTTGACAAAGTTGATTGATTTTTAACAAGTATTCTATCTCCATCATTTAAACTAATTCGATCGATACTTGTTATAGTTTGATCTAAATTGGAAAGTTCGGCTGTAGTTGCTAAACGACAAGAAGATTTTGTATTTATCTGATTGACATAAGTTGTTACTTCGGACAATGATTGAAATAAAGAATTTGGCATTATGTTTAATAATATGGATAAAATATATATTTAATAAACATAAATGGACCAAATCAATGAATATAAATATCCAATTGGTGGGAGTATATTAATATTATTATTGTATGGAATTTATAGTTCATTTTCATCTGATAATAGTGAGAAAGTTTCGATTCCAAAAAGTTCAAAAAAAGAATCTACAATTTCTTCTGATGAATTTAAAAAGTTCATGAAATTATTTGAAAACGAACTTCAGAATTTAACATTATCATTAATGGAATTTAATGCAAATAAAGTTAAATCGAAATCATTTAAGAGTTTTCAAGATGAAATTTTCACCAAAGATATAGAAAAGAAAAATATATTAATAGATTCTTTCAGTTTAAGAAATATTGAATCAGAACATAATACATCTGATTATAAGATAAATTTTGATCACCAAGATTTCCCGGATTCTTTCAAAAATGTTATCGGAATAAGATTAGTGAATGCAACAATGCCACATTCGCCGTATCAAGTGACTAGTAATAATAACAGTTTTTATATCAAGTATGGAAATAAGACAGATTTAGTTTCTCTAGGAACGGGTGGTTCATATACATTTGAGCAATTGGGGAAATTAATTCAAAATTCTCTAAATTCCGATGATCGAAGTGGATTTGTTGTAACTCCAAGTAAAACAACATTTAAATATACAATCAGTAATACTTCACATCCATTTTATTTTTTGTGGAAAACTAGTAATAATTTAGCTTACAGATTAATTGGTGCTTTAAATATAGATGATACGGAAAATTATCCGAATAATACAATAGAAATGCCGCATGTTGTTGATCAGAATTTACATTTTATAGATGTAGTAGTAGATGAAATACCGGCAATAGCATGTAAATTAAATAGTCATGGAATGAATATAATAGCTAGAATACCATTGACAACTGGGCCAGGAGCAATTAATTATTATCGTTCACCCGAACATGAATCTCAAACTCAAAATTATTTTTATCCAATCAAGCTAAGTTCAATGACAATAAAATTATACGATACGGGAACAAATAATCTGTATGATAGTTCAAATAGTGATCATTCACTAGAATTTGAGTTGACGATTATCAAAAATACCAAACTTTTCAAATAATTATAAATAATATAATATATGACTTGGGATAATATATGTGGTGGAATGACCAGTAAAGAGGAAACATTAGATTCATATAATAACATAGCTCCCCCAGATGATATTCGGAATTGTTATCAAAAATATAATAAAGATACACGAAAATTTTGTTGTGGTGAAAAGGCACCAACAGAAGATTTTACATTAAATCCTTTGGGGGGTAGAAGTTCTGATTGTGTTGCGACGAGTGGAGGAGGATATTGTAAACCAAATAAATCTACAAAAGATAAATATCCTTTAGGATGGATATATGAAGGAAGAGATACAAAAAATGAAACAATTGGTGTTCCAGTTGAATTAACACATGATAATTTCAAATATTATAGCAATCCAACAACTGATTCTTCTAGAGTAGGAAATCCTTATCAATGGATAACTGATGATTCATTGAAAAAAATGGTAAAATCTCGTAATCTAGATGTAGATATATCTGATAAAGAAGAAAAAGAAGAATCTAAAGATACTCCTAAAGATAGTTCAGATTTATATACAATACATATAGTATTTATAGTTCTATTGAGTATAGTGTTAGGTTTCATAATTATCTATGGAATACATTTAATAATAAGAAAATATAATCTAGATATAAAGATTATGCATAAAATTAAGAAACTTAGATATATGAAAAGCGGGCATTAGATCTATAAAAAAAAATTTTTTGAATGATAAATTTGATTTATCATAAGATAAAGATTATTACATATACAAATTGCTTACAACTGGAATTCATATCTTCAGACACTGTATCTCTCAACTCGCTGCGAAGCATGCCTGGAAAGTGGCAGACCTTGAATGGTGTTAGGTATCCGGTCGATGACCACGCGTCTCCTCGCACATCTGAAGAATACAACCCATACGAAGATCCATCGTTCCAACGGCGCATCGCCAGTCTCAAAGCCGACATGCGCGGCTCGAAGAAGGGTGGAACACTCGACGACAACCTCTATCCGAACCATCCATACAACACTCGCAAAAATGGGGGGGGAACTTCAAGAGAGGTGAAGGTTGATGGATTAGCTGAAATTCAGAGAGACATGCGCCGTCTCTTGATTACATTCGACAACAAGGAGCAGAAAAATTTGAAGAAAAATAAAACGAGGTGGGGAATGACGGCAAAAGAACGACTAGAGAAAGCGCAAAATAGTGTTGATGAAACGCCTATCTGCCATCCGGTGGGATGGACGGCGAAGAATCACTATTCAGAGCTAGGGTGGCAGTGGTGCGGGCAGAGTTGTCCATGTTGTCGAGCGCGCGCTGGCGATACATTAGGGGCGTGTCCTATCTGTGCCAAACAATAAAAAATACTCATTAACTACTTCTCAAATACAATTGCATTCACACTTAGATTTAGTTTTTTTTGTAGCTTTTTCTAATTTCCATTGTTTCAGTGAAAGTTATGGGTGGACTTCCTCTACTAAAATGAGTTAATTTAGCATCATTTGTCAGAAGAAGCATTTTTTTTAATTTATCATTCTGATCATATTTAGCTTGTTGGGCTAGTTTCATTTCTTTGCTGCTTCGACTTTTAAAGAAATCATCATCAATGATGATATTTTTAGGTCGCAATAATACACCCTTCGATTTTCCAGATTTGCCACCGGCAGATTTAGCCATATTTGGATCTTTACTTATATCTGAACCAGAATCTAATGAAAATTTTTCATAAAATTCAGGATTATTCTTTTTAAATTTGGAACCTTGATAGTAATGTTCTACACTTAACCATTTTTTATTATCTAATGTAAATTCACTTTTATAGAAATTAGATAACATTTTTCTCCAATCTTTTATTTTAGATAGCTCTTCATATTCTGGGATACTTTCTTTGGGTATTTTTTCTCCCGAACCTTTGCCTGGTTTGAGATCTCTGGATTTTGAGTAAAATTGTAATACAATATCAGGGTTGAATAGTTTACTAGATTCTTCTTTTTTTTGAGATTGTTCTTTTTTTTGAGATTGTTCTTTTTTTTGAGATTGTTCTTTTTTTTGAGATTCTTCTTTTTCGGGCAAAGATGTAGTATTCATATTAAGCGGATCAAGATTATATTTATCTTTCAATTTCATACACAATTCGAGCCAAGGTTGAATTGGAATTCTAGTGCCAATTGGTGTATCACTTGGTCTTCGCCGATCAACAATACTGACAATATCATCTTTATCGGGATCAACTTTTTGATAAAATTTCTTAAGAATATCAACCTGATCTGTATATGTATATTTTTTTGCTTCTTTTATCTGTTCTTGAGTTATATTCTTTATATTTAGAGGATCTATATGATAAATTTCATGAAGATTTCTACAAATTGCTAACCATGGTTTTGTAGGTATTCTTTTGCCAATCGGATGACCTTTCATTCTTCTATCATTCACAAATTGAATAGCATCTCTATCGGGATCTACAATCTTGAAAAATTCCTTAATTATATCAACTTGTTCAGAATATGAGTATTTTTTCTGAATGATTTCTTGAATAGGTTTGGACTCAGTTGGTTTAGGGACAGACTTTTCATTATGATTATGTTTTACAGATATATCTGATTTTTTTGATGTAATTGTAGTATTTGTATCTTTATCAAGTTCATTAATAATCGATTTTATTTCTGAATCATCTTTTACAATTTGAGCATATTCAATTCTTTTCCTAGATTTCTTTTCTTCACTTAATTCGCTATTCATTAATTCTGACATTAGTTTTCTTTTTTCGGAGATATTTTTATGTTGCAAGTCAATGAATCTTAGTAATAATTCTTTTCTTTCTTTAAAATTATTAATATCACTATAACTTTGAATCAAATTTTGTTTATGTTTCTCCAACTCACTATTATTTTTTTTCCTTTGATTTAATTCTTTATCAATATTTATAAATTTACTCAATTTATCTAAATTAAATTGCGAGATATCATTATTTTTATATTCATCACAACCATTTAACTTTCTATTAATAGATTCTAATTCTTGATGAATATTAGAATATTCGGGAAGATGTATTGTATATTCATGGGAGCATTTATTCGTATTTCCCCCACAAGAATAAACTAGTGTATTTTCTGAAATTAAAAATTTTTTTTTAGATTCACATCCTTCACAATGAATATATTTCTTTTTATTGCTTTGAAAGAGAAAATAATCTTTGTAGAATTTTTCGAAATATTTATGATATTCTTGTTTATCTTTATCCATTATATCTTATAATTATAAATTAATTTATAAGATAATTTAAGATATGCATCAATTGATTTTGGTTTTATTCGCTATCTTAATTCTTAAAATACCTGAGATAGATACATATACTAACTATGAAGATATAAAAATTGAAGAAGATAAGAATAATTGTCCCTTACTTTCAGCAGAACAATATCTATGGACTATATCTCAAAAAAAAATGCTTCAATTACCTGGATACACTAAGGATGAGATTTTGGATATGACAAGATATTCAGTATTTGATCAACCGATACCAGTTTCACCGGATTTTTTAAAAATATAGTATATTATAAAGATGAAGTTAGAAGATTTTATAGATTTTGATGTATTATTTTTCACGATTAATTTCATGATATTTTACAAATATATTCAGAGAGAAGAAAATATAATATTAGAAAAGAATATATTATAATACATAAATGAATCAATTACTAAAACAATTATTTTCGATATTTATCGGAATACTTATTATTAATACTATTTTCAATTATTGCGATGATTTATTAATTATTAGCGTTTAAATTAATTCATTAAATTATAAAATAGATTATATGGCAAGTGAAACTTCTATTCAAAATTTAGGAAATTCAATTAATGATGAAGATGCAAGATTAGTTGATTCTATTCTAAATGATATTAATTCAGGTGGATCTAGAAATCCCCCTCCTCCAAGCAAACAAGGGAATTCACAGAATCCTCAATTAAATCAACAACAGATGCAACAGATGCAACAGCAGCAGATGCAACAACAAATGCAACAGCAGCAGATGCAGCAACAGATGCAGCAGCAGCAAATGCAGCAACAGATGGCTCAAAGAAATTTGATGCAACAACAGAATCAGATGAATAATGAATCTGAAATATTGAAAAAGAATCTGAATGAAAAAAAATCGACAGATATATCTGAATATTTCAAGGATGAATACAAGAGTATGATTATGCTTATCTTTTTATCGATTTTTTTCAATATTGATCAAATCAACAATGTATTTAGTTTATATGGTGGATTTTTGAATGAAGATGGAACACAAAGTATGATTGTTTATTTTATTAAGGGTCTTATTATTTCATTAATTTATTTTATGGCGAAAGTTTATGTATTTTAATATACTCTTGTATGGAATCTAATTCTTTTATTTTCTTATAACATTTATTAATAGTTACTTCTGATATTCTACATATCTCTGAAATTTCTTTTTTTGATATATTACTATCAATTAGTTTAATATATAGTAATATACATCCTGAAGCCATTGATGGTGGTGTATTTTCATTAATAATTGAATCTTTATTACATATTTCTGATAATTTCATAATGTGATTAGTATCTAAATCACTAAGATTCAATTTACTGCAAAATCTATCAATAAAATCACAGATTGTTATATTTTTTTGTGATTGTATTCTTTTATCTCTTTGATTGCTCATTCTAAATATTTCAGTAAAATTTTTACAACCTTTTGTCATTATTTTAGGATCAATTTCAAAGAAGGATGATATTTCTTTATTTGAGCGAGGAACATTGCATTCTTTACACGCATTATACACACAAGCTGCGATTATCCCTTGTCTATTTTTCCCTCTTGATATTTTAGTTTCAGAGATAGTTTTATATAATGATTTCGAAGTTGTGGCTATGATAGTCGGTAATGAGTTTGAGTTACATACATCATCTATTGCATTAAATATTTTGTAAAGACTTCTTTCTTTATATGGCATTGAATTCCATTTTTGATACATATTAATCCTATAATTATTTCCATTTTTATTAGATATAATTGTTCCAAGTGAAGATTTTGGTAATAGAGTATTAACTGGCATTCCACAACGAGTCCCATTCTTTCCATTTTCATAGTTTTTCCATTCAGGTGAATCAACTATATTGTTGATAGTATTCCCACAAATACTACATGTTATCAATCCTTCATCTATCATATGATTATCAATTATATCACAACATTTTTTCGCAGTTATATCTTTTTTTGTATTTGACACAACATCAAGTTCATCAAAATACGCGTCGAAATCCATTTAAATATAAAATACAATTTAAAGTTTAAATCAAATTTATTCATTTTTGTCTTTCTATTTAAAATTATTCAAATATAATATAGAATGGATTTTAGAGAAACAGAAGAAATCATTATGGATTATCTAGTTGAAAATGAACATTTAGATATCTATAAACAATTATTGAATAAATTCATACAATTCTTAGAAAATGTAAATAATGAAAGTCGTTTATTTTACATATATAGATAATTTTTTTTCTATGAATATTATATAAGAATGGATATTGATAATTCAGATGGATTTGGAGAAGCAAAAGCACGATCTATTATAGAATACTACAAACGAGAAATAGCAGATATCAAAGGTATGACTCGTGGACTCAGTTCAACCGATAAGGTAAATTATAAAATAGATGGAAGGATAAGTATTCTGGAGGGATTGATACATGAAATAGAAAATATGTTATTAGAAGAAAATCGTGGGCGTAGGGGTATGTATAATGGTTTTAAGAATGGCTTAAAAATTAGCACTGAATCGTTAAAAGCGGATGTTGCTGCTGCTGCTGCTGGTGGTGCTGCTGGTGGTGCTGCTGGTGGTGCTGGTGCTGCAATGGCTCCCTCTGGAAGAGATCCTCAAAGTTTGAAGGCTGAACTTGAGGAAATAGACGGGGAAGTGGCGGGATATTGGGGAGAAGAGAGGCAACCACCGGCTGCTTTGGTGCGTAGGGCGGAAGAACTGAGAGAAGAATATAAGCGCGCGAGCCCTGCGCATGCCGCTGTAGAAGCCGATCGCATTGCTGCTGCTGGTGCTGGTGCTGGTGCTGGTGCTGGTGGTGCTGCAATGGCTCCACCGCGCCCTCACACTGATGGTAGTGTAGAATTGACTGAATTGCGCAAAAAAATTAAGAGGGTGGCGAGGAGCATTGCATCTGAAAAGGCAACTATCGCCATGCTGCAAGAAGAAGGAAGCAATTATAGGGATTTGGAAGCCTCCGTGGAGAAACTGGATCAGGAACTCAAGGATTTGAAACGCCGGGAAAGACAAATTTCTGCTACAGAGGGTCCCCCCGACTTAACAAAACAGCTCGAAGACCTACAAGCCACCTATGATTCATTAATAAGAGAAGGAATACCTGAATGGGAACTGGGGGATTTAAAGACCCAAATAGACGGTACGATGGCTGCTCTCGATGAAACAGCTCCTCCTGTCCGCATGGCTCCTCCTGTCCTCATGGCTTCTCCTGTCCGCATGGCTCCTCCTGTCGATGAAAAAGTTAGACAAATACGAACCGTTTTGCCCACGCTCAGTACTGAAGCGGCAGTCGCCCTTTTAAAGACTTACGACGGAAATGTTGAACTCGCTTTACAGAGATGGTACGAGGGGGGCGGTAAAAAGAAAAAGAGAAGAACTAAGAGAAGAACTCAAAAAGTGAATCGAGGGAGAGCAATCAATCCTAGATTATCAAGAAATAGAAAATACACTATGAAACATTACAAGAGACATCAGTCTTTCAAGAAGAAAAAGGGCTACAGTCTCAAAATGACTAAGAAAGCTGGACATCGTAAGAACTCAAAAGCTAGACGCCCAAGTGCTTCTTATTATTACAACATTCTAAGGAAACCGATAGGAACAAAAGTGAATTATGGAACCGGAATCGGTAAAAATTCTGATTATGTGTTGCGTTTACGAAAGAATGGAACTCCGTTTTGGAAAAAACTGAGATAAGTTTAATTTTATAGAATAAGTTTGTATTAATTTAATAATGTTCTATTGTGAATTATTATCTGGTGTATGGATAGGAGATGTTGAATTATTAAATTCAAATGGGTTTATGAAAGATAATGAAATAAATATAATCATCAATTGTACACAATTGTTTGATTTTCCAAATATACATGGTATTCAGAAAGTAAGATTACCATTCCCCCCTAAATCCGAAAATGATAATAGTATAATGTTGATGCGTGAAAATAAAGATAAAATAATAGATTTTATCTTTAAAAATCTAGAAGATAAGAATATATTAATTTGCTGCTATGATGGGAAGAGTATCTCTGCATTTTTAGTCGCAATGTTGATTAAAGAAAAGAGTAAAATATCAAAATCATCAATTTATCCTATATTAAAGACAAAAAATGATAATATTTATGAATGGTATAGTTTAGATTTATTTTATCCGGAAAATTCATGAAGTAGTTGTGAAATTTCTTCAAATTTATAATTATTGATAGATTTAATGTGTTTTATGTTTATTTTTTTATTTAGTATTTCTTTTTCTGTAAACCATATAGGTTTAACAGAAAACATCAATTCTAAGAATGTCTTTATGTTAAATATATGAGAAGAACCACCATAAATTATTATATTTTTAGATCTTAAAAAGTTATTCTTACCTGTAACTTTACATAATCTAGGTGTTCGTTTTACTTTCTTGGTACTTTTATCAAACTCTGTAAATAATCTAGATAATAAATAATAATCGGTGAATACAATTGTAAAATCATAATCATGTTGTTTTTTGTAACTTTGAATGAATGTATTTAAGAAATTTTTAGGAAATTTATTTTTTCTTATCATTTTATGATATGATTTTTGAATAATATTTTGAATATAATGAATAATATTTTTATTTAAAGAAGCATTCTTACGAAAATTTTTATTATTAATTCTAGCTTCTGAAATGCTATTTTCAACATATTCATTTATCTCCTTTGTATACTTAGTTTCAAAGCCTAGTATATATTTTATAATCACTTCGATAGAATATCTAGATTTCAAAGTATTCAGATATTTATCTATTAATAAAAGTGCATCAAGAGGGTTTGTTCTCCATTTACCTTTAATATTAGATGTAGCTAATACCATTCTAAGATCCCAATTATGATATCTAATATTATCATAATTACATTTATTTTTGTTCAGTGAATGTTTTGAACATTTGGAAAATATGTTGCGAATTGAAGAAATGGGGTCTGAAAATGTAGCAATTGATTTGCCTCCACCTCTATAATTTTTGATATTATAATCTTTTTGATAAACAATATCCTCTACAAATATATCTATACACTGATCGGTATTTCGAATAATTTTTTTGATAAGAGTAGAGATGTGAATAGTATCGTATGATTTTTTGTGGTTGTATTTAGTATGTTCTTCACCGAATAAGTATATTTTCTTAATGATTTTACCAATTTTCACCCTGTAATAATAAAAAATAGAAGGACCTCCGATTTTTGTAGTATTTTCAGTAATTAATATTTTATTTGCGTATTTAGATTTTTTACTAATACATTTATTTCGTTTCTTATCGTATATTTGAGTCCTTTTACATGTCCTTAATCTTTTAGGCATCTACTACTATTTAATATATTTTTATATAGCATGATATTTTGATAATCTATTATTATTTTCATTTCATCCTTAAATGAATTGTCTCTCCATGGAATTTTATTACCATTTTCATTAATACTGGGTCTTTCTTGATCATATCTTCTAAATAATAAGAATCCTCTTTTATCAATCATATTATGATGCATATTGCAATAATCTGTATTTTTTCTACATTTATATGAACAGCGTTTTTCTGTATATCTTTTACCCATAGTTCTAGCGCAACATATATTTTCATCCTTTATTGATTCTCTAGTTTTATTTATTTCAAATGGAAATGTATAATCATCTAATTCTTTATTGGTAATATCATTGATTAAATCATCAAAATCTTCTTTTCCTATTTTATCTTTGAAAGATTGATATTCTTCATTTAGAGAAGATAGTATATCTTTTTTAAGTTTGAACTGAATTAATTGATTGATGTCAACCATTTTAGTTTAATCAAAGGGTAATACAAAATCAAATTTTCGATTATTTTCTTCGATTGTAGTGATACAATTATTAATTATATCGTTTACAATTCTTTCGACCATTAATTCATTTATTTTCCCGTTAATAATTTGAATGATTTCTTGCATTGTATTTTCGTTAATAAATATTTTATAATTTTTAACAAGTAATTCTTCTAAAGAAGTTTTAAAATCAAGAGTATTTTTTTTACATTGTTTTGTAACGGTTGTTATATATTTATTAGGATTTGCAATTAATCTGAAACTTTCTTCCATTATAATTATTTTAGTTAATTATTGCTTAATTTAAACTATATGAATTAATGGTTTTGAATATAAAAGTTTTATCCCCATTAAATTAAGAGTTATATTCATTTTTCTATTTTGTTTCATTTTACTAAAAATATTGATAATGTGTTGATTTTTGTCTATATTTATATATACGGATTTATTAATTATTGAGATAAATGATTTATAATTTTTAAATTTAGAGAATATTTCATTTATTTCAAATAATTTTTTATAATCATTTATTGATCCAGATAATTTAAGATAGTATTTATAATAATCACCGTGAAAATCACAAATATTTACAATAAATGGGATGCCTTTTATATTCATTGTATTATTAATACGATAGTATATCTTAGTAAATTTATCATTTGTTTTAATTTGTATATTCTGTATATTAATATTATTTAAATTATTAAATATTATGTATCTCATAGTTATTTCATATTTAGAGATTTTTAATAAATTATGAACTTCAATATAGAAAAAATTCTAACTAATGAAAATAATACGAATATAATTTTATATGGTAAAGAGATTACTTGTATTTACGAAACTCTTATAAAAATATTAACAAAATTAAATAATAACAAAAAAATTTCAAAAATAACAAAAGATAAATTAGTATTTGATGTATCGGATACCTATATATATGTGAATATGAATAAGATAATTTTAAAAAATATAGAAGTATTTTTTAATATTTTACTGGAGAATATTCAAACAAAGAATTCTTTTTGTAAAAGACAAAGAAAGTATATTATATTAAATAATTATGAAACTGTAAAAATTTCGATACAAAATAGATTAAGAGTTATTATAGAAAAATACTATGATTCAAGTTGTTTTATAATAATATCAAAAAGATATGATCAAATAATTTGGCCTATAAAAAGTAGATCTTTATGTATTAGAGTTCCTTTATTGACAATAAATGAAAAACGGGAAATAGTACAAGGATCGGTAAAGGTAGAATATAACAATGAAAAATCCAAGTTTTATGATATAATTTATGAATTAACAAATAAAGAAGATATTCAATTTCTTTGTAAATACTATCATTTAATAGATAAGAAATCTTATTATGATAGAATATTTATGAAAATAATAAATGTTATTAATAATAATTTAACGGAGAGAATTTATAATGATATAAAAGTTCTGGCTTATTATATTGAACTATATTGTATAGATATTTTCAATTATGATCTGATCAAAAAATTTTTTAGAAAAGAGTTCACTCTAGCTATAAAATTAGAAATTCTATCAATTTTTACGGAATCTAATTATATTTATAGGAATGTATATCGTAAAATAATTGTCATAGAATCTTTGTTATTCAAACTAAACTATTTAATGAATACCGGAAACTACAAAATATACAGAGATGATTAAGAACATCTGGAGATCAAGCTTGACGCAGCAAGAGTATACAAGTGCGAGCCAGAGCAAGAATCTAACAAGAGTATTAGCCATCATATTTTTAACTGGGTTAATAAAGGGGCCAAATGTTCTCTTTAAAGAGGAATCCACCTGTGGCCCCAAAATCTCAGTGGGACAGAAGTCAATAATGACAAGTAAAGTAAGAAGTTGAATAATCATTTTTTTGTTTTTATCGAGCGAGCGACCAAACGAATCCATTTTATACCATATAATATATTTTTTTTTTCTTAAAATACATTTAAATATTCATCGTAATTAATTATTCAGATGAATGAATCAAAATCATTATGAAATATTAAATATTTCAAAAAGTGAATCAATAAATGTAATTCGTAAAAGATACTATCAATATGCAAAATTATATCACCCCGATAAAAACAAAAATAAAGAATCGACAGAAAAATTCAAGCTAATATCGGAATCTTATTCAATTTTATCAAATCCTAGAAAGAGATATCTATATGATTTGAAATTAAAACTAGGAGAAACTTTGGGTGAAGAATGTATCCAAATTTTCACAGATGAAGAATTAGAATTATTAGATTCTTATTATAACAAGTTAATAAATAATACAGAGTATAAATTCTTGAAATTATTATTTAAATCTCTACCTTATCATATTCAGTGGAAAATAAAAAAGAATTTTGATATTAAAGTCAAATCAACATCTCTCTTAGATATTCGCGATATTAAATATATCGATGCGCGTGGTTTGAATGAATCCTATAGTATAAAATTACTAAGAAATTTTGAAGATATATATAATAATATATGTAAAGAGATAATAATAATAGGAGATTGTAAATCACATATTTTATTTATCCCTTGTAGTGATTATACAATTACCCTTCAATTGAACAATGGTATATATTTGAAAATGACAATTGAAACCAAATGTGATAATGTGATGATAAATGGAAATGATCTAATAATTTCTAAAAAGATAAATCTTTATGAATATTTTTTTGATGTAATTGCGGTTACTATCGAAAAATTTTCATTTTCTATCAAAGATAAAAATTTAAATGAACCTATTAAAATTAAAAATAAAGGAATAAAAACCAACTCTAATTATAATAGAGGTGACATTTATGTTTATCTGGAATTAAATCTAGATATAGAGAATATAGATAATTATAAAAATATATTAAAAGAAATATTTGATAAATAATATAGACAATGTTCCTAACTAATGAATCTTTAAAATTAATCAATAAACATAAAAAATCAAAAGAAACTATAAATATATCTGATAAATCATTCTATAAAATCTATAAAAATTTAAATTTATTGAATTATGAGATTCGGGATTTCAAAATATTTCCTATCAAAAGAAAAAAGTCTCCAATATTTGGATTTATGAATAAAACATTAGAAAAAAAAATTGAAAACTATAATTCTTGTAAAAAATATGAATGGACCGTGAATAATAGATGTTGTGAAATTTCAATAATTTTCAATATCTATCAAATCCCAAATAATAAAGTGAATCTCAACATAGACTATTTAAAGGATATAATATCTTTTGGAGTCAGTGGGGCAAAAGATAATTTATCTATAACAATTCATTTTATACCACTTAAAGAAAAAAAGTTTCTACGAAAGAATCAGAAATATATTACTGTAGATAATATTAATTCAGCAGCATGTTATTTTCGTTATCCAGTTTCTGAAATATGCATCTTTCGAATAGAAGAGTTTTCCAAAGTAATTTTACATGAATTGCAACACGCTTCTAATCAATATGTGATCCTTAATAATAATATGATAAATAGTGTGATAAATCAAAAATATAATATCAATACGGATAAAATTCTACTAAATGAATCTTACACCGAAATACAAGGTAGATTATTGAATGCATTTTATGTTTCAAAACAGATGCCTACCAATAATTATGAATATTTTAAATATCTATTAAATCTGGAATATAAATTTTCAATTTACCAGATGAATAAAATTTTAAAATACAATCAATCTAAGAAATTACAAAAAATAGATAATGATACAAATGTAGTTGCCTACTATATAATAACAACCGAAATATTTTCAGATCTCGAAAATTTTTTGAATGTAGATCTACAATATTTTCAAGAATATATTATGAATATCCCTAAACTAAAAGCTAAAAAAAATGTGAATGATAATCATATGAGGATGTCTTTATTAGAAGTTAATATACTAATTTAAGCAGTCGGGTAGACGCCATCCTTATTTGGGAAATGAATCTTCATAAACTTCTGAAGATTAAAGAATGTGAGATCATCACTCTTCTTCATCTGTAGAAGCTTTCGAAGGTTAGCATCGGCATTAATGTGACGCTTATCCTTCGGGTCCTGGAGATTCTTGTCCCGACAATACTGATGAATTCTCTTGGTCACATCAGTGCGAGAGATTAGAGCATCCTTGTCAAGCTTGAGGAACTTCTTCATGTCATCAGAAACAGGTCCCTCCTTTGCAAATCCGGACTTGGGGGCATTTGGATCGCGAACTCGGCGGGAACCCTTTCCGCGAAGCTTCTTTGCCTGTGCCTTGTGATTCTTATGAACCATCTTCTCAAGTCGAAGCACGCGAGACTTGAGAGCACGAATAAGCGAAAGGGAATTATCCAATTCGGCACAAAGTGCTCCAAATTCCTCCTGATATGGGGAATCCTCAGTAAGAGGATCACTTACAAGAGAAGCAGAAACATCCCCCTCAACCGGAGTCTCAACCGGAGTCTCAACCGGAGTCTCAACCGGAGTCTCAACCGGAGTCTCAACCGGAGTCTCAACCTTCTTTCCACTCTTCTTCGCACCAACCTTCTTCTTTCCTGTAGTCTTTGTGTTTGCCATTATATGTCTAAGATTTATAATTATTTTTAATATCAACCGCGCTTTTTATTATACTATATAGTATCGAGATATGTTTAAGTGATTTTACAAATTTATGTAACAAGAGGATACACCCAATCAATATGTGAGTTGTAACAATCTCTTGAAACATATGCCAGAGCAATCAATACATACATATACCCTAGATTCCTATCGCTCTCCAATGGACATTGAGTGAATTTATAGATATCTTTTGTTAAAATATCCATTAGGGATATTTTACTATTCATGAGTTGTATTTCAGAAATAGGTGTTCTAAAAATTTGACCATCTGGACACATTCTAGATTTAGATTCATTTGATAATTGAGATCTATAATTCCATATATCCTCTAATTGTCTATAGAATCTTTTTAGTTTGTGAATATTCAATCCCTTTATCCATTCTATACTACATGATCTCCCTGACCGTTCTATTTCAGAACAAATATCCACTAATCGTGAATTTATCTCTTCTTTTTTAGTTTTTTTTATATCATTTTCAAGAGGTTTAAATTCCTTAATTTTATGAAGGAAATCAATTTTCTTTCTTATATCATTGATAATATTCTCGGGTAAAGTCTCCATTGTATATGGATTGAATTGACTATTTTTAATTAATTTATCTAATGATCTTATATCAAATCCCCATTTAAACCCTTTGTCGTCGGTATAATCATAAAAGAATATATGAGGAATATCATTAATGGGTTCATATGTATAAAAGTCTTCAAGATTATTACAATCACTTCTTTTTAGAATTAATCTTTTCTTATAAAATTTCTGTATTTTTTCTATCTTTGAAATATCGATAGAAATATCCGTATCTTTCTCAATCATTCCCTTAATTATATCTTCAGATATAATATCAAATAACTCCTTCTTTTTCAACTTTTTTATTTCAGAATTTTTCATATTATTTCTTCCATATAATTTAAGATCATTGATTGTATAATCTTTACAATTGTTTGTAAATCTATCTTTTATGATATTACAATTTTCATCTAATAAATAATTGCTCCTATGTCGATAGCAATAACCCCCGTATTTAGAATTATGTGAACACTTTATACATTTATTCATATTCTTATATTTATTATTTATACATTTAATATCTTTAAATTTAATATCTTTTAAATTTAATATCATAAACTATTTAAAAATTTGATTTGTATATATTGTGTAGTAATATACACACAAAGAGTCAGCAAAGCAAATAAAGTAAAGTTAAGCAAATAAAGTAAAGTTAAGCAAAGAAAGTAAAGTTAAGCAAAGGAAGTAAACAAAGTTAAGAAAAGAGAAGAGATGGCTGGTTCAGTTGTTATGCCTAAGGATTTCAATGTTGACAAGATGACCCTTGATGATAAGGTGCGTTCGATGTCGAGTGGAGCAAAGCTAGTCTTTGGTTCATATGGGGGGGAACCACTTTTGGTTCAATCTCCTGAGATGCGAGTAACATTTGATGCCCAGAATTTCTCGGATGATGAAAATAATGCGAAGATGTCTGTAAAGTTGTCATTTGGTGATCTAGAAAATGATCGCAATCAATCTTCATTTCATACAGCAATGTCTTCTCTAGATGAGTTTGTGAAGGGCAAGGGTATTGAAAATTCTCAACCCTGGTTTCGAAAGAAGACAATGTCAATGGATACGATTGAAACGGTATATACAAATATGATTCGAAAGTCGGTGGATCAAGAAACAGGAGAACCAGATGGAAAGTATCCTGATTCATTCACTTTTAAGTTGAAGAAGAGAGATGGTAAGTATGCTTGTCGAATCTTTGACGAAAATAAGAAGGAACTAAATATCAACAATCGTGAAGAAGAAGATTTTGTAGATGTAGAATCTTGTCTTAAGAAGGGTGCAATGGTAAAGGGTCTATTCAAGTTCGACTTTGTATGGCTAGCTTCCGGTAAGTTTGGAGTTACATGGAGCGCCCTTCAACTTCGAATCAAGGTTCCAAAGGGACTTGATGACTATGCATTTAATGACGATGAAGAAGATGAAGAAAATGGAGAACTAGCTGAAAAGATTACATTTGTAGAGTCTGATTCAGATGAAGATGAATAAATTATTCGAGTAAGTTAAATTAGTAAAACAAATTAGATTAGTAAATTTTTTTTGTCCTACAATCTAACCATTTAAAGAGATATATAAAATTATACAAAAAATTTTCTAATATTATTTATATAATGAATAAAAAACTATTTTTAGGTGGGGCATTATTATTAGTATTAGTTTTAATGTATTTGAATCAAAATAATGCTGGTTCTATATCTTGCACTGCTAGTTACAATTCGAATCAGTGTTCGGTATAATTCATCGGAGACGAAGGACTAAATGTAAAGTAGATTCTTTTTGAATATTGTAGTCAGCTAATGTTCGACCATCTTCTAATTGCTTGCCAGCAAAGATCAACCGCTGTTGATCTGGTGGAATCCCCTCTTTGTCTTGAACCTTCGCCTTTACATTTTCAATAGTATCAGAATCTTCTACTTCGAGTGTAATAGTTTTCCCTGTAAGAGTTTTCACAAAAATCTGCATATTATATAACTATTATAGATAATATCTATTTAAATAATTTATGATTAAATATCATCTAAATTGATTTCTTCATCAGATTCAGATTCTTTTTCTCCATCTTCTTCTTCGGAATCAGATATATCGAAACTATATTTGAGTTTTTCTTCTTCAAATTCATGAATATCCGAATCAAGGTTAACATTCTCTGGAAATTCCCCCATTTTCAAAAGTTTTTGAACTTCATCTTCATCGTATTTATGTATTATACTACATTTATCATTATTTGTACTAAAATCCCATTTGGAAAAAAGTACAATATCGTTGTTATTAATCCATATTCTTTTACGCATATTTCCAGCTAGAATACCAGTTCTTTCATTTCCATCGAAACAAAATACTGTGAATCTACCATTTCCTAAAACTCTAGTAATTTTTCCATATTCTTGATCTTCTTTAGGATCTTTACAAATCAACTTTTTTTCAGTAAATGTCTGTTTTTTACCCCTTTTAAACTTACGACCGCCTTTAGTATTCGGCATTTTAATATAAATTACAATTTATATTAAGAGAATAATATTTAAATAGATTAAAAGTAAATTACTTATCGTCTTCTTAGTCTTTTAGTTTTTTTTGATTTTAATTTCTTAAGAGACTTTTTAACCCTCGTTCCCGCTTTCTTTAAAGACTTTTTAACTCTTGTTCCCACTTTCTTTAAAGACCTACGAATAGATTTTTTCATTTTGCGGACGGGAGTAAGTAGTTTTGTTGCTGCTTTCTTATAGGTTGTTTTTGCTTTTTTCATTGCGGCTTTCAATGATAATTTGGGATTCATCTTTCGAACGGAATTCAAATGCGCCCTCCAACGATTCCCCGCTTCAATGAACGCTTTCGACATCTTTCTTTTCACCATTATATATTCATTTAGAAAAAAAATTTTTTATTTATTTTAGAAATGGATTAATATATTTAATGATAACATTCAAAACAAATATACATTTACATTTATTCTTAGAGATAAATTTTTTCAAATTCATATTTAAATCTTGATATGATATATTTTCATAAATCTTAATATATTCATTGTTATCACAATAAATACTATTCATGAATTCTTCATTATCCGATAATTCTAAACGCATTCTATTCCATCTTTCAATAATTCGATTCCATAAATTATTCAATAGATACGGATCTAAACCCTTTAAATAATCATAAAAAACTACAGTATCAAAATATTCTGAAAAATCGTCCAAAAAATCCAATTGATATGAAGTTTTATTACCCTGAATATATTTTTTTAATTTTGATGTTGATAGTAAATTATATTCCATTTAAATTTGATAAGAAATTATATTAGAAATTTAAACATAATGAAACTCAGAAATGGAAAATTATATGGCGAATACTTATATGAAATATCAATAGATTTTGATGAATCATCTAGAGAATGGCGAAAGAATAAACAATATATAGGAAATGGGTGGTTTGAATACAAATATTCTTAATCATCTGTTATTAAACATTCAGTTATATCTTGTATGGTTTTCTTTTTAGATTTTTTTACTATTTTTTCTTTTATTCCATCTGGATTTATTGTATAAATATCATAATTATTCTTTTTATAAAATTGGAATCGTTTATTATATTGTCTTTCAAAAATTCCAAGATTTGGATGAGTATCTTTGAAATCAATAATAAGTGGATGAAATTTACGAACTTCAGCTTTTTCTCTAAGTATTCTCCCAACGCTTTGAACAACATCTGATTTTGGAGAAGCTAAAATAATAGTATTTAATTTGGGAATATCCATACCTTCACTGGCCATCGAAAATGTACCCAATATTATATCTTTTTCTTGAGAATCCCTTAGTTCATTTGGTTTCATTCCACCAACATAAAGACCCGCACTATTCTCTTTTATTTCATTATTACACCATTGCAGCGTGTTATTTAGAAAGTCTCGACGGTCAGATAAGATTAATATTTTTCTACCAATATCATATTGTTCTCGAAGAATTTTCTGAATGAATACATTTCTAGGAACATGATTGCATATATTATTAATCATTCTTGGAAGACATGGTTTTTTATTATACCCTAGTTCAAGTTTACTGTAAATTGGGTCTTCGTCATAATATTCATAAACTCTAGTTTCTATATAATCTTTATTCTTTTCTTTTTTGGATGTGAAAACCATGGGACCAATAAACCATTCAAATACTTTCCTTAATCCATCTTTTCTATCTGGAGTTGCAGATAATCCCAACATATATTTAGATGCTACTTTTGACATACATCTTGAAAATACTTCTGCCCCCAAATGATGACATTCGTCAAAAACTGCAAGTCCAAAAGAACTAAATACAGTTGGTTCGTATTCTTTCATTGATAAACTTTGAACCATTGCCAAAACAATATCTTTATTTTCAATATCTACTGTATTCTGCTGAATCTTTCCAATTCTGGCTTCAGGAAGAAATTGCTTTATCCTATCTCTCCATTGAGTCATTAGAAAATCTTTATGAACAACTACTATAGTTTTCTTTTGAAGCATCGAAATAATATATAACGATAAAACAGTCTTTCCTCCACCACATTTTAGAGAAATTAAACCGCCACCCTTTTCATCACACGCTTTCTTATATAAATCTATAATTGGTATTTGTTCTTTTCTCAATGAACCATTAAATTTTATATCTATCTTATCTCCTTCATCAATTTTATTGATAGTTGGTCCTCCATATTTTTCATATGCATAAAATCTTGGAATATAAATAGAATTAGGAGATTCCATAAATAATGAAAATCTTTTTTCATTTCCATTTCCAAAATCACCCACAACATATGGATTAACAGTTAATTCTGATTTCAAATCTTTTAATTCTTTTGTAGAAATCTCTGTTTTTTTAATTTTATATCCATTTCTTGATAAAACAGTTTTTACCATATTTATTTACTATATCAAAATATTCTTAAATCAAATTTTCGCATGGAAACTTTCGCTTATAAAATTATGAACATCATGATTCACAATAGAATCATCTGTTATTAAACGAGGACCAATGCTCATTGATTGTAATTCTTGAAGCATCATTTTCATCGCATATGGCAAATCAACAGAAACATTTTTATCACTTGATAAATCATTCGATATCAAACCACTCGTTTTATCTATCATCATAGAATATTTATCCGAACGATCCATCATACTTTCTCTCATAAAACTACTCATACCATGAGACCATATGGCCCATTCTTCCATTTCTCCTATTCTTAAACCTCCATTATTTGATCTACCTGCAGCCGGTTGTCTTATTAAACTCTGCAATGGACCCTTTCCGCGACTATGCATTTTGTCAGCAACCATAATCTTTAAACGCTGATAATATGTTGGACCAATAAAAATAGAAGATTTTATCTGTTCGCCCGTAATTCCACTATAAAGAATTTCATTTCCTTCTCCCTCAAAACCATATGATTCTAAAAGTTTTGTATAGTTTTCTAGATTTGTATTTTGAAATGGTGTTGCATCTCCTAGATAGCCACCCATCACTGAACTTTTACCCAAAATACATTCTAATAATTGATTAATTGTCATTCTACTAGGTATAGCATGTGGATTGATAATCAAATCTGGAACAATTCCATCTTTAGTAAAAGGCATTTCTGATTGCTCTAAAACCAAACCACACATTCCCTTCTGACCAGCTCTAGATGCATATTTATCTCCTACAGTTGGTATTTTATTCTTTCTTATTCGAACTTTACAAGTCCTTAAATTATCCTGATTTTCAGAAACTACCACTCGGTCAACAATTCCAGAAGTAGAAAATTTTACAGTTTTCCCTTCAACTGTTTCAACCTTTGTTCCATCTAGATTTGTATCTGTTCCACATTTTGAAATAATCGCATCATTTGAATCAACATAATAACCTTCTTTAACTATTCCGTTAATATCTAATTTGTCAAAATTGATAGTCGATTTTAATTTACTATCTTTTTTGGGAAGACCAAAATAAATTCTCCTTTTACCATCACTTTCTTCAGAATCTTCATAACTCCGAGTATATAAAGATTGAAACATCCCTCTTTCTATAGAAGTTTTATTTAACATCACAGAATCTTCTTGATTATAACCTGTATAAGAAGCGACCGCAACAATTGCATTGATACCATAAGGTAATTTATCTACATCTGTATATTTCTTATAACGAGTAGTTACTATCGGTTTTTGAGGATAGTTTAAAACATGCGAAAATGTATCGAATCTTGTATTGTATGAGGAAGAATATAAACCGACCGCTTGCTTTGTTTGTTGACAAGAGAAAACATTTCTAGGATATTGACTATGTTCAGGGAATGGAATATTTAAAGCAACTGCCGATAATATCAATGAAGAATGAATTTCACAATGTGAATACTTTTTATCAAGCGAATTTATATCTTTCCCTATAAAAAATCCCTCTGTTTCAAGTGGATCTACATATTCTATCTGAGAACAATTATCTTCTAAATAAGAAATATAATCAGGATATTTTTCTTTAATTAATTTAAGTTCATCATCATGATATCTCTCATCATATACCGATAAATTAGAATATTTCTTAAACATATGATTTCCTCTTATTAATCTTGACCAAGATTCGCAATATTCCAAATTGCCTTCTATCAATTCATTTGAGTAAGTATCGCCCATCTGTTTTAATACTAAAAGCGGTCTGAGAAGTCTACCGGAATCACAAAATACATATATTTCATTTGATAATATATCCCAATAAATTGATGTATATAAATGAATAATACTATTTAGTTTTAATAATCTTAGTAATTTATATAAAAATATAGGATCTTTATGAAGACCAATCCATCTTCCATTGATAAATATTTTGGATAGTTCATTAAAATCTTCAGATATAGAAGATTTTAATTCTATCATACCATGATCTTTCAATGCTCTGATAATCTCATTTTCTGAAACTGTAAAAGATACTCTTGCAGAAATAGATAAATGATTAATTATCCCTACATTTCCTCCATCAGGTGATTCTGTTGGACAAACAAATCCCCATTGAGAATTATGAAGTTTCCTAGGACCAAAACTTTTTGAACCAGGTGGTAATGGATATGAAAGTCTTCTGACATGAGATAAAGTACCCAACATAGAATTTCTGTTTAAATCTTGAATAATTCCTTGTCTCCCAGATAATCCTGTCCCAAAAACAGAACCAAATGATTTCACTATCATATCCATAGATTTAGGATTGAAAACTTTACCGTAATTATCATCATTAATTAGATTTTCTATTTTATTTCCATATTCTTTAAAATGGAATTTAAAATCATTATCTATTTTTAATGATATATTTCTCTTAAAAATGGCCCATAATTCCCTATAAAGCTCCAAAAGTAAACTTCCGGCTAAATCTATTCGTTTATTTGCATAAGAATCTCTATCTGTTTCTTTCATATTTCCAATTTTTGTTAGTAATAATTTTCGAACAGATAATCCCAAGAAATAACCCTTTTCAACATTCGTTGAATAATTTGGAAATAAATTATTGCTCAATAAATCAATAACATTAATTATTTCTTTACCCTTTGTATGAATAGCTATGAATTTCATAGCGGTTTCTTGCGTATAAATCGGTTTTGAATCACCAATAGATTCCATTAATTCATCGATTAATTTATCTCTCAATAATTTATCATCAGAATCATAAATGATTGTTTGAATAATTTTTTTATCTGTCTCAAAACCTAAAGCCCGAAATAAAATAAATAATGGAATCAATGTTTCCACTCCCAAAATTCGTACCTTTATATGATATCTATCATATTTTTTACTTATCGCTTTTTCGGAATTAATAGGGTTATATTCTTTGCGTATTCTAGATAATACAATTGTATTATTTCTAGTAGATTGAAATCCTTCATTCGAGGAACTCCGAAGAGAAACTTGTAATGGATTTATTTCATCATTCTGTGAATTAATGTAAAGGATATTATTAATTTTCTTTTCTTGTGACAAAAATACTTTTTCTTTACCCTTGATTATAAAATATCCACCCGTATCATACGGACATTCACCCAATTCACTTAAACGAATATCATCTAAATCGCTCAAAATACACAATTTAGATTTTACCATAATGGGCATACTTCCAATATTCACTTTCGTGAAATTTTTAATAACTGTTGTATCTTTTAAATTGTCCCTAAAAATAACACCAATATTACAATAGATATTCGAAGCATATGTATATCCTTTAATTCTGGCTATATTTGGAAACATATATGTTGAATCTTTATTATCATACTGGATAGGCGCTGAAAAATAAAGATTATCTATTATCTTAGTATTAACTTCTCCTGTAGTTTCATTTAATTTTTCCCCGTAGTAAATATTTATTTGATAACGATAATTTGTTTTATCAATTAAATCTTTATGAATTATATGCGGATTTTCTCTTCTAATAATATGATCTATACCATTTGTTTTTGAAAATAAGAATTCATTATAGGAATCAACTTGATGTTGGGATTTATAATCGGGATTATCTCTAAAATATGTTTCAATAAGAGTCCAAACATTAAGTGGCTTTAAGTCGGGCAATACAAAATCATTATCTCCCATTATATGTAATAATTATATTTTATTTCATTCATCAACGAATTAGTTATTTATTTAAAATTGTTTTATTCAATAATAATAATTATGACAACAAAAAATCAACTATTTAAAATAATACCAGATGAAAAATTATTAAGTTGCGTCTTAAAAGCATTTGGATTAGAAAATTTAGAAGATACTAGATTATTTACAAAGGAACACATGCGGGATATTAATACTTTAGATGAAATAAAAAATTTAGAAGAATTATTGAAATCATATTATTTACCGTGTAAAAGTAAAAAATATATACAAAATATTACAGAAAAAAAATGTATTACAATCTTAAGACAAATATTAAAAATATTTAATTATAAATGTATTGCTTTCGAAAAGAGTACAAAAGGTATAAAAACCATGCATTATCGATTAATGTATAATGAAACAAATACATTAATAAAAGATAATAAAAATGACAAGAAATCCTATATATTATCCTTTGATTAATCATAAAAAATTTATGAATATTGAATTTTATGAATATTAAATTTTATGAATATTAAATTTTATGAATCTGAATTATAGGTTATTTTAGGCAACAGTTGTTGTACGAGTCAAACCACAATCTTCTACTGGAGGAGGATTTGAACCTTGGCGATTAAGAACTGTATCTTCCTCTACAGGTGGAGGATTCGAAGGAACCCGTTGAAGAACTTCACCCTCTTCATCCATTTCCTTTAGAATCTCTTCCTTAACCGCAACCAAATCTGCACAGTTTACATACCGCTGAGACAAGCACTCGGGGATCTCATCCAATAGGAATCCATGGATATGCGAAACAAGTTGAGAATTTCCACCAAGCTTTCCCTCAATCTCGAATGAAGGGGGCTGAATGAAAATATGAAGCTTCAAGTTCTCATTGTCAAATGTACGATTGATGAGATCTCGAAGTGCTTCCTTATCCCCAGCAACATCCTTATTCTTTTCATCCATGAGAACATATCCAGGGCGACCAGAACGAAATTCTTCATCAAACTGAACCATTTGAATGAAGAAGTCTCGGATCCCCATAGAATGTTCGACACCAAGCGATGTCGCCTTCGCACAAACCCTGGAACCACAATTTGAAATGGGAATATTCATCTTAAGAGCATTCATTGCCATTTCCATCAATCCAAGCTTCATCTTGAAGTCTTCAAACTCTTGAGGAGTCTGTGGCAACATATCATTGAGACACCATGTGGAATCTTCATTGTGTGTTGCCCCGATCAAATGAGAACTCCGTGAGCAATGACCTTCTTCTCCATCACTTGACTTCAGATCTCTCCCCGGAAATCCAAGTGGTGCCATGATCGTGTGATTCTCATCATTATAGATGGGCACCTTGGCTTCCCCAAGAAGATCTCGGTAAAGGAAATTGCAGTTGAAACTACCCAGTAGATTTGTCTTCAAATCAGGATTCTTGAAGAAGTCTCCCAACTTCTCTCGTTGAAAGGTTTCGTCAAAATCGACCACTTCTTTAGGAATAATCCTCTTGAAGTACTTGGTCTGTTCTCCTCGATGCCCCCACATGCCCTGATAAAGGGTCACATTCTCATAGACAGCCTTCTGCATGGTAGACATGGTCGACATACTGCTAACTTTGCTCTGCTAACTTTGCGCTGCTAACTTTGCTCTGCTAACTTTGCTCTGCTAACTTTGCTCTGCTAACTTTGATGTGAGTTGTGTGAGTTTCTGTTACTTTGTGATAGGTTTGGTTGTTTGAATATGATAATCAAGTATTATTCACAATCAAATTTTAAATACTTTTATGAGAACATTGAAATCAAAGATTAATTTTGTAATTCATAGTATATGAATTCTTATATTCAAGTGATTCTAATTTATATGGTTATATTGATATTATCACCAAAGAGATATCTCTCTATTTTACCAACTATCCCAATATATCCGAATAATTATGAAGAATCATTAATTGTTCAGGAGATATCCGAAAACAGAACTATGAGTGATATTTTATTTTTTAAGAAAACAGATGAAAAGGTTTCACCGGCTTTTGAGCCCTATGTGAACGAAACAATTGAAGAATTAGACAAAATATTTTTAGACTTTACGATTCATTATTCAATCTTATTTTATAAATATACAATTAATAGAGCAAGACCCTATCAAATCAATCCTAAAATCAAAATTCTTAAAAGTGAAACGGGAAATACACCAAGTTTTCCAGCTGGACATGCAATGCAAGCTTATTACTTAGCCAAATATTTAAGTGAGAAATATCCTTCAAAAAGGACACTTTTATTTACTATTGCGAAAAAGTGTGATGAATGTCGAATCAAAGCAGGAATACATTATCCGAGCGATGGACACTATTCTAGATATTTGTTAAATTTGTAAATAATTTTTTTATCAATGATATATATAAATGCTAAACTGTAAAATATCTGTAGGTCAATATTTATTAATTGGAATGACCAGTATTGCTGCTTTATCTCTTTTCTCTAAAAAATCTGAAGGTGGTTCATGGGGGAATTTCGATGAAACGGCGGATACAGGGGGGTGGCAAGGAAACGGGCGAACTCCATTTGATTTAAATATTGCAGGAGATTCACTATTCCCTGCAACTGGAATAAATACAGATCTACCTCAAGATCAGCTACCGCCCGACCAGAGGTTTGGTCAGCCTTCTCTGGGTGCTACTCAAACGGGTGGATGGACAGATCAAAGTATCCTGGGTGGACAGGATACTGCAATTATTGACGATCAAAGTTGTCAAAGCTTGGAAAATATTGGATATCATTTAAATAAATATGGAGTAGAAAAAGAAGGTTCGACATGGAGTTCACAAAATGGAAAATCAAAAATTACGGGAGGGATGAAGCCTAATTATAACCCGAATGAAACAAATAGTAACAAATATATTGCATGGGGGGAAAAAATTATCAAACAAGCTCCTAGCGTTTTCGAAGACAGTGCAGATCTAACTGGATTGTCGGCCAATGGTCTGGAACCAGGTAGCAATGCTGATGCTACAATACAGCAGGCAATTTGTGATGGCTCCGGCTCATTTCTAGGCACCACAGGACAGGAATTATTCGGAATTTTCAATCAGTCTGGTTGTGAATGGAAAGATTCTAACGATTCTCTATGTAAAAAAGATAATTATGAAATTGGTCGTCCAGCTGGAGTCTCTTATGACTCGTCTAAAGGTTGTTGTCGTGTTAAACGAGATGCGATACAATTTAATAAGGTGGTGCACAAAGTTGTGGCAGATGGCCAATCTGGCAGTGATATCTCTGATAAGTGTGTATTAGATAGTGGGGGGCGTCAAGGTCAAGGTGGAGCCGATGCTTCAATAGCTGAATGGGATGGTAGTCGTGATATAGATTCACAGGGAGCATCGGCTTCAGTAGGAAAGATAATCCCCGAGGGCTCCGGGAATTCAAAGTTACGCACTCACCCGATATATTCTACGGACGCGGCGGCGGCGGCGGCGGCGGCGGGTGTAACGCAGCCTCTTGGATCAAACGGGGTCTCAGTCCAAGATATGGAGTGTTTATTAGACAAGGAAAAGTGCAATCAATGTCAACTCGAATTGGGACCGAGATGTCCTACAAATAATTGGGATTGGTCGGGTGCGCTACCGGCGGCGCAAAATATTGGAAGTTGGAAAATCCAGATGACAGCTGGTTCGGAACTTAAGCTAAGTGATTGTCTCGAAGCAAAAGATATTGCAGAACTTCCGCCTCCAGGTCCGGGGGAACCTCAAAGATGGACAAAGCAAGAAGTTAGTGATAAGAGAAAAGCGGTGCTTGCTGGTACACCATATGGAGATGATGCGACGGGTGGTCGCCAATGCATGACACCAAATGGGAACGGTACATGGGATGGCGAGGAATTTAGTTGCTCCAATCTAAGACTTACTGAAAATGGAGAAATTGATATGGTAAGTACATACGGAAGTCAACTCGCAGGTGAAATAACAGATTCACTGCAGACGGTGGATCTCAATGTTAAATTGAATGATAATCTATACGATCAAACTCTTGGATCGGGAGATATCGCGGGTCAAAAGTATGATAAACTAAGTACAAATTTCGAAGATGGTGTATATAAAGGTGTGAATTTAACACCCTTGGAGGGAGCCGGGAATTATGTTACAGGGGATCCCAGCGACAACCAGTTTGGTCCAGCAGCTACCGCAGCAGATACAATAAATGGAAATTATCCCTCTCGGGATAATTGGGAACATATTTTAGGAGATAGTGGGAGTAATATTAATAATTTACCAAATATTTTTAGATCTGTACAAGGTGCTCCAACTCCGGCATTGGCTTCTTTATGTTGTAAAAGATCTGATATTAGTAATAAAAAAACATGCGCTATGAATTATGCGGATTTGTATCAGACATGTAGATTGGGTGGTTATGCTAATATTACTCCTGGTTCGAGCGGTATAGATATAAATAAATTAGAAGAATTCTTAAGAACACATGTTTACATGGAAAAAGAAGATATACCTGATTCTGATAAAGTAATTGATGTTGATTCGCAATTCCAAGCTAAAGAAAAATTATTACAGGCACTTAAGAATGCCGGTTCCGGTAAAACTATCGATGATGCTAAAGGATATTTCTTCCCACTTTATGGTGCCGCAGTAGGACAAGTACAAGGGAAAGACGATCCTTATATAAATGATTCTCCACTTGCCGAGTTCTTTGAATATTTCTATTCATATTTCAATAACAATGATGTCCTATATTTTGGTAAAAATCCTGCGTCGCCTATTCAAATTCGGACAAATGATTTCAGATTTTCGCCTTTATCCTCTATTCAATATTTGGATAATTCTGATAAAACGCATAAATGTTGTGGCATCGAAAATTTAAATTGGAGATCAGTACCTTCTGTAAAAGTTTTCTTTTCTACGCCAATTTTTTTTAATACTATATTAAATAATAAAAAATTAGATGATAAAACAAATGAATTAACAAATTGGTTAGATGGTTTAATGCATTATGATCAAACACCTGAGAGCCCCGAGGGACATCCAATAACTGGTCCAATGGCTGTATTATTCTCTATTTATATTTTATCATTATTAATTATAAAATTTATTAACAATGTGTTTGGTAGATGGTTTTATGGAGCCAAAGTGGGTGGTGATTTTGGTGATATTACTAGAAGACAATTCTGGTTATTACCGTTGCAACCACTAATTGTACTATGGAATGCGATAAAGGATGGTGGATCAATAATGAAATCAGGGAAATATTCGAAAATGCTAATCCATATTGTCCTAGTTTATATATATTTATCATTGGGTGTAATGATGTCCGTTGCTTATATTTATATTTTAATCATTTTTGGCAGAGCAGCCTCATACTATTTCGGTCATCCAATTAAGAAGTTTTATGAAGATTATGAAGATGCATCTTCAGCTTTCACCAAACCAAATGTAAATTTCCGCGGACTTCTTGGTGAAGCTAAGGGCGAAGGAGCAGGAATAGTAACAGATGGAAATACGCCCATAGATCAACTTTCCACCGATATTTGGAATAATATTATTCAGGCAAGCCAAAAATTCATAGAGAATCAACCCACGCAAGGTACACAAAACAAACAAGATTTATCTACAACAGAATCAGACGCAAAAAGAAAATTAGCAGATTTGGGGCCACGAGGGATTGATAAAGTTTTAAAATAATTATTTTCAATAATTAGTTTTAAACATTCTTTTTTTAAAATATCCATAATTATAATTCAAAATTATGGAACCGAATTTAAATGATTTATTTCCCAAAAAAGAATTAGCCTTAATTTTAGAAACTGAAGATATAGAAAATATAAAACAAGAATCGAAACCAAATGATAAAAAACAAGAAGTAAAACCAAATGATAAAAAACAAGAAGTAAAACCAAATGATAAAAAACAAGAAGTAAAACCAAATGATAAAAAACAAGAAGTGAAACCAAATGATAAAAAACAAGATATAGATTTTTTATTAGAAGATATAGACAATAATCAAGATATACATTGTGTTAATGTAGAGAATTTTTCAATAAGTAGTAATTCTCCAAGGATGATTCCTAAAAAGATAAATAAAAAAGATAAATATTTTCCAAGTTATGTTTATGCGGATATATTTATGGATGATGTAGACCATCATAAAGATGAAAAAGATATAGAATGGACGGATCTCAAAAAGTATAGATTTCAAAAATGTTTATGGAAGCTAAAATATAACCGGATTGTAAGTACATTTTACCTCGATGATTTGAGAAGGAGGGAAGAATATTGGTCTTGGATGATAATTGTAATATCGACGGTTACATCTGGATTAACTGTTGCAAACAATGTTGAGGATGAACCTATCGATAACTATAATACAGCGATTAATGCTCTCTTAACATTATCTTCCATGTCTACTTCATTAATAGCTGCATGGATAAAAAAACAGAGATTTATAGAAAAGATTAATGATATTGATAAATATTTATTAAATATCAATGCATTATGTGAAGAATTGGAGGTGCAATTCTCTCTTTTAAATACAGATAGAACATCTTACATAGATTTTAAAAAAAAATATATACCTGAAATAACAAAATTTTTAACAACAAACCCTATGATACCTCCCGCAAACTGGAAAGAATGTATTCGAGAAATCACTTTAAAATACCCCGAGTTAGTGGATCCAGATAATACAGAAGATAATAAATTATGGCCTTGGTACGGCGATTTAGAATATGATGTAGATGATTACAATAATCATGGTAGAATTCGCAAACCCACTACTTTCATGGAACATTTCAAGAAAACAAATACCCAAAAAATTATGTCAACTTGTTGTTTTCCTGATAAAAATAATACATTAAAAAATATATATTAATATAATAAATATGAGTTCCCCAACCGGTATACCTCTTTTATTTGGTAATTTCGTTTCGAGATCAATAAGCAATAATAAAACTTTGGAAATTTTAAAGCCGAATATGGAATATGTTAAAAACAATTATGATTTGAAATCTGAGAGAACTTTACATATTGAAAAAATTTTAGACTATCTTAAACAACACAATACAGATTACGAAATTTTTTACGATTATAATTATATAAATACGCGGAATAGTGAAAATGTATATAAATTAATAATTCTTCCATTATTCATTGATGATGTAAAAAGGGATGAAGATATATTACCGTATATATTCAAGACAAGTAATCATAATACTTATTGTGGTTATTATAAGAAATATCAAGAAGTATTGAAATCCGACCATACATTAACAGGTCATTCATTGGGCTCTCCTCCCGAACATCCGGATGAAATAAAAGAGGTTATCCATAGTTTTAAAAGTAAATACAGTGCCCGAATATTAGATTTAAGAGTTAAAATAAAAAAGGCATGTAATGATAAAAAATGTTCAAATAAATTTTTTTTCACGCATGAGGATTACTTAAAAACTATTGAAGAAAATCAACACCAAACCATTTACTATATAATTGATAAGATAATTGATATTATTAATGGTCGTATACATTTGGTGGATAAAATAAAAGAAAATACTCTCAACTTATCATTAAAAATATCGCCAATAGAAAGGGATGGGCCAATGTATATAAAAAAAATGGTAAAATCCGCGAAAGATTATATAAAATGTACAGAAAATATTAGGGAAATCGGACTATCTCAAAGAAATAATCATAAATCTACGGAAAATTATGAAAAACAAATATGTAATAATAAAAAGAGAAATGAATTATATATGATTTCTCTCTCGACAAGAAATGAATCAATGATAAGAAATCTAAAACAAAAATTAATAAATACATATAATGGAAGATCATCCCAATTAACTGGAGGCGGAGGATCAAATGAGATTGTAGTTGGAAAAGATACAGAAACAAATATAGCCCTTCGATTAATGAATAAAAAATATGAAATAGTTTCATTATCATCACAAAAATGTTCAATCCCTTTCGAAAAAGCCTTTACATCATTAGATATAGATTATTATTCGAAGTATTTCGAGTTGTATAATAGAGACAATTCTTCATCGGGACTTAAACATTCAACTATAAATATATATAAAATATTTAGAAATCTTAAAAATTCACAAAAATTTTTAGAAAGATTATCAAGTAATGAAATATTTGCAAATAATTTGAATGAGGATGCGATGGTTCATTGGTATAAAACACCAAATTGTGGATTGCCAGTCGACATTGAGAATAATGGTAGAATTCATTTAAGAACAGGAATTTATCTTAATAAGATAGTTTCATTTGTCCCACCAGTATTAAAAGAATTAAATGATACTTGCGAAATTCTTAAAACTGTAAAAGATAAAACAATCACTGATTTTGTAAGTTCAATTGATGATAATTTTAGAATTCTATTATACAATATATCTAGAAAATATGTAATTGCACAAGATTCTAGAAATAAGAATTATTTATCTTTAAACATTAAAAATAAAGATAAATTATCAAGACAAATTTTAGTAAAATTATCACCATCATTATCTGGTATTCGGGCAATTGAATCTTATACTTATGGGAACTATAGAAAAACAGATTATTTAGAAAAATATGAACAAATTAATCTTATTAAAATGGAATTATATAATGTAAGACATTATAGAATAACAAATACATCGGGAGATATAATTGTTCCTTATTTGAAAAGAGTAATAATTGATCGTGAAAATTTAAAACCAGAGAATTTGGAAAGGATAGAGGATATTAAAGATATCTCAATAGATAAAATTGATTTAACGAGTAACTATACAGAAAAAGAATATGGAGTATTACCGACAGTGGATGATTTTGCTAATTATGGCATTGATATTACTGGACAAGAATACGAAGGTACAATATATAATATAACATTAATGGGGGATGAATATTATACAAAAAAACCATTGATTTATTTTGCTAATTTTTCTGATATAAATACAATTGAAATACTTGAAAAGATCATTATTTTATATAATTATAGAAAAATGTTTCCAATAGGAATAAATAAAAAAAGCGAACAAACAACTGGTGTTACAATAAAGAAAAAAGGACATGAAAGTATGAGAAAAGGCAGAATGCAAACAATAGGTGGTGGAAAGAAAAAGAAAACTAGAAAAAATAGAAGAAATAAAAAGCATAGTTTAATAAAAAAAACAGTGAGAAAACTATCAAAAATCAAAAAGAAAAAACTTAAATTATTCAATAGGTACTTGAAAACTATAAAGAAAAATATAAAATCAAATTATTTAAAGAAGTAAATTGTTCTTTAAGAAGTGAAAATGAAAATTGACAATGATATTAAAGAAAGAATTAAAGTGACAGGTATTTTCATTTTACAATTTTATAAAATAGTTACCGGATGTTTATTGTCTTTATTTATTCCACAGGCGTGTGGAAATAATGAAGATATTAGAATATGTTCTCTTTCAGAGAATTTAAATAATGATAATTTATATCACAGAATATCATTAAGTTGGAATCTTCTAACGCTATTTATATTTATGAGTATGTATTTTGTTGAATTAAAAAGAGAGAATTGGGCAATCCGTTACTTGGATATAGATAATAATCTACCGGATAATAATTTGAAGAAAATCATTAGTTCTGAGAAAATTTTAGAAAAACAAATGGATAAAAGAAATTTATTATATTTTCGATTATTATTTTTATCTGTTCTAAGTTATTCTATCAATATTCTTGTTACAATAAAAATATTAATATCAGATTATCATAGTTTTTCAACAATCTCATGTTTTATCAGTTTTGTATTACTTGTATTAATGAAATTATATAATTCATTTATTGTTTCATATCAATCATCAAAGAATGATAAAATGCTAAGTGCATATATGAATGAATTTGTTTCTTACAATATTCTCGACAAAGACTATCTTGATATAATACCAAATAAACCTTAAGAAATATAAATAAGACATTTCATAAATTCATCGATATCACTTAAATTAGTCATCATGGCTCTAAATTTGCGCAATATTTCAATATCTCGATTCGATATATCAGCTCTTTCTTTTATTGAACTAAGTAATACATTTCTTTTTTGAGCAAATTCTTGATTTTCTTTTTCTTTAGAAACTTTCATCTCATCTGTATCATCCTCACTTATTTCTTTATCTTTTATTGCGTTGATTTGTTTGTAAATTTCAGATTTTTGAGTATTGAAATTAAGAAATATATTTTTCTCTTCTTCAACCAACTGAGAATATCTTTCAAAATACCACCAATTAATAAAATCTTCCTTCTTAATAGTTGTTTCTTTACTATCTACAATTTTACTTATTTGAAGCGATGTTTTATTATTCTTTAATTTATTAATTTTGAAATTAACAACACCCTTTAATATCTCATAAATATAATAAGATTGATGATAAAAAATAGTTAAATCAATACTTTTATCATTTGTTTCCATAAATCCATGTATTTTCTCAATCCACATTTATATAGTAAAAATAATTTATAAAAGATATTTAAACTTATTTCTTATCGTACCAAACAGAAGCGCTTGTATCTTCAAATAACGGATTTTTACCAGAAACAATCTTCCCCTGTTTAGTATGTATTTTAAGTATATCAAGAAAATTTGTGATTTTATGTTTTCTTAAGACACGCTGTAACATGAAATGACCAGTTGTTTGAAATACAAACCGCCCTTTCCATGTTTTATAAATAGATTGTTTTCTTTTTTTATAGTAACTTTCCTCACAATGCTCCAATATTTCAAGATATAGTGGATTATTTTTTTTTGTCCCCAATAATGCATTATAGGGTAAATGAGATGTATGCCATCTTACGAAAAAATAATCACGATTAAATAAATGTTTAATCGATTTATCCATCATACAAATATCCAAATCAATATAAATTCCACCATAATTCCATAGAATAAGATATCTACCGAAATCTATTCTCATTATATCTTGATCGAAATCATAATAAACTTTTTTGAATCTTTTATTTTTAGGCTTCTCTAATAAATTTTCTATCATTTTTCGAGACCATAATTTATATTGAATCCCTTGTTTCTTACATTTTTTTTTATTATTTTGATAACATTGATAAAATCTAGGTAAATCTTTTAATTCACCCTTTCCAATATTAAAAAATACTTGATGAACAATCATCTTTTTATTATTTGACTTTTTAGTTTTTTTTTTAGATTTACCCATTTTATATACATTATTGAATTTTTTTATTTTTAATAGAATAGTTTTTTTTTATCACAATCATCAACCCATTTAACACTCGGAAATTCTATATCATAAAATTTATAGATATCTTGATAACGAATAATTGTATTTCTATATTGAGAATCTTCTGTAGTATAGGCGGCATCTTGTAATCTTTTAGCATGAAATTTCATAATATAATATTGAATATCTTCAATTGTATCTAATTGAAATCCTTTACTTAACAACTTTATTACAATATCCGTTAAGATAATTTTCGTTTTCCATTTATTATTACACAATAATATATAATTAAAGTATTCAACAACTCTGTCTTTTTTATCATCAGATAGTGGCTTTTGATGAATATGACAATATCCCCCATTCCCATAAATCACACTCTTTTTACAAACATTACCATTTTTACATTTACCTCTGCATCTGCGATGTGGTATTGTGAATATATCTTTCATATCTTGCCATGAAAAGTTAAATCGATTTTCATTTACAGTTCGACAAATAGGACAATTTATAAAAATATTACCCTTACCGGTCGAACTATCCATAATAGAAATAAAGCATTTTGTACATATTTTATGATTACATGATAATTTTAAATTATTTTGATTGGTTACTTTTTCATAACATATAGGACATTCCATATTTTTCAATTATCATTCTCGTATTATCTTTAAGTTTTAATTCTGGAATGTCCCGATTTAGTCAAAAATCTTGGATCAATTTTATCATCACAAGTAATAATTTTTTCTCTTAAATAACAAACAAAAGATATACGAGTATATTTTTCATAAATACCAGCAGTACCTACTTCAGGGTTGTCTTTAAATGCTGGTTCTAACTTTTCATTTAATTTTTTATCTTCTTCAGTTTCATATAAAGGTGTATTTGCGTGCCACTGATGAACATCCATTGCTACAAAATCATTTGTTCTCAAATCAATGCCGATACCAAATTGTGGAAATACAGTGTATCCCCCATGATAATTACCTCTTTCAATCACAGTTAAATTTCCGAAACCTCCTTTAAAATCACCCGCATCTTTGTGTAAGGCAGTTCTAAAATTACGATTAATAGTAACAGTAGAAAACGATGTTTCAGGTATTTTCAAATGAGATTTTTTATCGGCTCGTTCTCTTTGTTTTGCATAAGAATCTGGAATTAATTTCTGAAATAAATTGTCAATTTTTTGAATGAATGGCAACCCTTGATTATATTTTTCATAATTTGTTCTAGTAAAATGTGTGAGACGACAAGGTAAGTTTGCTCCTAAATTTTTTGAAGATTCATAAAATCCAATAGGATTAGATGCGACTTGATTATTAACTTTCATTTTAGAAATCTCTCCTTTGGGAGTCAAATAACCAGTTGACCATTTATTTGTATTCACTAAATTTCTTTTTTTCCAATATACTGAATCTGTTGCAATTGGGCCCGCAGAGGCACCTCTTCCTCTACTTGCTTTCGCCAAATCTTTATAAGAATCCCATCCAAGTTTGATTAATGCATTATTAATACAATTTTTCCTAAATTTTAATAAAAGTACTCTTTCTTTTTTATTATTTAAATAATAAACATCCGTATTTTCATTAATTATTGGATATTTAATATCTGATTCTTCAATCCAAGTACCTTCTTTTGATGCAACTTCTTCATCTGTCAATAATTTATTAACTACTAATATCTTAGGTCTACCCATACAATATATCCTATTATAATATTTTTTTTTCCTATAAACGAGAAATCACAATTTAGAAATTGTATTCAACTCAAATGGTCCATGAACTTTACTAATATTTTTGTTATTTTCTTTCATCATTGATTTATAACTTACAAATTTCAATAGATTTTGCTTTTTGGTATTTCTTTGACGACATCTAAATGAAATTCGATTACCTCTCAAAATAACAATGTTGTTATTATTTGTCTTGACATACATTTCAAAATTCATTATACTATAACTTATTAAGAACGATATAACTTTAAATTATTTAAATAATTGAAGTACAATTATCTATGAATACAATGAAAACATTTATTATTAAAAATCATAACAAAATGTTACACATGAAATATGAATTCGCTAATTCATTCAATAAATTAAAAAAAGATCCATCCAAAATAAATAGTTACAGAAGATGTGGATCTTATTTCATAGACAAAAGCGATATTATTTATGATCCTAAATATAACTATTTGATAAGACAAGGTTCAAAAAAATACACTATTGCGAAATTATCAAATCCGAAAGATATGTTCCTAAATTCTATTTTGAATAGTCTCAAAAAAACGATGAATAAAGAATTCGGAATTCATAATTTTCAATGTGAAATACATCAAATTAGAAATATTGTGAATCAAAAATCTAAATTAATAATAGAATCAAAACAGAAGGATGAAAAATATGATTATAAAATATCTCCATTGATTATAAAAAAACATAATATTATGGGTGGAAATATAGAATTATACAATCAAAATAATGAGTTACTATTTTCTAATTTAAGAAATTATGATTACTTATTGTATAACAGTAAAGAAATATATAATTTACAGAAACCTCTCACTTACTATCTATCTGATGGATTAGATGATTTTGGTTTCCAAGACGAACTACATATAAATATTACAAAATATTAATATAATTATTTTCTTTTTCGATCTTTCATTAGTGACTTTTTTGTAGATTTAGCTTTTTTATGAGTTTTTCTACTATTTGGAATTTGTTTATGGGATTTACCTCCTCCGCGCCCCCACCAAGACTTGCGCTGCGAGCGCGGGCCTCTTTTTCTGTGGCGATTTTTTTTTCGTTTATCTTTGAGATCTTTCTCTCGTTTTTCACGGAACCGCCGATTCGCAAGATCTCTCTCTCTTTTTTCCTTCTCTAGCCTTAATCTGGTATCTTCCTTCGCTTTCCTCTTTCTTTCAGCAACTTCTTCATTTTCTCGAGATAATAGTTCTAATCTGTATTGCGCCGCCTCTAGTTCCTTTTTATCTTTTCGAGCTTGAGCTTCTAATTTGGATTGCGCTATTTGTTTCCTTCGAGGATCGTTTTCCTCTTCGATTTCGATTTTAATTCTAGCTTCAATATATTGGTCTGATATAAATAATTTGTTAATATCCATTACTAAACTATCGATAGTAACTGCTGGATTTATTTCAAACACTTGCCTTTTTCCGTTCCTAGATGACATTAATAATTCGGCACACAAATTATTAGATGAATCTCGAACTATTAATTTTACACCATCTATCACAGAACTTCTAATATCAAATGTTTTTTCTACTAAATTACCATTTCTATCTTCATATTCATAAAAAAACTTTATATAATCTTTTGTCTTATCTACAAAAAATAAATTTATTCTTCCATTTTGGGGTGTATCGTAATCAAATTCTGCATAATCAGGTGTTAATTGAAAATGTGTATTGGCGTTTTTATGTGATATATATGGGGATGGAATAACATTTTCAGCAATATATAATTGATATTCAATTAATTTAGATGGAAATTCAGAATTATCAAGATTTATTATTTCTAACTGAAGAGAATAAGTTGAATTATCTTCTTTTATTCTATAACCGACTATTCTGTATTTTCCCCCACCCTCTTGTCCTTCAAACATAAAAAAAGATTGATTTAGTAAATATTCGCCTTTCATAATAAATTTAGAAATATCATGTTTTTTAGAATCATTGATTTTATCATGTGAAAACCATATAGAACCATTCTCCCAATAAATGAAATATCCGTAAATATCACCCAAATCTTTTCTGACTAAATATCCATTCAAATCACCACTCTTCAATTTACCTTCAATCATACATACATTGGTTTTATCTTTTATAATTAAAGTTCCATATTCTAAAATATCAGATTCCGAAGGACCATGGTGGTACATTATTTTATGATTTAGCCCACCATGAACCAATGTATATATAGGAATTGTATATTCATTTGATTCATCTGTTTTCCACCAGTCTTCATTTTTTTCATGCAAATAATAATAATAATTATCCCTTTGAAAACCCGTAATCGATTCATTTGGTACCTTAATTGAATAATCGACCCATTTCGAATTATCTAATAATTTAGACCAATCTTCATATTTCATTGGATCATTTACAGATTTAAAAATCGTTTCCAAAGATTCTTCCAATAATTTCAATTTGGTTTTTGAGGAGGAACCACTTGAAACAGGTTCGCGCTTTCCTTCGAGATCACCTTGCAACAGGTGTGGTCGTTCAACCCCCCCGCGCGGACGGTGGTCCTCGACGGCAGGATGGTGGACTGGAGTGTCGCGAGCGTGAGGGTGGACTAGAGTATCGCGAGGAACCGGTGAGCCAGTCCGCGAGCCAGTCCGCGAGCCAGTCCGCGAGCGTGGATGGTGTGGCGCGGGGGTTGGTGCTGGAATGAACCTGCGGGTCGGTGCGCCAGTCCGCGAGCCACTCCGCGAGACAGTCCGCGAGCCAGTCCGCGAGCGTGGATGGTGTTTCCCGCCTTCGGTCTGCCCGCTTGGAATGAACGCGCGAGGAAGCTCCTTCACCCCCTCCATCAAAACATCCCTATCGTCATACACCGCATTCCTTATCGCAGCACGCTCTTTACCCGTGATATTCGCCCACTCACCCGAATTCGCCCTGTCAGGCACAGCCTTTTTTACCCCACCATCCTGAGTTTTTCTCGATTTTTTATATCCACGATCTGCGCGGGGAGTACTATCAGGAGAATTCCTCAATTTTTCTACGGTTTTGCTTTCCTCGCTACTAGTATTTTGAGAAACCAGTCGCGATCTGTGAAAAGGAGATTTTTTCTTTTCCTTTTCCGATAAAGAAGATGTTGTAGAAAAATCCAACTTTTTTACATTCAATCCTTTATGTTCAAGAGCCCTTAACCATGTATCTAGATCACCTTTAACAACATCAGAGTGCACGGCAATCCGCCACCGCCTCCCCCAACCATATTTATATGATATTTTCAAATAATCTTCATTACTAAGTATAGGATAATGGCTTATTTTTTTCCGAATCATTTCAACTGTATATTGATCAACAAAATCTATAATATATTTTAATAATGAATTTCCTTTTTTATTTTTACCATAAAAACACTCATTTATAGTTTTCATTGGACCACCCATGCATTCATTGTGTATTTCATATGTGATATTATATAATAATTTATCCAACATTATAATAATTTGATCATAAAGACAGAAATAATAATAACCTTTGCTTGCATCTTTAAAGTAATTTATAATTATCTCCATTGCAAAATTTCTAAAAGATTGATAATAATCCATTGTTTTTTGAGAGACAAGAGAAATTCCCCCACCAATCTGAAAATTTTTACCACCACCTGCTATAAAATTTCCCGAAGTCCTCAATGATTCACGGGCTGCTTCTCGAGTCTTTCTTTCTCTTTCTCGACTCTTTCTTTCGCTTTTTTCCCTATCCTTTTCTCTCCAACCAGGATCTGTTTCATCTTTATGTGCCTCATCCGCTACCCGCATCTCACTTATTTTTTGTCTAATTAATCTGCGGTCTTCCGCCCTACGCATTTTATAAGCCGCGGTCTCCTGCTCCTCCGCCAATCGTTCCCGCTTTTCCCGTTGAATTCTTTCAGAATGTGCTTTTTCTATTGCTTCACGCTCTTCACGACTAAAAACTTTTGGTGCGTCTCTCCGTTCTCTCCATTTTTTCATATCCTTATCTATCCGCGCCTGCCTTACTCGTCCAATTATTCTTTCTTCATACGCTATATCATCTGGGTTGAATTCTGTATATACTTTATTTAATTCTTCTTCCCTTTTTTTAATATGCTTATTTTCTGGATCATGTTCTAAAGCAATACGATATAACTTAATTGCTTCTTCAATTTCAGAAGGACAGTCATATTTATCTGGATTATAAATATCTATCGGACTTGAGTTCCGTTCACGCCTACAAGTTTCATATTCCTTTAATTTTTTTTCACCTTCGGTCGCATAACGGACGGCTGCTTGCTTCCTTCTGGCGAGCTCACTAATATGAGCTGCTGATTTATCCTTTCCGTCATATATTTTCATATAATCATATTTACTTAAATGATCTTTAAAATTATCTAGATGATATTTACTAAAAATTATACTATATAAATCCATAATTTTTTTCTTTATTATCTCCATATTTTCAATGGTTAACACATTCATAGAAGATAATTGTAATTTCAAATAATATTCAACGGTTTCTTTTATTTTCTCTAATAATGGTTGTTCTTCTAAAAAATCATTAAATATATCTGGATTATTCTCTAAATAGACACTTTTCATAAATTTTTTAAAAAATTCATCTACTTTTCCACCACCGACCATCCCCCTCCTCCCCTGCGAACTGGTGGGTGGCACCCGGTGCCGCCGCGACCCGTGTCTCCCACGCTCCATTGGAAGATTAGGTGTAGAGCTTCCGCTGCTAATTCTACGCATAGGGGGTACTCTTTCTGGTAAATGTAATTGATCAATCAAATCTGTAACCATTACAAATTTATGTAGTAATAAATCGGTTAGTAAATCAGGGAGATGATATATTTCATGTGTTAGTAATTTCAATATACCGTTAATTATTTCTTTATCTCTTTGTAAATTTATGGTTTGATTTGAAGATAAAATTCTGAATTTATTCGATAATAAATTCACAATATATCCAATCAATTCTTCGGATTTTTCTATTATTGAATTTTCACTTACTTCTGAACTTGGAGATCTTGAAGGAGTACCCCTTGTAAGAAAGGGATATTTTTTAGATAAAGGATCACTTAAAAGTAAACTCGATCTCATATTTCCAGATCTTGCATTAATAATATTTTGAAGGTTGTTTTCATACTGGAAATTGATAAATAATCCATTATCTTTTAAAAATTTTTCGGGATCAGAACCACTCATCCATTCCGGAAAACCAACTTTTTTTAAGGTAAAATATAATTCTTGAATTTCTTCCTGGTTTGATTTATCTTTAGTACTAAGGAGATTATTTATATTTGGAATTAATGAATATCCTCTTGCTTTAAGGTACACCACATCTTGTAAATAACAAATTATCATAAATGTTACGATTGCATTATGAATATTTGCTTCTACTAATTTACATTCAAAATCACTTATAGAAAATTTTGTTCTACTTTTATTTTTACATAATTTAAGGCTTCCCTCTACATGCGCATGTGGAAATGATAAAAAAATATCTTTAGAATTTTGTTTAAAACCATTTTCATTATAGTATTGTTGAACCTTCCTTCTAAGAAAAACGATACTATCTATATTGTAGTCCATACTTATATTATAGTATTATAAATTAATATATACATTATTTTTTTTAACAATACATTCCAAATGGTCTTTCATCCCCCTTCTTTTTCTTTAAAAGAATATCTATGTGTTCTTTATTCAATTCAATAGGAAGACAATCGATATCAATTTTAAATGATAAATCTTCCCCTTGAGAAAGAATATGTATATTTAACTTGGATACAATAGACTCAATACATCTTTTGAGATTTCGAACACCCTCTTCATTTTCTGTGAAATTTGTAATAATATATTTCATAATTTCATCTGAAATAATAATATCTTCTTTTTTATACATGAATGTATTATATATATCTGGAATCAAGTAGTTTTTAGCTATTTCTAATTTTTCTTCCATTTTGAAACCTTTTGTATTTATTACATACATTCTGTCTTTTAGAATCTTATTCACTAAAGATTCATCATTATAGGAAAAGATAAATAATACTTTAGAAAGATCTATATCTATTCCTGGGAAATAATTATCTTGAAACAAGCTATTTTGTGAAGGATCTGTAATATGTGTCAACATATGAATGATTTCATCACCCTTAGAAGTGTCGCTAATTTTATCAAGCTCGTCGAAATAAATTACAGGATTCATACATTTGGAATCTTGCAAAATCTGAACTATTCTACCCCAATGTGAACCTTCATATGTATACGGATGACCATCAAAGAATGCAGAATCAGAAGCACCACCCAATGCAATGAAAGCGAATGGTCTATTCAAAACCTTAGAAATACCATCTTTAACAAGAGTTGTTTTTCCATTACCCATCGGACCTTGAATGGCTAATACATTCCCCCCACTATTCGGATTTTTAATCCATTTTCCAATTACTTGCAATATATGTGTCTTAGCTTCTTTGTGACCATAAATCGCTCCATCTAGAGTTTTAGATGTATTCAAGATGAATTCTTTCTTTTCAGTATCTGAAGAATCAGATGTAATTGGTAGATTTTCATATTTTCCAAATGGTATCCGAATCAATCCATTAATCCAATGATCCATTTTACTGTATTCGCCCGTAGAAATATCCATGTCTACCATTTTATCAAAATTTTCTATAGCAATAGCCTTCGTCTTCAAATCCATTTCTGATTGGATAATTTTAAAACGCAAAGGAATATTCGATTCATTTATCTTATAGATATCTTGTGTATCTTTCAATAATTTTTCTTTTTTATCTTTTGGTAAATAATGATAGAATTCCATATTACTTTCATCGGAATTTAATGACATATTTTTCTCAATCAATTCTTCATATTCAATATCAAGATCATCATACTCGTACTCATATTCAGATTCAGATTCACTATCTAACCTTACATCTCTCGGTAATTCTATATCTATGGAATTTGATTGGCGGACCATATATCTTGTATCATCATCATCTTCTTCCTCTTCATCACCATCTTCTTCCTCTTCATCATCATCTTCTTCTTCTTCCTCTTCTTCATCAAGTTCTTCTTCATCAAGTTCTTCTTCATCAAGTTCTTCTTCATCAAGTTCTTCGTCATCAAGTTCTTCGTCATCAAGTTCTTCTTCTAAAATTTCATTTTCTCCATTATAAGAAGAATCGGTGGAGGAAAAGGTATCATCCAGTAAATCATTGATTGTCAAATCTTGAGATGTGTTTTTATTATCGATATTAATCTCAACTACATCAATCTTTTTAACAGGCGATCGTTTCTTATTTTTCTTTACTCGTCTCTTTTTCAATTCTTGATTGGCTTTCTCAGTTGCCTTTAAGATAAGATAAGACATAAACATATCCCCCGCATTATCAGGGACACACCTACCCCCTTTCTTTTTTCCCTTTTTCTTTTTCTTTGATTTTTCAAGAGGATAATACTCCGAATTACGAGACAAGCTATTCAATTGTTTTTGAAATTCTTCTTGATCAAAATCTTCATCACATTCATAATCAATGAATCCTTTTAAATTTCCATTTTCATCAACATCTGAATCTGAATCATATATTTGAGATTTTTCTTCAACAATCTTCTTTTTTGAACGAGTAACCATTTCGTGAGTATTCATATTAATTCTTTATTAAGAATATTATATTTAAATAAATGTGTTTTAATTCATAATTATTAAAATCAAATTTATAATATACTCAAATGGTTAAATTTGATGACTATCCTGAATTTACACCAAATTTAACTCCGAAACAAGTTTTAAGAATGGGATCATTTGGTGGAACCTATTTTAGAGATATCAATTCTGGAGTTACTGGAAAAAAGCATTCGGGGAAAACTGCTATCCGAGAATATCCTAAAGATTGGTTTAAAGACATAGATATAGAGAAGAAAATAATTTCTCCAACATATGATAAAAATATCAATACATACAAAGTGAAATGTGGGTCAAGTTTAGAAGATTGGGAATCAAAAGATTGGATTGTAAAACAAGATCCATATGGCTGGTTTCAGTGGTATTGTCGTTTTTATATGGGCCGTAGAACAAGTGATGATAAAAGACAAATTGATCGATGGTTAAAATTAGCCGGTCCAAAGGGTAGATTTCGAACGAATTTAATGAATAAAATTATAAAATCTGGCAAAGCTTATAATGATAAAAGTGTTTCGCCCGTTATTAGACAAGTCTTACAACATTGGGGATATAAAGTAACTAAATCGCATCTTGATTCTTATAAAAAATCTAAACTATCTAAAAAGAAATAAATTTGATGTAAATGCTTTAGATTAAAATTAATATAAATTCGAATGGATTTAATTGAAAAAGCAATAGAAAAAAAAGGATTTATCAATAAATCAGATTATCAAATGATACTTTTTCAAATAGAACATGATAAAGAAAATATGAAGAAATATTCTAATAAAATGTATTATGATAAAAAATTAACAGTTACACCAATTAGTAAAACAAGTATGAATCATTATAAAGATCAAAAAGAAAGAATAGAGAAAGGATATCATCATATATGGACGGATTGTAAACACAATGTATCTGAAAAAGGAGATTATTTTGCATATATAATTAATCCAACCGAATCTCTTAAAGAGGGATATATCGTTATTTATGAAATACTTGAAATATTAGATCCAAAATATTCATTGAAATATTGGAATAATTCTGAAAGAAATGTATTACTTTTATCTCATAAATCTTTATATGAAGGAAATGCATCTGAATTATACAGATTTTTAGAGTACAAAGATAAATATAGACAGCAAAGTACAATGAGAATAAGTGACAAACATCAAAAAAAACTTAATAAATATTATGCTTCAATATTTATCTAAAATAAATATAATGGGTAATTGTTCTTCTTGTTTTAAAGAAAAAAAGATTATTATGAATTTTTATAAATAAAATATAAATTATTTTAAATATAATGTGGTTCAATAAAAATGATATCAAAAGATATCATCCAATTTATATTTCAGGAATAGAAGGATATGTTTTACCACATGCTTCGACAACTTATACAGGAGATATTATTTCTAAAACCCTGCGTTTTAGGAGTAGAAGAAAGATTACGCATATCTATGTTGTATATTATCCATCAGAACAAATGCCGAATGTTGGTAAATATTATCATGAATTTTTTGTTGTATTCAAATCTTTAAGATTTTTTTATCCCAAAATGAAAATTATTGGAATTAATTTAAAGAAAAATAATAGACCCAAATTAAATCTTAAAAATGGATTGGTTGTGATTTCTGCGGATTTTTCACATTATCTTCCTTTTCAAAAAGCCATCGAATCTGAAAATAAAGCAGCAAAATCTTTGATGTATCGTTTATCAAATCCAAAATTTACAAGTGTAGTAGATGATATAGTATCATTTAATTACCTCTATCAAAATGTAAGTTCATCAACGATGTTACAATGGGTCGGGAGAACAAGAAGTCCTGGGGATAAAGCAGTTGGATATTTATCATTCTTAATTCGTAAATCTCCAAGAATCATAGATAAATTCAATTCAAACGGATTCTTTGTAACTGTATACGACGAAGAATTAAATATTAGAGAATGTTTGGGGAAATGGTATAGTAAATATTCTGAGAAAAATACAAATTCTTTTATTCAGAGTACACTTGAGAGCGCTAAAACAAAAAATAGATTTACAGTGAATGAACAATATTTAGATTCACCTTTAAAATACTATACAATAACCTGGTTATTCAAATCTAAAAGTAAAAAATTTATAAGGGGATGGAATTCAATACAAAGTAATAGTTTTTTCTTATCCGATGTTTTTTTAGAAAATACATATGAAAATGGTAAATGGATTCAAAATAAAGATATTCAATGGGATTATTCAAATGTTCATTCAAATGATTCAGATTTTGATTTAACAGAAACATTTTCTAAATTACAAAGAAAAGCGGGAAAAATCAAAACTAAACGCAAAAATCATAATTATCAGTTATATTATTCAATGGTCGAACATATTACACTTTCGTAGCAATTTGAACAGGTATACCCGTATCTTTATGTTTCAGAATTAATGTATGATAATGGTCAGAATAAATATATAATTCTTCAAATTTTTTAGGATCTTTTCTAAGAAGCTTTTTCATTTCAACACCACAAGCTTTGCAGCATGTTCTAAACTTATATTTTCTATTTTTGAAAATCATTGTGTGATCTGTCCCTGTTTTAGCATATCTTTTTTTGGAATCAACTGACATATGAGGACAACAGGTGTTCCCTTTTGCTTTCGATAATAAATAGATTGTTCGTTTCTTTCCAACTGGTTGTTTTATTTTACGGACTCTAGTAAGACATTTAGTATCTTTTGTATTTCTACATTTTGTAGCTTTTAAAGCCATTTCGTGTTGTTTTTTAATAGATTTAACAATCTGATTCATCAGTGATTTCATAATTCTTTGAGATTTTTGTGTTTGCTGTTTTTTAGTTAAATTTCTAAAACTATTATTTTTCGGCTTTTTTTTTGTATTCTTTTTCTTAGGCATATATATATATATATATATCAATTATTTTATTTTAATTGATTGTAAGTATTCATCAATAATTTTGTAAAATACCTATTTTTGTGGTCTTTTATATTTGTAACTCGTTTATTATAATGTTCGATTGGTTTTAATATAGGCGAATTATCATAATCACAATAAAATGAAATGAATGGGAAATCTAAATCCTTGACTATCTCACTATTAAATACATTCTTTCCGATTATTAAATAGGGTAAAAATTTATCTTTTTCTGAATATCGATTTGTAAATAAAAAAATACCAATATTACAAGCTTCAGAAATTTTAAATAAATCAACTGGAGAAAGATGATAATTATCTTCTTTTAATAATTCTAAAATATGTTTAGTGTAATTACTTTTATTCTCAATTTCAGTATCATTATAATTCATATATAAATCAATATTATCTGATATATTATTGGATAATAATGTTTTAATATCTGCTCTCGTTTTTATATCTAAATCTTGAATATTTTCTTTTAAATTGATAGATTCTAATAGTATATCTAAATCATCATCTTCTTCTAAATTACGAATAATATTTATGTCCCTTCCTAAAATTTCGTAAAGTGAATTTGGTGTCTTGGATTCCAATGATACATTTTCTTTCAAAGCAATCGATTTTTGAATTCTGAACTTATAATCAGGATTATATTCGTTATAAAATGAAATATCATTACAATATTTACTTTTTTCTTTGAATAATTTCATATGCAACCCATTCATAATATCATTCCGAGTCAAGATTATATCTTTTTCATTGGAGTTTTTTATTTTCAATTCTTTTAAATCAATAAAACTATGAATCAAAGATTTATGCAAAGAATCAAAATCATTTGTTAAAAGGAATTCTATAAATTTCTTTTGCAATTTAATATCATTGTAATTCAGTTCATCAAAAACACTCTGTAGCAATTTCAATAATTCAATCCTTTTGTGGATATTTAACATAATATCATGTTTTAAATAATATAAAACCTTTTTAATCATTTCTTTATCTCTTTTAATTTTCAAATAAAGCTTTGAATAATCTGTGAACATTTTTTGATTGATTTTATTTTCTTGTTCAAAAAATTCAGTCATACTATCATTGGTAATATTTCCAAGGGGATATTCTAAATCCGTCTCATAACCTTTGTTATAAACGCTCGATATGTATTTTTTTAGTCGCTTATTTGATTCAGTTTTGTAATAATATGATTTATTATAATAATAAGTATTATCTTTATCTCCTCCTAATCGTATGAAAGAACCTTTCGATAAAATTAATGCAACTATCTTATTTGTTTTTGTTATTAATATCTTTTCATTTCCATCTAAATATTTCTGATTCGGTAAAGATAATTCTTCAAGCTTAGAGTCAATCTTTTGTAAATAAGAAAGTACATTTTTTAGTTTTAATTTAGGAAGATCATTTATATCCTTTAATCGCGGATAAGATCTCATCGGTTTTGGTTTGATAGGAACAATCACCTTAGTGATTTTATCATTTGTTTTTTTGCGATAAATAGAATGTGTTAAATGATGATATTTATCAAAATGTCCCTTATATGCAAATTTTTCATAAGTATCTTTTTGTGTATTTAAAGATTTCATAATTTCATCTAATTGTTCTTCATTAATATATTCTCTCGAATTTTGATTTTTGTCTACAAATTTATCAATAATTATCTGAATTGTTTTATTGATAATAATTGATGAATTAAGTTTTATAATTTTTTCTTTATTTTTATCTACTGAAATAACTTCTTTTATTTTTTTTTCTACAAATTCTATATCTATAATATTTGATTTAATTGATTTTATTTTTCCTATTTTCCCCTGATAAATAATATCACTTTTCTCACTGAAATTATTATTATTATCATAGGGCAAATACCCAAAATTACCATTTCCATAACGATAAATAAGTGGTTCAATAATATCTCCCTTTTTATAAATAAACGCCATGGGAATTTCTTTTTCTTCTAATAGATAATCAAAACCTCCGTAGGGTTCAATTATTTCAATTTTATCTTCTTGATCTTCAAATAAGATAAAATTTAACATCATACCCTCAAATGTTTTATTATTATTTAATCTTGATATTGCATATAGAACAGACATCAATAACCGGACATCTTTATATTCTGGACTACTTATATATTTCTCAAAATTATCTATTATATAGTCTCTTATCGAATAAGAATCATTTTTCTCCATAGTTATTGGACGGAACATTTGAAAAAATTTACCATCAGCAATTGTTTCTATATTTATCTTTGGATCTTTAATATCCAGTATAATATTAGATTTCAATTCTTTCAGATTTTTTTTCCCCCTTAAAATATCATATTTTTTTTCAGATGGAGATTTATCTTTTATTGTCGGATTTGTTATATGCAAAAGATCAATACATTCCAAGAAAGAATCATATGTTTGGGGAATACCTTTTCGATAAAAACCATTCCCACCAATTTTATTTGGAGTTGGAGCTTCTTCTCTAATATAGTAAAATTCTTTCAGTATCTTATTTATATGACCATTTGAATCCATTTTTAATGGATAATCATAAACTAACTGTGTTTTATCGCCTTTATAAGGTTTCAATGAACTTATATGAACTTTTTTAGTCTTTGATTCATATTGAAATTTAACATGACAATAACTGTCTTTATCAAAATTACTCACAACTGTTGCAAGTTTCCAGTATGGTTTCTTATTCTTTTCTCTAATTAAAACATTTACTCTTGGAGGATCAGATGTATTTATTTTCTTCACACCAATAATATTTTCCATTTCTTTTCTTCCACAGCATGGTAATGGATACAAATCTGGATGAACATCATCATGAATAAATTGAACATTATATTTTTTAATATCATTTTTGTCTGATTCATATAAATTCCAAAATGAATCTTTATCTGTTTTACCGACACCTCGACCCGTTCTTTCCAAAATATATCTTGAATTATCTTTGATTCCTCTTTCCCATACTAAATCAGGATACCATTTTACAGGAGAACCAGAATCATCTTTTTCAATGGGATGATAAAATGTTTCTGGTTTAGATTCATCGGGTGGAGCTAATGGTATTTGATGTTTTCTATCCCAAAATTTAGGACATATATAATATAAATCTGGTCTGTCAATTCCATCTATTTTGTAAGCTTTATAATAACTATAACCTTCATTTTTATGATTTGTTTTACTATCAATTTCTTCCAATTCTGCTTTTGACAAAACAATGGGTTGTTTATCTTGAGGAGCTTGGCATTTTTTGGCATATGTCAATGATTTATTTTTTGGTACATATTTGAATATATGAGGATCACGATGTTCTAAACGATTAATATAATATCTTTGATTTGTATATTTAGATTCATCTTCTTCTTTCCCACCCCCCTTCATCTCATCGCTATCAATTTCTGCATATGAATCTTCATCAGATTCATCAGATTCATCAGATTCATCAGATTCATCAGATTCATCAGATTCATCAGATTCAACCGCTTCCGATGATTCAAACTTATTAAGAAATATAGATTTCTCTTTTTGTAAATTAGATGAAGTGAAACAAATATCATCAATTTTTTTAGATATTTTCTTTTTTGTGATTTTATTATTATATACGCCAATAATGAATGAAATTAAATACATTATTTCATGTAACTGATGCATTTCTTTTACATTTAATAAGTTTATCTTTATTCTATCCAAGTGTTTATCAATTTTGATAATTATTTCTTCAATATCTGTCTTCTTTTTATTTAATTTTTCATATTCAATAAGTTCTTCATATGCTTTATCATTAGTTATTCCATATTTTTGAGAAAGAATATTCTTAAATTTATTGATTGGAGTTTCACTAATAGAGATTTTTTTCACTAATGTGATAAAATCCGATATATTTTTCATATCTCTGGATTTTGAAGATTTAAGATAAACTATCTGCAAAGGATTATCATAATTATCTTCAATAACAACAAAATCTAAATGAAAATTGGCAAAAATTTTCACTAATAATTTTGGATTATATTCTGAAATATTATAATAATAATCCATATTCATTTCTACGGGGTCAATTCTAACGATAGGTATTTTCATATCTTTTTCTGAATAATCTCCTGTATTTATAGTTTTGCGTATCAAATAATTACATCTTTCTAAAAGTTTATTTAATATTTGATAGTTAAATGTAATATAAGATTTTGATTCACAATATAATTCAATAGTTCCATCTGCATAAATAATCATTCTTAAAAATGCCCTCGATTCTATATCAGCGACAATTAATGTAACTGTATTTGTTGAATCAACTACTTTTGGTATTCCATATCCTCTATTTTTATAGATCCCTTTATTCCATTTCTCAAATGCATCTAATGTAGAAATACAATTTTTGTCGGGATAAAATTTTGAAAGAATTGTATCTTTATTAAATTTAACACAAGATTCTAAATATGAATCAGTATAAATACTTATAAATGGTATATCATTCGATAATTCATAATCTTTGAAAATTTTGAATATATTAATAGAATTTTCTCTAAATTTATTCCTGTAGATAATTAATTCTGGGCGACATTCATCAACTTTATGAATTAAAGATTTGTCAATTGCTTTCAAATATTTTGTATATAAATCAATTCGATTTAAACGATTCTTATGAATATCTGTACTCTTTCTATTTGTAATATCTTCATAACTAGTAAGTAAAGGAAAATACTTTTTAAATAGACCATGAAAATATAGATTTGTATCTAATTCTTTATTTACATTTTTAAGAATATCATCTGTCGTAGTAAAATAAATATCGAAAGTATCTTTGATTCCTAAATATTCTTTGTATATCAAATAATAATCAAGTAAAATCCTCGTAAATTCCACAGTATGTAGAGTGTTTTTTTTAGATGTTCCATCATTATCGACATATGTTCTATCATAATCAGATTCAATAAATGGATTTTTGATATCCGAATTTAATGAAATACCAATTGGATAACTTTTTACTAATTTATCTTTTTGAGATAAAGAAACATCTATCCATGCGAAAATATTTGTAAAAGGTGTATTTTTTAAACAAATTTTCGAAATTTTGGTTAATACAATATCTATAGTATCTGATAATAATATACAGTCAGAATCTAATTCATGATTTATTTCTTTTTTAAAAGGCTCTGAATCTTTAGATTTAACATGATATAAATTAATAGGAACTATAGATAAATCAAAAACACTGAATTTATCATTCATTTAATATATTATTTATTTTATTTATAAAATTATAAATTTAACGGTGTACTGTCGATTAATTCACCACAATATTCCTTTGGATAAGAACTATAATCAACCGGTTGATAAAGACCAACTTTTTCTGCTTCAAGTAGTAAATATTTCATATTATCCCAAAATTCTGTTGTATGACCTATATCATCTGACATAATATGTGATAATTCATGAATACAAACAAACATCAATGTATTATTATCTATAAATTCTTCTGTTTTTTTATCTCGTATACAGATCGATAATTCTTCTCCCTTGTTTACTGAATAAGCCGCATACAGAGATCCAGGTATATTTTCAGTAATACTATTTCGATTAAATGATTTTTTTAGTTTTTCTATTTTTCTTTTTCTTTCTTCACTATCAGCATTGCATTTATCAACCAGTTCTCCTAATTTTATCCCTAGTTCAGATAATTTATTTGATGCTTCTTGTTTATTGTGTAAATTTCGAACAAAATAATAATTCTCATCTATTTCAGATTTCACTCTTGATAAATATAGATATTTCCTACCATACAAAATATATGTGAAAATTGCTAAAATACAAAGTAGAAATAAAGTTAAATCCTTCATTATTATGTTATTAGATTAAATTTGACCGGGTAAATTTGATTTAAATATAATATCAGCATTAACAAATAACAATGGATCACAAAAAATTTCAAATTGTCGATATTCTTTCAGATGATGTCGGGGAATCAATGGATACAAAAAATTTTACGGTATCCCTTTATGGAATTGATGAAGATGATAAAAGATTGATATGTCATGTTATCAACTACAAACCGTATTTTTATCTTAAGATTCCAGATAATTGGGATGAAAAGGATACAAAAAAATTATTCAATGATATAAAAACAAATGACTCTAAATGTGTCGAACCAAAGAAAATTAAAGTATCAACTTACAAAGAATTTTATGGTCTTCAATGGAATAGTGAAAGAAAAGAGGTACAGAAATTCAATTTTGCTAAATTATCTTACATTAAACTGGGTGATATGAAGAAAACAATTCAGTGTATTAAAGATTATTACAATAAACCAATAGACAAAATACCAAATAAATCTAAAGATAGATTTGAAAAATGGATACAAACAAGAGGACCAATTGATTGCGATTCTAATCTATATGAATCTAATATTCATCCGATTATTAAGTTTATTCATGATACAGATATTGACCCGACTGGATGGGTAACATGCGAACCAATCGGAGGCGCGAATCAAATAAATAGCGGTCTATTTACAGAATGTGAATATGAAATTACAACTAAATGGACAAAAATAGAAAAATGTGATTGCGATCTAGTCAGTAACTATCGTATTTCTGCTTTTGATATAGAGTGTGATAGTTCACATGGAGATTTTCCAATGGCTCAAAAGAACTTCAAAAAATGTGCAGCGAATATTTTCGATTCTTATCAAAACATATTGAAATCAGGAGTTCCTATTGATCTATTTCACAAGAATGTAGAAGATAATCTTCTTACTTTGTTGAAAGCATCATTTAATAAAACAGAACTTAAAGATGAATTTATTCATTCAACAATAGAAATCATTCAAGTATCAGATATACCTAGTGATGAATCTATTATTAATATTTGCTATAATTTGTCAAATGATATGAATTTATGTGAATCTTTAATTAATCTTTCTTTGAAATCCAAAGAAAGAGATAAGAATATAGAATTCATAGCAAAAACAATAGAAAATGTACTGAGTGAAGGAACAGAAAAAGATAAGAAAATTATAGTAAAAGGTGACCCAATTATTCAAATAGGAACAGTTACAAAAAACTATCGAACTGGTGAGATTGAAAGAAACATAATAGTTATTGGAAATAAAGAAGAGCTTGAAGATTCTGAAATATGTGATGATATCGAAGGCGTTGATGTCATCCGATGCAAGACAGAAAGTGAATTATTGATTCAATGGAAGGATTATATTCGAAAACTTGATCCAGATTTTATCACTGGATATAATATCTTTGGTTTTGATTTCAAATATATCAGCGATAGAGCTAAAATATTGTTTGAATGTCCTAAATTACATAGTGGAAAGTCAAAATGTAATCGATGGGGACATCATAAATCCTGCCCATATAGTCAATTTATGAATTTTGGTAAAATGGATTCAACTCCTTGGGAAGCAAATGCTCATCGTTCTAAGAAATGCTCTGTAAAAAGACAAGAACTGAGTTCTTCAGCACTAGGAGATAATACACTCAATTATATTACAATGGATGGAAGAATCCTTTTTGATATTCAAAAAGAGGTTCAAAAAGGCAACAATCTAGAATCATATAAACTAGATAATGTAGCCGCCCATTTTATGAGAGGCAAATTAAAAGAAGTTTCAGGTAAAACTCTAACTGTTTCATCAATTGGTCATTTGAAAAATGGAGATTATATTTCATTTCGAACACATACAAATATTGGTGAAGAATTATTTCAAGATGGAAAGAAATATGAAATTTCAAATATCGATGGTCAAGATATAACTCTTTGTGAATCATTGAATATCGATTTGAAAGAATATCATAAAGTAGAATGGTGTCTGAATAAAGATGATATATCTCCACAAGATATTTTCGATAAGCATAAGTATGGAGGTAGTTCAGGAAGAGCTGAAGTGGCAAAATATTGTGTCCAGGATTGTGAACTTTGTATTCATTTACTAATTTTATTAGATATTATTCCAAATAATCTTGGTATGGCAAATGTATCTTCTGTTCCTGCTTCTTACATTTTCCTTAGAGGACAAGGTGTGAAAGTGACTTCAGTTGTTGCAAAACAGTGTTCTAAGAATAATACATTGATGCCAGAAATCAAGAAAATACCAAAACTAAGAGAATTTCATAAAATGATAAAAGATGGGAAATCTAAACAAGAAATTCAAAAAGCTATGGAAGGAGATGATTGGAGAAAACCAAAACAATATGAATTAGATAATTGGTATGATATGATTAATATTGAAGGAGACTATATAATTGAAGGTTATGAAGGAGCAATTGTCCTTGAACCAACTCCAGGAATTTATTTGGATGAACCTGTATCAGTTCTAGATTATGCTTCACTTTATCCAAGTTCGATTATTGAAAAAAATCTTTCTCATGAAACACAAATAGACGATCTTTCATTAATTGATGATAATAATTGGATTGAAGATGTAGATTATCATAAAATAACATATGATAATTGGATTTATCGAGGGAAGGGTAAAGGAGATACCGTAGAAAAAATTCTGAATGAAGAAGAACCCAAGAAAACTTGTTACTTTCTGACCAAAGATTTCATGCAAAGGAATAATATGGGTGAAATGGGTATCATTCCAAATGTTTTGAATCTTGTTCTTTCTGCTCGAAAAAATACTCGTAAAATATTGAAAAATGAAACAAATGAAGTAAAAAGGAAAAATCTAGATGGTTTGCAACTTGCTTACAAAGTAACAGCTAATTCTGTTTATGGTCAACTAGGTGCCAAAACTAGTCCATTTTTCAAGATGGCAATTGCCGCCTGTACAACAGCAATTGGTCGTGAAAGAATCGAAGTAGCATCCGATGGTGTTAAATTATGGGCTAAAGCCAACGGAAAAGAAGAACCCGATGTTATTTATGGTGATACAGATTCTGTATTTGTAAAATTCAAAATACCAGTTGATCCAAATACGGGTGAAAAATTAAAAGATAAAGAAGCTTTACAATACTGTATTGATTGCGGAATAAAAGCGGGAGATTTTATAACTAAAGGAGAAACAATTAATGGGAAAGAGTATAAACCATTGCTTTCGAAACCCCAAGATTTAGAATATGAAAAAACATTCTGGCCATTTATTCTTATCTCTAAGAAAAGATATACCGGAGATAAATATGAATTCAATACAATTGATTGCAAAAGAACAGCAATGGGGATTGTTCTAAAAAGAAGAGATAACGCTCCAATTGTGAAACATGTATTTGGAAATGTTATTGAAAAAATTATGATTGATAAAGATTTCGATTTAGCTCTAAATTGGTTGAAACAAACTTTGAAAGATATTCGTGATGGTAAATTTAATATTCGATACTTTGTAATCAGTAAATCATTAAGAGGATACTATAAAAATCCACAACAAATTGCCCATAAAGTTCTAGCAGATCGAATGGCTAAAAGAGATCCAGGAAATAAACCAAAAGCAAATGATCGTATCCCGTATGTGTATTATAAACTACCAGAATCAATGTTATATGATTATAGTAATCCATATAAAAGTGGACCTCGAAAAGGTCAACCTAGACTCAAAAATGTCATGCAGGGTGATAGAATTGAACATATTGATTATATACAATCTCAAAAGTTGGAAATTGATTACGAATTTTATATCACAAATCAGATTATGAATCCAGTAAAGCAAGTATTAGATCTTCGATTAGATCCAACAACAACTGAAGAAATATTCAAAAATTAATCTATCTATTAATATAATGGTAAAAAATGATAAATCTCTTACATTATTTTTTATTTTGGCTTTGAATATATTGATCCAGACATTGCTTGTTCAGCTTTCATACAATCAGATATGGCCCAAATTAGTCTATAATACAGGGCTTCATCAGAAACATTTCAGAGAATTAAATTTCTATGAAGCATTATTGGTTGTCATATTATTTAAGATGTAAATCTATTAATACATGCGAAAAATTTTTTTTTGATTAGAAATTTGATTTCTTTATTTCATTGATTCTCAACAACTAAGAAAATGAGTTCCTACCTGACAGTGACTATTCGTGGAGAGAACTACCAGATCGAGAAGTCTAGCGAACCAAGGAAGATTGGTCCCGGAGAGTGGTGGATTGATAAGGAGACATTTGTTTCTCCGGGATCAAATTCGGAACAGTGTATTGGGGGGGTCACAGTCGAAGAAGCAATGCGTATCAGGGACTTGAATCGGTCTCTCAAGCGCGCAAGGGTGGCAACAGGCGAATGTGTAGAGTATGATGACGATGGCCAGAAGTTGATATGGTGTAAGGAGACAAATTATCTCTATCAGCCATTAGAACAGGGCGAAGAGCCCCCGAAGAACAGTATAACTGGAGAAATTTGCGAATATTATTCGAAGAAGTTGAATGCGATATGTATGGGGAAGATGGTCTTCGATAAAGACCAATGGGTCCCCGAAGATAAGGCAAGTTGGAATCTGAGTGACCGTTGCTGCGTCGAAAACTTTTCTTGGACCGACTATGATGAATCAGTGGAGAGTTCCGATGAAGAATGAACAAATATCTAGCACTTAGATTAGATAGTTAATTTTTTATGAATCATTATTAATTTAAGATATAATCTATTAATACACGAAAAAAATTATTTTGATGAGAAATTTGATTTCTTTTTTAAAGTGATTCTCAACAACTGAAAATACTTTGGTGGTGAGAACATACAGGAGCTTTATCTCTTTTACACTTGTTTAATGCCCCACTATACTGTTGCGCCGACCCCTTGGGAGAGGGACTGGGTCTCTGATAGAGAGGAGGCTCTGGGGCGAGGAGAGGTAGGAGAAGGTGCGTTGGCGGAAGCACCAAGCAAGCCAAGCAAGCCAAGCAAGCCAATAAAGAAGTGGTGGGAAGATACGCAGTTCGATCCCATGAAGACTTATCCCAGGGGGATCCTTCAAGAGATTCTCCTTCTAGTGAATAGTCTGAGTTTCTCTGTGAAATTCTTCCCATCATGCGACGCTGTTGGTTTCGCCATCAGGCATCGTTACTGCGAAGGACCCGGACATGGTGAAATAGAAATGTGCGACCGCGAAGAAGCCAAGGATAGCTGGAGTCTTGATGAAGTTTCGAGTGGGCAGAATGGAGATATGGACAAAGACATCGAGAAGATCAAAGAAATTCTGGAGTGGCAAGAGGAGGATATTAGGAAGATGGAGATCGACGCCAATGAGTTAATCATTTGTCTTCCAGAAAACGAAGAAATGGATGAATGGCTCAATATTCATACCTTCACCGAAGAGGAAGAAAAATTCTTTGAAAACGAGATCACTAGCATGAATCTCCATCATCTGCGGGCATCTGCTGGTCCACCAACCGGAGAATACTACATGAATGTATTGTACGACTCGAAGACCGGTCTTCCAGATAAGGACAAACAAGGTGCGTGTTGGAGATATGAGGAATGGTGTCCCGTAATGGGTCGCTTAGATCTGATGAGGATTCCCGAGAATTATGGTTCCTTTTCTACTTTCAATCCCAATTATCGTCCATTTGGAATTCAGTGGCCACAAGATATTCGAGAAAAGACTGAAGATGAATGTGGGGAAAGAAGGTTCAGTGGACTTCAGAGTTGTGGACGATGGATGGAATTTACGATGGATAATGAGGGGCGATTTGTGGCGAATGGTGTTGTGAAAAAGATTATGCCATTCCGCATAAATGTCCCAGATTGGGGATGTCTTGTAGAGACAGATTATGGAAATTGTATCGTCCCAGAACACTTGGTCACAAAAAATAACCTTACAGTAGGAAAAAGGGTGAAAATCCTCTGTAAAGACAATGATATACCTAAAGGTTCACAGGCTCCAATCCGGTGTTCCAAAGTAATCACGAGTGGCCCAGAGGCACATAAAGATTTCGCACCTTGTGGTTGGTATTGAAGAAATAGATAGGATAGGATAGATTTTTTATGGAAATTTGATTATTTTAAATTATTTTAAATTAAAATGAATCTTGAATTTATTGGAGACTTAATTATATTACTTACAAATCTTCTAGCTTTCATTCTTATACTATTTGGAGTTAAGGATGTCTCAGTCAACTGAATACAAATGTGTCCTGAAGAGAGATGATGGTCAAATTGTCACTCTACCCGATACGCTAGGAATAGATGAATGTAATTCACCTTGTACTGAAACAGGGGGGTTTGAGTGTGAATGTCATAACATAAACTGGGGAGATCCTCTTAAGAATGGAGGAATCTGTGAATACACTTACCCAGATGGTAGTATCCACGAACAATGTGTTATGAAAAGACCAGAATATGGTCTCCCCCTGCGGAGATAAAGTCCAGCTAGGGTTGATAAGCAAGCGGGAGTTTAATAAAGTCTGTCGATATAGGTTGAGGGGTTCAAACTGTCAATTATCAAGGGATTTACAAGAGGATCTTCTCTGGTTCTTGTGCTCGGGTGGCGCGAGAGAAGGAGGGGGGTCCATGCAGTGGGGATGTACTTACGATGAAAGATTTGATGAAAAACATCCCAATCACTACAAGAAACATTACAAAAGTGTTAGAGAAATGATACAAGAAGCTGATAAGAATTTTGAAAATTCAATGTAAGTAATTTAGTAAATAGATTTGTATAAATAGTTTTTTATGAAATCAATTAATTTATAGAATCGAGAAAATTAATGTGTTTAATTTCCCCAAAATTTTTTTCTAATCTATAGTATAAAAATATGGGAGGAGGTTTGATGCAATTAGTTGCCTATGGCGCACAAGATATTTACTTGACGGGTAATCCCCAGATCACTTTTTTCAAGGTTGTCTACCGCAGACACACCAACTTCTCTATGGAGACTATTCAGCAGACTCTCAATGGCGAGTCGACTGTTAAGGGTGGTGGTGCAAACACCACGGTCACTATTTCCCGCAATGGTGATTTAGTTCACAAGGTCTATGCCTGCTTCGATACTGCCAAGACAACTGCTCTTCAGGGTTCTAATCTCTTTGACGAGGTTGAGCTTGAGATTGGTGGTCAGAGAATTGATCGTCACTACAAGGAGTGGAATCAGGTTTGGGAGGAGCTCTCCACGGATGAGTCTAAGGCCGTTGGTCTCAAGGCTATGAAGGGTGATGTTGGTGTTGGTGCTTCTGCTGTTGGTAAGGTCCAGGTTCCTTTCAACTTCTGGTTCTGCCGTAACCCGGGTCTTGCTCTTCCATTAATTGCCCTCCAGTACCACGAGGTCAAGCTTAAGATGAAGCAGGGTTCTTCTTCAGCAATCACCACATCTGATGGTTCCACTCCATCTTTCGAGGTCTGGTGTGACTACATCTACCTTGATACCGATGAGCGCCGGCGCTTCGCCCAGGTTTCGCACGAGTATCTTATTGAGCAGCTCCAGAGAGAGGAGAAGACTACCCAGGCTTCTGGTGCATCTACTTTCAAGCTCAACTTCAACCACCCGGTTAAGGAGCTCATTTGGTCGTATGATGCCAGCGGCACGATGAACAACACTACTCTTAAGCTCAATGGTCACGACCGCTTCAACCAGCAGTCCGATGAGTCGTATTTCACTGTCAGACAGCCTTTCGATTACCACACTGCTGTCCCTCGCCCGAATTTACCGATTAGCGCAAGAATTGGATTATCTAATAATACAGTTAGCAATCTTACTTTACTTAACACCGCCGGCGATTTAGTTGCGTATACCCCAGGCGGCGCTGCCACTTCCACTCAGATAAGTATGTCTGACAGTACTAGTTTGAATGTTGACTTTGACACAGTCGGCGCAACGATCGTTGCCGGCGATACGCTTGTATTAACGGTAGTGGGCGCTGCAGTGACCGACACGGTCACTGGGATGACGATAGCGGCGGGTGATACATTTATTGCAAGTGTTGCTAGCACACCAACTAGCGACGATGTCACATTATCATCGGGATTTACCCGCACCACCGACAACGAGACAATTGCCACTATGGTGGTAGGCAGCGGCAGCAGCAAATACAATTTATATAAAGTTACTAATACTTCTCAGGGTGAGGCCCGTACTTCCAAGTACAACAAAAAGACGGCTGTCTACTCTTTTGCTCTCAAGCCGGAGGAGCACCAGCCTTCTGGCACTTGCAACTTCTCGCGTATCGACAATGCTGAGCTCACTGCTAGTTTCGCGGGTCTGGCGAGCCAGCCGGTGACGATGTATGCTGTTAACTACAATGTCCTCCGTATCATGTCTGGTATGGGTGGTCTCGCATACTCCAACTAAATAAATTATCTATTCTTTCTTGTCTATAAGATAAGATAATTATCTATTTCTAAATTTTTTTATCATTTATATGATTAAATATATGAGTTATATTTAATCATTTTTTTTTTCTATCTAATAACATAATATGGGAGGAGGATTAATGCAATTAGTCGCCTACGGCGCACAAGATATCTATCTTACAGGAAACCCTCAGATCACATTTTTCAAAACTGTCTATCGAAGACACACTAATTTTTCAATTGAAGCAATTGATCAGACTTGGGATGGCAATGATGGTTCTGATGGAAGAAGCGGTCGTTGTACAGCAATACTTTCAAGAAGCGGTGATTTAGTTCATCGAATGTATTTAGAGGTTAATGGAGGAGTTATTCAGGCAAAGGGTATTAATAATCCTGGAGCAATAGTAATTGATGAAATTGAACTTGAAATTGGTGGGCAGACAATAGATAAACAATCGGGACAATGGATGCATACTTGGTATCATTTGTCGACAGAGAATCCAAATGGTGTTTGTGGTACTTTTAGAGGAAAAGCTACCTATGACCAGACTGCATATGCTTCTTTTATTCCAAATAGTACATTGTTTCAAAGTATGTCTGGAATGGCGGGGTGTGAGGTATCAATTGGTGATGCCACATCTGGAAATCGTAGACCTATGCGAATGGACGAGGCGGAAGCAGGATATGAAGATCTTATTGTACACATTCCTCTCAATTTCTGGTTTTGTAAAAATCCCGGTTTAGCTCTTCCATTAATCGCCCTTCAATATCATGAAGTTAAGATTATATTAAATCATAGATTAGGTGAATCGGTGAATATGTATAGTAATGGTTATGACGGCTCTGAAGTAAGCTTTAATATATGGAAATCGGGAACTTCAAATACATTATGGGTTGATTACATATTCTTAGATACTGATGAGAGAAGAAGATTTGCACAAGTATCACATGAATACTTGATTGAACAAGTGCAAGAACAACATTTAAATCCCGGTAAAGCTATTACAGAATTATCTTTTAATCATCCGGTTAAAGAGTTGGTTTGGGGGATAGACAATAGAAATGTGAGAGTACAAGCATTTAGTAATGGAAGACAAAATATAGATTCTGAGAATGGTTTCGGCGCGCTGCCGGAAGGAGCATTACCAGCATATGGTAATTTGCTTGCACCGTACGCCTCCGCCAATCCGCCAGCATCAGATTTGCTCGTCGAAGTATTATCAGGAGATTATATCCTTAGATTAAATGGTCATGATAGATTTGAAAAAAGAGACGCCAAATATTTTGCTGAAACACAAATATTAGATCATCATACAGGGACAAATATCCTCGACCCCGCGGGTTCCGGAAGTCAAATATCTTCATCTCTAGGCGGGACGGGACCGCGTGAAAATGGTGATGATAGACAGGACAAAGGACACACATATCATCTTGTCGCTGGAAGTACAAATATATACTATGGAATAGGTGTTTATTCTTTCGCACTCAAACCTGAAGAACATCAGCCTTCGGGGACCTGTAATTTCTCAAGGATTGATAATGCTGAATTTGAAGCCTTTAGTGAGTTTAACCTTGCGAATGTTATTTATGCAGTGAATTATAATGTCCTTCGTATCATGTCTGGTATGGGAGGCTTAGCTTACTCTAACTAAAGGGTCAGTTCATTTGATTATTTTTTTTTTCTATACAATAACATAATATGGGAGGAGGATTAATGCAATTAGTCGCCTACGGCGCACAAGATATCTATCTTACAGGAAACCCTCAGATCACATTTTTCAA